>ENA-OQVM01000055-OQVM01000055.1-marine-metagenome-genome-assembly--contig:-NODE-55-length-155747-cov-11.618205_pt1 | contig 155747 bp, 138 predicted proteins | sample MGYA00237776_ERZ505498 | MGnify/ENA primary metagenome ERZ505498 (study PRJEB26159, sample SAMN06265151) | marine metagenome | isolation source: Helgoland LTER site | place: Germany:Helgoland, sampling...
GAGAAAAGGCGGATTGTTCGAATGCGGCGTCCGTTTCATGCAGCTTGGTCGCCAGCCACGCGACGTATTCAGCGTCGAAATAAGTCTTGAGCGACGCCGGATCCATTGCCTTGTCTACCATTGCTGCGCGCGTCCCCTTGCCTGTCGCCGATGCTGACGAGAATCTAGGCGCTTTAGGCGCTGTTGTACGGCAAAGGGTCAAGAGAAATCCTGTGCGTCTTTAAGACCTCAAGATTGCGCGGGTGAAGCGTGACAAGCGCTCTGGCCTTGCCTAAAGTCAGGCTATGTTCATCCTCATCGATAACTATGACAGCTTCACCTATAACCTCGTCCACTTCCTTGGAGAATTGGGCGCGGAGGTTGACGTTGTTCGCAATGACAAAATCACCCCCATGGAAGTCATGGCGCGCCGACCCGAAGGTGTGATCCTGTCCCCCGGGCCGTGTACGCCTGACGACGCTGGCATTTGCCTGGACATGGTAACGGTGGCTGCGCAAACGCGCCTGCCGCTGCTGGGCGTCTGCTTGGGGCATCAATCCATTGGCCAAGCGCTCGGTGGCTTAGTGGTGCGGGAAACCCCGCGTCATGGGAAAATGTCGGATATTCGTCACCGCGGCAAAGGGCTGTTCAAAGGCTTGCCCGATATGGTCCGCGCGACGCGCTATCACTCATTGGTGGTCGAGCGCGAATCCCTGCCCTCGCACTTTGAAGTCACAGCAGAGACCGAAGACCGGCTGATCATGGGCATGAACCACCGCGAGCTGCCAATCCACGGGTTACAGTTCCATCCTGAGTCCATTGAGACCCAGTACGGGCATGACATGCTGAAGAATTTTCTGGACGCAGCGCGTGCTGCGAACAACCAGATCGAGTGGCCTGCTGCGGCGGCCTGACGACCCAAAATATTGATTGAGGACAGATCGCTGTGTCATCGTTTATCAGCCTGCTGAATCAAATCGCTTGCGGACAGGATTTGTCCGACGAGCAAGCCGAAAGCGCCGTGCGCGCCATGATGTCGGGCGACGTCTCGCCCGCCTTGTCAGGGGCATTCCTGTGGGGCTTAAAGACCAAAGGCGAGAGCGTGCAGGAGATTGCTGGCGCCGCGCGGGCGATGCGCGGCCTGATGTCCGGCGTCCAATCCCCCGACGGCGCGATTGACGTTTGCGGCACCGGCGGCGACAAGTCTGGCACCTACAACATTTCAACGGCTGTTTCCTTCGTCTTGGCCGGCTCTGGCGTGCCGGTGGCCAAGCACGGCAACCGCGCTGCGACGTCCAAGTCTGGGGCCGCCGATGTATTGGCTGCGCTTGGTGTCAACCTTGACGCTGATTTCAGCCTGATCGAGCGCGCCATCGCAGAGGCAAACGTGGGCTTCTTGTTTGCGCAGCGGCATCACGGTGCGATCAAGCACGTCATGCCGGTGCGTAAGGAATTGCAAATTCCAACCGTGTTTAACCTGCTGGGTCCATTGACCAACCCCGGCGGCGCGAAAATGCAGCTGCTGGGCGTGTTTGCCCCACAGTGGGTTGAGCCGCTGGCACGGGTGCTCAAGGAACTGGGGTCAGAACGCGCTTGGGTGGTCTATGGCGCCAACAGCGATGGCTCTGGCCTGGACGAGATGACCACTTGCGGCGAGACCCGCGTGGCCGAGCTGCGTGATGGCATGATCAACACCTTTATCATCACCCCCGAAGACGCGGGCATCGAGCGGGCTAAGATCGAGGATCTGCGCGGTGGCGAAGCGGAAGAAAACGCCGTTGCCCTGCGCGCTGTTCTCAACGGCGAGGCAGGACCGTATCGCGATATTGTTGTCCTGAACGCCGCTGGCGCGCTGTGCATCGCGGGAAAGGCCGAGGATATTCGTTCCGGTGTAACCATGGCGAGAGAAGCCATCGACAGCGGTGCCGCACGCAACGCTCTCGACAAGCTGGTTGAGATTACCAATGGCTGATGTGCTAACCAAAATTTGTGACGACAAACGCGAATGGATCGCAGCGAACAAAGCCAAGCGGTCGCTGGCCGATCTGGAAGCTGCGGCCAGCGAGGTCGAAGGACCGCGCGGGTTCATCGATGCGCTCCGCCGGACCAAGGACGCGGGCCGTTTTGCGCTGATCGCCGAAATCAAGAAAGCCAGCCCGTCCAAAGGTCTGATCCGCGAAGACTTTGAGCCTGCATCGCTGGCCCAAGCCTATAAATCTGGCGGCGCAACATGCTTGTCCGTGCTGACCGATGTTCCGTATTTCCAAGGCGATGACGCGTTCCTCGCAGCGGCGCGCGGGGCGGTGGATTTGCCGTGCTTGCGCAAGGATTTCATGCTCGACACCTATCAGGTTGCCGAAGCGCGCGCGATTGGTGCGGATTGCATCCTGCTGATCATGGCCTGCTTGTCCGACACACAGGCAGCAGAGTTAGAGGCTGCGGCCTTTGAGTACGGCTTCGACGTGCTGCTCGAAGTCCATGACGCGGCAGAGCTTGAACGTGCGCACCGGCTGAAATCGCCGCTGCTGGGCATCAACAACCGCAATCTAAAGACGCTGGAAATCTCGCTCGACGTGGGCGCAGGACTGGCGGCGCAGATCGAGCCAGACCGCATGTTCGTCGCGGAAAGCGGCCTGTATAGTCACAGCGATTTGCTGCGGATGGCTGAGGCGGGGGCGCAGGCGTACTTGATCGGAGAAAGCCTGATGCGGCAAGACGATGTTGCCGCAGCGACGCAGGCCATTCTGGGGCAGGCAGGCTAAAATGAGCGGCGACTTCTCTCACTTTGACGAAACCGGCAACGCCCACATGGTTGATGTGGGCGACAAGGCGGTGACAAAGCGAGAAGCGGTTGCCGAAGGGCGCTTGCTGTGCGCGCCGGAAACGCTGGCGCTGATCGTCTCTGGCGGGGTGAAAAAGGGCGACGTTTTCTCCGTCGCACGCTTGGCGGGGATCATGGGCGCGAAGCAAACGTCGAACCTCATTCCCCTGTGCCACCCCTTACCCCTCTCGCACGTGTCGGTCGAACTGTGGGCGGACGAAGACGCCTGTGCCGTTGGCATCCGTGCGACCTGCCGGACGGACGGCAAAACCGGGGTGGAAATGGAAGCACTGACGGCTGTGTCGGTCACGGCCCTGACGGTCTACGACATGGTCAAGGCGGTTCAGAAAGACATGGTGATCGACCGGGTCCAGTTGGTGAAAAAGTCCGGTGGCAAATCTGGGACGTTTTCCAATCCTGCTCACTGACGGTTTCGCGGCTTTGTCTGCGGGCTGATCGGGACTCTTGGAAGGCCGCGAGAATTCGTTCTACAGTGCCGCCATGAAAGACTTTGATGACGCCCTCACCGAGATACTCGCGACGATTCCCCGCCCCCTTGCCGCTGAGCAGGTCGCCTTACCCCAAGCGCTAGGCCGGGTCACAGCGAACCCGATCATCGCGCGCCGAACACAGCCGCCTTTGGCCGTGTCTGCGATGGACGGCTACGCCGTGCGGGCGTCAGAGCTACCGGGCTCGCTGCGGGTCACGCGGGAAATCGCAGCCGGTCAGCACGATCCGCGAGACCTGCAACCGGGCGAGGCCGTGCGCATTTTCACCGGCGCGCCCCTGCCACCGGGTGCCGACGCCATCGCGATACAGGAGAATGCAATCGCGGTTGAAGGGGGTGTCCGGTTCGATGACGGCATCGACTCAGGCCGCTATGTACGCGCGGCGGGGTTGGATTTTCACGAGGGTTCCGAACTTGTTCCTGCCGGACGCATAATCAGCCCGAGGAACATCGCGCTCATCGCTGGTGGAAACCACCCTTGGGTCAAGGTCCATCGCCGTCCCCGGATTGCCATTGTCGCGACGGGTGACGAAATCCGTGCGCCGGGCGAGCCCTTGGGCCCGGCACAAATCGTCAGCTCAAACAATCTCGCTCTATCCGCTTTTGTGACAGCCCAAGGCGGTGAAGCCGTTGATTTTGGAACCGTTGGCGACACGCTCCAGGCCGTCGAGGACGTTGCCGCGCGCTTGACCGGGTTTGACGCGGTGGTGACGACGGGCGGTGCGTCCGTGGGCAAGCACGACTTGGTGGCCCAGGGTTTTGGCAACCAAGGACTGGCTCTAAACTTCTGGAAAATTGCAATGCGGCCGGGAAAACCACTCATTTTTGGGCGCTTTGGTAGCGGACTGTTCCTCGGCTTGCCGGGTAACCCCGTTTCCTCGATGATCTTGGCGCTGCTGGTCCTTCGCCCCATGATGCGCGCCATGATGGGCCTCTCGCCTGATTTACCGCGCCAAGCCGCGCGCCTCAGCCACGCCCTGCCCGCCAACGACCAGCGACGGGATTTTATCCGCGCCCGGCGTCTGCCTGATGGCTCCATCGACGCCCAAGCACGGCAGGACAGCTCTATGCTGACCACGCTGCTCGCTGCAGACGTTCTCGTGGACCGCCCTGCACACGACTCGGCGCTGCCGGCTGGGGCCACGGTACAGGTGATCGACCTTCGTTCTCTTGGTGCCGATTTTTAGCCCACTTTTGTGCTTGACGCGTTCTTAGAACACTATTAGAACATTTGTAGATCTTATCCGAGTTCTGAGATCGTTCGGGCTGTGTGCGTGTTCCGTCACCCACACCTGAGGCGTGTTTTGGAACCCCCTGCGTAGCAATGGGAGGCGCGCATGCTGACAGAAAAGCAACGCACCCTGCTGGTTTTCATACACGACTGCCTGAACGAGCGGGGGGTTTCTCCGTCCTTCGATGAAATGAAAGATGCACTGGGCTTGAAGTCCAAATCTGGCATTCACCGACTGATTACGGCGCTGGAAGAGCGTGGTTTCCTGAAACGGCTCCCGCACCGAGCGCGGGCTTTGGAAGTCACACGGTTGCCTGACAACATGCAGATGCAGCAACCAGTGGCCAATCAACGATTTGCGGCCTTATCGAGGGAAAACGAACCCCTCACCGACGGCCTGCGCCCGGCCCCGCCGTGGCTGGAAAGCGTAACCTCAGGTCGGACGCCCTCTGCCTCAGAATTTGAGGGCAAGGGATTGAGCGATGAAGCGCTTGAGAATGCCGGTCCAAACGTGGTCCGGGCCGACTTTGGCAAAGCGCGCGAAATGGCTGTTGCACAAGGGCGCGAAGTCTCGTTGCCGCTCTACGGCAAAATCGCCGCCGGTATGCCAATTGAGGCGCTGGCGAACGAAAGCGAATACCTTGACGTCCCCACCACTCTGCTGGGTAACGGACAATACTACGCGTTGCAGGTCGAGGGTGACTCCATGATCGAAGCGGGGATCCACGACGGGGATTACGTCATCATCGAACGCGGGGACACGGCTCACAACGGCGATATCGTGGTCGCCTTGGTCGATAACTATGAAGTGACGCTGAAACGCTTGCGCAAGCGGTCTGGAACCGTCGCGCTAGAGCCGGCAAACGCCCGCTACGAAACCCGCATTTTCGGCCCTGATCGGGTTAAGGTACAAGGCCGGTTGGCTGGTCTCGTCCGCCGATACTGAGCCCCAGATCCTGATACAGGCGGCACCGGCATAATAGCGCTGCCGCCTCTCTTACAAATGCTGCTACACGAACAAAAACACGGCGCCATCCTCACGATGGGCCGTGTTTTTTTATCAAGACGCCGCCAATACCGCCTGCAAGTGCCGCAGCGTCTTTTCCTTACCAAAGGCAAAGGCAACCTCTGTCACGCCTGGAGAAGCCATCGCCCCCGTCAGCGCAGCGCGCAACGGCTGGAAGACTTTACCCACCTTGAGCGCCTTGGTCTCAGCATAGCCTGAAAGCGCGGCTTTGATGCCCGCTTCTGACCAGTCATCCACGGCACCAAGCACACTGACCATATCCGCAACGACGGCCAGCCCGTCTTCGCCCAAGGCTTTCCGCGCCTTATCTTCAATGTCGATCGGCGGTTCCTGCAGGTAATATTTCGCCATTCCACCAATGTCGGCGAGCGTCTTGGCCCGGTCCGCCACCGCTGGCATCCCCAGAACCAGGCGCGCCAAACCTTCATCGTCAATGTCGGTCCAGCCCTCCGCCTCGATAAACGGCCGTGCCAGCGCCAGCAAATCCGCTGCGGGTTTTTCCTTCAGATAATGCGCGTTCAACGCCAGCATCTTGTCCATGTCCAGCCGAGAGGCACCTTTGTTGACGTCCGGCAGGTCAAACCACTCAACCGCCTGCTCGCGAGAGATGATTTCGTCATCACCGTGGCTCCAGCCCAGCCGCAACAAAGCGTTAAACACTGATTCAACCAAATAGCCTTGGTCCCGGTACTCCTCGACCCCAACCGCGCCGTGGCGCTTCGACAGCTTGGCACCGTCCGCACCGTGGATCAGGGGGATGTGACCAAAGCTTGGAAGATCCCACCCCGCCGCTGCGTAAATCTGCGCCTGACGGAACGCGTTGTTCAGATGGTCGTCGCCACGAATGACGTGGGTTACGCCCATGTCATGATCATCGACGCACACGGCCAGCATGTAAGTCGGTGAACCATCAGCGCGCAAAAGCACGAAATCATCGATTTCCGCGTTCTGGACCTCCACACGGCCCTGCACCACGTCAGTGATAACCGTGGAACCGTCGGACGGGGTCTTCACACGGATGACAAAGGGAGTGCCCGCAGGGGCTTCACTGGGGTCACGATCGCGCCATCGTCCGTCATAGCCCGGGTTACGGCCTTCGGCCTTGGCAAGCTCCCGCATCTCGGTCAGCTCCTCTGGCGTCGCAAAGCACTTATAGGCCTTGCCCGCCGCCAGCATCTGGTCAGCCACCGCCCGATGCCGGTCCGCTTGGGTGCTTTGAAAGACAGGTGCTTCATCGTGATCAAGCCCCATCCATGCCAAACCATCAAGAATGGCATCAACAGCCTCTTGAGTTGAGCGCTCCTTGTCGGTATCTTCTATTCTAAGTAGATATTTACCGCCATGATGTCGCGCATAGAGCCAATTGAACAAAGCGGTGCGCACACCGCCAATATGCAGAAAACCAGTGGGGGAAGGAGCAAAACGCGTGACGACGCTCATGGTCATCTCCGAAATCCGAGGGTGGAAAAAGAAAGCGTGGTCTAGCACGCGTTTCTGGCTTCAACCACGCCAATGACGGTAGGGGGGCCATTCGATGCCGGGTTTCCATCGTCCTCAACACCCAAAGCTGGGAAAGTTGGGACGCCAAACCCGCTCAATCAACAAATCCAGCACCTAAACGACGCGCTGCCTCTCGCGCTGGCTGGGGTTTTGGGACTGGGGATCTTGGCGTTCTTCATGGCAGCAGATGAACCATCGCTGCGCCCTGCTGTTGCGTTGTGCGGTGTGAGTATCGCCCTCGCAGCGCTCCTGTTCCGCCGCAGCCGCCTTGCACGCTGGCTTTCCCTCCTGCCGGCGATTGCCTGCGTAGGCTTCACCAGTGCGACGTGGCAGGCCCAGCGCCTGGGCAACCACATGCTGGATGAGCCTGCCTACTCCGTCACCATCACGGGTACCGTCGAACGTGTGCTGTGGCGCTCAGATGGCCCTCGGTTCATTCTGGGTCAGCTAAAATCTGACACCCAACCCGCTTTGGACCGATTGAACAGCGTGCAAATCAAATGGCGCGGATTGCCCGACGGCGCGCGCGCAGACGGCTCAATGCTGGGCCAGCGCGTTTCTTGGGACGTGACGCTGTTGCCGGTGCGCGGCGCAATTGTGCCGGGCGGGTTTGATTTCCGACGCCAAGCCTTCTTTAAGGGGCTGTCCGCCTATGGCTACAGCCTCAATCCCCCCACCCTAGGCGCCAGCCAAGGCTATTCCCGCACGGAAAAGTGGCGTCAGATCCTGCGGGAGCGGTTCTTGCGCGGGCTCAACGGCGATGCGGGGGGCTTGGCCACGGCGCTTGTAGTGGGCTTGCGGGGTGATTTGTCGCCGCGCGCGGAGGTGCAAATCCGCCGGGCTGGTCTGGCGCACATTTTGGCCATTTCTGGCCTACACATCGGCATGGTAACCGGGGCTTTGTTCTTCCTGATCCGATTGCTCGGCGCATGGTTTCCGGCGCTCAGCTTGCGGTTGCCCATGCACCGGATTGCGGCCGTCATCGCACTGACCGGCGCTTTTCTCTATTTCACCATCTCGGGTGGCTCGGTTCCGACCCAGCGGGCAACGATCGTGGTGGCCCTCGCCATGACCGCCATTCTTATCGCGCGCCGTCCCTTTTCGCTGCGGTCGGTCGGGTTTGCCGCGCTGCTGGTTTTGCTGCTGCAACCGTCGTCGTTGGTGACCGCGTCGTTTCAGATGAGCTTTGCCGCCGTGATCGGGTTGATCGTCGCCTTTCGGTTTTCTGAAGCGCGTCCCAATCACGCAAGCGCCCCGCCACGCCGGGCCGTCAACTACTTCCTCGGTCTCGCCGTCAGCAGCTTGGTCGCGACGGCGGCAACCAGCGTATTTGCGCTCTATCATTTTCAGCAGCTGTCGCTTCTGGGGATTTTGGCCAATATGATCGCGGTGCCCTTAACCGCGCTTTGGATCATGCCCCTGCTTATGCTCGCGGCACTGCTTGCCCCATTGGGCGTCGAAGGGCCGGTGCTTTGGCTGGCGCAGTTTGGGCTGGATGGCTTGCTGTGGCTGGCCGCCTTTGCAGCGCAGTTTGAAAGTGGCCTGCTGACCACCCGCGATTGGCCCGCCGCGTCCTTGTTTTTGGCGGGCATCACAATTTGGCTGGGGGCTTTGCTGGTTCGGCCCTTTACGCTGCTCGCCGGGATCCCGCTGGCGTTGAGCGTGGCTTGGGCGATGGCCAGTCCTATGCCGACGATCATTGCCGATCGGGGTGAGGGCCTCCTCGCGCTGAGTACGAGCGCGCCGTTCCTCAGTTTTGGCGACCGTCCGGGCGCGGTGATGATCGCAGAAGGCAACGGCTTCGCGACCGAGCAGCTTTCCCGGTTTTTCAACGCCAAGCCGCAAACATGCGCGTTGGAAACATGCATTGCCGAAGACCGCGTGTGGGTCAGCACCAACCCTCAGATCGCGGGCCATTTGTGCCGGACCCTGCCCGATGCCTTTGGCGTCACACTCAGCGCTGCACCCACGGCCGCATGCGCCAAGCGGCAAGTGCGCGATTTGCGGGCATTGCCACGTCGTGGACTGCGCGCCTTTCGCGCCGACAGCCTCGGAGAACTCAAGGATTTTTCGCGAAATGAGGCAGGAGCGCAGAGATTTTGGACCACCAACCCCAACCTCTGAAAGCCCACCTAACCACCGGCGCGAATGTGACGAATTTCTGGCGAGACTCGTTTGCTTTTTGTCGAATTTGACCGTAATACAAGCCCGACACTGACCGCGATTGCTGCCCACAGGCGCATAACCTGACATGATACCAGCGCGCGTTAGCCCCCAAGCCATTGACCAAAATGGCGCAAAAAAGCCGATCGGGACGCCGTTTCCGACAACGGCCTATTTCAGCAGTTTGAGCCGATCCAATCGGGGGAGATTGGAAGGGCCAAACAGATAAAAAGACAGGAACCACGCCAATGACCGAAGCGCCACAGAAGACCTTTACGCTGACCAACGATCAAACGGGCGAAAGCACCAAATTGCCGGTTTTAGATGGCAACGATGGGCCATCGGTCATCGACGTGCGCAAGCTGTATGGACAGACGGGACACTTCACCTACGATCCGGGTTTCCGGGCTACAGGTTCCTGTGATTCGGCGCTGACCTACATCGACGGCGAACAAGGAATTCTGCTGCACCGCGGATACGCCATTGAAGACTTGGCGGAGAAGTCAGACTACATGGAAGTCTGTTATTTGCTGCTGCACGGCGAGCTTCCAACCGGCGATCAAAAGACGCTGTTCGAGAGCACCATCACCCATCACACGATGGTCCATGATCAGATCAATAATTTCTTCCGCGGCTTCCGTCGCGACGCGCACCCGATGGCGATCATGTGTGGTGTCGTTGGGGCGCTGTCTGCGTTTTACCACGATCACACGGACGTCACGTCTGCTGAAGATCGTCTCATTTCTGCGCACCGCTTGATCGCAAAAATGCCGACAATCGCGGCAATGGCTTACAAGTATTCCTGTGGCCAGCCGTTCATGTATCCCCGTAACGATCTGAGTTATGGCGCTAATTTCCTGCACATGACCTTTGGCGTGCCTGCTGAAAACAGTGAGCCTAACCCCATTCTGGCGCGCGCGATGGACAAGATCTTCATCCTGCACGCTGATCACGAGCAGAATGCTTCGACCTCCACGGTCCGGATCGCCGGCTCCTCTGGCGCGAACCCCTATGCTGTGATTGCGGCGGGTATTGCATCGCTGTGGGGCCCTGCGCACGGCGGCGCGAATGAAGCGGTCCTGACCATGCTGGACGAGATTGGCGACAAGTCGCGCATCAATGAATTCGTCAAAAAAGCCAAAGACCCAGACGACAGTTTCCGCCTCATGGGTTTTGGTCACCGAGTCTACAAAAACTTCGACCCACGCGCACGAATCATGCAGCAAACGGCCAACGAAGTGTTGGACCTGCTGGGCGTCTCCGACCCTCGCTTGGAACTGGCGCGGGAGCTTGAGCGCATTGCGTTGGAAGACGATTATTTCGTGCAGCGTAAGCTATACCCGAACGTTGATTTCTACTCTGGCATCATCCTCAAGGCGATGGGCTTCCCGACGGAAATGTTCACCGTGCTGTTCGCGCTGGCCCGGACCGTTGGCTGGATCAGCCAGTGGAAAGAGATGATGGAACATCCAGACGGCATCTTCCGCCCTCGTCAGCTGTACACGGGCGAAAAGCACCGTAGTTTTGTGGATCTGTCCCAGCGTTAATCACAAAAAACGACGCACGACGCGATGAACCAAGGGGCGCTCCGGCGCCCCTTTTTCATGCCAAAAATCCCTCAGTGGCGTGCAAATCCATGTGGTTTGCGCTAAGTGTGTTTTAAAGAACCAGCTCATAAAGTGCAGAGGGCTTAGATTATGCACTGTAAAAACGCGTACAAGCGCCATTGGGCCGTTGCCGCCGTTGCTCCACTCCTGCTCCTCATGGCTCCACAAGCCATGGCTCAGAATGCCAGCGGCGCTAGCGAACCCTCCTTCACCATCCATTCTGCCGCCGGTGTCCAAGCCGAGCGCAGCATTACCGTGACTCTGGAAACAGAAAACAGCGAGAAGTTTGAGGTCTATTTGCCGGAGCTGCTGATCCAGATGGCGCGAGAAGCCAACCGGGGGACGATTGCCTTGATCCCGGCGCTTGATTACGTGGTTGTGCTGCCAATGCCAGAATTTGCGCTGCTCAATCGCGGCAAGCTGCCCTTGCTGTCAGAAGTCGATCAGCCTGACCATCGCTTGTTCGAGCTGCTGCCTGCCGGTTCGACCGATCGCAACTACCAGCGCGTTCACGGCGTGAGCGTCAAAAAGGTGCCACCGGGAACCACCGCAGAGCAAGATGCCCGAGACAGCCTCGCCAGTCTTCGTTCCGCCTGCTTGGCGAAAATGTCCGGTTATCAGTTTGAAATCCGCAAGGAAAGTGGCCGAGGCATTCTGCTGTCCGCCTGTTCGAACTTTAACACCATGACGGCCCGGACGCTGGACCCCAGCATTCGAGGTTCCTTCGACATTTCGATGAGTTACGTGATCGGCGATACCGCTTTCCGGTTTTACTCGATCCACAGATCAGGCAGCTGGAATCCGGACACAAGCGCGCCGCCGCTGTCTGAGGCACAGGTCCGGGCCGTGGTTGCCCTGCTGGACAAAGCCGTGATCTTTGAAGGTATTGATGAGATGACCCTGACTGCTGCATTCTTGATGGCAGAAAACTAGGGTATTTTGGTCCCGGCCTGTGCGTTCAGCAGCAACAGGCCGGGAAAAAAGGCAAGCGAGCCGCTAGGCTGCGACAGACGCCGCGGCTTTCTGGCGGTCAGACTTCAGACGGTCTGCGACCAAAAAGGCCAACTCCAAAGACTGGGAACCATTCAAACGCGGGTCACAGTGCGTGTGGTAACGGCTGGCAAGGTCTTCGTCGGTAATGGCGGTCGCGCCACCGATGCACTCCGTCACGTCCTTGCCGGTCAGCTCAAAGTGCACACCACCGGGAACCGTACCTTCGGCTTCATGAACGTCGAAGAAGCGAGAAATCTCGTTTTTCACGTTATCGAAGGACCGGGTTTTGAAGCCCGTAGACGCCTTGTGCGTGTTGCCGTGCATGGGGTCACAGGACCACAGTACAGACCGGCCAGCACCGTGCACCTTGCGCACGATTGCGGGCATATGCTCCAACACCTTGTCCGCACCCATGCGCACGATCAGTGTGATCCGACCCGCTTCGTTTGACGGGTTGAGGATCTCCGTCAACTTGACGATTTCGTCAGGGTCAGAGCTTGGGCCAACCTTGATCCCTACGGGGTTCTGAACGCCGCGCAGGAACTCGACGTGCGCATGATCCAGCTGACGGGTCCGATCCCCAATCCACAGCATGTGCGCAGACAGGCAGTAGGTTTCGTCGGTCATACTGTCCTGACGGGTCAGGGCTTCTTCGTACCAAAGCAACAGGGCTTCGTGGGAGGTGTAGAAATCAACCTCGGAGAGTTGCGGCATATGGGCGTCAAGACCACAGGCCTTCATGAAGCCCAACGCCTCGTCAATTTCACGGGCAATGCCTTCGTAGTTTGCACCCGCCGGTGAACCCGCAACAAAATCGAGGTTCCAGCGGTGAACTTGCTCCAGCGACGCAAAGCCACCTTGGGCAAAGGCGCGTAGCAGGTTGAGCGTAGCCGACGCCTGATTGTAGGCAGACATCATCCGACGCGGATCCGGAATCCGGCTCTCAGCGGTAAAGGCACCATCGTTGATGATGTCACCGCGGTAAGAGGGCAACTCCACCCCATCAACACTTTCCGTCGGAGCAGAGCGCGGCTTCGCGAACTGGCCGGCCATGCGACCCACCTTGACCACCGGCTTTTGCGCGGCAAATGTCAGGGTTACGGCCATCTGCAGCAGCACCTTGAAGGTATCGCGGATGTGGTCGGCGGAGAATTCGGCAAAAGCCTCTGCGCAGTCGCCGCCCTGAAGCAAAAACGCTTCACCGCGTGACGCAGCGGCAAGGCGATCTTTCAGCGAACGGACTTCACCGGCGAAAACCAGCGGAGGCTGACGGCGCAAGTCGGTTTCGACGTTTTCGAGCAGCGCCTTATCCTCATAGGTCGGAACCTGAAGGATCGGCACGTTGCGCCAGGAATTCGGGGACCAAGGCTGAGCCATTGGGGGGTCTCCTCAATCGGTTGCATTCATAACTGTGGCGATAGAAGACTCGCGGGGCGAAGAAAGCAACAGCAGAGGCGACCGATTCGCGCCGATCTGATCTTCATTGCGCAATAAGTGACGCACAGTTCACGCTGCTGGACCGCCCTTTCGCGGCATAATGCCGTGCAAATAAGTATTCCAACCCCGAAAAGGCCCGCCCTCGCCCCTTCATTTCCTTGCTTTAATTTCAGTTAAAATAAGAAATATCAGATTTTTTAAGCACGGATTAATGGTTTGGCTAGTATTCAGCGGCAAATCATCTGGTTTTATTGCATTCTGCAGCGATTGCTTTTCCAACCCATTGACCGGTCGCCATACACGCTTGCAACAAATATCCGCCTGTTGGCGCTTCCCAATCGAGCATCTCACCAGCCGCATAAACTCCCGGCATTGCGGTGAGTTGCAAGTCAGAGTCGACGGCGTCCCAAGCCACACCCCCATCGGAAGAAATCGCTCGCTCTAGGCCGTGGGGTTTTTCAAGCTGGATCGGCACCGCCTTGGCCATTGCCACCACATCCCCCGCAAACCCCGGTCCTGCGGCTTCAAAGAACAGCGCGCGCTGAACATCCGATAGCCCCAGCGCCTTGCGCAGACGATTGGACAAGCTGTCTTTGGACTTTGCCTTCGCCAACCGGCTGCGCGCATCATCTTCGGACACATGCGGCAGGAGATCCAGCAGCAGTGTTTGCGGTCCATTGGCCGCAATCGCATCACGCAACGGCGCGCTGAGTGCATAGATGCCGCCGCCCTCGATGCCGCGCTTGGTGATGACGGCTTCGGCACGGGAATGGTGCGCACCAAAGCGGAAATCGGTGTTTTTGACCGGCTTGCCTTCGTGTTGTGAAAGCAGGCGTTCGGACCATGAGACCTCGAACCCGCAATTGCTCGGCTCAAATGGCGAGAGAAGCACGCCGCGCTCCGCCAAAGCGGACTTCCATGCCCCTGTCGATCCCAACCGAGGCCACGTCGCGCCCCCCAATGCCAGCACCGTCGCCGAAGCCTGGAACGCCAGAGTCTCCCCGCCGCCAAGCTCAAACGTCAGCGCACCATCATCATCCCAGCCGGTCCAGCGGTGCCGATTGCGCAACGTGACGCCAAGGCGGTCCAGCTTACCCAGCCACGCCCGCAATAACGGAGATGCCTTGAAACTTTCAGGAAACACGCGACCGCTGGTGCCCACAAACGTGGGCTCGCCCAAATCCCGGCACCATTGGCGCAGGTGATCGGGGGTAAAGGCTTCAATCATGGGACGCAGCGCGGGCGCACGGTCGGTATAGCGCGCGATAAAGCTGTCTGCTGGCTCAGAGTGGGTGATGTTCAAACCACCCAAACCCGCCATCAGCAGCTTGCGCCCCGGTGAGGGCATTTGTTCGAAAACAACCACAGGCAAGCCGGAGGCCGCAACAACTTCTGCTGCGGCCAAGCCGGCTGGTCCTGCGCCGATGACGGCAATCGGGTTCATCTAGGCAGCAATGGAGAAGCCGTCTTCGTCCATAGCCATGATGGTATCTTTACCCGCGCCGATCATCTTGAACATGGCCTGCGCTTCGGGAAGCATGCGCTTGTAGAAGAAGCGGGCCGTGTTGATTTTCGCCTCATAGAACGCGGCATCGCCACGGCCTTCCTTGAGCGCTGCTTTGGCTTTGAGCGCCATTTGGCACCAAAGGTAAGCGAGCGTGGTCAGGGCGAAAAGGCGGAGGTAGTCGGACGACGCTGCGCCGACTTCTTCGGGGTCTTTCAGGCCGCTTTGCGCGATTTGCCCAGTCGCTTGCTGTAACCAGCCAAAGGATTTGGCCAAATCACCGACAAACTCGCTCGCATCCGGGTTCATGGCGTTTTCTTCGATGAAGGTGGAGACCGGGTGGAAGAACGTCCGCAAGTAGCGACCGTAGTGCGCGCCCAGCTTACGGCCAGCGAGGTCGAGTGCCTGAATGCCGTTGGTGCCTTCGTAAATCTGCGCAATCCGTGCGTCACGCACCAACTGCTCCATACCCCACTCTTCGATGTAACCGTGGCCGCCCATGGTTTGCACGCCCAAGTTGGCCGCTTCGGAACCCGCGTCGGTCATGTAGGATTTGATGATTGGCGTCATCAACTGAACGAAGTCGTCAGCCTGCTCGCGGACCTCTGGGTCAGCGTGCTTGAGCGACTTGTCAATGTTCAGCGCAATCCACGCCGCCATCGCGCGCCCACCTTCGTTGTTCGCCTTCATCCGCAGCAGCATGCGGCGGACGTCGGGGTGAACGAGGATGGAGTCTGCTGGCTTGTCAGGAGACTGAGTGCCAGCCAATGAACGGCCCTGCCCGCGATCTTTGGCGTAGTCAAAGGCGGACTGAAAGGCGATCTCGCCAATGCCCAAGCCCTGCATACCCACGCCCAAACGCGCCGCGTTCATCATGGTGAACATGGCCGCCAGCCCTTTATTCGGCTGACCAACCATCCAACCAACCGCGCCGTCGAAGAACAACTGACACGTCGCGTTGCCGTGAATGCCCATTTTCTCTTCGATGGCGTTACAGCGGACGCCGTTGCGCTGGCCCGGTTCGTTGTTCTCATTCGGGATAAACTTCGGCACGAGGAACAGCGAGATCCCTTTCACGCCCTCTGGCGCGTCCGGCAGCTTGGCGAGCACGAGGTGGACGATGTTTTCCGTCAAGTCATGCTCACCGGCGGAGATAAAAATCTTTTGCCCGTTCAGCGAGAATGAACCGTCACCCATGGGCTCAGCTTTGGTCTTGATCAGCCCCAAGTCGGTCCCGCAATGCGGCTCGGTCAAGCACATGGTGCCCGACCACTCACCCGTGTTCAGCTTGGGCAGGTACTGGTCCTTCTGCGCCTCAGAGCCGTGCAGGTAGATGGCGTTATAACAACCGTGCGACAGGCCGGGATACATGCCAAAGGCCATGTTGGTCGAAACCACCATTTCCTGCACCATGAACTCAACCGTATGCGGCAGGCCGGTCCCGCCGTATTTCGGGTCGGTGGACAGGGCGGTAAAGCCGTTCTCGCAATACTTGTCGTAGGCTTCTTTGAACCCCTTCGGCGTGCGAACCACCCCGTTTTCCAGCGTACAGCCTTCGCGGTCACCGCTTTGGTTCAGGGGCAGCAGCTCGTTCTTCATGAACTTGCCCGCTTCTTCGAGCATCGCGTCGATCAGGTCCGGGGACGCATCCTCATAGCCTTCGTACGTGCTGAGCTCGGAAGCGTCCCACAACTCATGCAGGACAAACTTCATGTCTTTAACGGGCGCGTTATAAGCGTCTGTGATTGGCATTTTAGCCTCCTATTCAATCAGTTGCGCAGTGGCTTGTTTGTGCTGAGCATATGCTCAAGCCGTGCGAGCGTCTTGGGTTGCTTGGTGAGCGCGACAAAGTGCTTTTGCTCTAGCTTCAGCAAATCGCGTTCAGTTAATTCTTCGGTGACGTCCGTGTCACCACCGGTCAGCACCATTGCGACTTCACGTCCCACATGGACATCGTAGTCCGAGGCCATGCCCTTCATGTTGAAATCGTGCAGCGCCATGTCGATCGCTGCGCGACCCGTCGCGCCGGGCAAGCGGAAGGTTTCTTCTTCTGGTGGCTGATAGCCCTCAACCATGCCCAAAGCCCGCTGCTTGGCATCAAACAGCACGCGTTCCTTGTTAAAGGTGATGGTGTCGTCTTCATTGATGATCAGGAAGTCGCGCTGCGCTTCCATCGCGGACTTGGCCACCTGCGCCGTTCCGATCAGCTCAAAGGCTTTGACCAAGGCTGGCATGGGCCCGCGTGGTGCGCGCTTGTTGCCAAGGTGACGGCGGATCATTTCCTTGCAGCCGCCCCAGCCGGGCATCACACCAACACCGACTTCGACCAAGCCTGTGTAGGTTTCCGCATGCGCCTGTACCGCGTCCGAGTGCATCAGGATCTCACAGCCACCGCCGACGGCAATCCCCGATGGTGCGGACACCACGGGGAAGTTCCCGAAGCGCAGCTTCATAAACACGTCCTGACCGCCCCTGATACCCGATTGCACCTGTGGCCAAGCCGCAATGTTCGAAGCGAACAGCATGAGGCCAATATTGGCACCAACAGAGAAGTTCTTGCCTTCGTTGTGGATCACCAGAGCCTTGTAATCATCGCTCTTGTCGATGGTCGCAATGGTCTTGCCGAGCATGGTCATGGTGCCCTCGTCCAGCGAGTTTGCCATGCTGGTAAACTCGAAACACAGCACGCCATCGCCAATGTCCCAAACCGAAGCAGAGCCATTCCGCATCACCGGCTCAGACCGCCGCTTGATGTCGGAGAGCAGCAGCACGCCTTCGGGGCGAACAACGGGGGTGTAAGAGCCATCTGCGAGCATAAAGAAGCGCTCACCGTCTTCGATTTTGTAGAACGTCCCGTCGCCCACGGCGTCGAGCAGCGCGGGAACCGTCCGGCCTTCTTCGCGCAGTTTATCGGCGATCCATTTTGGCCCAACTTCGTCCATTAACTCGAACGGACCCCATTTGAAGCCGTAGCCGGTCTTCATGGCTTCATCGACGTCGAAGATGGAGTTGGCGATGTCGAGCGCGTGGTCAGCGGCGTAAACGAAGTACTTCGACATGTACTCCCACGCTGCCGTCGCCAGCTTGTCCCCGGCTTCGAATACCGCGCGGGCGCCCTTTTTCGATACAGCCAGCGCTGCGCCTTTGGCCTTTTCAACCGGGCGATATTCGCCGGTTTTCAGGTCTTTGACTTCCTTGACCTTCTGACCATCGATTTTGTTCAGGCGGTACCAGCCCCCCTTCCCTTTGCGCCCCGTGTAGCCCTCCGCAATCATGCCTTCCAGCAACTTGGACTCGCGGTATTCCTCGCGGAACATGTCGCCTTGGTTCACGTTGTCGTAGAGCGATTTGGAGACGTAAGGACCAAGGTCCAGACCCACCAAATCCATGAGCTTGAAGATGCCCGTGGACGGGATACCAAAGTGACGGCCTGCTAACGCATCGGATTCTTCGATGGTCAAGTCGTGATCTTCTGCCGCATTGGTCGCGACTTGGATCCACAGCGTGCCGAGGCGGTTGCCGATGAAACCCGGCGTGTCTTGGCAGTCGATCACTTTCTTACCCAGCGCCACATCACAAACATGGCGCAGACCTTCACGCACGCGCGCATCGGTGGCGTCGGTGGTGACAAGCTCCAGCAGCGGCATGTAGCGCGGCGGGTTGAAGAAGTGCGTGATCGCAAACCGCGCGGCCCGTGCGGGCTCCATGCCATCGGTCAGGATCGACAGCGGGATGGTTGAGGTGTTGGACGTGATGATGGCGTCAGCCTTCGCGACAGCCGCCAGCTTGCGGTACAAGTCCTGCTTGATGTCCGCACGCTCGATGATGACTTCGATGATCCAATCCACGTCCGCGAGGCGGTCCATGTGGTCTTCGAGGTTGCCCGGCGTCACGTACTTGGCGCGTGACTTGTGCATGAAGGGTGCGGGATCGGTCTTCAGCGCCTTTTTGATGGCATCTTTGGCGACGATATCGCGATCTTTCGCGCCGTCTGGAACGATGTCGAGCAGATCCACCTTGAACCCTGCATTGGCGCATTGGGCAGCAATGCCCATGCCCATGACGCCCGACCCGATGACGGCAATTTTCTTGATTTCACTCATGGTCTTTTCCTGTGCGTCCGAGGCTTATGCCGCTTCCATGATGGTGGTGATGCCCTGACCGCCACCGATGCACTGCGTTGAAAGCGCGTACTTCTTGCCTTCGCGCTTGAGCAGTGCTGCCGCTTTGCCCGTGATCCGTGCGCCCGTGGCACCCAGCGGATGACCCAGCGCAATGGCGCCGCCGTCCAGGTTCACGCGGGAGATATCCATGCCCAGATCATTGATGCAGGCCATGGACTGAGAGGCGAAGGCTTCATTGATTTCAACAATATCAATATCACCCATTTCCAGCCCCGCCCGCTTGAGCGCCTTGCGGGTCGCACCGATGGGGCCAAGACCCATGACGTCAGGGTCACAGCCGTTGATCGCCATGGACTTAATCACTGCCAGCGGGGTCAGATTGTGCTCACGCGCGTATTCGGCGGAACACACCAGCGTCGCCGCTGCGCCATCGGTCAGTGGCGAAGACGTGCCGGCTGTGACCGTTCCTGTGGCCGAGAACGCGGGCTTGAGGCCCGACAGCCCTTCGACGGTGGTATCAGGGCGAATGCAGCCGTCCGCGTCCACGCCGTCCACCGTCACAATCTCATCCTTGAAATGACCCGCCGCTTGCGCTGCTGCGGCTTTCTTGTGGGATTCAACAGCAAAGGCTTCTTGGCTTTCGCGGGTCATCTGGTAACGCTCCGCGACGTTTTCTGCTGTCTCGCCCATGCCCATGTAGACGCCGTATACGTCCTGCATCAGTTCGGCGTTCGGCATGGGGTTAAAGCCGCCCATGGGAACGCGCGTCATGGACTCGACACCCGCCGCGACAAAGGCATCGCCTGCGCCCATCGCGATTTGACCCGCAGCGTAGTGAATCGCCGACATCGAAGATCCGCACCAGCGGTTGATCGTCGCGCCGCCAACAACCTTTGGCAGACCGGCCCGCAAAGCAACCAAACGCCCCATCAGCAAGCCTTGCTCACCCTCTGGCGTTGCGTTGCCCAGAATCACGTCTTCGATGGTCGCCGGATCAACGTCCGCACGCTCCACCACGGCTTTAACAACTGCCGCCGCGAGGTCGTCTGGGCGTGTCTTGGTCAGCGCGCCCTTGTGCGCAGGCTGGAAGGCAGAGCGCGAGTATTGCGCAATTACGATCTGAGTCATTTCTGAGGTCCTTTGTCAGAATCAGAGGTGTTCGTGATAGGGTGTAAGGCTGCGAAAACGAGGCCGCTTTAGGCCCCGTAAATATCGCGAATGTCTCGTTTCAAGATTTTGCCAACTTGGCTCTTTGGCAGTTCATCCATGAACTCCACGCGTTCGGGCAGCATGTAGTCCACGATTTTACCGCGCAGGAATGTCATCACGTCGTCCGCCGTGATCGAGCCGGCTTCGTGCAGCACAACAGCCGCCAAAATCACTTCGCCACGCTTGCTATCCGGCACGCCACAAATCGCGCATTCGGCGATTGCTTCATGACCAAACAGGATTTCTTCGATATCACGCGGATAGACGTTGAAGCCGTTGTTGGTGACGATCATGTCCTTCTTTCGGTCCACGATATACGTGTAGCCGTCCGCGTCCATGACCCCGATATCACCAGTGAGGAATCGGCCATTTTGCAGGCACTCTGCCGAGGCTTCGGGACGCGCCCAGTAGCCTTGCATCACTTGCGGGCCGGAAACAGCGATCTCGCCGCGTTCCCCCATGGGCATCAGCACTGAGCTGTCGTTTTCGTCTACGATCTCAATGATCGTGTTCGGAACGGGCAGACCGATGGAGTTGATTTTGTCGTTGAGCAAGCGTGGCTCCTCGCCCACCGGGTTTGCGGTCGCAATGGGTGAGGTTTCAGACAGGCCATAGCCCTCGGTCACGGAACAGGGTGCGACCTTCTCAAAGTTCTTTTTGATCTCGTACGGCATCGCCGCACCACCGGAAACGCAATACTTCAGCGCGTCCATTTTGATTTTGCCCGACTTCACATCTGGATGGTTCGCCAAGGCGTTAAACATGGCCGGCACGCCAGCGAAAATCGTCGCGCCCGAGCCGATGGCCTTCGCTGCGTTATCCTTGTCGAAGTTAGGCTGCATCACCATCTCACCGCCGCGCATGGCCATGTAGTTCATGCAAATCGTCATCGCGAAGACGTGGAACAGCGGCAACACTGTCAGGATCTTCTCCTGACCGTCCAGAATACCCGGGAACCAACGCCCTGCTTGCTGGCAGTTGATGTAGATATTTTCGTGGGTCAGCGTCGCGGCCTTAGGCAGGCCCGTGGTGCCGCCCGTAAACTGCAGCGCTGCGACGTCCTTTGGATCAAGGTCTGCGAGCTTGTAGGCGGAGCCGTGGCTCATGACCTCTTTGTACGGCGTGATCCCGGGGCCACTGATGCCCTTGACCAAATCTTTACCGCGCAGCAGCGGGAACAACATGGATTTTAAGCCCGAAAGCGACCCGGCGAAGGGGCAGATGATCATCTGCTGCAAGCTGCCACCATTGGCGCGAGACTTTTCGAAAACAGGTCCAACGTTGGGGTAAACCGCCTGCAGGTCTGTGGTAATCACCACTTTGACCCCGGCTTGCTCCATCAGCTTTTCGACCTGATCGGGTGGGTAGGTCGGATTGAAGTTCACAACAATGCCGCCCAGCTTGCAAATCGCATAGTAGAAGACGGGGAAATAGATGCAGTTTGGCAGGAACAGACCCACACGGTCGCCCTTTTCCACACCCATTTTCTGCAATCCCGCCGCAGCCTGATCAACCAGTGCGTCTGTCTGTGCGTACGTCAGATTGTTGCCAAGAAAGTCAATGAAAGGCCGGTTGCCAAAGCGCGCTACGGCTTCATCCCACAACTGCGGCAGCGTGCCGGTTTGGATGTCCATATTCCAATCAAGATAGCTTGGGTATTTCTCAAGCCACGGGTGCTGAGTTGTTCCTTCGGCCATGTGCTTCCTCCAACAGAACCTGCATGTCAATTTCTATGGTGAAATGTACGTTTTACCAAAGGGCGGGTCAAGTAGCTCGCAACGGCTTTTCCACGCTCAGGGCCAAACCTTGGCGTTTGACAGGCTGGGGACGAATGGCGATAGCAGTATTGGTTAAGTCTTCTTCCTCGATTCCAGCCCGATGGAGGGCCCCATGGCCAAAAAGCTTCCAAACAAGCCCAAACGCCTGCGCGCGCACTTGGAGCAGCATTTGCACATCCTCGATACGCTGCCGTTCGCCATCTTGCAGGTGAGCAAGAAGTATCGGGTGGTATGGGCCAACCTGGCCGCCAACGAGCTGCTGCAAATGGACCCCATAAACCAGCGCGTAGAAGACATTTTCGGTAACGAGATTCTCTATGATGCGGTTGAAGCTGCCGATGAAGACGATGAAGAAGTGCGGTTCGAATTCGAATGGGGTGTTCGCCCGACCCTCTCAATCCTCGCAACGGTCACGCCCATGCAGCAAACATCGACCCAAGGCGGTCGGATGATCATGACGCTGCAGGATCTCACAACGCAGCGACAAACGGAATCTGTTCGAGCGGATTTTGTGGCCAACGTCAGTCATGAATTGCGGACACCGCTTTCGACGCTGGTGGGCTTTATCGAGACTCTTCAAGGCCCAGCCCGAGACGACCGCGAAGCCGCCGAACGCTTTTTGGGGATCATGCGAGATCAGGCAGGACGAATGTCGCGCTTGGTCGAAGACTTGCTGTCGCTGTCGAAGATTGAAATGAACGCTGCCGTTTTGCCCAGCGGCGCTGTCGCAGTGGGAGACTTGCTTCACACCGTGGCTGAATCCCTGTCACTGCAGGCTGAACGGGACGACCAGAAGATCGTCATCGACTCAACAGAAAACCTTCGTGTGCGAGGTGACGCCGATGAGCTGACGCAGGTGTTTTGGAACTTGATCGAAAACGCTCTGAAGTACGGGCGCGAAAGCGGTAAGGTTTCCATCAACGTCCAGCCTGCGGACGGCGACCAAAGCATTCGAATCGCCGTGAGCGATGACGGCGAAGGCATCGAAGAAAAGCATCTCGATCGCCTAACCGAACGGTTTTATCGGGCGGACAAAGGACGCAGCCGGGCCATGGGTGGAACCGGCCTGGGCTTGGCCATCGTCAAACACATTGTCGCCCGGCATCGCGGAACGCTAGAGATCGCGTCAACCATTGGTCACGGCTCGACGTTCAGCGTCATCTTGCCTGCGCATAAAAGCTAGCGCCGCACGGCATATCCTATCCCAGCCTTTTTTGATTGGCCGTAACACAATCGTAACATTTACGTAACAAAGCCACCTCAAGAGCCCGGCATACGGGGGTGGTGGCGCGTTTGCGGAAGCGTCTGACGGTAGACCGACGATGGGAACTGATAGTCTATGAACCGAACATCAAGCGTCTCGCTGCAAATCGCCTTTTTCATCTTTATGATCATCGGCCTGAGTTTGTTCTTTGGGGCTTACGCGCTGATCGTTCCGGCGGTTGTCGCGTATATTTGGGGCGCGATTAGCTTTGGTCAGTGGCGCATCCGTCAGCGCCGATTATCGCTCGAAGAGGCACGGCAGCAAGGCATGAACCGGTTTGGTTTGCCGAATCTGCCGCGTTTTTATGGCTTTCAGACCGTTCTGTGGTGGCTGTTGCCGCCTGTTCTGCTGCTCATCATTTACCGCTCGATTGGCACGCCCATCCTGACGGGTATGATTGAGAGTGAGGTTTTGGTCCTGATGGGTAAGACCATCGACCCGACCTCCTTGCACGAATTTGCCCGCACAACGCTTGCGGCTTTGGGCCTCTCGGGTGAGGGATCAACCAGCGGCTTTACCGAAGCGCAAATCGGCGCCTTGCCGGGGCTGACGGACTACTTTAGCCAGCAACACGGCCTGCGCCGCTTGTTCTGGTTTGCGCTGCTCATGGGCGCGCTGGCATTTTGGCAGAGCGGACCGCGCGCCTTTACCGGCAACCAAGGGCGCGTCACGGTTTTTGCTTTGGCGCTGATTGGCATTCTGATCTCGATCCTGTCCGGCTATGGCACTGCGTCTATTATCATTTTGATCATTCTCGCCATCACGCTGTTCTCCACCGACATCAACGCTCCCTTCGCCCGTGTGTTGTTCATGGCAACGGGTGTTGGGGTTCTGATCTTCTTGCGCGATCAACTGGCGTGGGGTGAAGGCGGCTGGGTGATCTCCCTGCTCATCATCGCTGGATCCACCGTTGTCCTCTGGCGCCAAGGCATGCGCCCGCGACTCAGCGATCAGATGTTTGTGTTGGTGCTCCTCGGTCTCGCGACGCTGGTGCTGCTCACGGCGTTGACATGGATTGGCGCTTATTCTTGGCTGTTTGATTATGGCTCAGAGACCATCTTCGAGGTCTCGCCCGGCAATTTGGGGCTGCAGTCGCAAAAGCTGCTGAACGCGATCAGAGATTTGCGGTCGGGTTTGGTGGTGTCCAACCCAGACGTCGCAGCGGCAGCGTCTCGGATGTCGGCCGCGCAGGATGCTTACCGCTACGGCTATCTTGCCGTTGTGCTGCTCGGCATCGCCTGCGGGGTTGTTGGTTCATTGATCTTTGTGCGGCCCAAGCACCGTGCGCAGTCTCGCCACGAAAGCGCTGCGAATTTCGGCATGATGCTCGCCTCGGCCGCCGCCATCCTTGTCACTGTCGGAATCGTGCTGGCCCTGCTCTCGAACGCTGAGCTGTTCTTCTCGAAATACCCGATCCAAGACTTCCTGTTTGGCCTGCACTGGTCCAAAGACGCGCCGATCCGTGAAGATCAGGCCGGCGGCTTTAACCTTGGTGCTGTGCCAGTGTTTTACGGCACGCTGGTAGTCTCGCTGGTGGCGCTGACCGTCGCGCTGCCCGTCGGCCTGATGTCCGCCATCTATATGGCCGAATACGCCAGTCCCCGCACACGCAGCATCTTCAAGCCCATTCTGGAAGTGCTCGCCGGTATTCCAACGATTGTTTACGGCGTTTTCGCCCTCCGCTCCGGCATTCCGTTTGCCAAGGATATTTTCGGCGGCATCGAATGGGTTCTGGAACTGCGCTTTTTGCCGACCCCCATGCACCTCGAATACCTCGACCTTGCCATTGGCGCGAAGTCGGGCGTGGTTGCCGGTGCGGTGATGGGGATCATGCTGATCCCGTTTATCTCGTCGCTCTCAGACGACGCGCTCAAGGCTGTACCGCGGTCCTTGCGCGATGGCTCATTGGCGCTGGGGGGGCACAAGTCGGAAACGATCCTCAAAGTGCTCATCCCTGCTGCATTGCCGGGTATCATGGGCGGCTTCTTGCTGGCCACGTCTCGCGCCATTGGTGAGACGATGATTGTGGTGCTCGCTGCGGGCGGTCAAGCAAACCTGACGCTCAACGTCTTGGACCAAATGACCACCGTTACCGTGCAGATCACAGAACTGCTGATCGGTGACGCGGAATTCGATCGCGCCAACACCCTGTCCGTCTTTGGGTTGGGTATTGTCCTGTTTGTCTCCACACTCTTGCTCAACCTCGCAGCGATCCAGATCGTTCGCCGATACCGTCAGAGGTACAGCTGATGTCCCCCCAAACCTCACCCCACCAGAGTGTTCAGGCATCGCGCCGCCGGGCCGCGCGTCGCCGCGGAGAGCTGATTTTTCGGATGCTGGGATTGCTGGCGCTGGGTTTGGCTGCGCTGTTCTTGGTCGCACTGATGTATTCGGTGATCAAGAAATCCTACAACGGCTTTGTGCAGTCTTTCATCCAGCTTGATATTTACCTCGACCCTGACATCATCAAGCCAGCGGATCTTGCACAGTTCCAAGCCTCGGTCGGTGTCGCACCAGACCGTTGGGCTGCGGACATTGAGCCCGACCCCAAACTTGCCAAGCGTGCATCGCGATCAGTCCAGCGCGGCACGAGCTATAAGAAAATGCTGCAAAACATGTTTGCAGAGGAATTCGGCGATCACTTCACCGGCTACGAAACCGACCGGCAGCGCGATAAAGCCATCGCCCAAGTCGCGGAAATGATCAGCCTTGAAGCGCAGTTTCAGATCCGCGATCGATTGATCAGCGGCGAATACACGCTGGGTGAGACCATCAGCCTGTGGGCGCTGGCCGCTGGCGATTCCGATGTTTTGTACAAAGACATGAAGCGACGCACGCAAAAGAACGTGGATTCCGAGAACTGGATCCTGCTCAAGCGATCGGTCGATGAAAACGGGTTGTCGGTTTTGATGGAACTGCGCGATACGGGCCGAACCCGCATTCGCCCCTATCTTGGCATTCCCAAGATTGACCTGTTTGGCTGGACAATAGCTGAGCAACAGCCGGGCTTCTTCGCCTCGGCCTCCTCAACCTCGCCCGAGCGCGCCGGCATCGCAGCCGCCGCACAAGGGACGTTCCTTATGCTGATCGTGGTTATGGTGTTGGCGGTGCCGATTGGGGTGCTGGCCGCAATCTATTTGGAAAAGTTTGCGCCGCGTAATCAGCTGACTGATTTCATGGAAATCAACATCAACAACCTCGCTGCTGTCCCGTCGATCATCTTTGGTATTTTGGGCGCTGCGGTGATTATCCAGTGGCTGTTCCCCGGCTCTCGCGGGTTCCCGATTGTTGGGGGAACGGTGCTGGCCTTTATGACCTTACCCACGGTCATTATCGCTTCCCGCGCTGCGATTGGCGCTGTGCCGCCAAGCTTCGAAGAAGCAGCCTTGGGCATGGGCGCGTCCCATCAGCAGTCCGTGTTCCAGCATGTTTTGCCGGCGGCACTGCCGGGCATCGCGTCGGGCGTTATCATTGGGCTGGCGCAAGCGGCTGGCGAAACCGCGCCGCTGCTGATGGTTGGTATGAACGCGTTCATCAATGATGTTTGCGACGCTGGCGCGGCTTGCTTGATGTCAAAGGGCGTTGGCATGCCTTCGCAGATTTACCAATGGGCCGCTGACGACGATCCGCTGTTCCAGAACAAAACCGCCGCTGGCATCGTTTGCTTGCTCACGCTTGTGATCGCCATGAATGGCCTTGCGACTTACATCCGCGCGCGCTTCGAACGCGCCAACTGAGGAAGAACCCATGTCTGAAATTCGAATGAAGGCTGAAGACGTCCACGTCTACTATGGCGACAATCACGCGTTGAAAGGTGTCAGCATGGACATCAAGAACCAGCACGTGACGGCGCTGATTGGGCCATCGGGTTGCGGTAAGTCAACGTTTCTGCGCTGCCTCAACCGGATGAATGACAGCATCAGCATCGCCCGCGTCGAGGGGCAAATTCTGCTCGATGGTTCGGATATTCATGATGATTCCTTGGACGTGACATTGCTCCGCCAACGGGTCGGCATGGTGTTCCAAAAGCCCAATCCCTTCCCCAAGTCGATTTATGATAATGTCGCCTATGGTCCGCGCTTGCATGGCATGGCGAAAAACCGGGCTGAGTTGGACGAAATTGTTGAGGAAGCCCTGAGTGCTGCTGGGCTATGGGAAGAAGTATACGACCGTTTGGACGCCGAAGCGCTGGGGCTCTCTGGCGGGCAGCAGCAGCGCCTGTGCATCGCGCGCGCGGTCGCCGTTTCGCCGGAAGTGATCCTGATGGACGAGCCTTGCTCCGCACTGGACCCGATCGCGACCGGGACCGTCGAGCGGCTCATCTTGGACCTCGCCAAGGACTACGCGATCGTTATCGTGACGCACAATATGCAGCAAGCCCAGCGCGTCGCCGGCACAACCGCCTTTTTCCACCTTGGTGACATGGCCGAAATGGCCTCCACCAAAGAAATTTTTGAAAACCCGCAGGATCCTCGCACCAAGGATTACGTTGCGGGCGCCTTCGGATAAATAGGGAGCATCGGCCCGATGATGATGCCAGCAACCACGCGACACGACGCCGACTTTGGCCAAGCAAAGCCACCAAAGTCCCTCAAGGGCGACAAGCCCCTCATCCTGATTGTCGAAGATGAAGACGCTATTGTAACGCTGCTCGACTATAACCTGCGCAGCGCCGGGTACGACACCGCCATCGCGCGGGATGGTGAAGAAGCCGTTGACCTTGCGTTGACGCTCGAACCGAACGCGATCCTGCTTGATTGGATGCTGCCCTTGCGCTCCGGCCTCGAAGTCTGTCGCCACCTGCGCCGCTTTCCGGAGACCAATGAGGTTCCGATCATCATGCTCACGGCGCGTGGTGAGGAGCAGGACAAGCTGCGAGGCTTGGACATGGGCGCAGATGACTATCTGACCAAGCCCTTCAGCCCCCAGGAATTGCTCGCCCGCTTGCGTGCCGTTCTCCGCCGAGCGCAGCCTGCGCGTTTGAAAGAAATCCTCGTTTTTGCAGACATTCAGATGGATCAGGGCAGCCACAAAGTCACGCGCGGTGAGGCTTCCATTGTGCTCGCGCCAACCGAATTTCGCCTTTTAAGACACTTCATGCAGTACCCCGGACGTGTCTTTTCACGCGAACAGTTATTGGACTCAGTATGGGGTCGCGAGAAGGATGTGGAGCCTCGGACCGTGGATGTTCATATCCGCAGACTCCGCAAAGCACTCAATGCTCACTCGGAGTCGGACGTGATTAGGACGATCAGAGAAGTGGGATACGCGCTGGACCTGCCCTAAAGGGCGAGAAAAAGGCTAAAGGCATTATCCGCCTACATTAGGCCACAAAGCTAAGTGACTTGAAAACAACAGTTCTTCTTATCACGCCCCTTACCCGTTGATGTTGCGGTTCTATTGATTGACTCGTATCCGACCTGCCGGGTTACAAAGTTTGGGAAATACGGAAACGGCGGACTCGGTACATACCCCGTAAATGGGTTTTTCTCGCTAAGAGAGTATCGTGTTCGCTGCAAGCCGTAGGGATCAGACAATTAACAAAGGTTCGGTGTTATGACCTCGTACACCACGAACGTCTTTCTTGCTGGCGTCGCTGCACTGCTTCTATCCGGTTGCACCGCTGTCTCGACTTCCGGCACAGGCGCGACCCTGACGACCACAAGCTCCGGCGCAACGCTGGGCTCGTCAACCACCACAACAACAACAACTTCTGGGTTCTCATCCTCCGCGGGTGGGTTTAGCTCGGCTGCGACTGGGTTTGGCTCTGGCTTCGCCCAGAACGCATCCGTGCAGAACGCTTCGTTCCAGCAGAGCGCTTCGATGCAAGGTATGGACGCCAGCGCGTTCCCGCCAAACCCACTGCCCGGCGAATGTTACGCACGGATCGCTTTGGCGGCTGTGACACAGACCGTCGAAGAACAGATTATGATCGAGCCTGCGCGTCAGGAAGTTCGCATCATCCCAGCGCAGTTTGGCGACGTGACCGAAGAAGTGGTCGTGCGCGAAGCAACAACGGAACTTCTGACCGTTCCCGCGACCTACACCACGGTTCAGGAAGAAGTGGTGGTTCGCCCTGCTGCGCGCCGCCTGATCCCGGTTGAGCCGATTTACGATACAGTGATCGAAGAAATCGTCGTGGTGCCTGAGCGCACCGTATGGAAGCCCGGCACAGGCCCAATCCAGAAACTGGATGAAGCAACCGGCGAGATCCTGTGTCTGGTAACGGAACCAGCGGTGACCAAGCAGGTCGAGCGCCGGGTTATGATCCAGCCAGCTTCGACCCGTGAGGAAATCATTCCAGCCGTGACCGAGGTTGTTGAACGCGAAGTTGTCAACACCCCCGCACGCGTTGAAGAGCGTCTCATTCCAGCCGAAACCCGCACCGTGACGCGTCGCGTTGAAGTGGTTCCAGCGCGTGAAGAAATCATCGAGATCCCACCGGTCTTCGATACCATCGCGCGTGAAGTTGTGATTGAGCCTGCGCGTACCGAGTGGCGTTCGATCCTGTGTGAGACCAACACCACGCCAGACATCATCCGCCGCATTCAGGTCTCGCTCCAGCAGCGCGGCTACTACAACGGCCCGATCGACGGCATCTTCGGTCCGCTGTCACAGCGCGCTATTGATGGTTTCCAGCGTGATAATGGTCAGGTTGGCAGCGGCGTAACAATTGATACGTTGAGCTTGCTGGGCGTATCCGCGTTCTAAGCATTGTCGGTGGCCGCGCGTCGGCCTCCGCCAACCCCTCATGAAAAAAGGGCAGTGACATCGGCGTCACTGCCCTTTTTCTTTGCCCGTATGCCAAGGGACGTTGGCAAAAGTTTAGTATTGAGACGCCGGGGACAACGTGATTTCAACCCGGCGGTTCTGGGCCTTGCCGTATTCTGTTGTGTTGGAAGCAATAGGGAAGCGCTCACCAAAACCAACGGCGGACATGCGTGCATACTCAACACCCTGCGCCGACAAAAAGTTGCGCACGGCGCCGGAACGCTGGACTGACAGATCCTGATTGTAACTGTCCGATCCGTCGCTATCGGTATGTCCGGCGATTTGAATGGTGGTTTCGGGGTAGTTGATCATCACGTCTGCAACATTGCCCAAAACCGCAAAAAACGACGGCTTGATTTCGTAGCTTGCCACGTCGAACGTGACTTCTGCTGGCATAATCAAACGCAGGTCATCGCCCTGGCGCTCGATGGTCACGCCCGTGCCTTCCAGCGACTGGCGCAACTCGCGTTCCTGATAATCCATGTAAGCACCTACACCCGCGCCGACGACACCACCAGCCAGCGCACCGCGCAGCGCGGCGCGGCCTCGTTCGCCCTCTTCCGCCGTTACGGCACCCACAAGGCCGCCCAACGCGGCACCAATGGCCGTTCCGCCACCGGTGTTCGTCAGCGACGTTTGGCCCGTGTAAGGATCGGTGGCCACACAGCCACTCAGTACGAACGTCAGGGCGACGGTACTCAGCAAAATCTTTTTCATGTTTGATACTCCAGCATGTGAAGAGCGATCCCGATCTACTGGCTGGTTCAGCAGCCCCCTGCAGGTACGGGATCACCGTAAGACTATTTCACTAAAATGGACTAAAGGCTTCTGGTTGTCTTTACGACTTTGGCCGCAAAACATTTTCCGCCGTAAATCCTTGTTTCGTTGTGTAACAAACCCGGCAAATTCGGCTATGAGGGGGCAATAATAAGTTTAAGCGCCCTGATCGAAAGGCCAACGCCCCTCTATGTCTGCTCAAACACCCCTGATTCGTCTCTCTGACCTGTTCCTCCGTCACTCAGACAAGGACTTGTTCAAAGGCGTAACCATGAGCATTTTCGCCAAGGACCGGATCTGCCTTGTGGGGCGCAATGGAACGGGCAAATCCACGTTGCTGCGCATTATTGGCGGGCAAGCGGACTTTGATAAGGGCGAACATTTTGTTCAGCCGGGCACGCGCGTTGGCATTCTGCCCCAAGAGCCAGATTTGTCGGCCTTTGCCTCCGTCCTCGACTACACCACCAGCGAAGGCGCAGAACCGCACCGGGCCAAGATGTTTCTTGATAGCCTGTCGCTTGCACCAGAACTGGGGACGCAGGGTTTATCGGGCGGGGAGCAGCGGCGAGCGGCTTTGGCCAAAGCGCTGGCAGAACAGCCCGACGTGCTGTTGCTCGACGAGCCGACCAACCATCTCGACGTCGATACAATCGAATGGCTGGAAAACGAGATTCGTCGCTTCGAAGGCGCGATCCTGACCATCAGCCACGATCGACGGTTTCTGGAAACAGTGACGGAGCAAGTGGCTTGGCTGGATCGGGGGCGGGTTCAGCATTTGGGGAAGAATTACCGGCATTTTGATGCGTGGGCGGAAAAGCTGCTGGAAGACGAAGCTCGGGATTTGGCCAAACTGAATAAGCTGATCGCCGAAGAAACCCAGTGGTCCCGCGAAGGCATCTCCGCCCGACGCACACGAAACATGGGCCGGATGCGGCGGCTGGAATCGCTGCGGCAAGATCGTCGGAACCTTGTTGCGCGTCCGGGTCAAGTTCAGCTGGACAGTGTAACCAGTGGGCAGTCAGGCCGACGCGTGATCGAGGCGACAGACATCGCCAAAACCTACGGCGACCGCACCATCATCGCGCCCTTTTCGACCAAAATCATGCGGGGGGACCGGGTTGGGATCATTGGGCCCAATGGCGCGGGGAAATCGACCTTGATCAAGATGTTGCTGGGGTCGCTTGAACCAGACACGGGCAGCGTGTTTCGTGGCACCAACCTCGAACCTCTGGTGCTTGACCAAATGCGAACCACGCTCAAGCCCGGCACGACAGTTTGGGATTATTTGGCCGATGTGGGTGGCGATCAAATCATGGTGCGCGGCCAGCCCCGTCACGTTGTTTCTTACATGCGAGATTTCTTGTTCAGTGAGCGCGCAGCGCGGGCACCGGTTGAGTCGCTTTCGGGCGGCGAACGAAACCGCCTGACGCTGGCCAAAGGCTTGGCAAACCCCAGCAACCTGTTGGTTCTTGACGAGCCTACAAACGATCTGGACCTCGAAACGCTGGATTTGCTGCAAGAAATCATCGCGGACTACGATGGCACCGTCCTGCTGGTCAGCCACGATCGTGATTTCATCGATCGTCTTGTGACCTCGACCATCCTATTCGACGGCAACGGCGGGCTGTTTGAGTATCCCGGTGGGTATTCCGACGCCCGGCGACAGCACCAGACGCGGATGAAAGAACAGTTCAACGTTGGAAAGTCGAAATCGGCAAAGAAGGAACCAGATCGAAAGAAGGGTTCAGCGGAAAAAAGTAAGCTGACCTACGCTGAGAAAATTCGACTGGAAAAGCTACCCAAGGAAATGGAAGCGCTCGAAGCGAATATTGCCAAGGGCGAAAGCCTGCTGACGGACCCCGATCTCTATGCCCGCGACCCCGATAAGTTCAACCGGATCACGTCCAAGCTCGGTGAGCTGCGCGAAAAGTTGGATGAGGCCGAAATGGAGTGGTTGGAGCTGGAAGAAAAGGCTGAGGGCTGATTGCGAAGGGCTGCGCGCTAGCCTGCCGCCGTATCACGCTTGGTTTTACCAGAGCGACTCAACCGCCCGCTTGGGCCAAGCCCGGTCGTATTCTTCACCGCCAACCGCCCCGTCGGTCATGTTGGCAAGGATTTGTCCTGCGCTGGGCAAATCAACCACCGCATCGATACCGTCCCACAGTTTCGAGCGGATGAGCGCGCGCGAGCACTGGAAGAAGACCGCATCGATTGTCACCACAATGGCTGAGCGCGGCGGTTTTCCAGCTTCGGCCAAGCCGTCCAGCACCGCTTGATCGGCTGTCAAAAAAGCCTTTCCGTTCACCCGAATGATGGTTGAAGAACCGGGAATCAGAAACATCAGCGACACCCGCGGATCCCGCAAAATGTTGCGCAGGCTGTCGATGCGGTTGTTGCCTCGACGATCGGGGATGAGCAGGGTTTTGTCGTCATGAATATGCGCAACTGGACCTTTATCGCCGCGCGGACTGCAATCAGTCCCCTCCGGCCCCACGGTGGTCAGCGCCATAAATCGCGCGATCCGGATAAAGGCGGCGTAGTCTTCGGTCAGCCGGTCCGTCTCTTTTTTCAATGCCGCCGGGCTTGCTTCACCATAGAGCGCAGATAGCTCTTCCATCGTCTGTATCGACTTCATGCTTGAATGGGCCTCCTGCCCTCCCCCCAATAGGTCTTGGGTTCTTATACCATTCTGGCCTAAACACGGGGTTCAAACCATAGCACGTTGAGCACCACACCATGGCTTTGCTTCAAGAAGAGGTCGCGAACCGGCGCACCTTTGCCATTATTTCTCACCCCGATGCGGGCAAGACCACGCTGACGGAAAAGCTGTTGCTGTTCGGTGGCGCGATTCAGCTGGCTGGTGCCGTTAAGGCTAAGGGCGATGCGCGACGCGGGGCGACGTCTGATTGGATGAAAGTTGAGCGCGAACGCGGGATTTCCGTCACGTCGTCGGTGATGACGTACGCCTACAAGGACTGCGTTTTCAATCTGTTGGATACGCCGGGTCACGGTGACTTTTCCGAAGATACCTACCGGACCCTGACCGCCGTAGATTCGGCTGTGATGGTGATTGACGCGGCTAAAGGCATCGAGGCCCAGACGCTCAAGCTGTTTGAAGTGTGCCGCCTGCGCGATGTTCCGATCGTTACTTTCGTCAACAAGCTCGACCGTGAAGCGCGGGAGACGTTTGAAATCCTTGACGAGATTGAACAAACACTCGCGCTGGACGTTTCTCCAGCGTCTTGGCCCATCGGAATGGGTCGGCAGTTCAAAGGCTGTTACGACCTGCTCAACGACCAATTCATCCCCGTACACAATGACTCCAAGGGCGAGATGCCCCGTGACGGCTTGAAGGTTTCAGGCGTTGATGACCCCGCGCTGGCCGATGTACTGGACAGCAGCGAGATTGACGCCCTGCAAGAAGGCGCGGATATGGCCAAAGAGCTGTGCCCGCCGTTTGACTTGGAAGCCTACCGCCAAGGCACGTTAACGCCTGTGTACTTCGGCTCCGCGCTCAACAATTTTGGGGTTCGCGAATTGCTGGACGGCTTGGCCAAGTCAGCCCCATCGCCGCGCCCACAAGCGGCTGTTATCAAGGGCGAAAAGACGGAAATTGAGCCAACGGCCAAAAAAGTCAGCGGTTTTGTCTTCAAGATCCAAGCCAACATGGACCCAAAGCACAGAGACCGGATTGCCTTCATGCGGCTGGCCAGTGGGCATTTCAAAAAGGGTATGAAGCTCAGCCATTTGCGTTCAGGCAAGCAAATGACCATGCACAACCCACAACTGTTCCTCGCCCAAGACCGCGCCACAGCGGAAGAGGCCTTTGCCGGAGACATCATTGGCATCCCCAACCACGGCAACTTGCGGATTGGTGATGCACTGACGGAAGGACAGGATTTGTCCTTTACCGGCATTCCATCGTTTGCGCCTGAATTGCTCCAGTCCGTTCGCCCGGTTGACCCGATGAAGGCGAAGCACTTGGGCAAGGCGCTGTTCCAACTGGCCGAAGAAGGCGCAGCGCGGGTGTTTAAACGGGTGCTGGGCTCGGATTGGATTGTTGGTGTTGTGGGCGCCTTGCAGTTTGACGTTCTGGCGGATCGCATTCGGACTGAATACGAAATTCCCGTTAATTTTGAGCAAGTTAACCTAATGACAGCACGCTGGCTGCGCGCAGATGATCCTGCGATGCTCAAGAAAATTGTTGAGGAAAACCGGGGTGATATGGCCGCGGACCATAACGAAATCCCCGTATTCCTGGCGCGAAACGCCTGGCACTTGGACCGGGCACAAGATGACTACAAGGACGTAAACTTCCTCAAAACCATTGAGCAAGAAGTCTAATGAGCCGCAGCGCTGATTTTGGTGATCTGCCCATTGGGATGGCCATCAGCGCTGCGCAACGGCTGCACACGGCCGATAGCCTGGGATTTTACGTCCGGCAAAAAGGCGACCCGGACCGGGGTTTGCTGGTCCTCTATTTCGAGGATGAAGATACGCTTTTGACCCAAGAGCGAGACTTCGACACCGACCGATTGATTTGGCGAGAATCCAAGATGATTCGACCCGACGCGCTGGAACACTTATCTCGCATTCAGGGCAATGATCCAGACGCGTGGATCATTGAAATCGACGGAAGTCTTGAAAAAAACCCATTTGCGCGCTTGGGATAAATGCCTCAGAGCGCTAAAGCTATAGAAACGCTAGAAAAAAGCCTGAAGGATCAATCTGTCTATGAGTCGTTCAATCCTCGCCCTACTCGCGGTCTTGGTCTTGTGTGTCGGAGGCATTATTGGGTGGGTCACTCGCGGCAGTGACTTTGGCGCCAACCTCGCTGCGGGCGATCAAGGCCAGAACAGCGGGTTTGTTCAGGTGTCTGCACCAGAGCAAGCCCAGTTGGTCAGCGTCATGGACGCGCTGGATGTACCGGCAACGCCCCAGTCGGGGCTGTCAGGCAACAATCTCGTCAACATCAGCGCTGCGCTGTCTGCGCTTCAAGACAAATCCAACGAAGTCGCAGCCGCCTTTGCTGAGCGCGATCAGGCGATTGAAGCGGTACGGCTGGAAGCACAGGCCGCTTTCCAACAGAAAGAGGCCGATTTGACGGCTCTATTGGCTGTTGAGCGGAAAGATCTGCTGGGGCTTGTCAGCGCGCTTGAAGGCGATGTTGATGCGCGAGAAGCGGAACTGGCCGCCGAGCAGCAATCGGCTGCGGAAACACAGCAGAAATACGATGAAATCTTGGGCGAAGTAACGGCGCTGCAGCTAGAGCGCGATGCCTTGGCAGCGGAGAAATCCCGCCTTTCTGATATGGTCTCCGTTGCTGAAGAGCGCCTTGCCGCCATCGGTGACGCCGATAGCATCACGCTGATCGTTGATCGTCGCGCGTTGGAGAAGGACTTGGCCGACGCGAAAGCGGAGAAAACTGTTTTACAGCAAACGCTGTCCGATCTGCTGTCCCAAATCGATGCGGCCAAAGGGGAATTGGATGATCTGGCCAACGAGCAGCAAAGCGGCCAACGCTTGCTTGAGGCCGTGCGCCTCGAAGGTCAGCGGCTCCTATCCCGCCAAGAAGCAGCAGAAGCCGCTTTAGTGCCGGCGGAAGAAGCCGTGTATGAGGCGCAAACCATTGCGGAAAACCTTCGCATTGAAGCGGCCGCTCTGCGGTCTGAAATTGCTGCGAAAGTTAAAGACCGCGAAAACATCATTGCGGCCATTGGCACCTTTGGCGCGACAGTGGCCGAGAGCGGCCAAGTCCTGATCAACGGTGAAGCCATTACCCCCGAAGTGGCGGTTGCAACGCTCAAGCGGACGTTGGTGCGGGAGCAGGAAGCGCGCGGACGGCTGATCGAGACCCAAACCCAGCTCGAAGACCTGGCGCAGGAACGCGCCGATCTGGATGAAACCATCGGCCAACAAGTTGAGCAACGTGCCGCCCTGCTCGCAGCAGAAGCCAAAGCAGCCATTGCAGAAGCTGAGGCACAAGTCGCGGCGATGCAGGCGAAACTACTGACGGAAGCATCCGACCGCGAACGCGAATTGGAACAGCAACTGGTCCAGTTGGAAGCCGACATGAGCGCACAAATCGCAACGCAAGTCGCACAACGCGTGAGCGAGGCGCTGGCGGCGTCCATCAACTCGACCGAAGCCGCGCTGAGCACCGAAGCGGAGGCCCGCGCACAAGCACAGTATGAGGCTGAAAAAGCACGTCTGATCGAAGATATTCAAGCGGAAGCAAACACGCGATTGGAAAGCCAACGCGCGACGCTGGTTTCCCGCTTCAACGAGCAAGTTGAAAACCGCGCGTCTGCACTGGCGCAGGAACTGGCTGAACGCCTGATGGCCAACAGGGCGGTTCAATCGACCATCGGCGGCACGGACGTCCTGTCAGTAACAACAGCGGCCCTGTCATCTGATACGAACGACTTGGACCAGCGCGCGGCCATGGCCGATATCCGCGAGCGGCTCTACTCCCGACTTGTGACCGCTACGGCCAACGAATTTGGCTACGTCCCTCGTGTGGTGGGCGAGCGCTTGCTGCTTGCGTCAAACGGCCTGTTCCCGGTTGGCTCGCCCAATCTGTCCCGCGAAGGACAGGAAGAGCTGCAAATCTTTGGACAGCAGCTTGAGCGCATTCTCCGGGAGCTGGATGATGATGAATTCATGATTCGGGTCGACGGGCACGCGGACATCAAGCCTTACCTGTTCTCGCCCTATGGCAACTGGGAACTGTCCTCAGAACGGGCTGTGAGCGTGGTTGAATACCTGATTGAAAACACCGCCATTCCCGCCAGCCGATTGATGGTCGCGGCCTTTGGCGAGCATCAGCCGTTGGTTGAGGGCGATGACGAGGCCGCCCAGCAGCAGAACCGCCGGATCGAGTTCAAGCTGGTCCGCCGCTAAACGGGCTCAAGCCCCTGCTGTGACAAGAGCATGGGAACCGTCGTCGGCGGTTTCTGGCTCCAGCGCGTAGGCCGAAGCCATGGCGTCGGTCTGCGTCAACTTTTCAGCAAACAGTGACCAGTCGTCGTTCTCCGCAATCGGAGCCCACAGCGCTTCGATCTCGTCGTAAGCCAACGAGCACGCCGCGCTGTTGCTGAAATAGGGATGATCGAGCCGATCAGCGTCCACCGGCTCGAAGTCTTTTGCACGGCTTCGAACGTCTTCCCACGCGTCCCCTGCGGGCCATTCACGCCCCCCAAACGCACGGTGTAGGGCGTCGTCCAAGGGGATGGCCGTCGTGCGTAACGTTGACAGCAGGTTTTGCAGGAATGGCTGATCGAGCTCCCTGCGCCCGGTCGACGCCAGCCCAAGCCGCCGGAGTAATCTGTCCTCCACCGCGTCAGACAGCGAACTGCTGTAGCCCTTGAGCGCTTCGATGATGGCGTCTTGATCTGCGATCGTGACCAGCACCGATGCCAGCTGTTGCACGTTCCAGTAAACCGCCTCTGGCTGACGACCAAAGGCATACAAACCGCTGTGGTCAAAGTAGGCCGCAACTTTGTTCGGATCCATCGTCTCCAGAAAACGGAAAGGACCGTAATCAAAGCTCTCACCGGTGATGTTGATGTTGTCCGTATTCAGCACGCCATGGACGAAACCAGCGGCAAACCAGTCTGCAACCGTATGCGCACAATTGCGCCCGACCCAGCGCAGAAACAGCGGTGCCGCCATCTTCGTCCCTGCGCCGCCTTCGTCTTCATAGGCCGCTTTATGGATCGCAGGTGCATAGGTTGCGCAGGCGTATTTCAGCAGGGCTTCGAGCTTGTCTTGCTCCTGCAGGAAATAAGGACGCTGGAAGGATCCAATGCGGATATGGCCGTGTGACAGTCGGGTCATGACCGCGCTGCGGGTCGGCGATGGCTCGTCACCACGGTGCAAGGCCTCCCCCGTTTCGACCAAGGCGAAGGTCTTGGACGTGTTAACGCCCAAGGCCTCCAACCGCGTCGTTGCCAGAACCTCGCGCACCCCGCCCTTGAGCGTTAAGCGGCCATCCCCTGCGCGGCTGAACGGTGTCTGCCCCGATCCTTTGGTGCCAAAGTCCAACAGCCGCCCTGCCCCCGGCTCTCGCATCTGTGCGAACAGGAAGCCGCGACCATCGCCCAGATCCGGGTTGTAATGCCGGAATTGATGCCCGTGATACTTGAGCGCCAAGGGTTGCGGCAGTGAGCCTTCAAAGGGTTTAAAGCGGCCAAAATGCTCAATCCATTGCTGCTCACTCAGCCCCTGCAAACCAACCTTCTCCGCCCAATCATGATTGGCGTAACGCAAGATTGTTTTGGGGAAGTCTGCGGCATCCACTGGGGCAAAAAAGCCTTCGCCCAGCGAAAGATGATTGCGTGCGGGTTCAAACGCCTTGGGGTCAGTCACAACAAATCCAATGTGCTTCCGTTCGGAACAAGAACCATCTAGTTCAACGTCGCCGTCGCAATGACCACGTCATATTCCGCGTTCCAAATAACCAGCGATCGATAGAGCGTCGGACGATCATCACTGCTGGTTACGGTGTCCGGGTTAATGGGAATGTTCCGGCTGCCTTGAAACCGATCCATGGAAGCCAAGAACCGGTATCCATTCGCGCGGATATCTTTAGCATGCCTTGGGGCTCGGGCTTTGGAAAGAGCAATTCTGTAGCCGGGGCCAACGGGTACATCGAAGTTTTCCAAGCGGAAGAAAAACAAATCATGGCCGGGAATGAAGTACAATTTCACGGAACCAACGACATCATTCGGTTCTGTTGGCGCCATCAAAGCACCCTGTCGTAACTTGAAGAACTCCTTGGCCTCAACGCCTTCAAAGGCGGCGAGCTCGTGTAAAATGGGTTCATCATCGTAGCTGGCCATATAGCCCGCGACGGCCTCTTCCCACGTGACCGAAGCCAGAGTTTGAGACGGGGCGGCGGGGGCGATAGAGTTTGACGTATTGGCTTCGCGCTCAGCCTGCATTTGCGCACTGGTTGACCAGACGGGCTGGACCGCAAAGACAAAGCCAAGAACAGCCGCAATCGACGCCATGAGCGCGGCAACACTCAGCGAAATAAAAGCGCGACGTACTTTGAGCCTTTGGATGCTTTTATCCATTCTTCGAGCAAGGTCATGACAACACTGCGAAAGATTAGTGCGCCGCAGTGGTTGAATTAAGGCAGAGCCTGAACGTCCACTACTACCCTTATCTAGTCATTGCCACCCCAAGCGGTCGGAAATCTCATCTTCGACTTTAGCTTGGCATCATGCTTATAGACGTCTTCTTCCCAGTGCAGCTTGTTCGCGCCATCGATCCAAACGGTTAGGTATGAAATTGACACCGGCACAGCAGTGGCCAGCCGCACCGTTTTGGGTGAGCTGAGATCCATATTCTTTTTGACCTGCTCCAAACTCATCGGCGTCTTTTCCGCTTCCATGATCCACTTCGCCAACCAAGCCGCGTCTTCAACCCTTACACAGCCAGAAGAGAACAGGCGCACAGCCTTTTGGAACAGTTTTGGAGCGTTGGTGTCGTGGAGATAAATGGCCTGACTGTTGGTCAGCGAGAACCGGACACCGCCCAGCGCATTGGTTGCGCCCGACGGTTGCCGCACCGTGATGTTGTCGAGATCAACAGTGGTCCAATCGAGGGCAGCCGACTTTGTCTGCTGGCCCTCAACATAAACCTGCCAGCCCTTCCGGTCGAAGTACGCAGGGTCTGCTTGCGCGCGGTCCAAGTAGTCTTCTTCGACGATTGAGCGTGGCGCGGTCCAGTCTGGACTGAACTTCAAGGATACAATCTCGTCCTGCAGCACGGGCGTCTTGCGGCTTTTGCGACCGACAACCACAACCATGTCGCGCACTTTGCGTCCGCGTTCGAAGATCTCCATGGTCTGGCTGGCGATGTTCACGCGAATATCGCGCAAGGCTCCCGCCGTTTCATGGTCCCAGCGCAAGCGCTCCATATTGATCGCGACTTGCTTTTTCTGCGTATCGGACAGCGGGCCTTTGCGACCGTTCAACACGCTTTTCAGCGCGGAATAGGACCGCCCCTTTGGCGCTAAACTGGCGAGATAAACGTTGAAATCAGAGCGCTCGACGCCTTCGCGGAGCAACTTTGCACCCATATTCTTACGGCGCGGGTTTTGTGCGCCTTGATGGACGTCGGACATGTAGGCCATCAGCCCCGCCGTGAGCAAAACGTCCGTCGTTTGCGGCTCAAACGGAACAAGCGTGCGGCTTTGCAACATGTTGTTGGGCAAGTACGCCTCCGGCGCTAAACCCTCGCTAGCCGCGTTCTTCAGCGCGTTAAACGCCTGCGCCCCCGCCCACGTCCAGCGTCCGTTCCGATAAAACGTGGAGAAGTTGCCTTGGTCCTTATAGAACTTGCGGACATCACGCAGGCGTGCGCCGGATGGCAAATCAACGTCAGAGATGAATGATGCACTGATCTCAACGCCCGCGCCGGAAAACTCGCTGCCTGTTTGCGCAACACCGCCGCCGTAAGCCGCAGGGTTATAAGAGTTGTCAGACGAACATGCCGTCAAAGCCAAGCAGGTCATTGCCGCAGCAACCAAGATGGTACGACGCACAGCAATGGTGGAGCGCATGTTCATGGAGTCCCTCAAATTCTTATATTTTTGAGCACCTTAGGCGCTCTCTTTTTTTTCCGTGATACCTTAGAACCAAAACTGAGACAAAAGTCACGCAAGACCTGAAACAACCGTGCGCCTTTTTAGAGATTATGCGACAAATTAGCGACCATGGAACAGGTCTGGTGTTAACTCCAAGTCTGGGACCGCCCAGTGGATGGTGCAGCGGCTTTCGTACAGCTCAGAGCCACCGATTTCGATCTGCCCCCCCGACCCCGTCTTCTTGTAGGTCTTCGTCGAAGGCCGACCGCACACCGTGCAGACGCCCCGCAGTTTGTGAACTTCGTCAGCCTTTGCCGCCATGTGCGCGATGATCGGGAATGGCTTTCCTTGCCAATCCATATCCAAGCCCGAGCACACAACATCAACGCCCGCCGCCAACAATTCCTCGATGATTTGCAGAATGTCGCTGGTGAAGTTGGGGGCTTCGAAGAATTGTACCTCGTCGAAAAACACGACGGCCACGCCAGCATCGATGATCTCAGCCGTGCGCGCATCCCAATCGTGCACGGCTTCGGCGTCTGCGGCCAAGCCTTCGTGACTCACGATTTGTAGCCGCGCATAGCGCTGGTCAAACGCTGGCTTATAAACGCGAATGTCCTGCCCTCGACCATTTTTCGCCCACAGAATGCGCTTGAGGGTTTCCGTGGTCTTTCCGGCAAACATGGGGCCACACACAACGGACAAATGGCCATAGGGCGGTTTTGGTTGTTGCTGCTTACCTTGGTCCACACCGGAAACGGTCTCACGCACTTCAGCCATTGTTTCTCTATCTTTCGTGGGTGTCGACATTGGTTCTTTAGCCTTTCAACACGGCTAAAGCTTGTTGATGCAACTCGAGGCTGGCCCCCGCCAGTACGGTTCCATCGCTTTCGAGGGTGAGCGGCTGGCCAGACCAGTCCGTCACAACCCCGCCTGCCCCTTGGATCACGGGGATCAGCGGCATGTAATCCCAAGGCTTCATGGATGCCTCCGCAACCACGCCGACACTCCCCTGCGCAACAAGGGCATAGGCGTAGGCGTCCGCGCCGTAACGCAAATCCATGCAGGCGTTTTGCAGTTTGGAAAACCGGGCGAATTGCTCGGGTGAAAACATATCCGGAGATGTCGCTGACAGCACGCTGCGGGAAAGATCCCCGCTCGGTCGCTTACCGCTCACCGGTTGCCCGTTAAAGGTCGTGAGCCCGCCATCCAAGACCGACCCCAACCAGCATTCTTGGGTGACTGGCACACAAATACCGGAAAACAGTGGCCGCCCCTGATGCAGCAGTGCGAACAGGTTGGTGAACATGGGAAAGCCGCCAACAAAAGCACGGGTTCCATCGATGGGGTCCAGAACCCAAACAAACTCACGATCTGCGCCCGTCGCCGCTTCTTCTTCCCCAATGATTCCGTGGTCGGGGTACGTCTTTTCAATCAGCTCGCGCCAAAGGCGCTCAATCGTCTGATCCGCCAAGGTCACAGGCGAAACATCTGCCTTTTGCTCCACCACCAGATCAAGTGAGCGGAAATAGCGCTGAACCACGGGTAAAGCTGTTTCACGGAGGCTTTCGGCAAACTGCCAGATATCGTCAGGGAGCGCGACCACGAGTGCGTCAGACCCTCATTCATAGGGGTTTTAGGGAGTTCCTAAGTGGACTCGCTCGGTTCCCTGAGTCCAGTGAAATTAATCGCATAACGCCCGTCGTATGTACGCATTGTCTTTTTGTCGCAATAATTCATGTATGTGAGGGAACACCAGAGAAACAGGGCTTACTCATGCTAGCTGTCATTTCACCTGCGAAATCCATGGACCTTGCGCCCAGCCCTGATTTTGTGCCGCCAGCAAGCGAGCCTTTGTTCGCTGCCAAGGCTCAAAAATTGGCCACACAAGCCCGAAAACTCAAGGCCGACGGATTGGCGTCCTTGATGAGCCTGTCTGACGACTTGGCAAACCTGAACTACGACCGTTTCAAATCATTTGGAAAGCAGGACCGAAAGCACGCGCTGCTGCTGTTTTCTGGCGATGTTTATCGCGGATTAGACGCAGGCAGTATGGACACGGAGGACTTGTTGCTTATTAACGAGCGACTGCGGCTGCTGTCGGGTCTTTACGGCCTGCTCAAGCCGCTTGATGCGATTGAGCCCTACCGTCTGGAAATGGGAACGCGGCTGGAGAACCCTAAGGGAAAATCGCTCTATGCCTTTTGGGACGATTTGCTGGCCAAACAGATGATTAAAGATCTGGAAAGCACGGGTGGCCCTCAAGTGATTATCAACCTCGCTTCCAACGAGTACTGGAAAGCCGTCGATAACAAAGCCTTGAAAGTCCCTGTCATCACCATCGGTTTCCGCGAATACCGGGGCGGAAAGCCGACGATGATTAGCTTTTCAGCCAAAGTCGCACGCGGAATGATGGCGCGGTTTATGATCGACGGTCGCGTGGACCACCCCGAGGGCCTGAAGGATTTTGCCCTCGACGGCTATCGCTTCGACCCGGACCTGTCGAGCCCCGAGCCGGCCGATCTGAGCGATCCGAGCGGTCGTTGGACCTGGATGTTCTCTCGCCCCGATCCCCGCGATTCCCTCTAGGGGCGCCGCCGTCGTCTCTGTGATTGGTTCTTGGCCCGCGATCACCGCCCCGTGGCGGCCCACTGCGGTCGCCCCCTCGGGAGTCGCTACGACCCGGACCGCGTGGACCCCGGTCGCCGCCCCGTGAATCCCTGTCACGTGAATCGCCGCGATCCGCACTTCTAGGCCCGCGATCACCGCCCCGTGGCGGTCCATTGCGGTCCCCCCCTCGAGAGTCGCTTCGACCCGGCCCGCGTGGACCCCGGTCGCCGCCTCGGGAATCCCTGCCGCGGGAATCGCCACCCCGTGAATCACCGCGATCAGCACTTCTCGGACCGCGATCACCGCCCCGTGGCGGTCCATTGCGGTCTCCCCCTCGGGAGTCGCTGCGACCCGGCCCACGTGGACCCCGGTCGCCGCCCCGTGAATCCCTGTCACGTGAATCCCTGTCACGGGAATCACCGCGATCCGCGCTTCTCGGTCCGCGATCACCGCCCCGTGGCGGTCCATTGCGGTCGCCACCTCGGGAATCCCTGCCGCGGGAACCGCCACCCCGGGAATCACCGCGATCAGCACTTCGCGGACCACGATCTGCGCCTCGCGCGCCGCCTCTGTCTCCCCCACGGGGGCCAGAAGAACGCAAATCTGAGCCGCCACCGCGTCCGGGTCGCGAACGCACCAAATCATCATCGGAATACTCGCGATGCTCTTCAGCGATAAGCGACGTGACAGGACGGGAAGACAGCGTTTTCCCAAGCAATTTCTCAATTTTCGACAATCGACGCTTGTCGGCATCGCTCACCAGCGCCCAAGACCACCCCGGCGCTCCGGCGCGGCCCACACGGCCAATGCGGTGCACGTAGTCCTCCGCGTGAATCGGCAGGTTCATCATCACCACATCCCGAAGGCCGGGAATGTCCATGCCGCGCGCCGCGACATCGGTTGCCACCAACAACTGCACTTTCTTCCGGCGGAATGCGTTCACTGACGCCGACCGCTCAGCCGTCGTCATCCCCCCGTGCGCCGGTGCCGCTGAATGGCCCTGCACCGAGACGTGTTCGATAAGCTCCTCAACCGCCTTTTGCGTCGTGACAAAGACCAGAGCCTGCCGGACGTTGCCTTTGGACAGCATCAAATCCAGCACCTCAAGTTTGTGCTCGTGACTGTCGCAGAAGATCAGGTTGTGCATGATCGTATCTGGAATGGTGTCCGGTTCAGCCAAACCAATGTGCGAGGCGTCCTTTGTGATGGACAGCGCCAGCTCCCGCACGCCTTTGGTCAAGGTCGCGGTGTAGAGGCCCGTTTGCCGCTTGGTGCCACAGGCGCGCGCAATTCGCTGAACCTGCTGGCGAAAGCCAACGTCCAACATGCGATCCGCTTCATCAATGATCAGGGTTTCCAGCCGAAACATTGCCATGCGGTCGGAATCCAGATGGTCGATCAGACGCCCGGGCGTCGCAATCACCAGATCGAGCGGCCCTTGCAAGGCCTTGTTCTGAGCGGCATAGGGCTCACCGCCCAGCATCCGCACAGCCCGCATCTTCTTGCCCGCAAAAACATCGCGCGCCACATTCCACAGCTGCTCACCCAACTCTCGGGTGGGCGACAGGATAATCGCGCGCGGACCGGGGCCAGAGCCCTTGGCCGGCAGCGACAAGCGCGAGAGCAGCGGCAGCAAAAAGGCCAGCGTCTTTCCCGTCCCCGTCGGGGCCGTGGCAACCACGTCGCGACCCCGCATAAACGGCGGGATGGCTTCGCGCTGAACGTCGGTTGGGGCGTTCAACGCCAACCGGGTCACGGCGTTAAGGGCACGCATGTCCAGACCCAGCGCTTGAAACTGGGTCAGGGTGTCGTTTTCTTCGAGGGCAAGTTCGGTGGATTCTGTGCTCATTTCAACACCATAGCGCTAGTCGAGCGGTTTAAGCGCCGGAAAAAGAACGCATTTGCCGTGCATGCCGCGCGCAGGTGCGGCACACTGTGTCGGCTCGATGAGGCGGGGGAAAGCTTCAACGGAGATGGCACTGACATGAAAGAACTGATTTCTCGACGCCGCGTATTCGAACTCGGCGCTGGCGCGACGCTTACTGTTTCTCTGATCGGCTGTGAAACAGCGACCGATCTTCTCAATCTGGCGCAACCCACCATGCGCGTTCAGGATATTGCGCTCAAGAGCGTGGGGCTGAACCAGCAGACCGTGGGGATTGATACGGCAATCAACAATCCAAACCCGCTTTCGCTGCTGATCAATCAGCTGGCCATGAACTTCAATTTGGCGGGTAAAGACCTTGGCACGGCAACGTTGGGAAGCCCTGTTGAGCTTGGCGCAAATCGGGAAACCAGCGTGGGCTTGGACTACAGCACCAACTTGATCGAGTTGCTTGGAAACGGCCTAAGCGACTTGCAAGTCAGCGGGACCGGCGGCATCCCCTATGAGCTTGCCGGCAATGCCAACCTCTCCCGGTTTAACCTGCCTGTGCCCTTGAAGTATCAGGGATCGGTGAACCTCAACGATCTAGCCCCGATGCTGGGCATATTTGGCTAGCCGGAGCAAAAGGCCTCAGCCGTTGGCATGGGGCCTTCGCGCTGCATATCGGACAGCGGGGCAAAGGGGGCCATGTCGCCGATTTTAAAAGCAGCGATCACCGCCTGCCCCGGCCCCGTCAGCCACTGTGCGAACAGCGCACCATCGGCGTCAACGGCCTGATCGTCATAGCCCACCAAAACCCCATAGACGTTTTTCAGCGCGTCGCCAAAACATCCCTTGGGCCGCAAGTCGGCTTTGTTTTCAAAGGCCAACCACGTCGCACCGTCCGCGAGCACAAAAGCATCAAGGCTGGCCGCGATGTTGAGCGTTGCGCCTTGGCCCGTGCCCGACTTTCGATACCATCGACGCGCAGCCTTGGTTGCCACGTCGATTTGCGCGGCTTGCCACAGGCGGAGTTCGGCCTTGTGCGTCCCGCTGTTATCGCCCCGCGAAACGAAAGCTAAGCGTGTCGCAGCCAATTCCTGCAGCAGCGGAACCGCTTCGGCAGGCACATTCACCTCTCGCGGCCCCAAAATGATGTAATCGTTCCGCATGACGTCCAGCCGTCTCGCAGCACCGCCCCCGTCAACCAGCGCCAATTCGCTGCGCGTGTCGTGGACCAAAGCCCCGCTCACGTCCTGCGCTTCCAACAGCTTGAGCACCCGTCCAGTGCCCCCGACAATGAACTGCATGTCGCGGCCCGTATCTTCGGAAAAAGCCGTTTGCAGGGCATCGAGCAGCCCGCTGTCACGAACGGACGTCGTGCCACCAATCCGAATGGGTTCAGACCAAGCGGTCAGTGGTGCGGCAAAGGCAAAGACAATCAGCAAGATGTTGAGGGAGCGGATCACTTTCTTTCCAAGTCCTGTTCCGGCAGCACCGCTGTCACCAACCGTGCCGATAAATTCACAATCAACGCCAACAGAAGCAAAACAGCGCCAAACGCCAAGGCCTCTGCCAGCTTTCCTTGTTCGACTTCCAGCTTGATGGCCGTGGTCAGAACCCGCGTGGCATACTCCAGGTTACCGCCGACGATGATCGCAGCGCCGACCTCGGATATGGCGCGACCGAACACTGTTAACCCAACGACGATGACAGGACCGGGCGCCATCACGAACAATGCCCGCATCCGCGTGCCAAAGCTTGCACCATCCAGACGATAAAGATCACCAAATCGTCGCCATAGATCTCGCATCCGTCCCGTGACCAAAGCGACCGCCATGGGCAACACCAAAATGAACTGCGCGATCAGAATGGCCCAGGATGTAAACAGCAGCCGCAAGTCACCCAGCGGGCCTTGCTTGGTGAGCAGCAAGTAAACCAGCAACCCCACCACGACCGCAGGAATGGCCTGAAAACTCCCAACAACCGTGTTGATGACCCAGCGACCAGGAAAGGGGATCGTCCCCAGCAACACAGCCAAAGGAATCGCCGTAACCATCGCCAGCACAGACGCAGCTGAGGAGACCCAAAGCGACCTGAAGATAACATCCCACAAGGCCGGGTCACCGCTCAAAAGCAGCTCGAATGCTTCTGAGAATGCGCCGATCATGCCATCGACCGTATGGCGTCGATCAACTGATGAACTTCGGCTTGAGTCGTGTTCCAGCCGGTCGAAAACCGGATGGCGGACAAAGCTTGATCCGTGTCAAAGCCCATGGCTGTCAGAACGTGACTGGCACCCACTTTGCCCGACGAGCACGCGGATCCAGACGACAGCGCAACGCCCTTCAGGTCGAACTTCATCAACATGCGCTCGGCGGTCTTACCCGGCCAAACGGCGCACGTGATGGTGCTGACGCGACGGTCCGCCGCCGCCGCAACCTGCGCGCCCGGTGGTAGGGACGCTTCGATTTGTGTCTGAAAGGGATCGTTCTGGATGGGGTGATCCAATGCCAATTCCGCGGCCAATCCCATGCCCGCAATCCCAGCAACATTTTCGGTACCGGCGCGCCGTCGGCGTTCCTGCCCGCCGCCTTGCAGCAGGGGTTTTGGATCCATGCCGGGCCGCAGGACCAGCGCGCCAACCCCTTGCGGGCCGCCGAACTTGTGCGCGGATAACGATAGAAAATCCACGCCCAACGCGCCCATCGCCAGCGCCATTTTGCCCGCAGCTTGCACCGCATCCGAATGGACCAGCCACCCCCGCTGCTTCGCGAGCTTTGCGGCCTGCGCCACCGGTTGAATGGCACCGGTTTCATTGTTGACGAGCATGAGCGACAGCAGACCCGGCTCGCCCTGCGCCAATCGACGATCCAGCGCTTCGAGATCAATCAGCCCCGACGCGAGGACCGGGACCGTCTCAAGACCAGCGCGGCCACTGAGCACGGAGTCATGCTCAATCGCAGAAACCAGAATCGGCAAGTGCTCGTGGGCGGATAGGACGTGGTTATTCGCCTCCGTCCCACAGCCTGTAAAGATGATTTCCTGTGCCCGCGCGCCTACCAACATGCCGACCTGCTCACGCGCACGCTCCAGCACGGCACGGGCATCACGGCCAGCGCGATGAACCGACGACGCATTGCCGACACGGCCCATCACATCGGCCATCAGTTCGATAACATCGGGCCGAATGGGAGATGTCGCAGCGTGGTCGAAGTAAAGGCTCACTCGCCGGAGCGTTTCTCAGCCAGATTACCAGCTTCGCCGCCCAAGGGCGGTGTCGCCGGCTGCGGCTGGCTTTCGTTATTCACGGCGTATTCAAGCGCGTTCAAGCGCGCTTTGAGCAAGGCAACTTGGTCGCGCAAAGCGTCACTATCCGCCGAGCCGGGGTCCGAGCAATCCAGCGGCGTTCCATAGGCCACAAACCGCTCAATCGCGCCTTGTTCTGCGCGCGAGAGCTGAACGGGCTTTGCCGGGATGCCGACCATGGTCGTGCGGCTTTCAACATCGCGCGTTACAACCGCGTTCGCACCGATCCGGGCGTGATCGCCCACGTTGATGGGGCCAAGGATCTGCGCGCCAGAGCCCACAATCACGCCATCCCCTAGCGTCGGGTGACGCTTGACGTTGCGTTGCTGGTCAGAATCAACCGACGGTGAAACACCGCCCAACGTGACACCGTGGTACAGCGTGACGTCGTCTCCGATTTCGGCCATCTCACCAATAACGACCCCCATGCCATGATCGATGAAAAAGCGCTCACCAATCGTGGCACCGGGGTGAATTTCTATGCCGGTGCCCCAGCGCGCCATTTGCATGATCCAGCGCGCAAGCACACGAAACCGCCGCTTCCACAGCCAATGGGAAACCCGATAGTAGCGCATGACCCAGAACGACGGGTACGCAACCACGACCTCGAACCAGCCGCCAACAGCTGGATCGCGTTCGATAATCCCTTGAATTTCTTCACGAATTGACTTGAACATGGGCAATGCCTTTATCGGAGCAACCAGTTACCAACATAATGTAAGTCCCTGCAAGCGCGGGTCCAACCCTTACAAAGATCGGATCAGCTGTTCGTGAAACGATGAAATGCCGAATCGAGGCTATCACGGCTTGCGCGATTGGACTAAAACCAATGCAAGTTTAAGCGTTAGGTTGTCCCTTGCGTGCGTAAGAGCACAAAGATGAGCAAAAGGATTGGCGAAAGCATGGCGGCATCTGCCCGTTGGATCGACAAAGAGGGCGAACCTCTGTCCTGTAAGGACAAACTATCAACGCTGGAAGAAAATCTCGCAGAAGTTCTGGAGATTGCCCTCGAAGCGCTGGAAGACGCTGCTGTCATGGGTGCTGACACCGACGCCGCGCGTCAGGTATTTATCGATGAGATCGCGTCGCTGCGGCCGCGTTTTGCTAACACCGCTTCGAATGGAGCGGAGAGCTAAAGGATGTCCCTGCTGTTTCGTTCATTTGTCATGGCGACAAGTGCCGCCTTGCTTCTGGCAGTAAGCGCCCGCGCTCAGTCAGAATTCCCACCGCTCCCACAACTGCGTCCGGCCCCTCCGGCCGCCGGCGACGAAGACCGATCGGACGCGAACAACGCCCTCGGCGACCTCGTGCGCCCTGCCGCTCAAGAGGGCGAACCGCTTTTTGGCTCCTTTATTGGTGTTGTCCGTATTTTGGATAAACGGGATGGTCTGAAAATCGCGGGGGATGTTGGTGGCGATTTTGATACCGATGCCGTGACCACGATCGAGGCTGACGATCCGCTGGTTTACGACGTCGCGGTGCTGCGGACACTGGATAAAATCACAGCGCGCATGTCGACCGAAGAGGTCTTTATTGATGAGATGATGGAGCTCGGCAATTTGCGCGTTACGCCCCGCCGATGCTTAAAGAACCCTCCGACCGAAACGCCGGAGAGTTCTGCATTCCTTGAGATTTACGAATTGCCGAAAAATCTCGAACCTTCACCTGTCTTCCAAGGCTGGATGTTCGCATCGTCGCCTGCGCTCAATGCCATGGAACACCCGGTGTTCGACGTCTGGCTTCTTGACTGCAAAAACTGACGCAGTTCCATGTCCGACAAATGCTCGGGAAAGGCTGCCGTGACTTGAATCGCCTTATCCAGAAATTTGCGGAAGGCAACGCGGTGCAGAGGAACAGCGCCGAACTGCTCCAGATGGCGGTTCATGAACTGGCAATCCAGCAGCCGAAATCCACCAAGGCGGAGACGAGCGGCGAGCGAAACCAGAGCGATCTTTGACGCATCACGTTCCAAGCTGAACATGGACTCACCAAAGAACGCGCCCTCGATCGCTACGCCATAGAGCCCGCCGACCAAGCGATCGCCCTGCCAGCACTCCACGGTATGCAAATTCCCCATGTCAAACAGGTTCAAATACATCTCGATGATCGGCTCGTTGATCCAGGTGTCTTCCCGTCCCACCGCCGATGCGGCGCACAGACGGATGACATCTTCAACCGCTGTATTGGCCCGTACGTCGTAAGGTGCATTCAACACCGTGCGCTTGAGCCGCTTTGGGACGTTGAAATCATCCAAAGGCAAAACCCCGCGCTCGATTGGGTCCACCCAATGCACGTTCTTATCATCGCGGTCGTCAGCCATTGGAAACAGTCCAATGGAGTATGCTTGCACTGCCAGCTCCGGATGGATTACTGGCGCCCCAAATACGTCTTCAGGCAGGTGTTCTGAACTTAACATCAGTTTTCCCGACACTTCTTGTCTTTGTGTACGTGCCCTCTTGGTGGGACACTTACTCCGTGAATCTTCTGACCCAAAACCGCGCCTACACCCCAAATTGTAAGCGCAAAGGGATCAGCCGATAAATTAACTGGATGCGCGGGCCTCTAAGGCCTGCTCCAACCAGTGGATGGTTATATCCCCGCCCTGAAATGCTTCATGGCGAAGGATGAAATCGTGCAGCTCTAGATTGGTTTTAATCCCGTCGATGTGGGTCTCGGCGAGCGCGCGAAGGCAACGTTGGATTGCTGCCTTGCGGTCTTTTGCGTGCACGATGATTTTACCGGCCAAACTGTCGTAGTGTGGAGGCATCCGATAGTCAGCGAACAAGTGACTATCAACACGAATCCCCATGCCACCGGGTGGGTGGTAGGCCGTTACCAAACCCGGACTGGGCATAAAGTTGAATGGATCTTCGGCATTGATCCGCAGCTCGAAGGAGTGCCCTTCGAAAACAACATCTTCTTGCTTGATATCAAGCACTTCACCCGAGGCGACCCGGATTTGCAGCTCGACGAGGTCCAGACCCGTGATCATCTCCGTCACGGGGTGCTCAACCTGCAAGCGTGTGTTCATCTCGATGAAGTAGAATTCCCCGTCTTGAAACAGGTATTCCACGGTGCCAACGGACCGGTAACCGAGAAACTTCACCGCCTCTGCGGTACGGCGACCGATGTCGGCGCGCAGCTCATCGCTCAACGCGGGTGACGGTGCTTCTTCCACGACCTTTTGATGACGGCGCTGCACCGAGCAATCGCGCTCACCCAAATGGATCACGTTACCATGCGCGTCTGCAAGGATTTGCACTTCGATGTGGCGCGGGTTGTCGAGGTACTTCTCAATATAGACAACGGGGTCACCAAAGGCAGCCTTGGCTTCGCGGCTTGCGGTCGAAAGTGCGCTGTCCAGCTCTTCGTCCGAACGGGCCACTTTCATGCCTCGCCCACCGCCGCCAGAGGCCGCTTTGATCAGGACGGGATAGCCAATTTCCTTGGCCAGTTGCCGCGCTTCATCAACGTCCGAAATCGCACCATCGGAGCCGGGGACGACGGGCAAGCCCGCATCAATGGCCGCTTTCTTCGCGGCGATCTTATCACCCATCAACCCAATGTGGCGTGGGGTGGGTCCAACAAAAATCAGATCGTGGGCTTCCACCATTTCCGCGAATTCTTGGTTCTCAGCGAGAAAGCCAACACCCGGATGAATCGCGTCTGCGCCGGTCAACTCGGCCACCGTCAAAATTGCCCGCTTATCGAGGTAGGAATCCTTGGACGGCGGCGGGCCGATACAAACGGCTTCGTCTGCCAATCGCGCATGCATGGAATCCGCGTCAGCCGTTGAGTGCACGGCGACCGTTGCGATGCCCATTTCCCGCGCCGCTCGGATCAATCGCAGCGCGATTTCACCACGGTTGGCAATGACGATTTTTTTGATTTCCCTCATGACCCCAATACCGCCCTAAGCCAATTCGATCAGCGGTTGACCGAACTCAACGGGCTGACCGTCAGAGACCAGAACGCGCCGAACGATGCCGGATGCAGGGCTAGGTAGGTGGTTCATGACTTTCATGGCTTCGATGATCATCAGCGTATCGCCCTCTTTGATCTCGTCACCAATATTTACAAAATCCCCAGCACCGGGTTCTGGCGCGAGGTAGACGGTGCCAACCATGGGCGAATCGATGGTCTTCACGTCGCTGACGGGCTCCGGCGCAGGCGCAGCGGTCGCAGCCGGAGCCGCCGCTGCGAGTGCCGGCGCAGCCGCCATCGCTGGCGCAGCCGCAACGGGCGCAGCCATCACTTGGGCCGCACGAGACAAACGCAGACTCCGATCCCCATCCACGTACTCAATTTCGGACAATCCAGCGTTACCCATCGTTTCCGCAAGCTTTTCCAACAAGGTCGCCGATACGTCGAAGGAGCCGTTGGTTTTATCTGTTTTCTGCGCCATTTTTCTTCGTGTCCTGATGGTTCTAGGCGTGAGTGCTTTGGGTCAGCCGGTGATTCAGCGCATGGAGCGCCAGAATGTAGCTTTGGGTTCCAAAGCCCGCGATCACGCCTACAGCGGCTTTCGCCAAATAGGACGAATGCCGGAATGTTTCGCGCTGATAAACGTTGGATAGGTGCACTTCTACCGCAGGGAGAGATACCGCTAGTAGCGCGTCGAGGATTGCGATCGACGTGTGCGTGTAAGCACCGGCATTTATCGCGATACCGTCAAAGACTCCGCGAGCCGACTGGATGCGATCGACGAGTTCACCTTCGCCGTTTGCCTGAAAGCACTCGATCTCCATGCCCATGCTCTTACCCGCCGCGATGCACATCGCTTCCACGTCGGCCAAAGTTTCATGTCCGTACAACTCGGGCTGTCGCCAACCGAGTGTATTCAGATTTGGACCATTAATAACGAGAACGCGTACCACGCTGCAGGCCACCCCAAAAAAGATCTTCTGACGTTTATTTTTTACGGTGCCGGGTGGCTGAAAACGTCGGTCATGCCCCCAGTTTTTTGACAGACGGGCTGACACTGACCGCCGGGGTCACACGCAAACCGCTTTCTGCATTACAATATTTACACAGAAAGAAGCGGAGCGTCGCTAGGGAACATTTTGCAAATCTGTGGATAGAGCGCGGACTATCCACGGAAAAAAGGCAGGGGAAATCGGGTCGCATAATAATCCCGAAATCCCCTTGTATTACAGGCAACCCCTGAATTTGCCTTTGAGAAAATATGGCAAAGATAGGGTTTTTGCCCTAAAAAAATCAGCGCTTGGCTGCACTAATCAGGATCCGGCCCGAGTCATCTCGATAATTGCGCGAAGTTCTTCCACAGGAACGGCACCCGGCATGAGGTTAATATCGGTCAGATTGGTGGGCGACGTGCTGCCTGCGACAATAAATGCGGGTGTGCCACTAATCTCCAACGCCTGCATCGCGGAATAGTTGCGTGAGATGGTTTCCATCACGCTACTACCGCGCATCACGGCGCGCATGGCGTCTTCATTCAGGCCCATTTCCGTGGCGATTTTCACCACGCTGTCACCGGTCGTGCGACCGCTGGAAATCATCGCATCGAAATGCGCGACGCTATAGTCACCACCGAGCATATTCACGGCCAAGGAAGCCTGCGCTGCGCCAAGAGACTCTTCGCTCAGAATGGGGGTTTCAATCATGACAACACGCACATTGTCGTCTTCGGCCAGCAGCTCCCGCAGGGGCTCAGCCATCCGCCGACAGTAGCCGCAATTGTAGTCGAAAAACTCAATCAGGGTGACTTCTGCATCTGGGTTACCAAGAATAGGCGTGTTGCGGTCGGCGAGCACAGAGGCCAGTGCCGAATTGGCGCGACGCTCCTCCAACAGATCCAATGCTTCCTGGATAATCTCAGGATACTCCAATATCGCAGCCAACGCTTCAGCACGGATACGATCACGCTCTGCATCTGTGAAAAGCTGCTCGTTTGTTGCTGGGGTTGCGTCTTGCGCCAAGGCTGCGTTTGCCGTTGCAACCAACGCAAAGAACCCCAAAGCAACAGAAATAAGTCGGATCATGAGCATCCACTCCAATTGTATTATGCGAATTTATACCATTTGTTTCTTGCAGTCTGCGAGTATGTCCAGTGGCATTTTACTGAAAGTCCAATTACCAATGACCGCAGCCACGTTTACATCAAGATTATAGCAAAGAGAGTGCCGCGCGATGGGTATTAAGGTAGCAAAACGAAGCACAGTTGATGCCTTTCGCGTGATGGACGTGATGCGCGCCGCTCAAGATGCCGAGCAAGCGGGGCGCGCTGTCTATCATTTGGAAGTTGGACAGCCCGGAACGCCCGCACCAGCAGCAGCACGAGAAGCGGTTAAGCAGGCTTTGGACGCGCAAACTCTGGGCTACACCATGGCCTTGGGGACGGATGAACTGCGCCAAGGCATCAGCGACTTGTACCAACGATGGTACGGCATAGACCTGCCCGCCTCCCGGATCGCTGTGACACAAGGTGCCAGTGGTGCCTTCGCGCTGGCCTTTTTGACGGCATTTGATGCCGGGGACTCTGTGGCCTTGGCGACGCCGGGCTATCCTTGCTACCGAAATATTCTCAACGCACTGGGGCTGAAATCCGTTGAGATCATGACCGGCCCTGAAACACAGTATCAGCCGACGGTCGAGGCATTAGACGCGCTGGCCGAACCGATTGACGGCCTGATTATCGCATCACCGTCAAACCCGACGGGCTCCATGCTCTCACCGGAAGATTTCACGGCGATCAGTGATTGGTGTCAGAGGAACGGCGTGCGTTTGATCTCAGATGAGATTTACCACGGCCTAACCTACGGGACGCCAGAAACGACCGCCGCAGCCGTGAACCCCGATGCCATCGTAATCAACTCGTTTTCGAAATACTTCTCTATGACCGGATGGCGCGTTGGCTGGCTTGCCATGCCGGAAAACATGATGCGGTCGCTGGAACGCTTGCAAGGCAACATGACGATTTGCACGCCCGCAATCAGCCAAATCGCAGCCCTGGGCGCCCTGAACGCGACGGACGAGCTCGATTCACTGCGCGAAGGTTACAGACGCAACCGAACCATCCTGCGACAGGCTTTGCTTGATGGTGGAATCAGCGAGATTTCCTCACCTGACGGGGCATTTTATCTCTACGCTAACGTCAGCCATCTCACCGATGACGCCGTCGCCCTGTGCTCACGCATCCTCGACGAAACCGGCATTGCCATTACGCCCGGTGCCGATTTCGATACCAAGCGCGGCCAGAATTTCATTCGATTGAGCTATTGCACGGACGAGGCGTCCGTTCAGACGGCGGCGAAACTGTTAACGCGGTGGCTCCGCGATCAGCATTAACTGGTCGAGAACAGCATCCGGGTCGGGGTTGAGGAGACCTTCCTCCCCCATCCGCAGCAAATCTGCTTCAACGGCCAAAACGGCAAACCCATGCACGGCGGACCAAGCCAGCGAGATTTGAGCCAAGTTCTCTTTCCGCCAGCCTTGGTTTGTGGCCGCCCAATGGCCCGCGAGTGATTTGGTCAGGATCTCAAAAACCTGCCGCCCTCGCTCCATCAATCGCTCGTTTTCATTGTCCAACAATTCGGATCGAAACATCACCTTGAACTGCGCACGATGTGCCAAGGCAAAGGCAACATAGCCCTTACCAACAGCCTTCAGCTTTCCTTTGGTATCCGCGGGATCAAGCTTGTCGAACTCAACGGAAATCGAACCAAGCAGCTTCTCAAAACCATCGGTTGCGTACTCCGTCAGCATCCCGCGCTTGTCACCAAAATGATGCGCTGGCGCCCCGTGCGACACACCAGCCCGGCGCGCGCACTCGCGCAGGCTTAAACCCTCAACCCCAAGCTCTTGCACAATCTCGTCCACCGCAGCCAAAAGCGCGCGGCGCAGGTCACCGTGGTGGTAGCGATTGGGGGCTTTCTGCTCTACGGCCATCTTGGCTCTGACTTTCGGTTTCGCATCAAAGGGGGCAGCGCAACGACGCGCGGCCTTTGCGACACATAAATCCTGACACTGTCAACGTGTCAAGGCATGGTCACTAAAGGTCAATGCCCTCATACCAGTCCGCCAAAGGCTCGTAGTAGTCTGGCCCCATCCCCGCTTCGGAGCGTGCTGGCTTGTTAAAGGGCCGCTTCACCTGTCCTTGGAAATGCTGGCGAACCAGATCGTGCCACGTGGTTTCGTGATCCAGTCCTCGCTCGTCCGCTACGTGTTCAAACCAGCGCCGACCAACAGCGACATGGCCGATTTCGTCTTCGTAGATGATCTTGAGCGCTTCAACGGTTTCGAGGTCACCCACTTGAGTAAACTTCTCGATCATCATCGGGGTAACATCCAGCCCGCGGGCCTCCAGCACCATCGGCACAACGGCCAACCGCGCCAAAATATCACCCTTTGTCGCAATGGCGCTTTCCCACAAGCCATTGTGGGCCGGCAAATCACCATAGGCACCGTCGAGTGCTTGCAAACGATCGTGGAGCAACAGGAAGTGCTTAGCCTCATCATCCGCAACGCCGATCCATTCGCGATAAAATGCGTCCGGCATAGCGACGTCCCAATATCGCGCCGCAACGTCTAGCGCGAGGTTCACCGCGTTCAGCTCAATGTGCGCGATAGCATGCAGAAGTGCCCGCCGCGCTTCGGGCGAGCCTGTGATTTTCCGCTTTGGCACGTCGTTAGGCGACACCAGCACGGGGCGTTCTGTCCGCCCGGGACGATCGGTCAGGCCCGGGTCAACCCGCCCCGACAGCGGCACAACAGGCGCATCCAGCCCCTGCCACGCGGCGACCCATCGCCGGGTTTCCTGACACTTCTCAATCGGGTCGGCGATCGTTAGAGAACGCGCCGCAGCTTCAAACAGGTTCATGCAGGCGGTTTAGCTCAGTTCCTGTGCGGCCGAAAGAACAGCCTCAACATGTCCGGGCACTTTTACCTTGCGCCAAGCCGTTGCGATTTTGCCTTCGCGGTCGATCAAGAATGTTGACCGAACAATCCCCATGTAGGTCTTGCCGTACATGGATTTCTCCTGCCAAACGCCATAATCCGCGCACGTGCTTTGCTCAAAATCAGAAGCAAGCGCATAGGTAAGCGCTTCTTTCTCAACGAATTTATCGAGCTTTTTCACTTCGTCCTTGGACATTCCAATGATGACCGTATCAGCGTCGCCAAAATCGCCCAAGGCATCTCGAAACCCGCACGCTTCCTTGGTACAGCCCGAGGTAAGAGCTTTGGGATAGAAGAAAAGAACAACTTTCTTTCCGCGCAAATCACTCAGCTTTACGCTGCTACCGCCGTTGGTGGGCAGATCGAAATCAGGGGCTAAATCGCCGGCTTCTACACTCATGAAACGCCTCAAACTCTCATATCAAATGAAACACAACGCACAGGACGTGGTTCGACCACTTTGGTTGGTCAACCAGCAAGCCCGAAATTCGTGTCCGACCATTCACGGCTTTCCGCCTGCAAAGCACGAATCGGCACTACTATTTTAAAGCGGAATCAGGTACTTACTATGTAATGAACTGGCTTGTGCGATTGCTAACATTTGTCCTGTTCCTGGTTGTGGCCGGGACGGTTGGCTTTGTGATCGTGCTCGAACGCGCATCGCGCTATCCGGTGGAAGCCAATTTCCTGACGCCGTGGCTTGAACGAAACGCCTCTGAGCACATCCAAGGCGGTGTCGTCAGCATACAGGAAACCCGCATTGCCCTTGAACCTGGCGAAGGCGGCGCGCGCTTGCTTCTGACCGGTGTAAGCGCCAGCGGGGGATCGGTTTCTGCGCCGTTGGACGTCGGGGCGATGACGGTGGCCGTGTCCCTTCCAGACTTGCTGCTGGGAAACCTGCGCCTGACGCGTCTGACCATTCGCGACCTGAGCTTTGGCGCACGACGCAAGAGCGATGGGCAATTCGAGTTCTCCATCGCGCCCGGGTCAAACCAAACGGACGTCTCAGGACTGAACCCTGTTCCGGGTTTGGGCAGCATCGCGGAAGCCTCCTCATCCCCAGAAACCGATGCCACCAGCCTTTCCCCAAACCCAAAGCCTTCGCCCTTGGACCAACTGCGCACCATGCTTTTGGACAGAAATGGGCTGTTGAGCCGGTTTGAAGAACTGAAATTAACCGGTGGTTTGCTGGTGTTTGATGATGTTCCGGCGGACGAGCGCGTAGTGGTTCATGACGCAACATTGACCTTTGCGTCAGACCACAGCGATGCGCGCCTGTCCGTGAACGGATTGTTTGAAATCGGCCAGAGCTTTGCTGATGGACAGGTTACCTTGACCACACCATTGGCAGCACGAGGACTGGAACTGACGACATCAATGACCGATGTCGCCCTATCGGATCTCACCGCGTATTTGCCGCCCGAGCTGTATTTGGAAGAACGCACGGACCCGGTCGATCTCCGGTTCTCGGCCAGCTTGAGTGACGCCGCCGCGATCCAACGCTTCAGTGTACAGCAATACGACGTGGGCGCCCTGCGAGAGGGCAATCCAACCTTTGCGCCGCAGCAACCCATCCTGACCGCAACCGGCGAGAAACGGGATGGGGGGGCCGGGGGATGGTCGCTGGCCCTGCAAACCGCCGCCACAACCTTCGCCGCCGAGCCAGCGTTGCGAGAAGCCCTGCGCGATTTCATATCCTTTGACGGCGACATTTCGGGTGATGTGCGGCTCGATATTGCTGACGATGGCCGGTTGCTCAATGTCGGCTTCAACACAGTCATAGGAGCTGGACAGGCAACCATTCCGTCGCTCTATCAGCAGCCAATCACGCTCCGCAGCGGACGGTTTGCGGGCGAATACAGCGCGCAGGGGCTCGATTTCGACACCTTCGAGCTGTCGCCAACCATCGAAGGACGCACCCTTCCTGCTGCCCAATTTGGCTTATCCCTTGCCACACCAACCCCGGGGGTTCAGCGCGTCCGGCTCTCGGGCGAAACCCCTTGGCGGCTGTCCAAAACCGAGATCCTCGCCCTGTGGCCCAACGCGAATGAAGATGGCGGACGCCGGTGGTTCCGCGACAACATTGCCGGTGGCCGGACAACCGGTCAGAGCTTTGCGCTGGATATCGAAACGGGCGGACCAGAAACCATTCTGCACGACTTGCGCGCCGACATCGGCTTCTCAAACGGAGCCTTCAAGATAACGGAGGGGCTGGGCTACTCAGCCGGCGCAGCAGGCCGCATCAACATCGATAATGACCTGTACACGATCGCGCTCGATCAGGCCCAAGCGGGGCCAATGGCGGCCCAACAAAGCACCATCAAGATCGATTTGCGCAGCAGCAACGACCCCCGCATGAGCATACGCGGTTCGTTCAATGGCTCTATCCGGGAAAGCCTGAGCTACCTGTCTTCGGCGGACGTTGGCTTGGAAGACTTGGGAAACCAAGTACCGATCCAGAAGACGTCGGGTCAGATGCAAGGGAAGGGTGAGATGACGCTGTCATTGGCTCAACCTGCTGTATTCAAACCCAATTTTGACCTGCAGCTTACGCTTCAAGATTTGAGTATTCGGGATTATATTGGCGGCCTCCCCATACGAGCAGACGGCCTTCCCCTTCGCATAACACCAGAGCGTATCGCCAGCAGTGGCCCCGTATTTTTGGGGCAAATCGCTTCTGATGCAGCCCTCGACCTGCGTCTGGATAATGGCAAGCTTCAAAACCTGAGCCTAACGGCGGCATTCAGCGGCAATACCAGCGATACGGGAACCTTGCTCGGGTTTCTGCCTGATTATGTTCAGGGCGAGATCAGCGGTGATCTGAGCTTCAACCAAGACCTCAATGGCCGCCAGTCGATGGCGGTTGAAGCGAATTTGGGCCGTGCGACCATCGACCTGTCGCCCCTGCCCTACTACAAGCCCGTCGGCCAACCAACCATGGCCCAGGCCCGCCTCAGCTTCAGTGAGAATGGATTGGCCAGCGTCGATTCCTTTAAAGTCGATGGCCCCGCCTTGCATCTTATGGGCCGGATCGACATGACGGCGGATGGACAGGACCTGAGCCGCGCTGAGCTGCGTAACCTGATCATCGGCGACAGCAATCTGGGAACGCTGACGCTGAAGAATGAGGCGCAGTATATGCAAATTTTGATCAACGATGGGCAACTCGACGGTCGTCCGATTATTGAATCCATCCTAGAGAACCAAGGCAAGCGCAATGCAAGCATTGTGACCGGCGATAACAGCGCGTCCCAAGGCTCAATCACCCAAAAGCCCTGGTTGATCAATGTCTCCGGCATTCGACGCTTTGTCGTGCCGGGCGGCAAAGCGTTTACCGACATTAATCTGTCGGCCACCATCGACGATGGCGCGGTGATCCAATTCGTGCTCGACGCGCAATCCCCCGCCAACGTGCGTGGTCGTCCGCCTGAATTGGGCAACCTGCGTGCGTCCTTAACCCCCCAAGCCAATGGCTTCTATCGCCTGTCTTTTGACACCAATGATGCCGGATCGCTGTTCTCCACGCTGAACCTCACTAACGAAATCCGCGGCGGCGTTGTCAGCGTCACGGCCGAAAGCGCTTTGCCGCTGCCCAAGGGCGGCTGGTTGGGTTCCATGGAGTTGTTGGACTTCATGGTGGTCGATGCCCCCATCATGGTCCAACTGCTCTCGCTGGCGTCTCTGACAGGGATCCTGGAGCTTGCTGCCGCCGGTGGCTTGCAGTTCACCAACCTCACGAGCAACTTCACCTACGGCAACAGCGCCCTCTATCTCGATGACTTGCGCATGGCCGGGCCATCGGTCGGCATGACCACCGAAGGCTCGATCGATTTCGAAGGCAAGCGATTTGCTCTCCAAGGCAATGTCACGCCCTTTAATCTGGTCAGCGAAATTGCTGGCTCGATCCCGATCTTGGGACAGGTGCTGACCGGGACAGATGGCGGTGGGCTGTTTTCTGCGGGCTATAAGGTCAACGGCACCTTTGCCAACCCGGACGTGAGCGTGAACCCATTCCAGATCCTAACACCCGGCATTTACCGCCAGTGGTTCCAGGATATTGTGAGCAACAACTGATCACCGGGGCGCACCGGTTAAAGGGTGACATCCGTGCGCATTCGGAGCCGCATGACAGCCGGGGACGGGGCTGGCGGCGGGTTGTGGGCCGCAAGGCGCACAATCCGGGGTCAGGCGCGGGAGCCCCGTCCCCGGGGAAAGAGCCACGGCGCGCAGCGTCGTGACCACGAGGCTCAACACCAACAAACAGGCCATACCCCCCAAACGAAAAAAGGGCACTCCCAACGGAAGCACCCTTTTAAAACGACGTCAGTGGCCAAGCCAAAGATCCGGATCCGCAGCCGGACCCTAGTCTTCGTAAACCACCTCGAAGCGCTTGGATTTCGATACCGGAGGACACTCACGGATCGAAACTTTCTGACCAATCTCACACTTATTCTGTGGATCATGCGCCGCGTACTTCTTGGATTTCTTCAAGAACTTTTTGTAGATCGGGTGCATGATGCGACGTTCAACAAGAACGGTCGCAGTCTGATCAGCTTTATTGGAGACCACAGTCCCCCGCATGACACGGATAGGCATTTATGCGGCCTCCCCAGAGAGCTTCTTTTCATTAATAATTGTTTTCGCGCGCGCAATCTCTTTCTTGAGCTGGCGCATGCGAGCGGTGCTGTTCAGAACCAGATTGGCCTGCTGGAAGCGCAGGTTCATCAGTTCCTGACGACCATCGAGAATGTATTTCCGCAGTCCCTCAACGGACATGCCACGCATATCAGTAGCTTTCATCGCTTTGCGTCCTTCTTATCCGTTAGAGTTACATGAGGCCTGGAATACGCTCAACGAACTTCGTCTTGATCGGCAGCTTAGCTGCAGCAAGCTCGAATGCTTCTTGAGCGACATCACGAGGAACACCATCAATTTCGAACAGGATACGACCCGGCGCCACTCGCATGGCCCAGTAGTCCGGGGAACCTTTACCCTTACCCTGACGAACTTCAGCTGGCTTGGAGGAAACTGGCAGATCAGGGAACACCCGGATCCACAACTTACCTGCACGACGCATACGACGGTTAATCGTACGACGCGCAGCCTCAATTTGCCGAGCTGTAACCCGCTGTCCCGTCTGGGCCTTCAAGCCGAACGAGCCAAAGGACATGGTGTACCCACCCTTAGCTTTGCCCGTCAAACGGCCCTTATGGGCTTTGCGAAATTTGGTACGTTTTGGCTGTAGCATGACTTCTGCCTAACCCTTTAGTTACGCGCGCCGGCGTTATTACCGCCCGCACCCGTGCTCGTTGCCTGAGCACCACCGGTGGCGCGACGTTCGCTAGCCATCGGATCATGTTCAAGAATATCGCCACGGTAGACCCAAACCTTGATACCAATGATACCGTAGGTCGTCAGGCCCTCAGCCGTAGCGTAATCGATGTCGGCACGCAGTGTGTGCAGTGGAACGCGGCCCTCGCGGTACCACTCGGTCCGTGCAATCTCTGCACCGCCCAAACGACCGGCACAGTTGATCCGAATACCCAGTGCGCCCAGGCGCATGGCGTTCTGAACAGCGCGCTTCATCGCACGACGGAATGAACCGCGGCGCTCAAGCTGCTGTGCAATGTTCGCCGCAACCAACTGCGCATCAATTTCCGGCTTCCGGATCTCGTGGATGTTCAGCGCAACCTCACCACCGGTGAGCTTTGCCAGCGCACTGCGCAGCTTTTCGATGTCAGCACCCTTTTTACCGATGATAACACCGGGACGGGCAGAGTGAATCGTGACACGCGCGCGCTTCGCAGGACGCTCAATGATGATTTTGGAAATGCCAGCTTGGCTGAGACGCTTTTCCAGAAACTCACGGATCGCGAAATCTTCGTGCAAAAGCTTTACGTATTCCGCGCCGTCAGCGTACCAGCGGCTGTCCCACGTACGGTTAACGCCGACGCGCAGACCAATTGGGTTAACTTTCTGACCCATCGGGTTACTCCTTCGCTTCGGCGGTTTGATCAACCGCTGCTTCGTTTTCAGCACCAACAGCCTCGTCGATCGCCTTCGCGTCGATCTCGGCCTGCTCCTCCTGGCTGACAACAGCCATATCACCAGCCAAACGGGCTGCTTCCATTGGAGAAATGTCGCCAGAGTAGTTCTTTTGCTTGAGCACAATGGTCAAGCGCGAGAAGTGCTTGAAAATCTTACCCATGCGACCACGAGCCCGCGGGCGGTAGCGCTTCAAGGTCATCGCCTTACCAACCCAAGCTTCCTTGACGTACAAGTCGTCAACGTCGAGCTGGTGGTTGTTTTCAGCGTTGGCAATCGCGGACAACAGAACCTTGCGGACATCATTCGCGATGCGACGCTTGGAGAACTGCAGAGCCGAGTCAGCGCGACCTACGGGCATCCCGCGGATCATTTTAGCGACCAGGTTCAGCTTCTGTGGGCTGGTCTTCAGCAACTTTGCTGAAGCGACAGCTTCATCGCGCTCGTAGCGGCGTGGGTTTGGAGACTGTCCCATTTCGATTACTTCCGCTTCGCTTTTTTGTCGATGCCGTGACCGTAGTAAGTCCGCGTTGGAGCGAATTCACCCAGTTTATGACCAACCATTTCTTCCGTCACTGCAACAGGTACGTGCTTGCGACCGTCGTACACACCAAACGTCAAACCGACGAACTGAGGCACGATGGTAGAACGACGAGACCAAGTCTTGATCACATCGTTACGGCCAGATGCGCGAACGGCATCAGCCTTCTTGAGCAAGTAACCGTCGATGAACGGGCCCTTCCAGACAGAGCGTGACATTCTTTAGCGCCCCTTACTTCTTGTTATGACGCGAACGCATGATCAAGCGGTCGGTCTTTTTGTTTGTACGTGTACGCTTACCTTTGGTCGGCTTACCCCAAGGTGTCACAGGGTGACGACCACCAGAAGTACGACCCTCACCACCACCATGGGGGTGATCGACCGGGTTCATGACCACACCACGAACATGCGGGCGACGGCCTTTCCAGCGCATACGGCCGGCCTTACCCATGTTCTGGTTTGAATGATCCGGGTTTGATACGGCACCGATGGTGGCCATACATTCCTGACGAACCAGACGCAGTTCACCGGAGTTCAAGCGCAGCTGAGCGTAACCGGAGTCACGACCGACAATCTGCACGTAAGAACCCGCTGAACGGGCGATTTGACCACCACGGCCTGGCTGCAACTCGACGTTATGGACAATCGTACCAACCGGAATGCTGCCAAGTGGCAAAGCGTTCCCAGGCTTGATGTCCGCGCCCTTACCGGCCTCAACCTTGTCACCGATCGCAAGACGCTGTGGTGCGAGGATGTACGCCAGATCACCGCTGTCATCATACTTGATGAGCGCGATGAACGCCGTGCGGTTTGGATCGTATTCCAGACGCTCAACCGTCGCGAAACCGCTCTGGTGACGCTTAAAATCGATCATCCGGTAGCGGCGCTTGTGACCACCACCACGATGCCAGGATGTAATGCGACCCGTATTGTTACGGCCACCGGACTTGGTCAGACCCTCAGTGAGGTTCTTAACCGGCTTGCCCTTGTGCAGCTCGGAACGGTCCACGCGCACCAGCTGGCGCTGCGACGGGGTCCGTGGGTTATAACTCTTCAGTGCCATCGGTATTTGTTCCCTTAAGCGCCGATGCCTGTGTCAATCTGCTGACCAGCAGCCAGAGAGACATAAGCTTTCTTGATGTTCGAACGCTGACCAAGACGACCGCGGAAACGCTTTGTCTTGCCCTTTGCAATCGAGGTGTTGACCGCCTTCACGTCAACGGAGAACAACTGCTCAACCGCTGCCTTGATTTCAGCCTTGGTTGCGTCCATCGCAACCTGAAACACGTACTGGCCGTTTACGGACGCCAAAGACGCTTTTTCCGTAATGATCGGACGACGTAGAATTTCAAAAGCGCGCTCGCCGGACAAAACCAGATTTGGCTTCGGCTTGTTGCGCTTGGACAGCATGTAGCCGCGTGACATGGCCCTTACTCCCCGCTTGCTTCACGCAGGCCGAAGCGTACTTCGAGTGCTTCAGCTGCGTCTTTGGTGATCAGAACCTGCTCGTGAGCGAGAAGGTCATAAACGTTTGCACCAGCGGTCGGCAGACAGTTTACGCCGGCGATATTATTCGCGGCGAGCTGCAAGTTGCCATCGATGCTTACATCCATAACCAAAACCGAAGAGCCAGCGTACTTCGCCAGAGCATCCATGAGAGCCTTGGTCTTCGGAGCATCCATTTTGGCGCTATCGATAACCGTCAACTCACCAGACGCTTTCTTTGCAGAAAACGCGGTCTTAAGAGCCAGAGCACGCACCTTCTTAGGAAGGTCAAAGCTGTGATCACGAGGCGTTGGGCCGTGTACGACACCACCACCACGGAACACGTTCGCGCGCCGGGAGCCGTGACGAGCGCCACCAGAACCCTTCTGACGAACGAACTTCTTACCTGTCCGTGCGATTTCGGAACGGGACAAAACTTTGTGCGTACCAGCGCGACGCTTAGCTTGTTGCCAGCGTACGGCGCGGTGCAACAAGTCCGCACGTACCGGCAGCATAAAGATGTCGTCGTGCAGGGTCGCTTCGCCCGCTTTATCACCCTGCAATGTCAGCATATCCACTTTCATGGAACTGCCTCTCCTTGATTTAAGGCTTCAGAACCGGAGTCATTGAAGCCGTTACAGAAGACGCCGAACGGCGCCTCTTCTTCTTATTAGTCTTCGCCGCCTTCATCAGAAGCCGAAGCTTCCTCTGCTGGCGCTTCCGCAGCTGGTGCGGAGCGATCACGAATACCCGCAGGAACCGGCGCCCCTTCAGGAGCGGCCTTCTTCACTGCATCACGTACGGTGACGTAACCACCCTCAGAGCCAGGAACCGCCCCACGAACGAAGAGCAAACCGCGCTCAACATCCACGTCAACCAAGTCCAGGTTCAAAGTCGTTACACGACGTGCACCCATGTGACCCGCCATCTTCTTACCCTTGAAGACGCGACCGGGATCCTGACACTGGCCCGTTGAACCGTGCGAACGGTGGGAAACGGATACACCGTGAGAGGCACGCAAACCACCGAAGTTCCAGCGCTTCATCGCGCCCGCAAAACCCTTACCGATGGACGTACCGCATACGTCAAGTTTCTGACCGGGAACGAAGTGATCGGCAGCCAGCTCAGCGCCAACCTCAACCAAGTTGTCTTCCGGCACCCGGAACTCAAGCAGCTTCTTCTTTGGCGACACACGCGCCTTAGCAAAGTGGCTGCGCATCGGCTTAGACGTGTTCTTGGGCTTAGCTTCATCGAAGCCGAGCTGAACAGCGCTGTAGCCGTCACGATCCGTAGTCTTCTGAGCGACGACGTGGCAGCCGTCCATTTTCAACACTGTAACCGGCTGGTGCGTGCCATCTTCTGTGAAGAGGCGCATCATACCCATTTTCTGTGCGATCAAACCCGTGCGCATGGTTCTTTCTCCGTGCGTTCTTAACTAAACAGCCGCGCCCTTAGGCTTGCAGCTTAATCTCAACGTCGACACCGCTTGCGAGGTCGAGCTTCATCAGCGCGTCCACGGTTTGTGGTGTTGGGTCAACGATATCCAGCACGCGCTTGTGCGTGCGAATTTCAAACTGCTCGCGGCTCTTCTTGTTCACGTGTGGACCACGCAGGACGGTGAACCGCTCAATCCGTGTCGGCAGCGGAATAGGGCCGCAAACCTGTGCGCCCGTGCGCTTGGCAGTGTTCACGATCTCCCGCGTGGAGTTATCCAGAATGCGGTGATCGAAGGCCTTAAGCCGGATCCGGATGTTCTGACTATCCATCAGTGTCCTCTTCGCCCGCCCAACCAGGGGCGATGCTCACAATTCGCTGCGATGCCGCAGCATATTCCAATAAACTCAGCGCCGGTTTGTCTCCGACTGAAGCCCATGAAAGGCCCCCTAGATCAGGCAGTTGGGACGGCTGCTAAAGCCGCCCCGCCTGAAAGAACAAACGTTCTTATTCTACGATGGTCGCAACAACACCTGCGCCAACGGTACGGCCACCTTCGCGGATAGCGAAACGGAGACCTTCGTCCATGGCGATCGGTGCGATCAACTCAACGTTCATGGTGATGTTGTCACCAGGCATAACCATTTCCACGCCATCATCCAAAGTCACAACGCCAGTAACGTCGGTCGTACGGAAGTAGAACTGTGGACGGTAGTTCGTGAAGAACGGCGTGTGACGGCCACCCTCATCCTTGGTCAGGATGTAAGCCTCACCCTTGAACTTCGTGTGCGGTGTGATGGAGCCAGGAGCAGCCAAAACCTGGCCACGCTGTACGTCTTCACGACCAACACCACGGAGCAGTGCGCCAATGTTGTCGCCAGCTTCGCCCTGATCGAGCAGCTTGCGGAACATTTCCACACCCGTACAGGTGGTCTTCTGTGTGTCACGGATGCCGACGATTTCGATCTCTTCGCCAACCTTAACAACGCCACGCTCAACACGACCGGTTACAACAGTACCGCGACCGGAGATGGAGAACACGTCTTCCACTGGCATCAAGAACGGCATGTCCAGAGCGCGTACTGGCTCAGGAACGTACTCGTCTACAGCCTTCATCAGCTCAACGATCTGTTCAGAACCGATTGCGTCATCACGGCCTTCCAGAGCAGCAAGAGCAGAACCCTTAACGATCGGAATATCGTCGCCTGGGAATTCGTACTCAGACAGCAGCTCGCGGATTTCCATCTCAACGAGTTCCAGCAGCTCTTCGTCGTCGACCTGATCAACTTTGTTCAGGAATACAACCAGAGCCGGCACACCAACCTGACGCGCGAGCAGGATGTGCTCACGTGTCTGAGGCATTGGGCCGTCAGCTGCGTTAACCACCAAGATGCCGCCATCCATTTGAGCAGCACCGGTAATCATGTTCTTCACGTAATCGGCGTGACCTGGGCAATCGACGTGTGCGTAGTGACGATTGTTGGTCTCGTACTCAACGTGAGCGGTAGAAATCGTGATACCGCGCGCTTTTTCCTCAGGTGCCTTATCGATCTCGTCGAAAGCCACTGCTGCAGAACCGTATACTTCAGACATCACCTTGGTGATTGCTGCAGTAAGCGTTGTTTTACCGTGGTCAACGTGGCCGATGGTGCCAACGTTCACGTGTGGTTTATTACGTTCAAACTTTTCCTTAGCCATGGGTCCTTATCCCTTTGTTCCCGTGGTTTCTGTCCTAAGTCCAGGCCGAGGCGCCGGAGCCCCTCTTCCCTTCAATTTGGTTAGCCCGAAATCAGGCCAGCTTCGCCACAACTTCCTCGGCTACGGCCTTTGGCACCGGCTCATAGCGTTCGAATTGCATGGTGAATTGTGCACGTCCCGAAGACATGGAACGCAGCGTGTTGATGTAGCCGAACATGTTCGCCAGCGGCACCAACGCGTTAATCTGTGTTACGCCGCCGGTCTGAGCTTCGGAGCCCAAAACCATGCCACGACGTGAGTTCAGGTCACCGATGATGTCGCCCATGTAATCTTCAGGGGTGACAACCTCGACCTTCATCATTGGCTCAAGCAGTTGCACGCCAGCCAAAGGAATGGCTTCGCGGAAACAAGCACGAGCTGCGATTTCGAAAGCACCGACGGAGGAGTCAACATCGTGAGTCTTACCGTCGACCAACTGAACGCGCCAATCGATCAGTGGGAAACCAGCAAGCGTACCGGCGCCAGACTGGTCTCTAAAGCCCTTCTCCACACCCGGAATGTATTCCTTTGGTACGGAACCACCGACGATCTTGGACTCAAAGCCAAAACCTTCGCCAGCGTCGTTCGGCTCAATCACAACAGAGATCTGTGCGAACTGACCGGAACCACCGGACTGCTTCTTGTGCGTGTACGTGTGCTCGATGCGGCGGGTGATGCTCTCGCGGTACGCAACCTGTGGCGCGCCAACGTTTGCTTCAACCTTGAATTCGCGACGCATACGATCAACGAGAATGTCGAGGTGAAGCTCGCCCATACCCGCGATGATGGTCTGACCGCTTTCCTCATCCGTGTTCACACGGAAGGAAGGATCTTCTGCCGCCAACTTACCCAGCGCGATACCCAGCTTTTCCTGGTCGCCCTTGGTCTTTGGCTCAATCGCCAATTCGATCACCGGCTCAGGGAACTGCATCGGGTCCAGAACCACTGGCTTGAACTGATCACACAGGGTCTCACCCGTCACAACGTCCTTCAGGCCAACGAATGCAATGATGTCGCCAGTACCGCAAGAATCAACGTCCTTGGAGTCACGAGCGTGCATTTCCACGATCCGACCAAGGCGCTCTTTCCGCTCCTTGTTCGAGTTCATCACGGTGTCACCTTTGTTCACGCGACCGGAGTACACGCGAGCAAATGTGAAAGTACCGTGCTGTGTCGCCATCAGCTTGAATGCCAGAGCGGAGAACGGCTCGTCATCGTTTGGAGCGCGAGAGATCACTTCGTCAGCATCGCGTACGCCCTGACCCTTAACCGCTGGAACTTCAGCAGGGGACGGCAGGTAATCAACGATTGCGTCCAGAAGTGTCTGAACACCCTTGTTCTTAAAGGCAGAACCACCGAACACGGGGAAGAAGTCGCGCGCGATTGTGCCCTTACGGATCAGCGCCTTGATGGTCGCCTCATCCGGCTCTTCGCCTTCGAGGTACTTTTCCATCACGTCTTCGTCTTGGTCGACGATGGTTTCGAGCATCTTTTCGCGATACTCGTTTGCCTGGTCAACGAGGTCTTCAGGAATGTCGACCACTTCGTAATCAGCACCCATGGCTTCGTCAGTCCAGACGATGCCCTTCATCTTGACCAGATCAACCATGCCCTTGAGCTCATGCTCCCAGCCAATCTGCAGCTGGCAGATCAGAGCGGTCGCGCCCAGGCGGTCTTCGATGGTCTGTGCAGACTTCAAGAAGTCAGCACCCAGACGGTCGAGCTTATTCATGAAACAGATACGCGGCACACCATAACGGTCAGCCTGACGCCACACGGTCTCGGACTGCGGCTGGACACCAGCAACGCCTTCAAAGACTGCGACCGCACCATCAAGAACCTTGAGCGAGCGCTCAACTTCAATGGTGAAGTCCACGTGACCCGGCGTATCAATGATGTTGACGCGGTGATCGCCCCAGAAAGCCGTCGTTGCAGCGGACGTAATCGTAATTCCGCGCTCTTGCTCCTGCTCCATCCAGTCCATCGTCGCTGCACCATCGTGCACTTCGCCGATTTTGTGCGACTTACCGGTGTAGTAAAGAACGCGCTCTGTCGTTGTGGTCTTACCAGCATCAATGTGGGCCATGATGCCTACATTGCGGTAAAGATCCAAAGGAGTACTGCGTGCCATGTGGCTATTCCTTATCGTTTGACTGTGGCGAGTGGGGTTCACCCAGCCATTAAAAAGATTACCAGCGGTAGTGCGAGAACGCTTTGTTGGCTTCCGCCATACGGTGCGTGTCTTCGCGTTTCTTGATGGCGGCGCCGCGTGAGCTTGCTGCGTCGAGCAGCTCGTTCGCGAGGCGATCGGTCATCGTGTTTTCGGAGCGGTTGCGTGATGCACCGATGAGCCAACGAATAGCCAACGCCTGAGCGCGCTCGGTGCGCACTTCAACAGGCACCTGGTACGTTGCGCCACCAACCCGGCGAGAACGAACCTCAACCTGTGGGCGAACGTTTTCGAGGGCTTCGTGGAACACCTGAACGCCTTCCTGACCGGTACGGCCAGAGATGCGGTCAAACGCACCATAAACGATCTTCTCGGCGGCAGACTTTTTGCCATCGACCATGAGGACGTTCATGAACTTCGTAACAATCTGATCCCCGAACTTTGGATCGGGGAGAACTTCACGTTTCTCGGCGCGGTGACGACGGGACATAGCGATGTTCCTTCTACTAAACAGTTTAGGCGGTGGTTGATGCTGCGGTATCTTCCGCGCTTCGGCCCACCCGACCTAATGAGTTAAACGATCAAACTTACTTCGGACGCTTCGCACCGTACTTCGAACGGCGCTGGCGACGATCCTTGACGCCCTGGGTATCCAGTACGCCGCGAATGGTGTGGTAGCGAACACCCGGCAGGTCTTTTACACGACCGCCGCGGATCATCACGACGGAGTGTTCCTGCAGGTTGTGGCCTTCGCCAGGAATGTAGGAAGTCACTTCGAAGCCGTTCGTCAGGCGCACACGAGCCACTTTCCGCAAAGCCGAGTTCGGCTTCTTAGGAGTGGTGGTGTACACACGTGTGCAAACGCCACGGCGCTGAGGACAAGCCTCAAGAGCGGGTACCTTGTTTCGCACGGGCTTGTTTTGGCGCCCTTTGCGGATCAACTGGTTTACTGTGGGCATGAAAGCCTTCCTATTCGTCTGCCTAAGTTTTCCGAGCATGAACTCAGAATTCAGCACCGCCGGATTTGCTCGGACCGAAACTGACAGCGACACAAAGACTTTCGGCCCCGACCGTTGCGCTTCGACCTAAAGAGGGAGCGCCGGTGAGGCATAAAGTCTTCGCTTATCCAGACTTGTGAAGGGAAGAACCCTGCTCTCGTCCTTAGGCGCTGCTGGCTTCAAGCCGACAAACGCACACCACCTAAAAGTCGGTGGCGCGCAAGCGATGAGCGGGGTGTATAGAGCAGACCCCCGTGGGTCAACAGCCGAAGCCCGTTTTGGTATGCAATCCCGCGCATGGCGGTCATGACCCTTTGCATTTCGCAACATTATCGGCTTGGAATGGGTTTGTTGGTTTTCCCGAGACGCCGACGCCCGCCCTTATATATAGTCTCCGGACCCTTACTGCGAGGCATGGGAATCATGAGCCAGCGCCTGAAGCGCCTAATTGCATCCGTGTCTGGATGGGTCGCCGTCCTGTTCGTCGCGATGGTCGTCACATTTTTCATTTTCGCCAGCGGGCAAATGCTGGCCAACACGTTCTACTTCTCCATCCTCATCGTTATTCCGGCGACCATCTTGGCACCCATATGGGAGCTTGGCGGGCGCAGGGTCTGGCTCGCGATCCTGTTGGTCGCGGTAACGCCCAGCGTGTGGCTCATTTGCTGGGCGGTTTTCGCCACCGTGATGGATGGATCATCGTCGTCGCCCGATGTGCTGACGATGATCCGAATGGTTTTTGTGGCCACCGTGTTTGGACAGCTTGGTCAACTGCTGTGCATACCAGCAGCAGGGCTCTATTGGATCGTCAGCCACCTTATTCTCAACCGGCTCAAAGGCCACCCCGTCCGTCGCCCCAAATCAGGAGCCGTTGAAGGTGTCTTTCGTTGAGCTGGACGCGGGCATTGCTGCGGTCAGCTCACAGGGACTAGCGCGACCGGATAAGCAGTCCTATCTTGAACCCATCATTCGAATGAACCTTGGACCTTGAACCCATGAATTCACTCGGCCTTAACAAAGCCCCCGGCGACACGCGTGTCGTGGTCGCCATGTCTGGCGGCGTCGATTCGTCCGTCACCGCCGCAATGCTCAAAGCCGAAGGCTATGACGTTGTCGGCATTACGCTCCAGCTCTACGACCACGGCGCTGCAATAGAAAAACGCGGCGCGTGCTGCGCTGGCCAGGACATTTACGACGCGCGGCGCGTGGCGGAGATGATGGACTTCCCCCATTACGTCCTCGACTACGAAAGCCGTTTCCGTGACAGCGTGATCGACGACTTTGCCGATTCCTACCTGATGGGGGAAACGCCGATTCCCTGCGTGCGGTGCAATCAGACCGTCAAGTTTCGGGATTTGCTCGAAACAGCGAAGGATCTCGAAGGCGATGTCCTCGCCACAGGCCACTATATAGAGCGACGCGTCGCAGACGACGGCACCCCTGCCCTCTACCGCGCCTTTGATGGCGGCAAAGATCAGTCCTATTTCCTGTTCGCCACCACGGCGCAGCAGCTCGACTTCCTGCGATTCCCGCTTGGTGCTTGGCCAAAGTCGAAAACGCGCGAACTGGCGTTGGAACTGGGATTGGCGATTGCGGATAAGCCAGACAGCCAGGACATTTGCTTTGTCCCCGATGGCGATTACGCCCGCGTCGTGCGCAAGGTGCGGCCCGAGGCTGATCAACCCGGTGAGATCGTGCATATGGATGGTCGCGTGCTCGGCAAGCACAGCGGCATCATCGGCTATACCATCGGCCAGCGAAAAGGTTTGGGAATCGGCGGGCTGAACGAACCGATTTACGTGGTGAAACTCGACCCCGAAGCCCGGCAAGTGATTGTCGGCCCGCGTGAGGCTCTGGATCGCAACATTGTCCACGTGCGTGAAGTCAATTGGCTCGGTGGCGCGATGGACAGCGGCGAACCGCAGCGAATCCGCGTGAAACTTCGTTCAGCGATGGAGCCTTTGGACGCTGCGCTGACGCTGATGGATGACGATCGGGCAGAGGTGACTTTGATGGAACCTCACGCCGGCGTTGCTCCGGGTCAAGCGGCAGTCTTCTATGACGGCGAGCGGTTGCTCGGCGGTGGATGGATTGCGGGCGCAGAGCGGCGCGTGGGCTAAAGGTTTCAGCCAAAGGAGCCAAAAATTCCTGCCTTGCAACAACCGCGACTGAGGCTTGTTCGAAGGGCAAGGCGCATTCGCACCTTGAGACTTGACCCTGAGCCCTACGCCCCGTAGATACGCTGCACCGTGGCGGGGTAGCTCAGTTGGTTAGAGCAGGGGAATCATAATCCTCGTGTCGGGGGTTCAAATCCCTCCCTCGCTACCATTTCTCTTTTTGGCCTAGTGCACGCGCGTCGATCGCTGCCCGCTCCATGCCCGGCAGCGCAGTACGTGCATCTACGCCCTGCCCCATTTTTGCCTTTACGACAGATGCTGCGCGGTCCGATACTAGCGGCCAAAAGGGGGAGACGCGCTTGGGGTCTCGTGGTGTGCAAATCGATTGGCCGACAAAATCTGCTGCTGTGAAGCAAGCGAACACGCTGTCACGCACAACGGCCCGCGACTTCGAAACCCTTTCCGGCAATACCCTGATTCAGGGGGACAACCTCGATGCCCTGAAAGAACTCCGTCGTGTCGGCAAGCAGACGTTCAAACTGACGCTGATTGATCCGCCCTACAACACCGGTGGCGGCTTCGTGTACGACGATGACCGGTCCGAGGCAGCTTGGCTGTCGTTTATGCTGCCCAGACTGATGGTCGCGCGCGATGTTATGACCGACGATGGCCTGATGATGATTTTCATGGATGACAGCGGCCTGCCACTGCTCCGTATGCTGGCCCGCGAGGTTTTTGGCTCAGCGAATGATTGCGGGATTCTCATTTGGGAGAAAAAGCGCAAGCCATCGTTTTTGCAGGCACAGATGGGCGGCGTAACGGACTATATCGCCGTCTTCGCCAAAAACCGCAAACTCGCCCCGCCTCTGACGATGGGAACGGGTAAAGCGGGCAAGCGCTATCCCTTTAATAACCGGGGAAACCCGACGGGCGTGCTGACTTTCCCGGCCGATGCGGTAGCGTTTGATTTGCCTGACCAGCGCGTGACCAAGCAGGACATGAGCACCAGCGGCGTTCCGTGCAAACTGCTTGATGCGGTGGAGATCAAAGCGGGGCGGAACCGGGGCGCGTTTCGGATGCAAGGGGAATGGCGGTACAGTCAGGCGACGCTGGATACGTTTGTTGCCAGTGGCCAAACCATCAACATCAGCCGCTTGCCCTTCCGGCCCAATCTGGTCAAAGCGATCCCGTCGGAAAAGAAAATCAGCAACCTGCTGAGTTTCAGGACCAACTCCGACATTCCCACGAACGAAGATGGCTTGGCAGAGGTCACGGCCTTGTTTGGTGGGCAAGCTGTGTTCGACTACCCCAAGCCCATTGGTCTGCTGAAATATCTGATTGAAGCCGCCACCAAACCCGGAGATGCGATCTTGGATTTCTTCGCCGGCACCGCCAGCGCGGGACATGCTGTTGCGAAAATTGGTGACGGCAGGACGTTTACGCTGGTTCAGGATACAGCGCCTTTTGCCGATACGCCCACGGGTCGTTCCGCAAAAAAAATATGCGAGGCAGAGGGACTGGCTCCCCACCTCGCATCTCTTGCCGCCGAACGTCTCCGCCGGGCGGGATTGAGCAGCGAGCGTGACTTTCAAATCGTCACGCTACGCTAACGCATTTCGAGCTTAGCCCTTGCCACGCCACGGAATCGTCCGGGCGATGATAAAGCGCATGATCAAGTCGAACATCAGACCCAGCAGACCCAGGATCAGAATTGTTACCCAGATGACCTCATAGTCCGACGTCTTCCGCGCAACGTTTTCGACAAAACCAATACCCGTGGTGCCCGCCAGCATTTCCGCGGCGACCAACGTGCCCCAACAGACACCAATGGCGATGCGAATACCGGTCAGAATCTCTGGCATGGCATTGGGCAGAATCACGCGACGCATGATTTGCCCCGTTGTCGCGCCCAAGGAGTGTGATGCTCGGATCTTTGAAAGCTGCGTCCCCGTGGCTCCAGTTCGGGCCGAAATCACCATGATGGCAAAAGCAACGATGAACAGCAGGAAGATTTTACCGTCATCCTGAATACCAAAGATGGTCAGGATCAGCGGCGCCCAAGCCAAAGGCGGTACCGGGCGATAAAGCTCGATCAAGGGGTCGAAGTAGTTCTTGAAGAACCGCGAAACCCCCATGCCGATGCCCAAAGGCACACCTAGGATGATCCCAAAGAACAGCCCCATCAGCACGCGGAAAATGGAATCCCACATATGACCGGTCAGCATCGGGATCGACGGCGAGCTGAAGTTGCCTTGCGCAATGTTCAGCATCAACATTTTGAAGTTCGGCTTCACCGATCCGTCGTTGCTGTGCTTGGGGTAAGAGCCGGGGAGCATGTCCGCGACAAAGTCGGGGATCAGGAAATCCACAATATCCGACAATGGCACCCAGCGCGCCCAGATCAGTGGCACGTCTTTAAAGCCGATATTTGGGTTTGCTATCCGGCCAAAAGTCGCCAAAACGTCAGTCGGCTTTGGCAGCCAACGCCCTGAACCCTGCTCAGAGCACTGCGTCTTCGCCTTGACGATATAACCACCACCAAACATGGTCGCTCGAACCACGCGCAGTCCACCCTGTTGGGTTCGCTTTTGCTGGTTGATCGCGCCAACGGCCTGCTCAACTCCATCAAAGGCATCGGGCGGGAAGATCGTGCCGTCGTCAAAACGCTTATACAGCCGATCGATGTTCTTGATGGTCTTCTTACGAGAATCCACCACATCTTCCGACAAGCCGGCAACGGCTTCTGAACGGGCTTTGAAATCGGCGAGTTGCGCCTTGATCGCCAGTGTCTGGTTCTCAAGCGCCGGGCTCAGGTTGCGAATTTTGGAGAACTGCGACGCAACACCAGCAATCTCGTCCGCGATGAGCTTGAAACGAACCCCTCTCGCCGTTTCTGGAGCAAGGGGAATTTCAACGTTTTCCAAACCCCATTTTGCTTGGCCAGCAGCCTCAGCCAGCGCCGCATCAATTTGCGCTTGAGACGGGAATGCTGGATCGCTCAGTTTATCAGCGAGATCGAACAAATCGCCTTCCACACGGGCAAAGGCCGCGATGCTCTCCGGCGACTGCAGCTCAGGCGACGCAGAGATCGTCATCAACACGCGAATGTCGTTGATGATGTCCCGCAGCTCCTGCTGCTCGGCGACGGAAAAGCCCTGCTCGCTCAGCGAGGCTTCGAAGCTATCCAACTGCGTCCCGTTGCGGTTGAGCAGCGTGGTTGATTTGTAGAACCGCGCGCCAGCGGGGAGCGACGCGTTGATGGGCGAAAGCGCTTCGTCGACGCGCGCGACCTGACAAATCTCATTGGCTGAATCGGGGAAGTAGGCACGGGCCGCGCCCCAGCTGAAATAATACCAAACCAACAAGAGCGACGACACACCCGCCACAGCCCAGTACCAGCCGTTTGTCGTGCGCAGCGGATCGCCAAACACTTCATCACTGCGACGACGCGCAGAATCGCGCAGGCCAAACATGATGGAGCTGACAAAGGCAACCAACAGCACGATGATAACAACCGCAGAGATCGCCGCTCGATTTTCTGAAAGAAACTCAAACATGACTTAAGCCCCCTTCCCCATGATTTCCTCTTCCATGTTCCAGATCATGGTCAGGATTTCTTCGCGGACTTCACCGAACTCCGCCTTCTGCTTGATTTCACGCAGGTCGGCACCGATGCCCATTTCTGCGAACGGCAAGTTATATTCTTTGAACAACCGTCCCGGGCGGGGCGCCATAACGAACAGACGTTCGCCCAGCAACAGCGCTTCTTCGACCGAGTGGGTAATGATCATGATGGTCTTGCCTGTCTCTTTCCAAATATCGAGAACCAGCGACTGCATCTTTTCCCGCGTCAACGCATCCAGTGCGCCCAGCGGTTCGTCCATCAGGATCAAATCGGGGTCATTGATCAAACAGCGGGCCAAAGCCACACGCTGCTGCATGCCCCCAGAAAGTTGATAAGTCGGCGTATCGCCAAAGCCTTGCAGACCAACGATTTCAAGCCAGCGCTCAACTTGCTCTGCGCGTTCCTTCTTGGGAACGTTTTTCATCCGCAGGCCAAAGTCCACGTTTTTGGCAACCGTGAGCCACTCAAACAGTGCTCCTTGCTGGAACACCATACCGCGCTCTACGCCCGGGCCACGAATCTCTGATCCGTCAAGCGAAATGGATCCGCCGGTGGGGTTCAGGAAGCCCGCGATGATATTAAGCAGCGTCGTCTTTCCGCAGCCCGATGGGCCCAGAACGGACAACAGCTCACCCTGTTTCAGGGTAAAGCTCACGTCTTTCAGCGCATGAACTTTCGTGCCGCTAGGGGTCTCAAAAGTCATGTTCAGCTGATCGGCGACAAGGTCACTCATAAGACACCGAAAATTATAGATGTTGACGTTTGCGCGCCTTTTCCCGGCGCACGCGAAAAAAAAGGCGGGTCGGTTTGCGCCGACCCGCCCATCCGGGTGTTAACCCAAGACTGTCCTACTCGAGGAAGGAACCGTCGATGGTAGCAGCCAGCTTCGCAGCGTCGGACTCATCAGAGAATACGAGGCCGAGGGAAGCAGCAGCTTGTGTCGCGATGCCACCTTCGTTGAAGTACGTGCTCAGCTGTTCAGCAACGGTTGGGAATACGAAACCAGCCATCTGTGCGGTGGTGGTGTCGACGTCCATACCAGCGTCAGCAGCGATGATGTCGATACCGGACATATCGGTTGCCCAAGCAGCGTTGGATTCTTCGGTCACTTCGAGGAAGGCCTTCAGCAGCTCTGGGTGCTCGGTTGCGAAAGACTCAGTTACAGACACAACGTCAAAGGACGAAATGCCAGCGTCGAGCTTCTGCTGAGAGGACATCATTGGCGTACCAACTTCGCCAGCAGCCTTTGCAGACGCGCCACCGAAGATACAAGCCATGGATACGGAACCATCAGCCAAGGAAACAGCACCATCAGCTGGCGCCTGGTCAACGATGGTCAGCGCATCAAGGTCAACGCCGAGTGCAGCCATTTGCAGGCGGAAGGAGTAGTCAGCCATGGTGTTCAACGGAACAGCAACGGTGGTGCCTTCCAACTCAGACGCGTTGTCAGAGTTGATGCCCAGAGAGTCATTCACGAAACAATCGTTTGCTTCGTATGCAACCGCGATTGCAACCATCTTCAGCGGAGCGCCCTGCTGAACAGCGGTTACGAACGGTGCAAGACCCTGTGAGTAAGAAATGTCGATGTCGCCAGCGAGCATTGCTTCGGACATGCCAACGCCTGTTGCGAAGTCCGTCCAGTTTACGTCCACGCCCATTGCGTCGTCGTAGGTCTTTTCAACCTTAGCGATCTGGTTTGGGGTTGCCCACTCAAGGAAGAAAGCAACGTTTACGTCTTCAGCCAAAGCAGCGTTTGCTGTCAGGGCAGCTGCGCCAGCGGCAGCGCAAAGGATAAGCTTGTTCATATTTCCGAGCTCCTACTAGTCTCTCGCGTTTTGGTCTGTGCCTCACGCCTTGCTCTCTCAGGACAAGACGGGCGCAGATCCTCCCGTAGATAAGCGCATTTGTCTCATCTGGGTCTCGTTGTCGCATTAGCCCCTGCCTTTTGCAACAAAACTAACCACCCCCTTTCGCGGAATGTTAAAGATTAGTCACAACAGGACATTTTGGCGCGTTTCTGAGCAACTCTGATAGGTATTGAGACGCTTGTTCCCAATTACTGCGCAAATTTCCTGCTTTTTGGCCTAAAGTGATTCGCTTTGCCGCGCGGTATCGAGGGACACAAGTCCGCGATTTTGAGTCCTCCAGCCGTCGGTTCCAGCTCTGCCGCCCACAGGCCTGAGGTGGTTTGCAGACCCTGCAAAAAATTTATGGATCGCTCATCAATCGCGATACGTTGCACAAGGGCGTGACAAGTCGCCCGATGCGGCTTATCTGGACTCGCAGATTACCGAATTAAGCTCTATGCTTAAGAATGCACGGTGCTGTTTGAATAGCAAACAAGCTCCTGAATTACCGCAAACTCTATCGGAGACGATGATGTCGAGTGAAAGCAAATGCCCGGTACTGGGCGGCGCTCACAAGCATGGCGCTACTGGTTCAACCGCGAACCAGCACTGGTGGCCAAACCAGCTGAACCTAAAAATTCTTCATCAGAATGATCCAGCGGGCAGCCCGATGGACGCAGACTTTGACTATGCTGAAGCATTCCAGAGTCTCGACCACGACGCGCTCAAGGCTGACATCATGGCTTTGATGACCGACTCAAAAGACTGGTGGCCGGCTGACTACGGTCACTATGGCCCGTTCTTTATCCGCATGGCATGGCACAGCGCCGGCACCTACCGTATTCACGATGGTCGCGGCGGAGCCGGTTCAGGCACCATGCGCTTTGCGCCGCTGAACAGCTGGCCCGACAACGTAAACCTCGACAAAGCGCGCATGCTGCTTTGGCCGATCAAGCAGAAGTACGGGAACAAGATTTCTTGGGCCGACCTGATGATCCTGACCGGCAATTGCGCCATTGAATCCATGGGTCTGCCGACTTTTGGCTTTGGCGGCGGTCGCGCAGACGTATTTGAGCCCGAAGAAGACATTTACTGGGGTCCAGAAACCGAGTGGCTGGACGACAAGCGCTACACCACCGGTCGCGTGCTCGAAGAGCCGCTTGGTGCCGTTCAGATGGGTCTGATTTACGTGAACCCAGAAGGCCCGAACGGGAACCCTGATCCGCAGCTGGCCGCGAATGACATTCGCGAGACGTTTGGCCGGATGGCGATGAACGACGAAGAAACAGTCGCGCTGATCGCGGGTGGCCACACCTTCGGTAAGGCGCACGGTGCTGCAAACCCAGACGAATACGTTGGGCCAGAGCCAGAAGGCGCGCCCGTTGAGCAGATGAGCACCGGTTGGAAGAACTCCTTTGGCCCGGGTCATGGTGAGCACACCATCAGCTCCGGCCTCGAAGGTGCTTGGACCGAAAACCCGGCGACGTGGGACAATAACTACTTCGAAAACCTGTTTGGTTACGAGTGGAAGCAGACAAAAAGCCCTGCGGGCGCGACCCAGTGGATTCCAACCGATGAGTCCGCGGCAAGCCGCGTTCCGGATGCACACAACCCATCCAAGACCCACGCGCCCGTGATGTTCACGACGGACTTGGCCATGCGTGTTGACCCGGCTTACGAGAAAATCTCTCGCCGGTTTGCCGACAATCCGGACCAGTTCGCAGACGCTTTTGCGCGGGCTTGGTACAAGCTCACGCACCGGGACATGGGGCCAAAGGTTCGCAGCCTCGGTCCTTGGGTTCCCGCCGAAGAACTGATCTGGCAAGACCCCGTTCCAGCCGTTGATCACCCGCTGGTGAGCGATGCTGATGTTGCCGCGTTAAGAGGCAAGATCGCAGCAACAGGTCTGAGCGTTTCCCAATTGGTTTCGACCGCTTGGGCTTCAGCGTCGACATACCGTGGCACCGACCTGCGCGGCGGTGCAAACGGCGCTCGGGTCCGGCTTGCGCCCCAGAAAGATTGGGACGTGAACGGCGGCGACGCTCTGGCGACTGTTCTCAGCGCGTTGGAAGGCGTGCAAAACGACTTCAACGCCAGCGCTACGGGCGGCACAAAGGTGTCGTTGGCTGACGTGATCGTGCTCGCCGGCGGCGTTGGTGTTGAGATGGCAGCAAAGAAGGCCGGCCACGACATCACGGTTGGCTTCACGCCGGGTCGGACAGACGCGAGCGAAGCGCAGACTGATGCTGCGTCCTTTGACGTGCTTGAGCCCCGCGCCGACGGCTTCCGGAACTACATCCAACCCGGTCACCGTCGCTCCGCAGCAGAGCACTTGGTGGATAAAGCACACATGCTGAACCTGTCAGCGCCAGAAATGACGGTGCTGGTTGGCGGCCTTCGTGTGCTGGGCGCCAATGCTCACGGCTCCAAGGCTGGTGTTTTCACCGACAAGGCGGACACGCTGAGCAACGACTTCTTCGTCAACGTTCTGGATCTCGATACCACGTGGGCACCGGCGGGTGACGCGGGCATGTATGAGGGCACGGATCGGGCGAGCGGCGGGTCCAAGTGGACAGCAACGGCGGTTGATCTGCTGTTCGGCTCCAACTCGCAACTGCGCGCGATTTCTGAGATTTACGCCAGCTCGGATTCCAGCGCTAAGTTCGTCAGCGACTTTGCTGCGGCTTGGGTCAAGGTGATGGAAAACGATCGTTTCGATCTCGCCTAAAACCGCGCAATATGCTGCGGATCAAAAGGGGGCTGTCTTCAACCAAGACGGCCCCTTTTTTTGCGCTGAATCCCCCGTCTATGGCGGTTTTTCGCCAGAAGCTGCGCGGGATCTGTATAAAACAGCAAAGGCATGAGTTTAGGTCAGGGAGCGCAAGGTGGCTGAGCACGGAACGATTATCATTGGAGCGGGGCAAGCAGGCTACCAAACAGCCGCCCAACTGAGGGTCAAAGGCTACACAGCGCCCATCACGTTAATTGGTGACGAGGCTCATATCCCCTACCAACAACCGCCCCTGTCCAAAGCCTATCTCAAGGGTGAGTTGGATGGCGACCGCCTGCCGTTTCGGCCTGAGAATTTCTATGCGGACAAGAATATCGACCTGCGCTTGAATGAGCGTGTCGAGGCGATTACCCCGTCGGAAAAGACCATCACGACCGCCAAAGGCACCCTTTCTTACGACTCACTGGTCATCGCAACGGGCGGCACGCCGCGCCAGATCCCCGTTCCAGAACCGCTGGCCGGAAAGACCTACATCCTGAAAACCCGCGACGATGCCGACGCCTTGGGGCAAGCGCTGTCCAGCGCGCAACGCGTTGCCATTGTGGGCGCTGGCTTCATTGGGTTGGAAGTTGCCGCAACCGCCGCGCAGGCGGGCAAGGATGTTACGGTTTACGAAATGCAAGACCGCATCCTCGCCCGTGTTGCTTCCCCCGCCGTTTCTGCGGCTTTGGAGGCGCGGCACGCGGCGGCTGGGGTTGATCTGCGGTTGAACGAAGGCGTGGATTTCGCGAACCTTGAAGCCGACGTCGTGCTGTTGGGGATTGGCGGTATGCCGGTACAGGAATTGGCGGAAAGCGCTGGCTTGACGTGCGACGGCGGCATCGTTGTGGACGGCCATATGCGCACATCCGACCCCGCCATTTACGCCGCTGGCGATTGCGCCAAGAGCCCTACTCCCTTCTGGTCTGACCCCATCCGTTTGGAAAGCGTGCAAAACGCCATCGATCAAGCCAACTTAATCGCCGACCAACTCGCCACAACGAACGACGCTCCGGCTTATCATGCTGTCCCGTGGTTTTGGTCGGATCAATACGAGGTGAAGTACCAACTCGCAGGATTGATCCCCCCGAGCACGTCACGCGTTCAGGCGGGTGAAGGGACGGATGGCTTGGCCATTTACCACTTCAAGGACGATACGCTTGTCGCTTGCGAAACCTTGGGCAACGGAGCGGAGCACATGTCGGCCCGTCGCCTGCTTGAGCAGGGCAATGCTGCCGTTTCTCCGGCAGATATTGCTGAGCATGGTTCGCTGAAAGCCGTCTTTAAAGCGCGCCGCTGATCGCCGCCAAACCTGCTGGGTTCATCTTCGAAAAGAACATGCGGATTCTGGTGCCGAATTGCGCTTTAATAGCCATCGTCCTGAAGGTCATATCACAGGGCACGACACGACACGGAACCGCTGCCCATGACCAACATGTTCACCCGCTTTTTCAACCGATCGGAAAGCAAGCCAAAAACCATCCGCGTTTTGGTTGTCGAAGGTGGGGGCGTGCGTGGGATTGTCACCGGACAGATTCTGGGACGGTTGGAAGCGGCACTGGGCGGGCGACTGCGCGATCATTTTGACTTGATGGCCGGAACGTCGTCGGGTGGAATATCCGTATTGGCGCTGGCGACCGACAGCCTGACGGACGCCTATGAGCTTTCCACCATTTTCAACGTCCGATCCAAGGACGTATTCCGGCGCGCACCCAACCCAGTCCGCCTGCCGCCCTTGATCAGTGGGCCGCGCTATTTGGCGGCTGGTTTTCTGGAAGTGGCACGGGATATTTTGGGTGACGGCTGGCTGAGCGACTGTCAGATCCCGACGCTGGTGACCAGTTACCTGATCGAAGAAGGCCGACTGAAGCTGTTTGGGTCGATCAATGAAGACTTCGACGACGACTACCGTCTCACCGACGTTGCGCGAGCGACCACAGCCGCGCCTGCATTCTTCCCCCCTGCCAACATTGTCTCGCGGGAGGGTAAGAGCCTTTGGGGGATCGATGGTGGCGTTTATGCCAATTCGCCGGTTCTGCAAGCCATTACAGAAGCGCGCCGACGCTTTGGTCGGGAGTGCCTGATTGAACTCGTCAGCGTTGGCCCCGGCGATGCGCCGCTGACCGTCAAACCCGGCCCCGCGCAGCAGTGGGGCGGTATTTCATGGCTCAAGCCTGCCTTTGACATTCACGTCTTAGCACTGTCAGAGCAAACCCACGATTTCGTTCGGGATCAGATGCCGACCGTCCATTTACACCGGCTTGAAGTGGATTGGGACACCTTGCCCAAAGCACAGAAGCCAACAGCAGGTCTTGACGACCACCGCCCCCGCAATCTCGCCCGATTGCATGAAGGGTCGTTGCGATGGCTGGACAACAATGACGCAAAAATCAAAGCCGTTCGGAACGCCTTGCTGCAAGCTGCGCTGACCTAAGCTGAGGAGTGCTTCCCATGATGACGGATCGTGACATTCAAGCGGCGCGAGAAGACCTGGCCGCTGCCTTTCGATGGTCGGCTCGGTTGAATATGCATGAAGCTGTGTCCAACCATTTCAGCTTTGCAATCAACGACGCTGGCACCAAGTTTCTAGTGAACCCAGCCGGCATCCACTTCTCTCGCGTCAAAGCCTCGGATCTGGTCATTGTCGATTTGGATGAACCCCTGCCGACCCCCGAAGCCGGCGGACCGGACCCCACCGCTGCGGCCATTCACGGCGCGATGCACCGGAACAACCCGCAAGCCCGTTGCGTCATCCACCTGCACCCCAAGTACGTGACCGCGCTGTCCACGCTCGACGACCCCACGATCCGGCCGATCGACCAGAACACCGCGCGTTTCTACAACCGCGTTTCCTACGATCTGGGCTTCGGCGGCATGGGTCTGGGGGATGAAGCCGAGCGGTTGAGCAGCACTTTGGGCAACCGTTCCGTGGTCCTGATGGGCGCGCACGGTGCCATGACTGTCGGCACGCGCGTTTGCGATGCGTTTGACGACTTTTACTACTTGGAGCGCGCTGCCGAAACGTTAATGACCGCCTATGCATCCGGCCAAAAACTGCGGGAACTCGACCATGACGTCGCTGAAACAACGGCGGTGCAGTGGGAGAATTACAGCTTTGATCTCCGCAACGCGCACTTGGAGCAGATCAAAGCCATCCTCGACGACGAGGAACCCGCGTTTCGCGATTAAGCGGTTTTATTAGGGCTTCCAGCGTTCCTGCAGCCAGAACCAGTCATCGGGATGGCCCCGAACCCAGTCTTCCAACCGCCCATGGAACGCCCGCATGATCGACCGTCCGCGCGCGCGCCAGTCGTCTTCGTCTTGTGACTTGAAGGGCAAGTTTTCCAAAATCGCTTCATAGCGCGAGCGACCGCTGCGCCGGCAGATCAGGGTCGATACGCGGGCGTCCGTTAGGTGTTGGAACAGGCCGGGCGATAGCGTGGTCAAGGCTGGCTGGCCGAACAAGTCCAGCATCTCCCCGTGGGCCCATCGCTGATCAACAAAAACAGCCAATAAGCCCCCTGCCTTCAGGTGCTTGAGCGCGCGCCGCACCAAAGAGGGGTCTTCGATCGACACCATCTCAATCCCCGCAGCCTTGCGGCTTTCCTGCAAATTGGCTTCGATCATCGGGTTTTTCAGCGGGCGGTAAACCCCCATGACGGGCCGTCCCAACTGGGGGACAATCTGGATCGCCATTTCCCAAGCGCCCAAATGCCCCATCAAGAGCAATTGGCCCCGCGGGTCGTCTCGGGACAGTGTCAACTCTGGCTCGAAGCGGTAGGTCACGTGCGTTGCGCGCTGGCGCTGGAGCGTCTGTGTTTTAATGGATTCAGCAACACTCCGGCCAAGATTGCGCCATGTCGCGGCGCGGCGATCACGGCGCCAGAATTCATCTCGGAACGGAAAAGCGATCTTAAGCGTCCGGTCCATACGCGCCGTGGACCGGACCGAAAACGGACCCAGCGCACCAAACACGCTCGCCATCAGGATCCGAGCAAGGGACAACGGCAGCGCCATCACCACCCCCGCAAAACACCGATAGAGCACCCAAACCAGTACTTGGCCCCATCTCATCTCGCTTCTTCTAACCCCCTCGGATCGCCAAAACCTGTTCACGGGTCGGCGGATTACAGCCCTTGTGCGCGACATTCAAGCCAGCGACGGTCGCAGCAAACCCGCCGACATCGGTCAGGGCCGCTGCATCCATTTCAGCCAAGGCACCCCGCGTAAGCAGCCCTTGCTCCCGCAGGCGTGCCAGTGTTCCCGCCATAAAGGAATCACCCGCCCCCACCGTGTCACCAAACTGCTCAGGCGTGAAGACTGGAACGTCTGCCGTGGCCGCGCCAGACCAAAGCCGCGCCCCTTCCCCGCCGCGCGTGACAATGAACAGCGGCAAGTCAAAGCGCGCCTTGATGCTTTCTGCTGAGGCTGTCCAAGACTGACCGGGATAGAGGATTTCGAGGTCTTCATCGGAGATCTTTAAGATCGATGTCTGCGCGAACAGCGCCTCCATCCACGTGCGATAGTCATTCATGTCCGTGATGAAAGACGGTCGGACATTGGGATCCAGCGAGATCAGAACATCCCGCGCAACCAGCTTTTCCACCACCTCAGCCCAAATCTTGGCATCAACCTTAACCGCCGTCGCCAGACTGCCGAGGTGAAAAACGCGGCAGTTGTCGGGAACAAAGGCGACCAGCTGATCAGCGGTCATTTGATCCACACGGTCAGCTGTGCCTTCGCGGTAGAATTGGTACGCTGGCTGGCCATCGTCGGTGAAGCTCACCACGGCCATTGATGTCGGTGCAGCAATGGCGTCGCTGATCAAGTCACGGGTTCCGTCGGCCTTGAGCGTATCCAGCAGCAGCGCCCCGAGGGTGTCACGACTGAAGGGGCACAAGAACCCGACATCTTCACTCAGCCGGCCCATGGCGCGCGCAATGTTAAACGGCCCGCCACCGGGAAAGGCTTCATACACCGGATAGCCGGTTTCTGTTTTCAAGGCAGGCTGTTGGATGAAGTCGATGAGCGACTCCCCGGCAATCGTAAACATAGGTTTCTCTTAAGCTAAGAATTGTTCGCGGATGATCCGCTCGTCCAAGTGCTGGCCTTCGTCGAACAGCAGCGTAACCCCATGCCCTTTGTCCGTCGTCACCTGCACCCATGCAATATCGCGGAATTCGGTGCTGTCAGCTGTTGCGGAGACCGGGCGGCGGTCGGGGGATTGCACCTCCATCCGCACCACCGTTTCATCTTGCAACAGCGCACCACGCCAGCGGCGCGGACGAAAGGCAGAAATCGGCGTCAGCGCGAGCAGGCGGGACCGAAGCGGGATGATTGGGCCATGCGCGGACAGGTTATAGGCGGTACTGCCGGCCGGCGTGCTGACCAGAACCCCGTCACAAACCAGCTCTGGCAAGCGTTCAATCCCGTCGATCATGATTTTGATCTTCGCCGCTTGCCGGGTTTGGCGCAGCAAGGAAACCTCGTTAAAGGCTTGCGCCCGAAACGGCTGTCCTGCCACGTCCTTGCCAATCATATTGATCGGCCAGACCTTGACCTTGCGCGCCGCATCCAAGCGTTCCAGCAGGTTATCCGGGTCAAAATTGTTCATCAGAAAACCAACGGTTCCCCGATTCATGCCATACACCGGCGCCGTCTGCCCGTGCTGGCGCAGGACATCCAGCATATGCCCATCACCACCGAGCGCCACGATCACATCGGCCTCACGCGGATTGACGTAAGGGTAGATGGAACGCAACTGCTCAAGCGATTCTTGGGCTGCTGGTGCATTAGAAGCCGTAAATGCGATTTTCGGCGATGACTCAATCATGTCTCTCTGTACCGTGGAACCTGAAGGTTTTGAACCGTTGAGTGGACGAAGGCCGCGGGGTGCAAAACTATTGCTGGGTTTGTACCGCACACGCGCGCCGCGCCAAGGTCAACCGCGAAGAACCGGGCGTAGCTCTGTGTTGATGCGTGCGCCCACGCACTGGGCGAGCGGGCGCTGCATCCCATATTAGCCAATGAACCGGGAATATAGGAAACAGAACCTTGAGCCACGACAACCGCGTCACTGCCGCCTTTATCATCATCGGCAACGAAATCCTCAGCGGCCGCACACAGGATGCCAACCTCTCATTTCTGGCACAGCGGCTGGGTGAAATTGGCATTCAGGTCGCCGAGGCCCGCGTGATTCCAGACATCGAGCAAACCATCATCGACACCGTTCTCGAATTGTCCGGCAAAGTCGATTACGTCTTTACCTCCGGCGGCATTGGCCCCACCCACGATGACATCACCGCCGATGCCATCGCCAAGGCCTTTGGCACCGAAACCTTTGAACACCCCGAGGCCGTTGCCGTGCTTGAGCGGCATTATGCACAGGGCGAGTTCAACCAAGCGCGCCGAAAAATGGCGCGGGTGCCGCGGGGGGCGAGCTTGCTGGAAAACCCCGTCTCTTCTGCCCCCGGCTTTAAAATCGAAAACGTCCACGTGCTGGCGGGTGTGCCCAAGATCATGCATGCGATGGTCGACATGCTGCTGCCGTCGTTGACGGGTGGTTCTGTTGTTGAGAGCCGGACCATCACGGTGCTGATCGGAGAATCGGTTATCGCCACCGAAATGGGCGCGGTGCAGGATGCCTACGGCGACATCGATGTGGGCTCTTACCCGTACTTCAAGCCGGGCGCATCGGGGACGTCGATTGTCCTGCGCGGGTCAAATATTGCCATGTTGGACGAAGCGCTTGGGGCGATCCGTGCCAAGCTGGAAGCCCGCGATATCGAAATCTGGACGGGCGACCACAAGTAAAGGCCCTTGTTTTTGTCTTTACCACGCCGGGGGGCTTCCGCGCCCCCGGTCCGTTTGGTCGCCGGCGCTAGCCCAGTGCCTTCAGCCGCTCCAACGCTGCTTGAACCCCGGCCTTCGCCTGTTCAGCATCAGCCAGAAGCCCCTTGTTCTTGGCAATAACCTCTTCCGGTGCGCGAGCGACAAAGTTCTCGTTGCTCAACATGCCCGTTAGCTTGCCAATGGTGCCATCGTGCTTGGCCATATCCTTGGTCAGGCGGTCGATTTCTGCGGAAATGTCCAGCAGCCCTTCGAGCGGAATGACAAAGGTCGCTTCTTCAACAACAACCTGCGCCGCGCCCTTGGGCATCTCCCCGGTCAGCACATCGATGGAGTCCAACCGCGCCAGTTTCATCAGCTGGTCCCGGTTGCGGGTCACGCGCGCGAGCGTCGTCTCGTTGCCGCCGCTGACTTGCAGCGCTACTTTCGCGCCCGCCGGAATATTCAGCTCAGCCCGCGCTGTCCGGATCGCAGAAATCGCGCCAATCAACCATTCAATCTCCGCAACCGCAGCATCGGTGCTGGCTGGCAGTTCGATCGTCTCTGGCCACGCTGCAGTGATCAAGCGCTGACCGGATTTGTGCGCCGCATCCGCAACAAACTGCTCAAACAGCGCTTCGCTGACAAAAGGCATGATCGGATGCGCGAGATGCACCAAGCGATCCAAGGCCCAAGCCATCGTAGACCGCGTCTCGGTCAACATTTCGGTGTTTTCGGTGTCATAGAGCATCGGCTTGGACAGCTCGATGTACCAATCACAGAACTCGTGCCAAATGAACTGATACAGCGCAGAGGCCGCGCCGTCATAGCGGTAGCCCTCCAGTGCCGTATCCATCGCCGCGACAGTCTCATTCACACGGCTAACAATCCACGTGTTCAGAACGTGCGTAACCCCTGCTGGATCAAAGCCATCGGCGATTTTCGCCTCGTTCATCTCGGCAAAGCGAACGGCATTCCAAAGCTTCGTGGTGAAGTTTCGGTACCCCTCAACGCGGCTTTCCGCGAGCTTGATGTCACGGCCCGGCGCCGCCAACGCCGTCATGGTAAAGCGCAGAGCATCCGCGCCGTATTTTTCGATCAGGTCCAATGGATCGATCACGTTGCCTTTGGACTTGGACATTTTCTGCCCAAACTGATCCCGCACCAGCGTGTGAATGTAGACCGTGCGAAACGGAACATCGCCCATAAAGTGCAGGCCCATCATCATCATCCGGGCAACCCAGAAAAAGATAATATCCCAGCCCGTAACGAGCACATTGCCCGGGTAGTATTTGTCCAGCTCCGGTGTCTTTTCCGGCCAACCCAGCGTCGAAAATGGCCACAGCGCGGAGCTGAACCACGTATCCAGAACGTCTTCGTCCTGTGCCAGCGCCGTGGGGCTGCCGTAGTGCGCGTCGGCTTCGGCCTGCGCTTCTTCTGCCGTGTGGCCGACAAAAACCTTGCCGTCGGGGCCATACCAAGCCGGGATTTGATGCCCCCACCACAGCTGTCGAGAAATACACCACGGCTGGATGTTGCGCATCCAATGGAAGTAGTTGTCCGCGAAGCTCTCCGGAACGAATTTGGTGCGCCCGTCTTCCACCGCAGCAATCGCTGGCTCAGCCAGTTTTTGCGCGTTGGCGTACCACTGATCCGTCAGCCAAGGCTCAATCACGGTTCCCGAGCGATCCCCATGCGGGACCATGTGAACATGATTGTCGATCTTCTCTAAACAGCCAAGGGCTTCAAGATCTGCAACCACCTTCTTGCGCGCAGCAAAACGATCCAGCCCCTGATAAGCCGCTGGAACCTCTTCGTTCAGCGTGCCGTCAGCGTTCAGAATATTGATCATTTCCAGATCATTCCGCTTGCCGACTTCGAAGTCGTTGAAATCGTGCGCCGGGGTAATTTTGACCGCGCCAGAACCGGTTTCCGGGTCCGCATAGTCATCGGCAACGATGGGGATCAAGCGCCCAACAAGCGGCAGTTTGACGTGCTTACCCACCAGATCCGTATAGCGCTCGTCCGCCGGATTCACAGCCACGCCGGTGTCACCCAGCATGGTCTCTGGCCGCGTCGTTGCAACCGTAATGGAGCGCCCGTCTTCGCCATCGATGGGATAGCGAAAATGCCAAAGATTGCCGTCGACTTCCTTTTGCTCGACTTCGAGATCAGAAACAGCCGTCTTGAGCTTGGTGTCCCAATTCACCAGCCGCTTGTCTTTATAAATCAAGCCCTCGCGGTACAGCTGAACAAACGTCGTCTTTACCGCTTGGCTCAGGCCCGCATCCATCGTGAAGCGCTCACGATCCCAATCGGGTGTCGCGCCGAGGTAGCGGAGCTGCTTGGTGATCGTGCTGCCGGACTCTTCTTTCCACTCCCACGCGCGGCGCAGGAACTCTTCTCGGCCAATGTCTTGCTTGGTCAGCCCTTCTGCGTCGAGCTTGCGGTCGATGATGGCTTGTACCGCAATACCGGCGTGGTCCGTTCCGGGCTGATGCAGCGTGTCGCGCTGACGCATGCGGTAGTACCGCACCAAAACATCTTGCAACGTGAACGTCAGTCCGTGCCCCATGTGCAGCGTGCCGGTCACGTTCGGCGGCGGCATCATGATCGCGTAGGGCTCTTTGGACGAGGCAGGGTCGGCAGCAAACGCACCAGAACTCTCCCACGCTTCGCGGTATTTGGCTTCAGCGGCGGCAGAGTCAAAAGTTTTGTCGAGCATGATCTTCAGTCTTGAAAAGGCTTGGAATTTTGATGCAAGGCACCACGAAGGAGGCTCGGGTTCAAGCTCGGATAAGGCTTAGGAGAGCTGCGAAGCTCGCGTTGATCCGTCGTTTTACCGCCGCACATGCTTCTGACGTTCGACCCATTCATCGACGACAGCCTGCAAATCGGCCTTCAAGGACTCCCAATCGGTATCGCCCACAATGGGCAACGCCAACTCAGACAGGCCCAAACCGTCCGTTTCCGCACCCGCAATCCCTGCTGCCCGCAGGTCACGGCCCGGCCCGCTTGATGGCGCGGCGGGAGCTTGCACAGCGTTGATTTCCACCGCTTTGGGTACGTCTGTATGCATGCGGGGTGGAACGATTGTCTCAACCGGTGCAGAGCCTTGCTGCTCTCTGGCTTTCAACGCTTTGGGCAGTGGGGGCAGTTTGGTGCGGCGGGTGTGCAGAGTGCCCAGGCGCTTTTGTTGGGCCCGAATGCTATCGGGCAGCGACGCGGCTGGGGGGGATGAAGACGCAGGCGTCTCGTCGATTCCTGCCGCAGGCTCGTCGTCCGTGAAGGTCTTCTTCACCGACATCAGCACCTGATCCATGCTTAAAGCATGCCGCGCCGTATCTTCGCCCATGAGAAACCCCCTGCCCCTACCAACGTCGAAATTGATCAGACAAAGGTAGCGAGTCGGGGGATTAAGGTGAAGCGGTTCTTAGCGGTCGTAGAGCAAGGTCGCCAGATTCTGGATTTTCCGGTTCTCAAACTCGCGCTGCGGCTCATAATACTGCACAGGCAGGCCCAAATCACGGGCTGCGAGCTGTCCCATCGCCGCCACCAGATTATATGCGCCCTCCACGACGTCGACTCGAGCCGTCGATGCCGCGACTTGCGCGCCGGTCAAACTCTGCTGTGCGCTGATCACGTCTATGTTGGTTTTCGTACCCGCGTCGAGCTCGGCTTCGGCGCCACGCAGCGACAATTCCGCAGCATAAATTTGGGACGCACGCGCCTGTCCGACCGCTTGCGCTGTCATGTACTGGTTCCACGCTTGAACCACCTGCAGCTCCACCTGCGACTTGATGGAGCGGAGCTGTTCCTCCAACCGATAAACGGCAATCTCATCCTGCCGCACCTTAGACTTGGAAATCTGCCGATTTCCATACAGCGGGACGCTGACGCCAACAGAGGTGGAGAAGTTCGTGGTTCCGCCGCCGTTCAGGATGTCTTGGTTTCGCTGCGCGCTGAGGCCCAATTGGTAAGATGGCTTCAGCTCAGCTTGCGTCACCTTCATCTTCGCGATGGCCTCCTCCAGCGCCACCACACCAGACTTCACCGCCGGGTTCCCCGCCAGCGCGACGGACATCGCCTCTTGCAGGTTCGCAGGCATACTCGCCGGCAACGGTGGGAAAATCAGGCTTTGCGGCGGGGAGCCAAAGATCTGCTGGTAAGACGCCTGCGCGATGGCAAGGTTGCCCCGTGCCTGCTGAACCCCTGCCTGTGCGTCAGCTAGTGACGCGCTGACTTGAGCAATATCTGTGCGGGTTCCGGAGCCTGCATCATAACGCGATTGTGCGGCTTCAAGCTGACGCTCCAGCAACGTGATGTTGCTCGCCTGCAGGGAGATCGCCGATTGCGCTTGAATCACCCCCAAGTAGGCTTGGATGCCAGAAAGGATGATATTCTGTTCATTTTGGTCATAACCAACCCAACCAGCCTCAATCGACTTTCGGGTCTGCACCACACCGCCGGAGATCACCGGGGAAATGGTCTGACTGACCGACAACCCACCAGCGAGACTTCCACTCGTCGTAAAGTCGCCCGTATCACGCAGAATTTCGTTGTACGTCCGGCCATAGCTCGTCTGCCATGTGGACGAGACTTGTGGCAGCGCGTTCGCGGCAACTTGGTTGAAGACTTCGTTTGTGGTCTCAGCGGCATAGCGGGCCGCCATGAGATCGGGGCTCGAATTGTAGAGTTTAACCAATGCCTGATTCAGCGTGTCAGCTTTCGCCGACGCACTCACCACCATCATCGTCCCAACAAGAGTCACCCCCGCTACGCACACGCGCTTCAGGAAGGGTGCATTTCGCACCATCGCTCGATCCCCAGCATTTTGCTTTTTATTATGCGACGAACATAGCTGGGGTTTGCGGGTAAGAGAAGGACATGTCTCAAAAATTTCGCAAATTAATCGCTTGCGAAATGAAAAAGTGGCGAAAAAGCCCTAGAAAGTGAATTTTTTAGGAGCAAGAAACTCAGGCAGATTCGGAATTGCGGCGTCAAACGCCGAAACTTCGCCCAAGTGGCCGCCAAATTTCGTAAACAGAGTCGCCGCGCCGTATCCCTCGTTCGATTCGGAAACGACGGCGATGGCTCGGCCACCGTCTTCGAGGAAGTCCACAAGATTGCTGGGGACTTGAGCGACAGATCCACCGAACAGGATGACATCGAACGGGCCGTGCTCGGCCGCGGCTTCCATCAAAGCGCCCTGCTCGATCACGATGTTGGTAATCCCCATGGCCTCAATCGTTTCGCCCGCCATTGCTGCCAAGCTGGAAACGCTTTCTTCGGCGACAACAGTTTGCGCGACGCGGGACAAAACAGCTGCCGCGTATCCGGATCCTGCGCCAACGACCAGCGCGTGGGCGTTAGAGTCGGCCTGCAACGCCTGAATCATCCGTGCGAGAACCCGGGGTTCCATGACACAACGGCCACCGTCTAAGGCGATATCGTCGTCAACGTAGGCGATCCCGCGCAAGTCTTCGGGAACAAACGCCTCTCGCGCCACGCTTTCGATCGCTTCAATCACCGCTTCGTCGGTAACGTTGTTGGTTCGAATTTGCGATTCCACCATGTTTGCACGGCGTGCATCAAAACCGGTCTCAGAGGTGCTGCTGATCGAAGACATAGACTTTCCCATTAACAAGGAGATGTTGTTCCAAAAGGTTCTTAAAGTGCCTTTGCCCACAGCAGAAGCGCGAAAAACGCCATGCGCTGTTCGAATTTTTGCTTAGACACGCTTTCGAGCCGCGTCTTGGATCGCCGTGACCATCGACGCCAGCCCATTTTTGCGCGTTGGGCTCAAGTGATCGTCCAGACCAATCTCGCTGATAAACGCGGGCGGATTGTTGAGAATTTCTGTAGCAGGTTGGTCGTCGTAGACTTTCAGCATCAGGGCGACCAAACCCTTTACGATCGCAGCGTCAGACGTCCCGCGCAGGCGAATGCGCCCGGCATCATCGCTGGAATTGACCAGCCAAACCTGACTCTGACATCCCTTGAGCAAATTGGTTTCCACCATCTCCTCCGACGAAAGCACGGGCATCGCCTCCCCCATCTGGATGATGTAGCGATAGCGGTCCATCCAATCATCGAAGAACGAAAAGTCTTCGATAAGTTCTGCCTGAATTTCGGAAACTGAGGCTTTGTTCGTCATAGACATTCAACCTTTGGGTTCAAAAAGGGGATAACTTTTTAACATAATGCCGTCACAACCGTTGCAAATGCGGTGCATCAGCCTGTTTTTCCCTGTGGTTCGTGATACAAATGACTGATCGGCAGGCAGTAAATGATCATGCCGAGCAGAAAAACAATTGTCTAAAAACTCTCGAGGGATAGATCCGTGAAACGTATTATGGCGTTCGCAGCAGCTGCAATTGCTGTTGCTGGTACTGCAGCAGCTGACTTCATGCCTGCTGTTATCTTCGATATGGGCGGTAAGTTCGACAAGTCTTTCAACGAAAGCGCATACAATGGCGCTGAGCGTTTCAAAGCTGAAACCGACGTTGAATACCTTGAGTTCGAAATCACCGACCCGTCTCAGCGTGAAGGCGCACTGCGTCAAATGGCTGAGCTTGGCGCAAACCCTATCGTCGTGATGGGCTTTGCTCAGGCTGACGCTATGGCCGTTGTGGCAGCTGAATTCCCTGACACCAACTTCGGCATCGTCGATGTTGGCTGGCTTGGCGGCGACAACCTTCGTCAATACATCTACAAAGAGCACGAAGGTTCGTTCCTCGTTGGTGCTCTCGCAGCAATGGCGTCCGAGACCGGTGCTGTATCCTTCGTTGGCGGCATGGACATTCCGCTGATCCGTCGTTTCGCCTGTGGTTACGAGCAGGGCGTTCGCGCTGTAAATGCTGACGCGACCGTGATCGTAAACATGACCGGCACCACACCTGCTGCTTGGGGCAACCCAACCCGCGGTGCAGAATTGGCACGTGGCCAGTTCGACCAAGGCGCTGATGTTGTGTTCGCGGCTGCTGGTGGTACCGGCGTTGGCGTATACCAGGCTGCTGCCGATTCCGGCAAAATGGCCATCGGTGTAGACGCAAACCAGAACTACCTGCACCCCGGTGTGATGCTTTCCTCCATGGTTAAGCGCGTAGACAACGCTGTTTACGACACGTTCATGTCCGCAATGAACGATGAGTTCGAAGCTGGCGTATTCGACCTGGGCCTGGCTGAAGCTGGCGTAGGCGCTGCAATGGACGAGTACAACGCTGACATGGTTTCCGACGAAATGATGGCTTCTCTCGCTGAGCTTGAAGCAGGAATCATCGCTGGTGACATTGTTGTACAAAACTTCACCGACGCAGACTTCTCCTTCGAAGGTTCCTGCGTGAACTAAGTTTGATGGCGGGGAAGGCCGGAAACGGCCTGCCCTCACCGTTAAAACATATCGTAAAAATGCCGTTGCTCCCGCCGAGCAACGGCATTTTGCGTTTTGGGGTTGGGCGCCTAAGGAACGGCGGGAAACCGTTCAGGATTCGGAGTTATCCGCTTTAATCTCAGCTTATGTTTGCCTTTTTACCTGATTTAAGGTCGAAATCAGGCCAAAGGCGCTTCCTGCCTTTGGGTTGGTGCGGTGGCAAACGCACGGGCCGGTCATTCTTTGCGCTGGAAACGGGGTTATCCCCTACCAAGCGCAGGATATTTTGAGCTAAATAGACGCATGACAAACTTAGCAATCGAACTGAACAGCATTTCGAAATCCTTTGGCCCCGTTCAGGCCAACAAGGATATCGATCTCGCCGTCGAAACGGGCACGATCCACGGGATCGTTGGCGAAAATGGCGCAGGGAAATCGACGCTGATGTCGATCCTCTACGGGTTCTATGTCCCCGATGAAGGATCCATCAACGTGTTCGGCGAACCGCTTGAGTTCAACTCCTCGCAAAAAGCCATCGAAGCCGGCATTGGCATGGTCCACCAGCACTTCATGCTGGGCGAGCCTTTCACGGTTTTGGAAAACATTATTCTTGGCGCTGAAGGTGGGTTTCTGCTCGGCGGTGCCATGTCCAAGGCGCGGAAAGCGCTGCTGGATCTGTCCGAGCGCTATGGGCTGAGTGTTGACCCCGATGCTGTGATCGGCACCCTGCCCGTCGGTGTGCAGCAACGTGTGGAAATCCTGAAAGCCCTGTACCGCGGTGCCAAGGTATTGATCCTCGACGAGCCAACAGGCGTGCTGACCCCGCAAGAGGCGGACGCCCTGTTCGATATTTTGCGCTCGTTGAAGGAGCAGGGAACAACGATCCTGCTGATCACGCATAAACTGCACGAAATCATGGATGTGACGGACCGAGTTTCGGTTATTCGCCGGGGCGAAATGGTTGGGCACAGAGAAACAGCCGCAACCTCCCCCGAAGAGCTGGCCGAATTAATGGTTGGTCGCAAAGTCCTGCTGGAAGTCGATAAGGCTCCGGCTCAGCCCAAGGACGTCGCGCTATCCGTGCGGAACTTGGACTATGTGGACGAGCGCGGCATTCAGCGCCTGTCCAATGTCTCTTTCGATGTTAAGGCCGGCGAAATTCTGGGCGTCGCCGGTGTTTCCGGAAACGGACAAGCCTATTTGCTCGAAGTGCTGTCCGGCATGCACACGGCAACCGGCGGCGCGATTACCATCAACGGTGAACCGCTGGCCAGCACCCCCGACACTGTGCGGGGGCAGTCCATTGGCCACGTCCCCGAGGACCGGCAGCACATGGGCTTGGTGACATCATTCCCGGCATGGGAGTCGGGCATTTTGGGTTTCCAAGCCTCTGCGCTCTATTGCAACGGCGGCGCCATGAAAACCAAGGCGATTAAAGACGCCATGGGCGCGCTGATGGAAAAGTTCGATGTGCGCCCCCCGAATCCTTTATTGGGAACGGCAAAGTTCTCTGGCGGCAACCAGCAAAAAATTGTCTTGGCCCGCGAAATCGACAAAGCGCCAGACGTCCTGCTGGTTGGGCAACCGACCCGGGGTGTCGATATTGGCGCGATTGAGTTCATCCACCGTCAAATCATCGCAATGCGCGATGCTGGCGCAGCGATCTTGCTGGTCAGTGTGGAGCTCGAAGAAGTCCTGAGCCTTTCCGACCGCGTGGTCGCCATGTTCGACGGCTTTTGCTCGCCCGATCGGATCACAGCGGAAACGGACGAACGCAGTCTGGGCTTGCTCATGGCTGGTGAATTTGAGCGAACCACCAGTGAGGGGATGGCAGCATGAGCCAGTCACGCGAACTCCATCCGATCATCAACTACGGCGTCGTTCCGATCCTGCAGCTCGTGCTGGCGTTCGCCGTCGCAGGCTTGCTGATTGTTTTGATCGGCCAGAACCCGGTTCAGGCGGTGCAATTGTACGTCACGGACGTTCTGCTCAGCCCCGTTGGGATTGGTCAGTCGATCTACTACGGCACCACGCTGATGTTCACCGGAATGGCGGTTGCTTTGGCCTTCCATGCCGGCTTGTTCAACATCGGCGGTGAGGGCCAAGGGCTGGTCGGCGGTATCGCCATGACCGGTATCGCGCTGCTCATGATGGGGCATTTTACCGGCGACGTCGGGCTGTTGGTGCCAGGCTTTTTGGCGGTCCCCCTGCTGTTTATCTTTGCCGCTCTGGGCGGAGCAGCATGGGCAGCGATCCCCGGTTATTTGCAAGCCTATCGCGGCTCGCACCTGGTGATTACCACCATTATGTTCAACGCCATCGCGTTCTCGCTGGTGCTGTTCCTGCTGACCGGCTGGTTCCAGAATCCAGAAACGCCCGGCGATCCAAAATCGCCGCTGTACCCCGAAAGCTGGTGGCTGTGGAAGCTCGGCGACTACTTCCAATATCAACTGGTTGGCTTGGAAGCACAGTATCAGGAATTCAAGGACGCTGGCCTGAAGGTCAAGGACATCAAGGCCCAACACGCTGAGTTCTGGGAGCAGCGCTCGCTGGCACGGTCGATGAAGAACAGCGCGGCGAACGTCTCGTTCTTGTTCGCTTTGCTGCTGGCGGTCGGGTTCTGGTTTTTCGTGTGGCGCACCAAGTGGGGCTACGCCATCCGCGCCATTGGCTTCAACCAAACCGCCGCGCGCTATGGCGGCGTCAACGTTCCACGCACGATGGTGATGACGGTCTGCCTGTCTGGCGCGCTGGCTGGTCTAGCGATGACAAACATCATCCTTGGCAATGGCTCAGACTCCGAACACGTATTGCGAGAAACTGGGCTTGTGGGGCTGGGGTTTGTTGGCATTGCCGTCGCGCTCATGGGCCGAAATCATCCCTTTGGCATCATTCTCGCGGCGCTGCTGTTCGGCTCGCTGTTCCAATGGGGCGAAGTCATCCAGCTCAAAGGACAGTTCATCCGACCAAAGCTCGACATCGATAAAGAGATCGTTGTTGCGCTCCAAGGTCTCGTCGTCCTGTTCACCGGTGCGCTGTATCTGATGGTGGTTTGGGGCGTTCAGTGGTTCGCGCGGCGCGTGCTGGGCGGCTGGGGCTTTGCCAAAGAAGAAGTTGGTGAGGAGCGCGCGTGATGGACTTCCTCGAACTCCTGCTTTCACTGGCGCAATCCACCCTGCGCTTCACCCCCATTCTGATTTTCGCAGCGATGGCAGGCGTGTTCTCAGAGCGCGCTGGAATCGTTGATATTGGTCTGGAAGGCAAACTGCTGATTGGTGCGTTTGTCAGCGCGACCGTCGCACACTACGTCGGCTTTGGCCTCGCAGGCATGCTGGCCGCGATGGGCGCCTGTATCGTCTTTGGCTGGCTGCACGGTTTGGCGACCATCACCTTCCGCGGTGACCACGTGATCTCGGGCTTGGCCATCAACTTCCTTGCCGTTGGCCTGACCAAAACCATCGGACACGCCTTATTCGCCAAAGGCGGGGATACGCCGAATTTGGGTGGCCCAGATTCGACGGGATGGGAACGCTTACAAGCGCTGATCCCCAAGCAAGTCTGGCTCGACATCGCGCCGGGATTGAGCGAAAACCCGCTGCTGCTCAGTATTGTCTCCATCCACGGTTGGCTGATCATCTTGGCCTTCGTTACGGTCTTCGGAACGTGGTGGGTGCTGATGCAAACGCGGTTTGGCCTGCGCCTTCGCTTTGTGGGGGAGGAGCCGCAAGCGATTGATACAGCCGGGGCCAGCGTCACCGCCTATCGCTTCGCCGCCGTAACAATCGCCGGAGCCCTGTGCGGGATCGGCGGCGCGTATCTTTCGACCTCGAACATCGCCAGCTTTACGCCGGGCATGTCAGCAGACATGGGTTACCTTGCGCTGGCCGCCGTGATCTTCGGCAAGTGGCGTCCGTTCCAAGCTATGCTGGGCTGTTTGCTGTTCGGGTTCCTGTTCGCGGTAAAAGACCGTTTGGACGGCGCGTCTCAAGGCATTCTAACCCAGATCCCAAGCCAGTTCTTCGAAGCCCTGCCGTACATCCTCGTTGTTGTGGTTCTGGCTGGTTTTGTCGGAACAGCGCGCGCGCCTAAAGCGGTGGGCCGACCCTATGTCAAGGAGCGTGAATAGTGTCCCAAGACCTCTTCGAAGCTGCCAAAGCAGCTCAAGCGCGCGCCCACGCGCCGTACTCCAACTTCTTCGTTGGCGCGGCAATCCGGGATGAGAACGGCGACGTACACGCCGGCTGCAACATTGAAAATGCGGCCTACCCCTCGGGCTGGTGCGCGGAACCCGCTGCCATTTCCCATATGATTGTGGCCGGTGGGTTGAAGGTGAAAGAGCTGCTGGTCATTGGCAACTCTGAGGATCCTTGCATGCCCTGTGGTCTGTGCCGTCAGCGCCTGCTGGAGTTCATCGATGATACCTCCAGCGTCACCGTTCACCTTGCGCACCCCGAACGCGGCGTTATCAAGACGCTGACGTTTGCCGATCTCTACCCCCACGTCTTTGGCGCGGAACAACTGCACAGCTAGGAGCCCTTCTGTGGCGTATATTCCCCAGGAAACCATCATCCGGAAACGGGACGGTAAAGAGCTTTCTGATGCCGAAATTCATGCCTTTATCGAAGGTGTGACCAATGAAACTGTCGCGCGCGAGCAGGTCTCAGCCTTCGCGATGGCGACGATTTTCCAGAAGATGACGGTGGAAGAGCGCCGCGCCCTGACGCTGGCCATGCGCGATAGCGGGGAGCGGTTGCGGTGGGATGATCTCGACCTGCCCGGCCCCATTGCTGACAAGCATTCAACCGGCGGCGTTGGCGATAAAGTCTCGCTGCTGCTGGGTCCAATGGCGGCGGCCTGTGGCTTGTTTGTTCCGATGATCGCCGGACGCGGCTTGGGGCATACAGGCGGCACTGTTGATAAATTTGAAGCGATTCCCGGCTATACCGTGGCCCCTGACAACGCGACCTTCCGGGGGCTGGTCAAGAACAACGGCGTTGCCATCATTGGCCAAACAGCCAACCTCGCTCCGGCAGACCGCATCATCTATGGCGTGCGCGATATCACCGGAACGGTTGAGAGCATTGACCTGATTACAGCTTCGATCCTGTCAAAGAAGCTGGCTGCTGGGCTTGGCTCGCTGGTCATGGACGTAAAGGTTGGCAACGGCGCCTTTATGGCCACGCTGGACGACGCGCGCGGATTGGCTCGGTCGATCGTGGATGTTGCCAATGCGGCGGGGTGTCAGACCTCGGCTTTGATCACCAACATGAATTGGGTTTTAGGCCAGACCGCAGGGAACGCCGTCGAAGTGCGAGAATCGGTGATGGCGATGGCGAACCCGGCCCAGGCGGATACACGGCTGGTGACCATCTGCGTGGCTTTGGTTGGCGAAATGCTGGTGAACAGTGGGCTGGTCGATAGCCCCGTTACAGCGCGAGAACGCGCGCGCGCGTCATTGGATGACGGCTCCGCCTTAGAACGCTTTGCGAAGATGGTGGCCGGTTTGGGTGGCCCGACTGATTTTGCAGAAAACCCCGATAAACATTTGGCTCAAGCGGCCATCGTACGCCCCGTTTACGCGGAAACCGGCGGCTATGTCTTTGCCCACGCAACACGCGACCTTGGCGTGGCGATCATCGGATTGGGCGGCGGACGCACCCAGCCCGGTGCGCCCATTGATCACGCGGTTGGCCTCAGCGATATCGCCGGCGCAGGAGCAGAGGTTGCCCCCAACGGGCGCCCCCTCGCCGTCGTCCACGCCGCAGATGAAGCGGCCTTTGATGCGGCGGCACAGGCCGTGCGCGCAGCGATGGAAGTCTCAGAGGACCAACCCGCCCCTCGCCCGCTTGAACTCGACGTGGTGCGCTAAACCATGGCGCGCGCTTTTATCCTGCTGTGCGACAGCGTGGGCTGCGGTGGCGCACCCGACGCTGCTGACTTTGTGAACATCGACGTCGAAACCGGCGAGACCATCCCCGATACCGGTTCAGACACGCTTGGCAACATCGCCCGGTGGCGGGCGCAGCAGGGGCAGCCGTTGGACATCCCAAACTTGTCCAGTCTGGGCTTGGGGCTGGCCTGTGAAAATGCAACCGGGCAGGTTCCACCGGGGCTTGAGTGGCCAGCAGACGGTTATACGGGCGTGGTTGGCTCGGCGATTGAAACCTCGCTTGGCAAAGACACCCCCAGTGGCCATTACGAAATTTGTGGTTCACCGGTTGCGGTGGACTGGGGCTACTTTCCGCGCGAAATCCCATGCTTTCCCGACGATCTCATATCGACGCTGATGCAAGAATGCGGGCTCTCTGGCGTTTTGGGCAACAAGCACGCCAGCGGCACAGCGATTATCGCCGAACTGGGCGCTGAGCATTGCCGCACCGATCAGCCCATCGTCTACACCAGCGCTGATTCCGTGTTGCAAATCGCAGCGCACGAAGAAACCTTTGGGCTCCAGCGCCTCTATGACATGTGCGAGGTGGCGCGCAGGCTCTGTGATCCTCTGAACATTGGCCGGGTGATCGCGCGGCCCTTTGTTGGCAGCGACGCCGCGAGTTTTCAGCGCACAGGAAACCGCAAGGACTACGCGACACCGCCGCCTCAGAACAACCTGCTCGACCGTGTGGTGCAGGGGGGCGGAGCCGTGTGGTCTGTGGGCAAAATCGAAGATATCTTTGCCCACCGCTCCATCTCTCACCGCAACAAGGCCAGTGGGCTTGAGGCGCTGTGGGACGGTACACTTGATGCAGCGCGGCGCGCGGGCGATGGCGATCTGATCTTTGCCAACTTTGTCGATTTTGACAGCAAGTATGGTCACCGTCGCGAGCCCGGTGGCTATGCTGATGCGCTTGAATACTGGGATCGCCGCTTGCCTGAACTGCTGCCACTGCTGCGTGACGGCGATTTGGTGCTTTGGACCGCCGACCACGGCAACGATCCAACTTGGCAGGGAACAGACCACACGCGGGAACAAGTGCCCGTGCTGTTTTTTGGCCCCGCCGCGCCAAAGGGCTTGAACGTCGGCGTGTGTTCTACGTTTGCCGATATGGGCGCAACTTTGGCGAAACACCTGCGTCTTGAACATCTTTCTGCCGGAAATTCAGTACTTTAGCCACCTTTCTTGCGCATAAAGTTGAAGAAAAGAGCTTTTCACCTCATACCCCTGTCTGCTATAGAGACGCAGAATATTTTGGGAATTTCCTCATGAAGACTCTTGTTTTGGGCGTAATTTCGGCCCTCTCGATTTCCGTTTCCGCCGCTGCTGAACCCCTGATTGGGGCCGACATGTCCCTCGCGTTGGGGGGAAAAATGCTGGCGGGAGATGACGGCAAATTTTATCGCTTTTACGCCAATGGCTTGCTTGAAGTCACCGGCGAGGACGACAGCAAACAGGCCATGTCCTTTGGCAAATGGGAAGCCGGTCCAAAGTACCTATGCTTGAGCCTACCCGGCAGCGAAGAACGCAGCTTCTACACCATGGACGCACAGAGCGCAGACATGGACGCACTGGGTAATGAAGGCTTTGAAGGCGCGCTGAGAATTGTCATGGAGCCAACCGACAGCGGCACCGTGGTTTCCGGCATGCTCGACACGCCCCAGACAATCCGCCTGCAACGCCTGTTGGAAGAAGGGTCAGAAGCCGCTGCGCTGCGACCCATGCCTGACATTGTGAACGAGATTAAGCCCGTCCTGCTGGCCGCTGATGCCCTGCGTTTGCTGGAGCGTGAAAACACGCTGCCCAGCGACGGCGTCGAGGGCGCGGAATAGCGTCTTCGTGATGCTGGGGGATTACGTCCCGTACAGACGGTCTCCCGCATCGCCCAATCCCGGCACGATGTAGCCTTTTTCATTCAGGTGATCGTCCAGTGACGCTGTGTAAATCGGCACGTCCGGATGATCTTCGCTGAACTTTGCAACCCCTTCTGGGGACGCCAGCAGGCAGATGAACTTCAAGTCTGTGGCCCCCTGATCCTTGACCAACTGAACCGCATGGGACGACGAACCGCCCGTGGCCAGCATGGGGTCACAAATGATTGTCACACCTTCGCTGACGTCCGGTAGGTTCAAGTAGTACTGCTCGGGCATCAGCGTATCTTCGTTCCGCTTGAGGCCCACAAAGCCCACTCGGGCCGTTCGCTCCAGCGCCAGCAATCCATCCAAAAAGCCGTTGCCCGCCCGCAAAATTGATACGACGTTCAAGTGGTGAGGCTCGCGGACCGGTGCATTGAACGTTGTCAGGGGCGTTTCAACGGGGCGCTTGGACATGGGCCAGTCCCGCAGCGCTTCGTACCCCAGCATAAAGCTGACCTCGTGCATCAGCGACCGAAACCGCGCCATGTCGGTCGCGACGTCGCGCAGTTGGCTCAGTTTGTCGGTTACCAGCGGATGGTCAACAACGGTCAATGTATCGGACACAGGGAATCCCCACTTGTTTAGGCGGCTTCGGACGCACTCACCCGCATCATCAGCGCGGCGCGCGTTGTCTCGTCCATAAAGCCAGCGTTCAGAGCATTTCGCGTAATGGTGTAAAGGTCTGGCACAGACAGTCCAGCAACATCCACTGCAAAACGGTACTCAGCCCCCAAAGATGTGTGGAAATATGGCGGATCGTCAGAGGCAAGGGTGATCGTACACCCGGCATCCCACAGACCTTTGAGCGCGTGCTCCTCCGGCGTTGGAAAGACTTTGAGCGCAATGTTGGAGCCGGGGCAGACCTCGAACGGGATCTTACGCTCGGCCAGCTCCTTTACCAGCGCCGGGTCTTGGATCGCCCGAACACCGTGGCCCAAGCGCTCGACCATCGGCAAAGCGGCAAGCGTTTCACGGATGGAATCAGGCCCCAGCCACTCGCCCGTGTGCGCTGTGCAGCGCAAACCAGCCTCGGCTGCGATGTCGTAAGCAGGCCGGAAATCCGCCGGCGTATAGGCGTCCTCTGCCCCCGCCATCTGGAACCCTGTGATATACGGGTGCAAATGCTCAACAGCCGCTTTCGCCGCTGCGACTGAGTTCTCTGGCCCGTAATGGCGGACGATGGTTTGGCTGATGCGTGTTTCAACCCCAAACCGCTCCCGCGCGTCGTCGATGGCTTGGATCAGCGCGTCGAGTTGGTCTTTCAGGGCCATCCCAAGGTTCAAAACGTGGTCTGGACTGACCAGAATTTCGACGTAAAGACCGCCCTCCATCGCAACGCGTTCGAGGTAATCAAGGGTCAGGTCATAGTAGTCTTCGGGCGTTTTGATCGCGGCCGTCGCCAGATCGTAAACCTTCAAGAAGTCGTTGAAGTCAGTCCAGAGATAGTTGTCTTGGTCATCCAGAACACCGTCCGGCAGGGTAATCCCGTTTCGCGCTGCGAGTTTCCGTAAAACGGGCGCGTGGATGGTGCCTTCTAAATGCGCGTGCAGTTCAGCCTTTGGCACCCGGTCCGCCGGGTGCGCTCCAAAATCTTTGAGCATCGTGCTCTCCTTTTTTTATCGTTGTGCCGGGCGTCTGAAACAAGGTTGCGCCCGGTTTGGTCTGGACCCGGTCAGACGGCGGTGGTCATCTTTTCACCAAAGGTCCGGAGCGGCAGGTCGTCTCGCCGCCGTAACCAATTGTCGCTCGGATAATTGGCCGAAGCGTCAATTGTATGAAGGGTAAAAGCATAGCGTGACTTGTCAGACATGTTCGCTGAGGAACGATGCGGCAAACGGCCATGCAACATCACCAGCGAGCCCTTTGGCGCGACCAGTGGTACAGCCTCGTCCAGCGGCCAATCCGCTGTTTCAAGGTGTTCAAAATCAGTTCCATGCCCCTCGCCCGTGCGGAAAAACCGCTTTTCGAGTGGCCCTTTGTGCCAGCCTGGCAAGGCGTACATCGCCCCGTTTTCCGTGGTTGCATCTTCCAATGCAAACCAAAATCCAATGCAGGTTTCTGGCTCGGAATAGATAAACGTGCTGTCTTGATGCATGGTCACTTCACCGCCCACATGGGCGTGTTTGAAGATCACCATCGACTGCAGCAATAACGGCTTTCCCAAGCCCAGTTGTTGTGTGAGTTGTCCCAGCTGCTTTTGGTGGGTAAAGGCTTCGAAATCAGGATCGAGGTCATGCATGGCGTGGCCAAGCTTGTTAACCGCTCTCACCCGGTCAACGCCTTCCACCTTCTCTTCCATAAAGGCGCGCATGACATCGCCGGAACTGAGGAAGTAATCCTCGCCCGCGTGCTGATTATCGACAGCATCAAACGAGTGACCATCGGCGGCGTCCACCAACTCTTTGGAGAGTCGATCAGAAGCGGCCATGAGGTCATCACAGGCTTTTTCGGAAACAAATCCTTCAAGGATGAGGCAACCGGCCTCTTCCCATGCGGCTTTAGCACCCGCAGGTGCGCCGGTTACAGGATCATAGGTGAAACGGGGAGCTGGCACAGTTTTTATCATAGTGCATCTAAGGTTCGCTCATAAGACCCGCTTTGGCAATCAGATTTTCACGCCAACGGGCCTCAAGCAGACCCCAGCGCCGGTTTCTCGCTATTTTCCCGGCTCAAGGCCCGTCGAACGCGCCCAATAAGCCCCGGCTTTGAGGCTTCAGAGCCAAGAAGATCCGCCCCCTCATCCGCCGCCGCTGTGATGGCGTCGGTCTGGATGACGGCTTCCATCTCGTCGAGAATGCTTTGCGCCAAATGGCATTTGACTTGATGACCATCAGACAGGGTGCGCATCGGCGGCAGTGTCGTCTCGCACAGATCGCCTTCGACCTGCGCCTTGCGCGGGCAACGTGTCTGAAACGGACAGCCCGAAGGCGGATTCAACGCCGACGGAATATCGCCATCCAGAATGATACGGCGCTTCTTGACCCGAGTATCAGCAATGGGAACAGCCGACAGCAGGGCTTCGGTATAGGGATGATAGGGCGGCGAGAATACTTGCTCGGTGCTGCCCTGCTCGACCACGTGGCCAAGGTACATGACCACCACGCGATCCGACAGATACCGCACAATCGACAGATCATGAGAGATGAACAACAGGGTGGTTCGGTGCTCGCGCTGAATGTCCATCAGCAGTTGAGACACCGCAGCCTGCACCGATACATCCAGCGCCGATACGGGCTCATCCGCCACAACAACCGCCGGATTTCCGGCAAAGGCGCGCGCGATGCCGATGCGCTGTTTCTGACCACCGGATAACTGGCGCGGCATGCGATTGGCGAAATCGCGGGGCAGTTTAACCAAATCCAGCAAATCCAACATGCGCGATTCGCGTTCACCGTCGGTCGTGCCGATACCAAATTTCTCCAACGCACGAATAATCTGCGCGCCAACGGTTTGGCTGGGGTTTAGCGTGTCGAATGGGTTCTGAAACACCATTTGCAGGCTGCCCAGCGTTTCGGGTGCGCGGGATTGTACGGGTGTGTTCGAGATCACTTGGCCGTTGAGTTTGGCTTCACCCTTTGTTGCGGTTTCCAAGCCCAATAACACCTTGGCCAGTGTGGACTTGCCGCACCCTGACTCACCAACAATCGCAACGGTCTCCGCTTCGCGGGCGACCAAATCAACCTCTTCGTTGGCCTTGATCGTGCGGCGCTCGCCGGCGCTTAGAAAGGCATTGGCCGCGACTTCGTAGTATTTCTTGAGGTCTTTGACGTCCAAAACGATGTCACCGGCCAAGGCGGATTCCGCCTGTGCTTCAACCTTTGGCGGTGCTGTCCAATCGATCTCGTTAAAGCGCAAACAGCGGCTTAGATGGCCCGGCTGATCCTGCACGGCGCGCATGTCGATATCAGCCTGATCGCACCAGCCCGGCTTGTAATGGTCACAGCGGTCCTGAAAATTACAGCCCAGCGGGCGGTCTTGGGGCAAGGGCAGTTGACCCCGGATCGGCACCAGCGGGCTGGCGTTCTTGTCCGTGCCGGGTAACGGGATCGAGCGAAACAGACCTTGGGTGTAGGGATGACGCATCTTGTTAAAGACCTCGTTCACCGTCCCAAACTCCACCGCCTCGCCCGCGTACATCACGTTTATTCGATCACAGGTGTCGAGGATCAGTCCCAGATTGTGGGAAATATAGACCATCGACGTCCCAAACTCAGCCGCCAAGTCGCGCACCAAGTCGACGATCGACGCCTCCACCGTCACATCCAAGGCCGTTGTCGGCTCGTCCAACAGCAGCAAAGACGGCTTGGAGAGCAGCGCCATCGCGATCACCACCCGCTGTTGCTGTCCACCGGAGAGCTGGTGCGGGTAAGCATTCATGATCCGGTCAGGATCGGGCAAGCGTACAGCTTCCAAAATATCCCGCGACCGCTGGCGCGCTTCCTCCCGCGTGACGTCCTCGTGCAGCAGCGGCACTTCCATCAGTTGGTTGGCGATTTTCATGGATGGGTTCAGGGAAGCCATCGGCTCCTGATAGACCATCGCGATTTCGGAACCGCGGATTTGCCGGGTTTCCTCGGGCGACATGGTCAGGATGTCTCGCCCTTTATACAAAATCTGGCCGCTGACGACTTTACCCGTCGAACCCATGTAGTTCATGACGCCAAGGGCGACCGTAGACTTGCCACAGCCGGATTCTCCGACCAAGCCGACGGCCTCGCCCGGCATCACGGTCATGTTGAAATCAACAACAGCCGGAATTTCGCCTGCGCGGGTAAAATACGACAGCGACAGGTTCCGGCATTCGAGGACGGGGGCGTTGGGATCCAGACCGGCGATTTCGACTTTCGACATGGTGTTAATCCTTCAACGACTGTTCGCGCAGCGTATCGGCCAGCAGGTTTAGGCCCAACACCAGCGAGACAATGCAAAGCGCCGGTATGACCGCCATCTGCGGCTCAAACCGAAGCTGACCGCGCCCGTGGGCAATCATGGAACCCCAATCAGCGCTTTCTTGCGGCAAGCCCAGCGCGAGGAAGCCCAAGGTGCCCAGCAAGATCGCCGTGTATCCAATCCGCAGCGCCGCATCGACCATCAGCGGTCCGCGCACGTTGGGGAGAATCTCAAAAATCATGATGTAGAACTGGTTTTCACCCCGCGTCTGAGCAGCGGCAACGTAGTCGCGGTCTTTGACATCGAGTGTCAGCCCGCGCACCAGCCGGAACGCACCCGGGGCCGAGGAAAAGGCAACCGCGACAAAGACATTGAGCATGCGCGGTTCCATCTGCGCAAAGTTGGTCACCGCGATGGCGATATCCGCCTCGCGCTGTGCATTCCCACCACCAAAAATCGCCGCAACCCATGCGCCCACGCCGCTCAAATCCGGCAGTCCCCACGTGTTGCGCAGGTACAGGAACAGCGCGATGGGAAGAAAGACCACAAGGATCGCAATCAAACGACCCATTTTGACCGAATATAGCCCCCACAACCCAGCGAGAACCAGCAACAGAGGAAAGGCGAAAATGGCGGTTGCGAGGATCCGGCTGAGGTTGCCGTCCTTACCGACCAAGACAATCAGGTAAAACAGCACGATGACCGGAAACGCCAGAATGGCATTGGCGGCAAAGGTGATGACTTGGTCAAACCAGCCGCCGCGATAACCCGCGAGCAAGCCAAGGGTGATACCGACGGTAAAGGATACCAAAGTTGCACCAATGGACAGGGGCAAAACGGTTCGTGCGCCGTAAATCAGGCGGGAGAAAATATCGCGATTGGCTTTGTCCGTTCCCAGGATTGCTGGCAGTTTTTCCCCTTCATCACCAACCCAAGAAACCAACGGCGCACCGCCGCGGATGTTGGACTTATAGAGCTTGCCGTATTCTGCGGCATCGGCCAACGAAAGCCGGACGTAATCGGCGTAGCTCAACCCGTTGAGCGCTTCGGCACCGAGTTTAAACTTGCGCGTAACGCCTTGAACAATGGTGCCGTTGTTCTTCGACAGGGCCTCCAACGGACCATAGAGCGGCAGCAGATCGGCCATCAGCGCGGCAATGATCCAAAAGAAGCAAATCGCCAAGCCAACCATGCCAATGGGACTGTCAAAAATGCGTCCATAGAGGCCCAATCTGGCCTTGAACAGTCGACTCACGATCATGACCCCAGCGAGCACGGCAAAAACGGGCCACAGCACGTAGAGCGCCCAGACCGTTGCGAGCCCCATTTTGGGGGAACTGAACAGCGCAACAAAGACCATCCCGGCTGTCCCAAGGATCAACGCCAGCGACGTTAGGGTATTGAATGGTGGCCGTTTCAGCGCATTGATCACATTGGAACCAGCAGAGAGCAGCAAGGCAAAGCCGAGAAGCGTGGCCCAGACGGTCCAGAACGAGGCGATGGTGCCGCCGAGAATAGCGAGATTTGCAAGCATGATTGTCCCCTCGCCCTAAGCCACACGAATACGTGGATTGAGCAGCACGTATCCAACATCTGAAATGAACTGGGTCAGCAGGACCACGATGACCGACACGACGGAACAGGCGAGGATCAGGTTGTAATCCATGTTCGATGCTCCCGCGTTCAGCGCCCAGCCAAAGCCTTTCCACGAGAAAATAACTTCGACCACCACCAGCCCAGAAAGCAGATAGGGGAACTGCAGCATGATGACGGTGAAAGGCGCGATGAGAGCGTTGCGCAAGGCATGCTTCAGCACGACTTGGTGCCGAGGAACGCCCTTGAGCACGGCTGTACGCACGTACTGAGACCCCATTGCCTCCGCCATTGACGCGCGGGTCATGCGGGCGATGTAGCCGAAGCCGTAAATGATCACGGCTGAAACCGGTAAGACCGTGTTGGCGAAGGTAATGCCGTCTTTGTCGAGGTTTGCCGACCCTTGCAACGGGCTTTTCCGCGCCCATTTATCGGCGCCGAGGAAGGTGTCTGCGATCGGCAGCACGTCGATGACGTTGCCCAAAGCCGCAAAAACCATGGAGTTCCCCGCCAGCAAAACCACCAGCAGAATCCCCATCACGTATTCTGGCATCGACGTTGATCCAATCGCGACCACCGACAGGGTTCGGTCGCGGACAGAGCCTTCATTCATGCCCGCCAGAATGCCCACGCACAAACCCAAGCTGACCATAATGCCAAAGACCCAAAGTGCGAGCATGCCGGTGTTGGCCAAGCGCTCGTTTATCACGCCCCAAGGGTCGGCGTTGGGTCGCTCGTTGCCTTGTGAGTCCACGAGTACGCCTCGGTAACCGGCAACGTGCTTCTTAAAGACGATGGATTCTCCCCAATCCCCGCGCAAAAAGCCAAACAACCACGTGCCATAGCGTTCAGCGAGGGAGAGCTGGCGGCACTTTTCGGGGTCGATGAAGAAACCCTTTGGATGATTGGGATCGTCCGGCGCTTCGATCACCACTTCAGCCCCTGTGCCAGGCTCGCACTGGTGGAAAATGGTGCGCTGGATAAAGCGATCCTGCTCGGTCTGAGGCGTTCGCGGACCAAGCTCTAGCACGGCAATCGTCCGAAGCGCCCGCGCGTTGCCGCCCACAATAACAAAAACAACCGCCGAGACGACCAAGAGCGTCAGCAGCAGAATGATCAATTTTCGTATAGCAAAGGTGAGCATGTGTCCCTACTGCGCCTTACCCGTTCAGGGAAGCCAGCACCCGCTGTCTGGCTCGCCTGAACCGGCCGGAATTCACCGACCCATCAAGGTTGATTTTCGAATTTCTAGGCAAAAAGAAAGGAGGCGACAGGGCCGCCCCCTTTTCCCAAAACTGAACCGGCGTCGGTCTATGCGACGGAGACGGTTTCGTAGTGGTGCTCAAACGACTGGTGCATCTGGTAGCCCACGACACGGTCACTCGCGTGCGAGAAAATACCGCGCCAGTAAGGCTGGATGATCACACCATCGTCCTGCATCATCTTTTCCAACTTCGCCATGACTTCACGACGGGCGTCCGGATCAGCAAGTCCGTTAGCCATGTCGAGCGTCTGGTCGAACATTGGATTGTTGTAGTGCGACTCGTTCCAATCAACACCGCTGCGGTAAGCGAGGTTCAGGATCTGAACACCCAGCGGACGACCGTTCCAGTTTGTCGTGGAGAACGGGTAGTTGATCCAGTTGCCCCAGAAATCCGAAGACGGACGACCGTCTGCGATCACGTTCAGGCCCGCTTCGCGGAACTGGTTGATCATCGCGACGGACGTGTCTTCACGGTAGTCACCGCCAGCGAGGTAAGAGTAGGTGATTTCCGCGCCGGAAAGCCCCTCTGACTCGAGCAGTGCCTTTGCCGCTTCGACGTTGCGCATCGGCTTTTCGCCGAGGTCAGCGTACTCTTCGTGCATCGGACCAACGTGGTGGTTTTCCGCAACGGCACCCAGACCAGCCTGACCCAGCTCCAACATATCTTCGTTGGAAACAGCCAGCGCCAGAGCGCGACGGAAGTTCGCGTTGTCGAACGGAGCGATGTCCTGGTTACCACGGGCAATGATCGTCGCGCCCGTTGCCACTTCGTTGCGCCCAAAGCCCAGATCATCCATCAGCTCAACCTGAGAGGCCGCTGTCTGGAAGTTCAGGTCAACTTCGCCCGCTTCATAAGCTGCAATTTCCGGCGCAGGATCGTTGCCGTAGTCCGTGTAGACGATCTCGTCGAGGTAAACTTCACCCCAAACCGCGTCGCCATACCAAGAACCCGCAGGACGCTTCACCAAGCGCGCGCCAACTTCCACTTCGAACTCTTCGAGCGAGTATGGGCCGGTGCCAATTGGGTTCGCCTTGAGGTCACCACCAAAGTCAGGGTGAACGATCAAAGCGGGGTAGTCAGACATACCCGGAATGATGGTGATGTCAGGCTGCGACAGGTTAAGCCGGATTGTCATCGCATCAACAATCTCAACACCATCGGCGTTCAGCGTACCAACACGCGCCCGCATGGAGTTACCCTCAGTCTCTTCCGTCCAGCGGCGCAGGTTCCACGCGATGTGCTCTGCGGTCAGCGTATCGCCGTTAGACCACTTCACCCCATCACGCAGCTTGAGCGTATAAACGGAAGCATCTTCATTCGCTTCCCAACCCGCCAACAAGCGCGGCGAGAACGTGAAATCTGTATTCCAACGCACCAAAGGCTCAACAACGTGGCGGGCCACGTTGCCCATTTCTGACCAATCAAACAAACGCGGGTCGCGGATGTCCTTGATGATCATGGAAACATTGAGCGTGCCGCCCATCTTTTTGTGCCCATCAGCCAGCGCAGCAGGGGCCGCGCCGATCATCGCTAGAGCAGCTGCACTGGTGACGCCCAGTGCGGTGGCGGTTGCAAGAAACTCGCGTCGAGACGTGCGGCCTTCGCGCGCGTCTTCTGCCATTTTCAATACGGACTTATGCATTTCGCCACCAAGCCAAGTTTTCTCTGGCATGTTGCCTCCCAATATAACGGATGTTTTCTGCATGATTTTGCTGTCCAGCAGCGTGCAGCTTTTATGCGCCTCGCCACGTATGACAGCCATGCAACCCTATCATCATAGATCAGCAAGCCGTCTTAGCAAGATTAAATTGCCGATAAACGGTGACCCACCCCGCTTATCGGCATCAAAAGCGCATTCTAGAAATCGAGATTGGGGCGGATTAGACCCGAACCGACGCCAAATAGTCTTCGTTCAGCTCGACACCCCAACCCGGCTTCTCGCTCAGTCGCAAGTTGCCGTCTTCGGCTTTCAGGTGATCCATCAGCAGCATATCGCGCGGCGATTCTGTGAATTCTGGTGGGTCATGAGCAAATTCCAACCACACAGGCTTTTCCCCACGAATGCCTGCGATGGCTGCAACCAAGTGCGCATTGGTCACAATACCGAGCCCGTTGCCCCACGTGTGCGGGGTGAACCAATGGCCCATCTCAAACGCCTTGAGGCCCAGAGTGATGAGCTGCTTCATCCCGCCGACAAAGACCACGTCCGGCTGGTAAACATCCAGACAATCATCGCGCATCACCTGATCCCACTCGTGCATCTCACGCGTGATTTCACCGCCAGCGATCTTGCATTGCGCCACGTCCCGCAGCTTTTTCATGCCGACATAGTCGCCGCGGTGCAGTGGTTCTTCGAGCCAGAACAGATTGTGTTCACGCGTCCGCTGCTCTAGCGCCATGATTTCCTCAAGGCTCGGGCCGGGGTGGATGTCCCACGGCATGCGCCAGCCGTGGTTCACGTCAACCATCAGCGATACCTCGTCGCCAACAGCCTCACGCACCCGCGCCAAAGCCTCGATATCGGTGTCTTCCGAGGGTCGGCCAAAGCGCAGCTTGATCGCTTCATAGCCCTGCGCCTTGTACTCGCGCCCCATCTCAGCCAGCACCTTTGGATCCCGCAAAGAACCGGTGGAGGCATAGAGCGGAACGTCAGGGCTGGTGCCGCCCAGCAGCTTCCAAACCGGCTCGCCTTCGATCTTACCGTTCAAGTCCCACAGCGCCAGATCCAGCGGCCACATGCGGCAGTGATGCGCGCCGATGTTGTCGATGATCGCGGTGTGGCGGTCCATGTCGCGTGGGTCTTGGCCCAGGAAGTACTTCTTGTAATCTTCGATGCCGTAACACGGATCGCCAGAGCCAAAACCTTCCAGACCGGTGTCCGTCTTGACCCGAACAATCGTCGTCGGCAACGTGGCACGAGGAATGGAGTCCCATGCCGCAGGATAGGCCGGCTCACAGGGCACGATGTGGGTTGAAACCTGAATGTCCGTGATTTTCATGGAACCATCACTTTCGTTGAGTGCTGTGTGTTTTAGGGGTGTTGGCCGACCTAAGCCTTGCCGTAAGTCTGCATGATACTTTCACAAATATCCGCCCACTTCGACTCACTGAACGTCATCGGCGTGTTATCGCGCATCGCTTTGTTTTCTTCCGCGCACGCAGCTGCTGTCAGTTCAGCGCCGTTCGAGCCGGAGCCATCAAACTGTAACCCCGTTCCGCAATCACGGACCAACTTGGCCCAAACATGATCCAATGGCCCCCGATCCAAAGCGCGTTCGAGGTCAACATAAGCCTCCGGCGCGCCGTCGCGGGTGAGTGTGATGGTGGCGTCGGTGACAACCGCCACGGCCTGACCATGGGGAACCGGCAACACAGAACCCAGCGCATGACCGATAGAGTGACCAATCGTCGTACCGCCCAGATTCAGCGCTTCACCAGCCTGAAACGACCCCCACTGCGTCAGCCGAGCGGCTTCACCGCTCTCACCCCGAACATAGGCGGGCAAGTGGTCGCAAAGATGCGCGATGGCAGCCGCAGCAAAGGCGACGCCTTCGGGTGAGCGGCCATTGCCCGTGGCGCTTTCGTGCGCATGGGCAAAGGCGTCGAAGCCGCACATGGCCTTGAAACGCTGCGGAACCGTCTCTGTCAGTTCAGGCCACAAGCACGCTGCCGTTGTCTTGAGCTCTTCGCCCCAAAACCACATCTTTGCGCCTTCTTTGGTTGAAGCGATCGAGGTGCGGGAGGCTTCTGAACCGGTGCCAGAGGTTGTTGGAACACAGATCGTCGGGATCGGCGCGCCTTTAAAGTCCTGCGCGCACAGGGCGTAGCCAAGGGTTTCATCTTGCGCAATCGCCACTGCGGCGGCCAGCTTGGCCCCGTCCATCGTGGAACCGCCACCAACGGCGACCACAACCGGGTTTGCCACAGCGCGAATCTCCGCCGCCAGCGCATCGACTTGTGGAATTTTTGGCTCTCTGGGAAAGGCTGTCGCCGCCACAACCGAAGCAATGCCACCTTGGCTCAGCGTAGCGGCCAGATCACTCAAGGGACCATCCCCTGCCCCCGGTGCCACCAGCGCCGGATCAACGACCCAAACCACGGTTGGCGCGCCTTCGCGGCCTGCGAGTCCTGCGATGAAATCAGCAGAAGCCAACTCAGAACGACCAATTACTTGCGTCATAGCGACCCTCTTTTTTAATCCCGGCATCACGGGTAATTTGACCATTGACCTTCAAGCCGAACCCATACATGGCAACCTAGGAATGACAAACAAAAACGCGCAGCTGATGGGTAAGAAAAATGGCGAGAGACGATAATGGTGGCCGCACCCGTCGGCGCAGTGGCGGACGCGATGCAAAAAACGCAGCAGCAGCGGCGACTTCGGCGGTCAAACAGCTTCCACGCGGCGCAGTGCGCAACCCCATTTCCCCCATCGAGCCCCTGTCCGCCGACCAAATTGAGATGATCCATCACGCCTCCCTTCGCATTCTAGCCGAGGTAGGGATGGAGATTTTGGGCGACGATGCCAAAGCCGTGTTCAAGGCTGCTGGCGTGGAGGTGAAGCCCGACACGGACCTGATCAAGTTCGACCCCGCCTTTATCGAGGAATCCATCAAAACCGCGCCCTCGACCTTCAAACTGCACGCCCGTAACGCCGACCGTACGGTGTCCTTTGGCGAAGGCTACATCAACTTCTGCCCCGTAGCTTCAGCGCCCAACGCAACCGATGCCGATCGTGGACGGCGGCAAGGCAACTGGGAAGACTTCCGCAACCTCACCCGGCTGACCCAAAGCCTGAATTGCATGTCCTTTATTCCCGGTTACCCGGTTGAGCCGACCGACATCGATCGACGGACACGCCATCTGGAAGCCATGCGGGATTTCAGTTTTCTGACCGACATGGCGTTTCACAACTATTCACTCGGACCGCAGCGGACCAAGGACGGGCTGGATCTCGCGAGAATCGTGCGCGGTAATATCACCGAAGAACAGTTTCTCGCCGAACCGTCGATCATGACGATCGTCAACACAAACTCGCCGCTGAAACTCGATAGCCCCATGGGGCACGGCATCATCGAACATGCCAAAAACGGCCAGATCTCGGTGGTGACGCCCTTTACCTTGGCGGGTGCCATGGCGCCGGTCACCATTGCTGGTGCCTTGGCGCAGCAGAACGCGGAGTTTCTCGTGGGCCTGTCGCTGGCTCAATGCGCCAAGCCCGGCGCGCCCGTGGTCTACGGCGGCTTTACCTCCAACGTCGACATGAAAACCGGCGCCCCGGCCTTTGGCACACCGGAATACGTCAAAGCCGCTCAAGCGGGGGGACAGCTGACCCGCCGCTATGGTGTACCCTACCGCTCATCCGGTGTTTGCGCCGCAAACATTCCTGACGCTCAGGCCGCTTGGGAGACGCAGATGTCGCTTTGGGCCACCATGACAGGCGGGGCCGATATGGTCATGCACGCGGCGGGATGGATGGAAGGCGGACTTTCCGCGTCGTTTGAGAAGATGGTCATCGACGCCGACATGATCCAAATGCTGCAAGCCTATATGCAGCCCATCGAAGTCTCCGAGGCGACGCTCGGCCTCGACGCCATCGCGGACGTTGGCCCCGGCGGACATTTCTTTGGAACGCCGCAGACGATGGAGCGCTTTGAAACCGCATTTTACTCGCCCATGCTGTCCGATTGGCGGAACTATGAAACCTGGTCCGAAGACGGCAGCAAGACCGCTTACCAGCGGGCAAACACGGTCTACAAACAGCTTTTGTCCGAATACGAAGAGCCCGCGATCGATCCTGCGACCAAAGACGCAATCAACGACTTCGTGGACCGTCGCATCGCCGAAGGCGGATCTTTTGACGACGACTAGCCACCTTTTCCCGTTTCCGGCGCAAGGTCGTAGGTTTTGTCGCAATTTCCTATGTTCCGGCACCGCGGGGGGCTAGCGTTGAACGCCTAGACTGTTTTCAAACACAAAAGGTGTCATCATGCCCACCCAACGCGCTCCTTCGAGCGCCAGTTCGGACCCCGAACCTTCCTCGTCGCGCTCCCGTAAATCTCGCTCCGGCGGCCGGGCTGCCCGCGCCGCTCAAGCGAAACAGGCATTAGCCTCCGCTGGAAGCGCCTACGCCAAGCCCCGCCGCAATACGGTTGGCGGCTTGAACATTGTCTCGGATGAAGCCCTCCAGCAAATCCATGACGCCTCCCTGCACATCCTTGAAAATTTCGGTATCGAGTTCATGGCTCAGGACGCACGCGATACCTTTGTTCGCGCTGGCGCTTTGGCGGATGACGAAACCGGGCGCGTTCGTTTGGGCCGCGAGTTGGTGGATGCCGCCCTCGCCACCTGCCCCTCCTACTTCGAGCTAACCCCGCGCAACCCGGATCGAAAGCTGCGGCTGGGTGAGAACTTCATGAACTTCACGCTGGTGGCTGGCCCGCCATCGGTTCACGACGAAATCAACGGGCGCCGCTCTGGCGGCATGTCGGACTACGTCGATTTGGTCAAGCTCGCCCAATCGTTTGATGTGATCCATGCCGTCGGGAACCAACCTGTTGCCCCCATGGAGCTGCCAGCCAATACCCGGCACCTCGATACCTATTACGCCAATCTGCGTTACACCGATTTGAGCTTTCACGCTTCTGCTATTGGCGAAGAACGCGCGCTGGATGCCATTGATATGATGGCCATTTCCCGTGGTTTAACGCGCGAAGAACTCAAAAGCAGCCCTTCGCTGGCCACGGTTATCTCCGTCAACTCTCCGCGCAAAGTTGATAGCGCCATGACCGACGGTTTGCGCGCCATGGCCACGTGGGGACAGGCCGTCTCAATCACGCCGTTCTGCCTCATGGGTGCGATGGCCCCCATTTCCGTTCCGGCTGCTGTGGCGCAATCAAACGCCGAGGCTTTGGCCTGCATTGTCCTGACGCAACTGATCAACCCCGGCTCGCCGGTGATTTACGGCTCCTATATCTCTAACGTCGATCTGCAGTCCGGCGCGCCAGCATTTGGCACACCGGAGCACGTGCAGGCGACGATGATCGCCGGACAGTTGGCCCGCCGATACAACCTGCCCTACCGCGCCTCCAACGCCTGCGCGTCAAACGCTTGCGATGCTCAGGCGGCTTACGAGTCCATGAATGCGCTCTGGGCCTGCGCCTTGGGTGGCGCACACCTGATTTATCACGGCGCTGGATGGCTCGAAGGGGGGCTGCAAGCATCTTACGAGAAAGTCATTTTGGACGTGGAAATGGCGCAAGAGATGGTTGAAACCTGCTCTCCTGTATCCGTGAACGCGGAAACGCTCGCTCTGGAGGCCGTCGCAGGCGTTCCGCCGGGTGGTCACTATTTCGGCGAAGCGCACACCTTAGCCAAGTTCGACAGCGCCTTTTACAAGCCGCTCGTCTCCGACCTTACGAACCATGAAAATTGGTTAGACGCCGGGGCCAAGACCGCCACGGAGCGTTGCACCGAGATTTGGCAGAACAAATTGCGGGAATACGAGGAACCGAAAATGGCGACCGATCGGCTTGAAGCCTTGGAGGCCTTTATGGCCAAGCGGAAAGAAGAGCTAAAAGACGCTTATATCTAAGCCGGGTTGGATAGAGCCCTAAAACGGAAAAAGCCGTTTCCCAGCAATATGGGAGACGGCTTTTTCTTTAGTCTCGTGTTGAGACTGGGCAGACAACCAGCTCGCGCTAGTCTGCGCAGTACTCGCCAGTCTTTGAGTATGCGATTTCTTCGCAAGACGACAAAGAGCTGGAAACCACAGTTGTGGACGCGCCGGTCAGAACCTGACCGTGAGTCGTACCTGTTGTAATCACTGTACCAGTGGACCCAACACCGATTCCGCCGCTCGTAAGAACGACTTCTTCGGATGGTACGCATGCACCCAATGTAAGAGCAGCAATAGCTGCCAAAGCGAAACGCTTCATTTGTATTTTCTCCCGAATTACGGACGACGGCACTTTAGTAACCGATTGCGACAGAAGAGTGGCTTTTGACGGCCACACACGCGCCGACGTCGCTGCTACGGCACTATGTGTCCGTTTAGACGATTCGTGCAAAGAAACGCAAGTTTCTTAGAGGGTTATGTGAAAAATTTTCCTAAGAGTTACAGAAATACCGCGCTTAGGATCGAGTCCTAAAGTCGTATTCACTAGTTTTCCCTTAATTTTCACCTAGTCCCATAACTGAGGCGCAGAATCAGAAGATGTCACCAATATTGGTCACGCCGCCCAATCGGCTGGTCGCCAGAGACTCGGAGCCGGAAGGGTAGCCCATGCGAGCGCGCAGCGATGCGTTTTGCTCGTAAATATCGGGCATAATCACCAACTCCCCATCGTGGCTGGGCCAGGCGTTGTAATAGATGGTGTAGACCGGCACATCGCGATTCAGGCTGACATGCGTAATCTCCCGCGATTCCATGCGCGCCACGATTTCTTCGAACGTGAACTCGCCGGGCTTGTCGCCGGCAAGAAGCCAATGCGCAAAGTGCTCCGAAGCGCCAACCCGGACACAGCCGGACGATTTTGCGCGCTCTGGCAATTCGAACAACGAGTCATCCGGGCTATCGTGCATGTAGATCGATGAGGAATTCTCAAGGTTAAACCGAACCCCACCCAGCACGTTCTGCGGCCCTGATTCCTGCTTCCAGGTATAATTTCGGACATTGATGTTGTTGAAATCCAAATCAAACGGGCTGACACGGCGGGAGCCGGAGTAGATCGACAGCCCCATTTTGTTGAGGAAGTCCGGCCCCTTTTCCAAGGCCAGCGGCACCAAATCCTTCTCCACGATGGAATAGGGCGCGGTCCAATCTGGGCTAAACTTCAGGCCCGTGATCCTGTCATTGCTCAACGGCGTTCGGCGTGTTGGCCGACCAACGACAACGTTGACGCCAAAGGCAACGCTGGAACCTTCCATGGCCATCAACTCAGCCGCACCGATATTCAGCATAACCCAACGCCCTTGCGACGGCAGATTAGGCTCGCCCCACCGCAACTTCTCCATATTCACGCGATAGGTCACAAACTCAGCCGGTGACAGGTACGGCAAGTCAGTCTGTGCCGCTTGCTTCATGGCGGAATAGAACCGCGTCTTGGGTGACAGACCATTGAGCCAGCCAGAGAAATCCGCCGTTTGCAGGCCTCGGGTCAGCTCGGAGGCGGGATCAATCCGTGGAGCCGGGTTGTACCGACCCTCTTTTACATCACGGATATACCGCAGCAATCCGGCTGTAAGCTCCAGATCAATCTGTGAAACTTGGGTGCCATCGAGCGTTCCGCCCGGCAAACCGCGATCGGCTGGCAGGTAATCATTCGGCACCAAACCGTCTATTTTCGAGCCCTGAAACTGCCGAATGAGGACTTGAGCGGCAGGCAACCAACCATCTTGGGTAAACCAGATGGGGTTGTATCCGTTCTGCGCGTAAATCCGGTTGAGCTGTGAGGGCGAAACGCCAGAGGCTCGCACCGGCAAGGGCGACTTTCCCGTCAGATAGGGTCGAATGGTATCTGCGCCTGACCGGGGCAATGCATAGGTTGCCGTGGTCTCAGGGACCGCAACCCTCGACGCCACTTCCGTGGTGCCCGGCCCTTCTTCGATATTGGCAATCAACACCGTTTCAGCGCCAGCCGCCTCGGACGAAATAAACTCCGTCCCGCCCTCATACGGCACTTCTTCAACAATCACACACGCCGCGAAACCAAAGCTGAGGGCCAGCAGCCCTGAGACAACCAAGCGCTTCATCGGCAAATTACGATTTAACGTGCGATACATAGGGTCCCTTCCGGACGGTGACGCGAGAGAGAGTGTGTGAAGGCGATTCACGTCGAAGCTGTCTCCATATGACATTCTGCGAATTTCTCAACAGGTGGCACGACAATCTGAGCCGATGATCCGATAATTCACGGTCTTTTGTTCAATAATGCGCTGTTTTTGCGACGCTTTCTCGTGACCTTTGACGCCAAATCGATGTCTTCGCGTTTCAGCGTTGAGGTTAAATTTACAATTTTTATGCATCTCCCCGCTTTAGATTCGCAGAGACGGTTTCAGGCGCTCGGTTTGTGGGTGGCTGCTTTCAACCATCCTCGTGGCTGCAAACTTGCGTGCATTGCCACGGGCCTCCATACCCTTAGTATCAAAAGTTGAACCTTTTTAGGCAAAGTGAGAGGCCAGAATGTCCGAGAACTTCAAAATGCCCATCCGCGACGGATTTGTGGAAGCCATTGGAAACACGCCTCTTGTGCGGCTGAGAAAGGCATCAGAAGAAACCGGCTGCACCATTCTCGGCAAAGCAGAATTCATGAACCCCGGTGGTTCCGTCAAGGATCGCGCCGCCCTGGGCATCGTCCAAGCGGCCGAGGCCTCAGGCCAGCTCAAGCCCGGTGCAACAATCGTTGAAGGCACCGCTGGCAATACGGGTATTGGCATTGCGCACGTCGCCGCGGCGCGGGGTTACAAAGCGACGATTGTCATGCCGGAAACCCAAAGTCAGGAGAAGAAAGACGCCCTGCGCCAATTGGGTGCTGAGCTGATTTTGGTCCCTGCGGTGCCGTATCGTGACCCGAACAACTACGTGAAATATTCGGCGCGCCTTGCCGAAGAGCGCGCTGCTGCCACACCCGGCATGGCGATTTGGGCCAACCAGTTCGACAACACCGCGAACCGCGATACACACGCACGCACAACGGGACCAGAGATCCTGCGCGATCTGGACGGCAAGGTTGATGCTTTCATTTGTGCGGTCGGTTCAGGGGGCACGCTTGCGGGTGTTGGCAGCGCCTTGCGCACCGGAAATCCCAACGCAAAAATTGGTCTGGTTGATCCCTACGGCGCCGCTCTCTATGCCTACTACACCGACGGTGAGCTGAAATCCGAGGGCGGTTCGATCACCGAAGGCATTGGCCAAGGTCGCATCACGGCGAACTTGGAAGGCTTCAAACCGGATCACGCTTACCGCGTGTCGGATGAAGAAATGCTCCAGCGGGCTTACCAACTCATGCAGGATGAAGGGCTGTTCCTTGGCGGTTCAGCGGCTTTGAACGTCGAAGGCGCGGTAAAAATGGCCGCAGACATGCCAAAGGGCTCGACCATCGTTACCATCCTTTGCGATGGTGGTGGTCGCTACGCTTCGAAAATGTACAACCCAGATTTCCTACGCAGCAAGGGTCTCCCCACGCCGCCTTGGATGGAAGGCTAAGTCTCATGGCATCCGCGCTTATCTCCGCCGCTGATCTGGCCCAACGGATCAAATCCGGTGAGTCGGTCAAGCTGCTCGACGGAACATTTTACCTTCCCAATGAAGGCAAGGATGCCAAGGCGCTGTTTGAACAAGCCCACATCGCTGGTGCGCAGTTCTTTGATATTGATGCGGTTTGCACGCCCTCCGACCTGCCCCACACGGCCCCGACGCCTGAGATTTTTGCGACGGCGGTGGGTGCGCTCGGGATTGGTGCGCAGGACTTGGTGGTAGTCTACGACCAGAAAAACCTGTTCAGCGCCCCGCGCGTTTGGTGGACTTTCCGAATGTTTGGCCATGATAGCGTTTTGGTGCTCAACGGCGGTTTACCCGCGTGGATTGCCGCGGGCGGTGATGTTGTATCCGGCTCTGCCTCGCCCCAATCCGTGACCTACACCCCACGCGGTGATTTTCGGTCAACCTTCCTCGCTGACAAAGACGATGTCCAATCGGCGCTCGATGCCGGGCAGCCCGTGACGGACGCGCGTCCTGCGGGTCGCTTCACCGGCGCGGACAAGGAACCTCGGGCGGGGATGCGCAGCGGGCACATGCCGGGCGCAACCAGCGTACCGCTATCAACATTAGTAGCGCATAACGGCGAAATGGTCGCAAAATCTGAAATTCAGACTGCATTTAAGGATATTGATCCAGAAAGTCCGATAATCACGACCTGCGGCTCAGGCGTCACCGCTGCGGGATTGAGCCTCAGCCTCCACGAAATCGGCCTCAATAGCCGTGTTTACGATGGTTCTTGGTCCGAATGGGGTCGCGAAACATCAGACGGCGCAGTCATTACCGGCGATTCTTAAACGGCGGTAAATCGCTGGCACGCCATTTGCTCCCTTCGGCTTGAACAAAAAGAGCGAAAACAATTGCTCTATCGAACCTAAGTGGAATGGGCGAACCAAAGTCATGAAAAACGACATGTTTGCGATTATCGTCGCAGCCGTCGGCATCAGCGTCACGGGCGCTGCGGTGTCGCAGAATTTAGTCGACTCAGTTTCAAACGAAACCGACCTGAAAATTTACTCGCAGTCTTTGGGCCGCACGGTAGCCGATAGCAATTACTACACGGAAATCATCCGAACCGCAGTGGACCGCGATCCGTATCTTGCCGCAACATCAGTGGCTTATCAGAACCAGTACGGCGACACGTCCGCACAGACCCGCCAATTGGATTACCAAAATCGAGCGTCCGGCTGGCGATTGGTCGGTGTTGAACCAGCGCCGATTTCCGGTGAAATTGTGGGCCTGCAGCCCGTCGCAAGCGGCCTGCCTGCAGGATCGGTTGAGGTTGTCGGTGCCGAACTCGCGCGGTTTCGTGTGAACCCCGGCGTTCGGCTATACCGCGCTCCGTCGGGCAAATTCTTCTACGTCGAAGACCCAACCGCGCCCGGCTCCGTTGGTGCTAACCTGGTCTATGGCCAAGCGCCAGAAGGATCCGTGGCTGTTGACCCGCTCAGCGTTGGTGTGACGGAAGTGCCAGAAGGCTTCGCGGTTGTTCGCGGGCCAGACGGCCGCCTCTACCTCGCACCTGCGGCGGCGTACCAGTAAACGGAAAACGGCGCTGCTGACTTGGGCCGTCAACAGCGCCGATTCTCTGTGCTGAACAGCGTTAGGCTAGGGTTTCAAAACCTTGGCCAGCGCCTGAACATAAGCCTGATTGACGCCGTAAGCGCGTCGGCCAAACACGGACCACGCATACAAACTGACCCGCAGCTCACCGTTTTCAGTCTCGTTGATCCAATAGGATAAACCGTTAGGAAAGCGCAGCGTCCGGGTGCGAATGACGAAAACACCCGATAAATCACGAATCTCGCGCGCTTCACCCTTCTTCCGGTCAACGGCAAAGGCCTCAATCGCTGCGTGAATCCCCTCAGCGTCCAAACCCGTGACGACGATCGAGCTTCCGTTGGCCTCAATCGCAGCAAGATCAGCGTCGGCATAGAGATAATCATTCCCCCGCCGCGTCCGACGAAGTTCATCCAAAGAGCGCAGTTTGATCGAGTCATCGGCAAAGAGACTCTCAAAAAATTCACCGAACATGACAAAACTCGTTTTGGGGATTGCTACGACCCAGCCGCGACAGGCTGTACCTTGTTATAACCGGTTACATAACGCACATGAGCCATATGGAAACATCTAGTTCAGAATTGTTGGTTATTGGTGGCGGCCCGGTTGGCTTGTCTCTCGCGCTTGGTTTGGCGCAGCGGGGGCATGGGGTAAAATTATTGGATGCTGGCCCCGACCCTCGTCAGTTGAAAACACCACCACCCGCGCGTTCAACAGCGCTTATGCCGCTTAGTCTGGAAACCCTGACCGATCTGGGCGCATGGCCACGTGTTGCACATATGAGTCAGCCGCTGGACAAACTTCGTCTGATTGACGATCAGGCTGACCGGTGGACCAACCCGGTTATCGAAGTTTTCAGCGCGGATGAGATCACAGACACGCCCTTTGGTTCGAACATCATCAACACGGATTTGACCGCGGCCTTGCTGGATTTGGCAGACGACACCGACGGGCTTTCGCTGCACTACGACAGCGCTGTTGAAAGCTGGAAACCCGGCGAAGTCACACTGGCCGATGGCGTCGTCATGACCGGCGACCTGATTTTCGACTGCGCAGGCCGACACTCCCCCGTCCCAGCCCAAGCCGGGATCGCCATCAAGGACCACCGCCCCAACCAAATCGCGCTGGTGTGTCAGATCGAGCATTCCATCGATCACGACAACATTTCCACGGAATTTCAGCGTCGCGAAGGGCCATTGACGACCGTCCCCCTGCCCCGATCAGACCGCGACAAACCGCGTTCGGCGATCGTGTGGGTGCATCGCCCAGAGAATGCGGAAAAACTGGGTGATTTGGACGACGACGCCTTCCAAAAGACCCTGCAAAGTGCGCTGCGCGGGGTTTTGGGAGAGATCACTGGCATGCGTGCGCGGGGTGGGTTCAAAGTCGGAACGCAAATCGCCGAAACCTTCCACGGTCCGCAATTGGCGCTGGTCGGCGAAACGGCGCACGTCCTGCCGCCACTCGGGGCTCAGGGGCTGAATTCATCGTTCGCAGACGTGGCCGTCTTACTGTCTCTTTTTGACCATCCATCCAAAGTCGCAGACCCCGATATGCTAAGGCGCTATGGTGCCAAAAGGCGGAGCGATGTAATAAGTCGTTTAACGGCGACCCACTTTTTGAACCAAGCGATACAAAACGATCGTTTGGGGCTCGATCACGCTAGACGCGGGGCTTTAAAAAGCCTCGGTTGGCTAAAACCGGTTCGCCACGGATTGATGCGCGCAGGAATGCGCCCTTTTGGAGTGGGCTGAACCGAAATGACCAATGCGACTGCTACTGATTTTGTGATTGATGCAGCACCAGTTATTCCAGTCGTGGTTATCGAGGATGCGAGTAAAGCCGCCGATCTCGCCAAGGCGCTGGTTGACGGCGGATTACCCTGCATCGAAATCACCCTCCGCACGCCGGCGGCCATGGCTGCACTGGAAGCCGTCGCTGGTGTCGAGGGCGCCATTCCCGGTGTGGGCACTGTCGTGACGCCGGCGCAGTTGCAAGCGGCAAAGGACGCGGGCGCGCAGTTCGCGGTTTCACCGGGCCATACGGCTCAGTTGCTGGACGCAGCAGACGTCCTTGGCATGCCCTACCTGCCCGGCGCGGCGACGCCAGCGGAAATGCAGAGCTTGATGGAACGCGGGTACAAAAACCTGAAATTCTTCCCTGCCGAAGCCTCTGGCGGTGCCGCCTATTTGAAGAACTTTGCCAGCGTCTTCAAGTCGATCCGGTTCTGTCCAACCGGGGGTGTTTCGCTCAAAAATATGGACCAATACCTCAGCTTGCCCAACGTCGACGTGGTCGGCGGATCTTGGGTCGCGCCTAAAAGCGCGGTGGAGACCGGCAATTGGGGTGAGTTGACGACCCTAGCGAAGGACGCCATCAAGGCCGCTCACGCCATTAACGGTTGAGGTCCGACCATGTCTTCCGATTCATCAATGCCCCAGACGTCCGCAGAACTTCGCGAAATGGTGGAACGTGCCACGGCGGAACAGCGCCTTGCACTCGCCAAAGCGGGAATCACGCTCGCCGTTTTGCAGGAAAAGCTCCGCATGGGCTTTACCAACGAAGAGGTCGCAACGGTTCTCGCGACTGACGAAGACGACGAGGTCATCACTGAAGCCTATGAGCTATGGCGGCAGCGGTTGGAACAGTTCACAGAGACGTTGAACGACGAAGGCCAGCTGAACGACGACGGCAGCTTTGACGAAGAATAGGCGGCTTACGTATAGGACGCCGCCGCCACGCAACCCGTCAGCGCCGGCGTATCGCCGATCAGCAAGTAAGTCGGAATATCCGCGTTAAATTTCTGCATCCGGCCCTTGTCTTCAAAACGGGTGCGAAAAGCGGACGTGGGCAAGAAATCGCGAAGCGCCAAAGCGACACCACCGGCGAGATAAACCCCGCCACGCGAGCCAAGCGTAAGCGCCAAGTCACCGCCAAACTTTCCCAACAGCCCGCAGAACAGCGAAATTGTTTGCCGCTGCAGCGATGTTTCCTCGGCCATGCCGGTTTCTACGATCTCTTTCGCGGATTGCGGCAGCACGGGGATTTGCTCGATCTCTGCCAAAGCCTCAAACAGCATTTCCAGGCCGGAACCACACAGCAGCCGCTCAGCGGAAACACGGCCACCGGGAATGCGTCGCCGCAGAATCTGCAGAATTCGGTCTTCGATTTCACGGCGCGGGGCAAAGGCAACGTGTCCGCCTTCGCCTGACAACACAATCCATCCCCCAGCACGATCAGGCACCGCACCCGAAACGCCGAGCCCGGTGCCCGGGCCAAAGATCGCTTTGGGTGAACCCTCGACCGGCTCTCCGCTACCGAGCTTGAGCAACTCACGCTCAGGCAAGTAGGGAATCGCATTGGCCAAGCCGCTGAAATCATTGATCAGCAGAAAATCGAGATCGAACAATCGCGCAATGTGAGCCTTGTCGATCAACCACGATCCGTTGGTCAGGGAAACAACATCGTCCTCGACCGGACCGGCAGCGGCGAAACAGGCCTTCTTAATCCCGCCAATTTCGGCTTCAGACAGGCCCAGATCGTCAAAATACTTGCGAACAGCGGTTTCCGGGTTGGGGAACGTGCTGATCTGGTACTTCAGGATTTGTTCCACGGGCTTTTGCGGCTCGGTTCCCAGGCCAAAGCGAACGTTGGTTCCGCCAATATCAGCAACCAGAATCGGGCCTGCCATGGTCTAGCCCACCACTACTTTTTCGGTATCCGAGGCTTCCGGCACGGTCAGGCTCGGCTCGCCAAAGACGCCCGCCCCCGTCTCAGAATCTCCAACCGTAGCGCGGAACGCGGCGAACAGCTCGCGGCCCATCAGGATGTGACTTTGACTGACATCATCGACCGCCGCTTCGCGTGCGTCGAATTCAGCCGCAGGCACCAACACTTCGAGCCCGCCGTTTTCGGCATCAAGCCGGATCACATCGCCGTCGCGAATTTTCGCAATCGGCCCGCCATCGCTTGCCTCTGGTGTCAGGTGGATCGCCGAAGGAACTTTGCCCGACGCGCCTGACATCCGCCCGTCGGTTACCAAAGCAACCTTGAACCCCAGCTTCTGCAAAATTGACAGCGGCGGAGTGAGCTTGTGGAGCTCGGGCATGCCGTTGGCCTTTGGCCCCTGCGACCGCAGCACGCAGATAAAGTCGCCGTGCAACTCACCGGCTTTGAAGGCCGCCTGAATCTGGTTTTGGTCGGTAAAGACCTTCGCAGGCGCTTCGATCAAGCGATGCTCCGGCGCGACAGCAGAAATCTTGATAACGGACCGACCCAAGTTGCCCTTAAGAACTTTCAGGCCACCATTGGCTTGGAACGGTTTATCGGGCGTGGTCAACACATCCGGCATCAGTGATTCGGCGGGCGCAGGCTCAAACTCCAGCGTATCTGGCGTTGCGATTTTGGCGACTTTGCCATAGTCGGCAAGGCCATTTTCCGTGATGGTCATGGCGTCCGCATGCAGGTATCCAGCACCGCGCAGTTGATCGATCAAGAACGGCAAACCACCCGCCGCTTCCATCGCGTTCACGTCGGCTGAGCCGTTGGGATAGACCTTCGCCAGCAGCGGTGTGGCGTCGGAAATGTCGTTCATGTCATCCCACGTCAGTCGAATGCCACCAGCCGCAGCCATGGCGATGATGTGCAGGGTCAGATTTGTCGAGCCACCTGTGGCCATCAAACCGACCAAACCGTTTACAAAGGCACGCTCGTCGAGAACATGGCCAATCGGGCGATAGCCTGCGCCTCGGTCGATACAGCGCAAGGCCGTTCGTGTGCTTTCATGCACAGCAATATCACGCGCCAGTGTTCCAGGCCCAAAGAAGGTCGTACCCGGCACATGCAGTCCCATGAATTCCATCAGCATTTGGTTGGAATTCGCCGTTCCGTAGAAGGTACAGGTGCCGGCGGAGTGATAGGATTTACTCTCGCTTTCCAACAACTCCTCGCGGCCAATTTCACCCTTGGCAAAGGCCTCGCGAACCTTGGCTTTTTCATCATTCGTCTGGCCGGTTCCCATGGGTCCAGCCGGCAGGAATACCGCGGGCAGGTGACCAAAAGACAGCGCGCCAATGACCAGTCCGGGAACGATCTTGTCACACGTGCCAAGGAACATCGCCGCGTCGAACATATTGTGAGACAGAGCAACCGCCGTTGCCATCGCGATCACATCGCGGGAATAGAGCGACAATTCCATCCCCGGCTGCCCTTGCGTCACGCCATCACACATGGCCGGAACGCCGCCAGCAACCTGCGCAACGCCCCCTTCGGCAATCGCCGTTGCCTTGATCATGTCTGGATAGTCTTTCAGCGGCTGGTGCGCTGAAAGCATGTCGTTGTAGGCGGTGACGATAGCAATATTGGGCTGGTCCGTTTTGGCCAACGCCTTCTTCTCATCTGTCCCGCAAGCGGCAAAACCGTGGGCCAAATTGCCGCAAGACAGCTCGCTGCGATGCGGCTTGTTCCGCCGCGCCGCTTCGATCCGTTCCAGATAGGCCGCGCGGGTTGGGGCCGAGCGCTCAATAATACGATCCGTGACGGCTTGAATGGTGGGGTTCAGCTTTGTCATGGTCCATTCTTTCTATTTTTACGCCCGCAGTGCTGGGCTTATTAAGGTGCCCAGTAGGTTTCCACAGGGCATTCCGGATGATGCAAAAACCACGAAACGGGCATCAGCGAAGGCGCATCTTTGCTGCGTGCTTCTTCATAGACCCCGCGCTTGCCTGCGCCTTCGAAGTGCAGGAACACATGGGGTGACGTGGCCAAAAACGGCCCCGAGTACGTCAGGCGTGTGACCATCGGCTCCATCGTTGGTTCCGCTGCGAGAACAGCCGGCGCGTTGGCGCTCAGGCCTTGTTCCAATTGCGGTGAGCCGGGGAACAGGCTGGCCGTATGACCATCACCGCCCAAGCCCAGAACAACGACATCTGGCCGCTCTGCTGAACCGTTGGCCCATTCAGCCGACTTTTCAACGCCAAGCTCCGGGTCAAACAGCGGTTGGAATGTTGCGGCAAAAGCGTCACCAACCAACAGGTTCTCACCCACCAACTTCGCATTTGAGTTGGGATCAAAGCTTTCGACACAGCGATCATCAACCAAACCAATGGTCACCCGTTCCCACGCCAACGATTGCTGCGACAGGGCGGCAAAAAACTTCTTTGGCGTCGAGCCACCCGAGACGAGCAAGCGGGCTTCCCCGCGCTCGGCAATGGCGTCAATCAGCGTCTTTGCCGTATTCCACGCCAGTCGTTCAGCGAGAATGTCGGAGGAGGCATAGAGGTGTTCAGCTAGAATCATAACGGCTCTCTATTTCATATCTTCGTGCCAGTGACGGCCATCGCGGTCCATCATCATGGCCGCCGCGGTTGGTCCCCAGCTGCCCGACTGATAGGGCTTGGGTTCTTCATCAGAAGCCGCCCAGTGATCCAGAATGGGCGTCACCCATTCCCAAGCCGCTTCCAGCTCGTCTCGGCGCATGAACAGCGTCCGGTTACCACGAACCACGTCTAACAGCAGCCGTTCGTAAGCGTCTGGGAAGCGCTCTAGCTCGAACTCATCCTTAAAGGACAGATCCAGACTCGCGGCGCGCAAGCGCATGCCGCCCGGTCCCGGATCCTTTGTCATCAAGCGCAAGCTCACGCCCTCATCAGGCTGCAAGCGGATCACCAATCGGTTCGGCACAGCTTCATCGGTCGTGTAGGGCCGAAAAATGGAGTGTGGGATCGATTTGAAGTGAATGACAATCTCGGATGACCGCACGGGCAACCGCTTCCCGGTCCGCAGATAAAACGGCACACCCGCCCAGCGCCAATTATCAACGTGCGCCTTCAGCGCGACGTAAGTCTCCGTTTTCGTTGGTTCGCCCAATTCCGTTGCATAGCCCGGCACGGACTCGCCTTCGATTGCGCCGGCGGCATACTGCCCGCGCACCACATTGGTTTTAAGATCTTCGGGCGTGAATGGGCGCAAAGAACGCAGGACTTTGAGTTTTTCGTCCCGCACGCTGTCCGCGTCCATGCTCGCAGGTGCTTCCATCGCCGTCAGGCACAGCAACTGCGCCAAATGGTTCTGGACCATGTCCCGCAGCGCGCCGGATTTGGAGTAGTACGCCGCACGATCACCCGCGCCGATGTCTTCGGCCACGGTAATCTGCACGTGGTCCACGACAGCGTTCGACCAGATGCTCTCAAACAGCACATTGCCGAAGCGCAGCGCCATCAGGTTCTGAACCGACTCTTTCCCCAGATAGTGATCGATGCGGTAAACGTGCGCCTCGTCAAAGGCCTTGGCCACGTCCGCGTTGATTTCCTGACTGGACGGCAAATCGTGACCCAGCGGCTTTTCCAGCACCAAACGATCGCGTGGTCCGTTCAAGCCGACCTCGGCCAAGAATGCCGAAACTGGGCCGAACAGCGACGGTGGGGTCGCGAGATAAATGACCCGAACGCGGTCCGGGAACTCATCGAGCGTTGCTTTCAGAACCTTGTAGCCATCAACGGTAAAGGCGTCGTTGGACTGATAGGAAAACCGGCTGAGGAACTTGGAAATCTGAGCGTCGTCAATATCAGAGGCAGGCACAAACTCGCGCAAGCCCTTCTCGACCTGCGCGCGGAATTCGTCATCGCTGAAAGACGAACGCGCAACACCGATGATCCGCGCCTCTTCTGGCAACTGACCGTCTAACTCACGATGGTAGAGTGCTGGAAACAGCTTCCGCTTGGCAAGGTCGCCTGTGCCGCCAAAGACGACATAATCAAACGGGTCAACAACAATGATCTTCGACATTTTCGAGGACCCTATCTTCAATTTTGCTTTGTCTCGAAAAAGCGCCCGTGGTGGGCGGGCGCTTTCTTTGATCTTGGCCCGGTTAAAAGGGGCTTAGGCTGTACCAGCCGTGACGCTAACCTCGTCAGCGCCGAACATGTGCAAGCGATCCGCCGGCAGCTCGATGCCAACCTGTGAACCCGGCTTGATGATCTGCGAGCCTTCTGCCTGAACGGTCAGCATGGTGTCGCCAACCTTTACGTAAGCAAAGGACACGGAACCCAAGCGCTCAACAACGGCAACTGTGCCTTTGAGCGGGCTGTTATCGACCAGCGCGGTGTGCTCAGGACGCAGACCCAGCGAAATCTTTTCGCCCGACTGAACCGGACGCGCCAGCGGGACGATAATGTCTTCAGACGCATTGTCGAGCTTCACGGTCGCCTTTGCATCGCCCCCTTCGGCAACCACACCAGAAACGAAGTTCATGGCCGGAGAACCGATGAAGCCGGCAACAAACTTGTTGGCTGGACGGTGGTAAAGATCGAGCGGCGCGCCCACTTGCTCGACGTGGCCGGCGCGCAAGACAACAATCTTGTCCGCCATGGTCATCGCCTCAACCTGATCGTGCGTTACGTAGATCATGGTTGTCTTCAGCTGGGAGTGCAGCTCGGCCAATTCCTGGCGCATCTGCACGCGGAGTTTCGCATCGAGGTTCGACAGTGGCTCGTCAAACAGGAAAACTTCAGGGTTACGAACAATCGCACGACCGATTGCCACACGCTGACGCTGACCACCGGACATGTCCTTTGGCTTGCGCTGCAGCAGTTCTTCGATCTGCAGAATGCCCGCAGCGCGCATCACGCGCTCTTCAATCTCGGCCTTGGGACGTTTCGCGAGGCGCAGGCCGAAAGCCATGTTCTCGAACGTCGTCAGGTGCGGGTACAGGGCGTAGGACTGGAACACCATCGCAATACCGCGCTTAGCCGGTGGCACCGCGTTCATTTCCTGATCGCCGATAAACAGACGTCCGTCCGTGATATCTTCCAAACCAGCGACCATGCGCAGCAGCGTGGACTTACCACAGCCGGACGGGCCGACGAATACGGCGAATTCACCGTCATCAATTTGAAGGTCTACGTCGTGAATTACACGGGTCGCGCCGTAATCCTTAACGGCCTTTTCTAAGCGAACGCCAGCCATCGGTCAGTCTCCATAGATTGAAACGTTTGTTACAGGATAATTTCATAGCCTAAGGGCTCCAACGTCGCAAATCATAGACGAGTGGTCAAAGCCGCATAGGAACCATAAACGAAAAAAGGACCATGAGCCGATACTCAAAGTCCTTTTTCACACTTGATTCAGCAGAATCCGGTTCCTTGCTACAGCGCTTTAGGCAAACGCTCGATGGGAATCGTGTCTCCGCGCTGAATATCGTCGATGAAAACCGTCGGATTAATCCCGTCTTCTACCCGCGCGAAGTAGTAGATGTGGACACCATTGGCCTGCGCCGAAGATCGGAACAGAGCGGAACAGAACTCTTCATTACCCAATTGGTAACAAAGCTGATCCCGCTCAATTCGCCAGCGGCCCAAGACCAAGCGGTCGGGACGAGGGTTGATCGCGAGTAACCCGTCGCGCTTAAAAAACGAATATTGCATCGCTGCGGTTTCATCGATGGACCGGGAAATAACCGTCTGCCCGCTCAGCAGCAGGCTGATATCCACACCGGACAATCGCTCATCCGCAGGAACATTAATAAATTTCGGTTTTTCGTAGTAAGGAATATCGGACATTTGGAACTGCGTTGGTCCACTGCCGCGCGGTTGAGTGATCAGTACCGACCGATCAGAATGCCCACACGCGGCAAGGAACGTTATCGCCAATAGCGAAAATCCAATCAAAATTCTTTTCATTATGCCTAGCGCCATGACCGTTTATCAAATTGAATGACGGTCTTGCAAACACGGTGCCGAATGGCGCTGATCTTTAAATTAGTGGTCGAAGGAACAGATTTTGCCAAACGCACGCGTCATAGAAATCAGTCAGAGCGGTGGGCCAGAGGTTCTTGTTCCGGCCCTGCGACCCATCCCAACGCCAGCGCCCGGCGAACTCGTTCTAAAGGTTCAGGCCGCCGGTATAAACCGGCCCGATGTGCTGCAGCGGCGCGGTCTCTATGCCCCGCCGCCGGGTGCGAGCGATCTGCCAGGACTGGAAGCTGCTGGAACGGTCTATGATGTGGGCGCCGGTGTCCCGCCGGCACTGATCGGCCAGCGGTTGACGGCACTTTGTCCCGGTGGCGGCTATGCGGCTTATGTCGCGGTGCCGTGGCGGCATGCTTTGCCGTGGCCGGAGAACCATTCCGCGATCCAAGCCGCAGCCTTGCCCGAAACGTTTTTCACGGTTTATGGCAATATGGTCGCTCGTGGACGCCTGAGCGCGGGTGACACCGTGCTCATCCATGGCGGATCATCCGGCATCGGCACAACAGCCATCCAGATGGCCAAAGGGCTGGGTGCGGCAAAGGTCATTGTAACGGTTGGAACGGCGGAAAAGGCGAATGCCTGCTTGGAACTGGGCGCTGACCACGCCCTGATCTACCGCGATACGGCATGGGAAGACACTGTCCTGACGCTTACAGATGGCAAGGGCGTGGACGTTATTCTCGATATGGTCGCCGGGGATTACGTGGCGCGCGGGCAAAAGTGCCTCGCCGTGGATGGACGATTGGTCATCATTGCTGTCCAAGGCGGCACGGACGCCAACTTCCATGCGGCAATGGCAATGGTCAAACGACAGACATTCACCGGCTCCACTTTGCGCCCCCAGTCAATCGAAGCGAAAGATGCTTTGGCGATGGGGTTGAACGAGCATGTTTGGCCGCTGCTGAACAACGGTACAATCAAGCCCGTCATCCACGCCACTTTCCCGTTGGAACAGGCCAGCGACGCCCATGCGATGATGGAAGGCGGCGCGCATATCGGCAAAATCGTCTTGACGGTAGGAGACTAAGACCGTGGCCCGACAGGAACCCCATACCCGCGCCGACTATCCCGTGTTTCAGACCATCTCAACCCGCTGGATGGACAACGACGTTTATGGCCATGTGAACAACGTGGTTTACTATTCCTACTTTGATACCGCCGTGAATGGCTATTTGATGGCCCAAGGCGTGCTTGATTTCCGCGCGGGGCAAACGGTGGGTCTGGTTGTGGAAACCGGGTGCCAATTCTTTGCGCCCATCGCGTTCCCCGACACGGTAAATGCCGGTATTCGCGTGCAAAAGATTGGGACATCATCGGTGCGCTACGAAGTGGGGCTGTTTGCCAATGATGATCCGTCCGCCGCAGCACAAGGTCATTTTGTACATGTTTACGTTAGCGCTGCCGACCATCGGCCCATGCCCCTGCCAGAAGACTTCCAAGCAGCGCTTGCCCCCCTGCGGAACCGTTGAAAAAAATCAACGTCAGCCTTGCCCTAGCGACACTTCCGCGCCACACTCCGGGCATGTGCGTTTCGTGAGAAGCGCTGGGTAAACATCACCTTCGTTCGAAGGCCGAAAATCGAATTGAGGCTTCGCTCTTCCACTAAAATAGGGGCGCAAGCCCGTTTTGCTGTGTTTCGGACTGAAGAATGCAAAAAGTGAGACTTTAGGAGAGTGCCATGAAAGGCCTGATGCAAGACGGACCCCTGATGATTTCGTCGCTGATACAGATCGGCGCAGACGTCTATGGTGGCTCAGAAGTTGTGTCTGTTGTCGCTGGTGAGGGCGTGGTTCGTCACACCTACCGTGATATCAACAAGCGCGCCAAGCAACTGGCGCAGGCGCTGCAGTCTGCGGGCATTGGGATGACGGATCGCGTTGCCACTTTGGCATGGAACGATCACCGCCACCTCGAAGCCTATTACGGCGTTTCGGGGATGGGTGCTGTTGTCCACACCATCAACCCGCGCCTGTTCCCTGAACAGCTGATTTACATCATCAATCACGCGGAAGATCGCATCCTGCTGACGGATCCAATGTTCCTGCCGCTGATTGAAAAGATCATCGACAACTGCCCAAAGCTGGAAAAAATTGTTGCGATGTGTACGGCGGAAAACCTGCCGGAAAGCTCGCTTGATATTATCGCTTATGAAGACTTTATCGGCGGATTTGACGGCAACTACACATGGCCTGAGTTCGAAGAAACAGCCGCATCGTCGCTCTGCTACACCTCCGGCACAACGGGCAACCCAAAGGGCGCGCTCTACACCCATCGTTCAACAGTGCTGCACGCGCTGATGGCTGGAACGCCATCGGTAACAGGCACCGGATCAAACACGACGCTAATGCCCGTGGTTCCCATGTTCCACGTTAACGCGTGGGGCCAGCCGTACTATGCGCCGCTGACCGGTTCAAAGCTGGTCCTGCCGGGGCCGGGATTGGACGGGGCAAGCCTGTACAACATCATCCATGCCGAGGGCGTGACCAACACCGCCGGCGTGCCAACAATCTGGCTAAACCTGCTCAAGCACACCCGCGAAGTTGAAGGCAATCTGGACGTTCTGGAGCACGTTATCATCGGCGGTTCTGCGGCACCGAGCGCGATGATTGAGGAATTCCAGACGACTTACGGCACGCAGGTTGTTCACGCGTGGGGCATGACGGAAATGAGCCCACTGGGATCGTCCGGCGTCTTGCCACCACACATCGAGAAAACCGCGACTGAGGCTGAAAAGTTCGACCTGAAGGTCAAGCAGGGACACCGCGTATGGGGTGTGGACATGAAAATTGTTGATGATGAGGAAGTGCCGCAACCCCACGACGGCAAGGCACGCGGCCATCTGGTTGTGCGGGGGCCGTGGATCATCTCCAGCTATTACAACAACCACGACGCCAACGAAAAGGCCTTCACCAAGGACGGCTGGTTCTACACCGGCGACATCGCGACCATCGATCCAGACAACTTCCTGCAGCTGGTCGATCGATCAAAAGATGTGATCAAATCCGGCGGTGAGTGGATTTCGTCCATTGATCTGGAAAACGAAGCCGTCGGCGCTGCGGGCGTTGGTGAGGCAGCGGTTATTGGTGTTGCTCACCCGAAGTGGGACGAGCGGCCTGTGTTGGTTATCGTACCTGAAGACAGCGATAACCCGCCCAGCGAGGACAGCATTCGCGATCACCTCTCCACCCGGATTGCAAAGTGGTGGATGCCGGATCTGATCGTGTTCAGAAATGAAATCCCACACGGCGCGACCGGCAAAATCCTGAAAACGGACCTGCGCGATGAGCTTAAAGACGTGCTGCAGGACGCTGGCTAAGACGACAGCCTAACGGTTGACAAAAAAGCCCTCGGACCATGATCGGTGCGAGGGCTTTTTTTTGGGTTTAAGGAAGGATCTTGCTGATCCAATCCAAATCGATCTCTCGAATGGCCTTGTAAGCCCACTGCGGATTGCGGTCCTTGTCGACCAACAGGGCGCGGACGCCTTCGCGGAAATCGCCGTGTTCCAGCATATTTAGCGACAGCTGCAACTCCGCATCCAGACAATCGCGCAAACTGGCGTGCTTGACGCGTGCGAAGAAGGCCATGACAGCAAAGGCTGAACCGGGCGCGCCGTGGGATGTCCCCTCGCCCACACGCTTGAGGAACGGGTCATCATCGTCTTTCAGCGCAACCAGATTATCGAAGCGCTCTTGGAAATAGGGGGTCGCCATGCACGCGGCGAGGCGTTCGCGGTGCGGCATCAGCTTGTGCGAGGCCTTGGGTGGCGTTGTGGCAGCAACTGACCGAACGGCAGCCTCGGCAAAGGCTTTATTGGCGCGCGCATGGTCGCTCCAATCCGTCGCTTCCAAGGCTGCGAGAATGGCGTCCTTGCTGTCATTGGCGACCAGCACGTCTGCGAGCCCCAAATCGACCGCATCGGCCCCGCTAAAGTGCACACCCGTGATGGCGATGACTTCGCCCATCGGCGCAGAAACGCGCTGGAGAAACCATGAACCGCCCACGTCAGGGTGAAAGCCAATGGCGCATTCGGGCATGGCGAGGCGAGAGGTATCGCTGACAATGCGCGTGCTGCACCCTTGAAGCAGCCCAAAACCACCACCCATGCAGATCCCGCCGCCCCACACCAGCAACGGCTTGGGGAACGTGTGCATGAAGTAATTCAGGTCATACTCAGTCGAAAAGAACGTGCGGCCAACGGCCATATCCGGCGAATCATCCGTGGTCACAGCAACCACGTCACCCCCCGCACAAAAGCCCTTTTCCCCCGCACCATCGAGGAACACGGCTTTACAAGCCTCGTCCTGGGCCCACGCTTCGAACTGGCGGTGCAGCAGAGCAATCATTTCTGTGGTCAAAGTATTGAGTTTCTCGGGCCGGTTCAGCGTGGCGCGCCCGATGTAGCCGTTTGAGGCCTTGCGTTCTTCAAACAGTACGACGTCTGACATGTATTGTTGTCCCTTAGATATTAAGTCCACGCCTTGGCGATAATCTCTGCGGCTTTTTCCGCGATCATCAAGGTTGGCGAATTGGTGTTTCCCGATGTGATCGAAGGCATGACCGAGGCATCCACAACGCGCAAGCCCGTAAGCCCGTGCACTGCCAGATCGCTGTCAACCACCGCCTGCTGATCCTGCCCCATTTTGCAGGTTCCCACGGGGTGAAAAATGGTGGTGGAGATGTCGCCCGCCGCTGTCGCGAGGTCTTCATCAAGGTTGATGTCTGGACCGGGGCGAAACTCCTCCGGCTGGTAACGAGCCAGCGCCTGCTGCGCGACGATAGTGCGCGTTAGGCGCAAGGCGTCGGCGGCGACTTTGCGGTCGGCTGCGGCAGAGAGATAGTTGGGCGCAATCGCCGGGGCGTCTTGGTGCTGGGCAGAGCGGATGTGGACGCTGCCCCGGCTTTCCGGGCGCAGATTGCAGACGGAAGCGGTAAAGGCGTCAAAGCTGTGCAGCGGCTCACCAAAGGCATCAAGCGACAAAGGCTGGACGTGATATTGAAGGTTTGCGGTGGACCGGCTTGGGTCGGATTTGCAGAAAACCCCAAGCTGGCTGGGCGCCATCGTCAGCGGACCCCGGCGGGCAAAGACAAAGTCCATCCCCATCTTGGCACGGCCCAACAAGGACGCGCTGAGGGTGTTCAGCGTCTGGACACCCGACACCTTAAATGCGGCACGGATTTGCAGGTGGTCGGACAGGTTCTCACCCACGCCCGGCAGGTCATGCAAGGGCTGGACGCCAAGATCGCGCAAGCGGTTCGCGTCACCAATGCCTGAAAGCTCCAAAATCTGCGGTGAACCAATCGAACCCGCCGACAGGATAATTTCGCGGCGCGCGCCAACGGTCTTCGACTCGCTGCCCTTGGGGTGCACAACCAAAGCCCGCGCTTGGCGGCCTTCGAGCAAAACGCGCTCGGTCTGGGTTTTGGTCCAAACGGTCAGATTGCTGCGCTTCATCGCCGGGCGCAAAAAGGCTTTAGCCGTGTTCCAGCGCAAACCATCTTTTTGGTTCACTTGGAAGTACGACACGCCCTCATTATCGCCGGTGTTAAAGTCGGCGATCTTTTGGATGCCAGCCTGTTCGCAGGCGTCGGTAAAGGCTTCGAGGATTTCCCACTGCAAGCGCTGGGGCGAGACATTCCACTCCCCGCCTTCGCCGTGCAGTTCGGTTTCCCCGTCGTAGTGATTTTCGCTTTTCTTGAAGTAGGGAAGAACATCATCCCAGCCCCAACCCGCATTCCCCATCTGCCGCCAACCGTCATAGTCCGCCGCCTGTCCGCGCATGTAGATCATGCCGTTGATGGACGAGCAGCCGCCCAGAACTTTCCCGCGGGGATAGTTCAGTGACCGTCCATTCAGGCCCGGATCGGCTTCGGTTTTGTAACACCAGTCAACCGCAGGGTTGCCCATGTTGTAGAGATAGCCGACGGGAACGTTGATCCAAAAGCGCCGGTCGCTGCCCCCGGCTTCGACCAGCAAAACACTGACGTTGGGATCAGCGGAAAGCCGGTTGGCCAACAGGCAACCGGCTGTACCACCGCCTACGATGACATAGTCGAATTCAACGTCAGTCTTTATGCCTGTCGCAACAGGATCGGCTCCGGACATGGATCACCCTCTCTTCCACTTGGCGTGAAAGTAGGACCGTGGCCGCGCTAGATCAAGCAAGGCCAGCGAGACTGTGTAGAAAGGTTAATTACACGCACCAGAGGTGAAGCACGCAGCGATGCGATCGATGGTGTCAATGGTGCGCGAAAACGATGCGCCGCCACAGGGCAGCGGCTCGAATGTGCGGGCACCGGTTGGGGGACGTTCGAAGAAACCCACTGCTTCTTCGCCACCGCTGGGGTATTGCGCGCACCACGGACCAGCGCACTGCGGCGCGACCTTGACGCGAAAGCTGCGGATCGGGCCAAAGGCGCCCTGTGGCCCCACCATCCGTCCGCGAAAGCGATACAAGACCGGCTCGGGCTTCGTCCCGCTGTTGGGGTCAACATAGCCCTCGGTCTGGGGGATCGGGTTGGTTTGGATCCAGCGACCCGACCACACCTGATACAATTCTGGCGCGTCATGAAACTGGGCAAAGCTGCGCTCGGGCGTTGGGCGCAAGCAGGAAAGAGCCTGACTGGGTGCGGCAAAGGTGAGCGCAGAAAGGATGGCGATTGCCGCAACGGAGAACTGACGAACCACGGGAGCTCCTTGTCTAGGTCATTGATTTCACTTGATGTTCGGAAGCTGACGCCCAAATAAGGCTCTAACGCGGCAATTGCGTTGCATCAGGTTTCAGGGCGTGACGCTTGACACATTCACGGGTCGCGTCTTCAAGACCTATGAAACAAAACACGATGGTAGAAGGGATTCGGATCCATGGAAATCAACGGCCTTGCGGCGATTGTCACCGGCGGTGGCTCTGGACTAGGCGCGGAAACAGCGCGTCAATTGGCTGCGAAGGGCGCGAAAGTTGCGCTCTTGGACGTCAACATGGAAGGCGCAGAAGCCGTCGCAAAAGAAATCGGCGGTCTGGCCATTGAGTGCGACGTGACCTCTGACGAAGGCGTCGCAGCGGCAATCGCAACGGCGCAAGCGGCAAACGGTGTCGCGCGCATTGTCATCAATGCCGCCGGTATTGCACCAGCCAAGCGGATCATCGACCGCGAAGGCAACGCAACCTCGCTGGACTACTTCCGCAAAGGCATCGAGATCAACCTCGTGGGTGCTTACAACGTGATGTCCAAAGCAGCAGCGGAAATGTCCAAGGTTGAGCCGATCAACGGCGACAACGAGCGCGGCATCGTGATTTCGACCGGCTCGATTGCAACCCAAGAAGGCCAAGTGGGTCAGGCGTCTTACTCTGCCTCCAAGATGGGCTTGATGGGCATGATGCTGCCAGCGGCGCGGGAATTCACGCGGTACGGCATTCGGGTGAACACCATCAACCCCGGCGTCTTCGAAACCCCCATGCTGACGAACATGCCCCAAGAAGTGCAAGACTCCTTGGGCAAGCAAGTGCCTTTCCCGGTTCGCCTTGGCACGTCGGACGAATACGCGCGATTGGCGATCCACATGATCGAGAATGCGTACATCAACGGCGAAACCATCCGTCTTGATGGCGCAATGCGGATGGCGGCACGCTAGGGCTCGGCATGACTCGGCTTAGGCTCCAACCCAAGGGTTTGGGCCTAGGCCAACCCGCACGTTGCGGTTCGTTCAGATTATCGGGTCTTCAGCGCAGCGAATAACGGGGTTCCCTGTCGCAGTAGGTGACAAGCCCCCTCGCCCCCGGTACATCAGGAACAGTCGATTTATCCACAGACCGGGACCAGCAGCATCATGACTGCGAGCGCGGCTACAGCAGCCACAGACTCAAAACGCATTTACCTCTTCGACACGACCCTCCGCGATGGCGCGCAGACCCAGGGCGTGGATTTCTCTGTCCATGACAAGCGCATGATTTCCGATGCGCTTGATACCTTGGGCATTGACTACATCGAAGGCGGTTGGCCCGGCGCTAATCCGACCGATACTGAGTTCTTCGCCAAGGATCCGGGCTTCAAACGCGCAAAATTTGTTGCCTTTGGCATGACACGGGGCAAGGGCCGTTCGGCGGCCAATGACCCGGTCGTCGCGCCCATTCTCAACGCGCCGACCGTTGGCGCGTGCTTCGTTGGCAAATCGTGGACCTATCAGGTCGATGTTGCGCTGAAAGTGTCCTACGACGAAAACCTTGCCATGATCGGCGATACGATTGCCGCAGCCGCTGCAGCGGGCAAAGAGGCCATGTACGACGCCGAGCACTTCTTTGACGGGTACAAGGCTGATCGGGACTATGCCATTGCCTGCGCGAAAGCGGCCTTTGATAACGGCGCACGATGGGTGGTTTTGTGCGACACCAACGGCGGAACCCTGCCCCACGAAGTCGAAGCGATCGTCAAAGACGTTTTGACCATGATCCCCGGTGACCGCTTGGGCGTGCATTTTCATGATGATACCGGGCACGCGGTTGCCAACAGCTTGGTTGCCGTCCGCTGTGGCGCGCGTCAGATTCAAGGGACGCTGAACGGCTTGGGCGAACGCTGTGGCAACGCCAATCTGACATCCCTCATCCCCTCGCTGAAGCTCAAAACAGACTTTGAGATTGGCGTGGATGAAGCCGGTCTGCAAAGCCTGACCAAAGTCAGCCGCTTGGTTGATGAGATCCTCGGCCGCGCCCCGAACCGGCACGCGCCTTACGTCGGCGCGAACGCGTTTGCGCACAAAGGGGGCTTGCACGCTTCGGCGGTCGCGAAAGACCCGCGCACCTATGAGCATGTGCCGCCTGAGACAGTGGGCAACGAACGCCAAGTGCTGGTTTCCAACCAAGCGGGCCGCTCAAACGTTCTTGCGCAACTGAAAGCCATGGGCCTGGAAGTTGACGCCAAAGACCCCCGGATCAATCACCTGACATCCAGCATCAAAACGCTGGAGGCTGAACAAGGGCTAACCTTTGACGGCGCTGATGCTTCGTTCGAGCTCTATACCCGCCGACAGTTTGGCCAGAGCGTTTCCTTCTTCCAACTCGACCGCTTTCGCGTGATCGACGAGCGTCGGCACAACGCGAAGGGCGATCAGGTCACGGAATCCATGGCTATGGTCCAGTTGGAAATCACGGACCGCGTGTTTATCGAAGCAGCACCGGGCAATGGTCCCGTTGATGCCCTGAACGCGGCGCTGCGCAAAGCCTTGCTGGAGGTCTATCCAAGCCTCACCGATATGCACCTGACCGACTATCGCGTGCGCATCCTTGACGGTCGCAGCGGGACAGCGGCGAAGACCCGTGTGATGATCGAAAGTGAAGACAGCGCGGGCCGGACGTGGACGACCGTCGGTGTGAGCACGAACATCATCGACGCGTCGTTTGACGCCCTGCTCGACGCCATCGCTTGGAAGCTGTTGAAGGAAGGCGCGCATGCCATCTGAGGCTGGAACAGCGCCCTGCGTGATCCTATGCGGCCCGCAAATGGGCGAAAATATCGGGGCTTGCGCGCGGGCCATGAAGAACTGTGGCTTGAGCGATTTGCGGCTGGTGGATCCACGAGACGGCTGGCCAAACCCTGCCGCCAACGCCATGGCCGCCCACGCCGAAGATATTGTTGAAGCGGCTACGGTGTTTGACACACTCGAAGAAGCCGTCGCCGACCTGACCTACACCTACGCCACCACCGCCCGCGGTCGCGATCAGGTCAAACCGGTTTTCACCGCCCGAGGCTTCGCGACCGACGCAAGAGCGCGCAGCACAAAGGGCCAGCGCTTGGGCTTGCTGTTTGGGCGTGAACGCGAAGGGCTTTGGAACAGCGAGATCAGCCTGTCGTCAGCCATGATCACGGTTCCGCTCAATCCGGGGAATACCTCGTTGAACATCGGCCAAGCGGTTCTGCTGGTTGGCTATGAATGGTGGACGGCAGCCGACGAGACGCCGGCGTCGGTGCTGGAGGCCAGCGGCGCAGCGCCAGCGTCCCAGCACATGCTCGACAATTTCTTGAATCGGTTGGTTGCCGACCTCAGCGACCGCTCGTTTCTGGCCATTCCAGAAAAACGCGAGCGGATGATCCGGAACGTGCGCAACATCTTTCAGCGTAACGATCTAACCGAAAACGAAATCAATACTCTCCACGGCATCTTTTCTTTCCTTAAAGGACAGGGTGGACCCCGCTAGCTCCTCTTCCCGACTGGCCTTGGCTGTGCCAATCTTGGTCTAAGGAAGAGAGAAATTAACGGGAGGAAATTTCATGTTTCGATTGGATGGCGAAGTCGCCCTGATTACCGGCTCTAGCCGCGGCATTGGCCGGGCCATTGCTGAGCGTATGGCCGAAGCGGGGGCAAAAGTTGTTGTTTCCGGCCGCAATGCTGAGCCCTGCCAAGAAGTCGTGGACGCGATCACAGCCGCCGGCGGTGAAGCCATGGCGTACCCTTGCCATATCGGTCGCAAGGAAATGGTGCAAACCATGTGCGCCGATGTGAAAAGCAAGTTTGGCAAAATCGACCACTTGGTCCTGAACGCTGCGACGAACCCCCATATGGGTCCGTCTCACACCATCTCTGACGAAGCCTTTGACAAGACCTTCACCACCAACCTGAAATCCGCCTACTGGTTCATTCAGGAGTGTGTGGAGGATATGGCTGCACGGGGTCACGGGTCCATGACCTTCCTCGCCTCCATCGCTGGCATCACCGGCAACGGCGCGATCGGCACCTATGGCATCACTAAAGCCGCGAATGCGCATCTTGCGAAGAACATGGCGATTGAATGGGGCCCAAAGGGGATCCGCTCGAACGCGATTGCGCCGGGCTTGATCAAGACGGACTTTGCCGAAGCGCTATGGAAGAACCCGAAACTGGCCGAAGCAACCATCAACGCGACACCGCTTCGTCGCTTGGGTGACCCCGATGACATCGCGGGAATCGCGGTATTTCTGGCGTCCAAGGCGGCGGCTTTTGTGAATGGTCAAACCATTGTCGCGGACGGCGGCGTTACCGTGGCGGACCGCTTGTCCGGCACGCACTAGCGCGGATCATGCGGAAGTGCATTACAGCTCTTCGCCCCATAATGAGGCGCGCCCTTTGACAGCGGCGCGCCTTGCCTTTAATCACCCCATATCTCTTTGAGATACGCCGGGAAAGTTGGTGTCACCCCTGATCTAAGTGGCTCCACGCTCACGTGCTTGCACGCGGGACTATCGGCACCATCAAAATAACACCTCGCAAACGAAGGGTTACATATGTCAAAGCGTATTTCCGCTAAGTACAAGATTGACCGCCGCCTCGGCGTCAACCTCTGGGGTCGCCCAAAGTCCCCAATCAACAAGCGTTCCTACGGTCCCGGCCAGCATGGCCAAGGTCGTAAGAAGAAAGATTCCGACTTCGGTCTGCAGCTCAAAGCCAAGCAGAAGCTCAAGGGCTACTACGGCAACATCACCGAGAAGCAGTTCCGCAAGTACTACGCCGAAGCTGTGCGCCGGAAAGGCGACACCGGCGAGAACCTGATTGAGTTGCTTGAACGTCGGCTGGACACGGTTGTTTACCGCTCCAAGTTTGTACCGACCGTGTTCGCAGCACGTCAGTTCGTGAACCACGGCCACGTGACCCTGAACGGCAAGAAAGCCAACATCGCCTCCATGATGGTGCGCGACGGCGACGTTGTTGAGGTCAAAGGCAAGTCCCGCGAAATCGCAATGGTTCTGGAAGCCCTCGCTTCACCAGAGCGTGACGTTCCGGATTACGTCGAAGTCGACGTGAAGAAGATGACCACCCAATACCTCCGCGGTCCAAAGCTGGAAGACGTTCCGTACCCAGTGACCATGGAACCAAACCTGGTGGTGGAATACTACTCTCGTTAATCGCAACGAGTTTCGCTTTCGAAAAGGCCTCGCACATCCGGTGCGGGGCCTTTTTTTGTTGGGCCGGTCATAAGATCGAAAACGCCAAGGTCAACGCCGCCAGAAACAAAAACGCCCCCGCGAGGTACTCTCACAGGGGCGTTCCAATGCTTTGACGGGAGGATGAGGGCGCTTAGGCCTTTTCCACCTGGCTGTAGTCCAGCTCGACCGGTGTGGCGCGACCAAAGATCGAAACCGCAACCTTCAGGCGCGCTTTTTCCAAATCGACTTCCTCGACAACGCCTGCGAAGGACGTGAAGGCACCATCGGTGACGCGGACGTTCTCGCCAACTTCGTAAGTGATGGACGGACGCGGCTTCTCTGCGCCTTCCTCCATCGACTGCATGATCTGCTTGGCTTCACGCTCGGAGATCGGAACCGGGCGCCCCTGCCCGCCCAAGAAGCCCGTCACACGCTGTGTGTTCTTCACCAGGTTCCATGCGGCGTCCGACAGTTCCATTTTCGCGAGGATGTAGCCCGGGAAAAACTTGCGCTCGGCGTTGTACTTCTTACCGCGACGGACTTCGACGACTTCTTCGGCTGGGACCATCAGCTCTGAGAACTGTTCCTCAATGCCCTTCTTCTCAGCTTGCTCCATAATCGATTCAACGATCTTGGATTCAAAGCCGGAATAGACGTGGATGACGTACCATTTGTGGTTTTCGGACATGTGTCTGTTCAGCACTTCTTGTCGTGATGGGGCGTGGCGCGAAACGCAGCCTTAGCCAAGGTTGATGCCCAGCAGGAAACCCATCAGGTTGCGGAATACGAAATCAACAGCGATGAAGAACAACGCGGCCAACGTCGCAAGGATCAGGACCAAGATGGTCGTAACCGTTGTCTCGTTGCGCGATGGCCAGGATACCCGAGCTATTTCTTTTCGCACTTGGCCAAAAAACCGAAACAGTGCCATGCATGCCGCCTTTACTTTTTCTTCTATTATCAAAGGACTGGAAGCGAACCAGCGAGTGCCTTACGTCATGCCAATTTCTAGGCATGGTGTCGGCACGGGTGATTGTCCGTCCCGTAAACCCGCTGTGGAAATGGCAGGGGCAGAAGGACTCGAACCCTCGACCCTCGGTTTTGGAGACCGATGCTCTACCAACTGAGCTATACCCCTATGGGCCATCCACAGACCGTGTATTAGGCCATTTCACCCTTGCGAAACAAGGCTTAATGGCAAATTCGCCCCCTCAAAACGACATACGCCCGGTGCGTTTCGTGCACCGGGCGTATTCGAAGCTTTCGAAGGGGACTTTAGAGGAGGATCCAGTCCCGTCCGTTTGCAGGTTTGGCTTACGTCAGGTCGTAAGCGCGCTCACCATGGGAAGCGAGGTCAAGGCCATCAGCCACAGCTTCGTCTTCAGCACGCATGCCAACCACAGCGCGACAGATGACCGCGATGATGAAGGTGGCAATTGCGACGTAGGCAGCAGAGAAGACAACCGACCAGAGCTGCGTAATGAACTGCTTCATCACACCAACTTCAGCAACCAGCGCAGCGTCACCGTTGGTGCCGATGAATGCGAGGAATGGCAGCAGAAGCGTACCGGTGATACCCGCCACACCGTGGACCGCGAACACGTCGAGAGCGTCGTCGATCTTGAAGGTGGACTTGATCAGTGGAATAGCCAGCTGTGGCAGGACACCGGCGATCAGGCCGAGGATCAGTGCGCCAGGGACGGAAACAACACCCACCGCAGGGGTAATCGCAACCAGACCAGCAACAGCACCCGTCGCAGCACCAACCAGCGTTGGCTTACCGGTGCGCATGGTTTCGAACAGAACCCAAGCGATAGAAGCACCAGCCGCAGCAACCTGCGTCGAGAAGATCACGTAACCAGCGTTTGCTTGGTCACCAGAGAGGCCGGAGTTAAAGCCGAACCAACCGATCCAAAGCATGGAAGCGCCGATCATGACCATGCCAGGCTGCGCTGGTGGCTGAAGGGCGTTCGGGAAGCCTGCGCGCTTGCCAAGCATGACGGCGATAACCAGAGCGGCAACACCAGCAGCTTGGTGAACGACAAGACCACCAGCCCAATCGAGCGGAGCAACACCTGTAACCCACTCAAGCGGAGAAGCGCCAGCGTACTCGCCTTCGCCGCCAAGACCGACCATCCAGACCCAGTAAGCGAGTGGGCAGTAAACCACCACGACCCAAATCGCGGAAAACAGCATGACGAAGGAGAACTTAACCCGCTCAGCGTACGCGCCCAAAATCAGCGCCGGGGTAATGATCGCAAACGTCAGACCGAAGGCTGCGCCCGCCATGTCAGCGTGCGGCGTTGTCGCCATAAAGATCTGTGAGAAGTCGAGGCCAATGTAGGGGTTGGCTGGACCGTCGCCGCCGGTGGTCGACGAAAGGACGTAACCGATGACCATCCAAACAATGGAAATCAGGCCGGTGATCGCGAAACACTGCATCAGGACTGAGAGGAAGTTCTTAGCGCGGACAAGACCGCCGTAGAACAGGGCGAGACCGGGGATCGTCATAAACAGAACGATCGCGGTTGAGGTGAGAAGCCAAGCGTCCATTTGGGAAACCTTTTTTTACAACATACAACGTGAAGCCAGTCAGAACCGGCGTGTGATGAACGGACCAAAGGCCGCAAAGACGGGTCTCGCAACGAGTGCGCGCCCAAAAAACGGGCAAAGAATAGAATTTACGCACAAATGGTGAAAATTTAGGCAGTGTGTATTTGTTTGCTGGAGAAACTCGGTCAAGCTTCTCTCAAAATGCGACCCGAAGAAGCGGTTTTTGCGAATTCTATGACGAACGAGTCCTCATTTCGCACGCCGCCTGCGCGCCTCACTTCACTTTCGCGCCTTTAAAGCACCAGCCAAGCTGCACCTCGTTCAACAATGCTTCTGACCGCGATCAAGCATCGGGTGAAGCGGCGCTTAGAAAGCGAGCGGCGCTCGCTATACCCGTCCAGCTGAGACAAATGGCCCCAAATCGCTGCCTTCATAATCTTTAGATTTTGTTTCTATCTTGCCTCTAAGTATGATTTAGTTACGTGACGAACTTGACGTAAATCAAATGAAAGGCCGCCGTGATGGCTACCGTTGAAGCAAAAAATTTCTCTAGAGATGCCGATGAAGTCGCGACGCCAAACAATGCGCGCGTCGAAACCGTGAACGTACTGGGCCAACGGGTCATGCGCCTGACGGTACAGCCGGGCTGGAAATGGTCTGAAGACATCAAGCCAATGGTTGGCACAGATAGCTGTCAGGCCAAGCACGTTGGCGTCATCATCGAGGGCTCGATCATGTGTCGTCACGACGATGGCAGCGAAATCACCTATTCCGCCGGTGACGCCTACGCCATCGAGCCGGGCCACGATGCCTGGGTTGTCGGAGACTCGCAGGCCGTAGCCTATGAGTTCCACGGCGTTTGGGGCGAAAAGCACTAATCCAACCCACGCCCCTCCCGTCGCCGCGCGTCCCTTGGGCGCTCAAGTAAAACCGCGACTGGAGCACGCCCCCCTTGACCACCGACCGATGACATCAACGCAGAAAAAGAGAGAGGATCACCATGAAAATCATATCATCCGTAGAACTCACCAAAGGTTACGCTCACTGGAGAAACCTTTTTGACTCCAACAACGCACTCCGCGAAGAACACGGCGTAAAGGTGCTGGCCGTGGGCCATGACAAAGACAACGAGAACAAGGTCTGGACCTGCATCGAAGTTGAATCCATGGAAAAAATGATGGCGATGGCCAACTCCCCCGGCATGATCAAATTGCGCGAAGAAGCTGGCGCCAAGCTCGACACCCAAACATGGGTTGCGCTGGTCGAATAGGGCCAAAGCATTGGAGCAGGTGGCCTGCTCCAATGCAACAAACTCAAATGCCGGACTTAATCATTTAGGAGATGACGATGATTGGTGAAAAAGTAGGTTCGCTCAACCTGACAGAGCTCAGCAAGCCGATAGAATCTGGCGCATTTGGTCTGCCAGCGATGGAAACAAACAACATGGGTGGCGGCACCCTCGTCGGCCATGAAGTTATGGCGCGTGCAACGTTTACTTCAGCAATGCGGCCCGACGGTTCATGGCTAGGCGATTGTCCAGCTGGCGTCATTTTCTGTGCCGAGGGCGTCGCGACATTCATATGCCATGGCATTGGTAATATGACTGAAGCCGGCGGCGTATCGTTCCGTGGTGGGGCTTCATTTGAAACAACATCAGACGCCCTGTCTGAACTTAACGGCAAATACTACATGTTCACTTACGAGTCTGATGCAGACGGAAATGCAGTGTGGGAGCTTTACCCCTGCCTGTAAAAAGATTGGCTTAGGGTCATGGCTCTAAGCCAATTATCCGCGTGTTAAGGGTTTTACTCAAACTATTTACTGAGACAAATACGCCAAAATCGTGCTCAGCAGTAGTATTAATATAATATTTTACGGCATAAATTCCTCAGTTTAATTTAACTTTTATTCGTGAATCGATTTTATACGGTTATCGTAATATTATTATCTCGGTTCGGTCGATATCGTTTGTTGTACATATTTTTTAGTGTCAGATTCATGCCTGTAGTGGCGTCTGATCCCAAGGTTCCCTGCACAATGTACGGGTTGCTTAGGAACTTCAGTCATGACGTCGTTTGCCTTTTCAGATTTCGACCGGAAATTAACTGAACAGCGACAGGCGCGGTCCCATAGCTTAGCTTCGGTGCTTGGATTGTCAGCAGGGGCGCTTGGTTGGGCAAATATGGCCCAAGCTTCGAGCGAAGACGCCGGACTCAAGACGATTTTGCCCAAAGAATTCTACACACTCCATGACGACGGCAGCGCCATCATTGGGCTGTCGACGGGCGGCCAGCTTTCGCTGGCTCAAGACCAGTACGTCATTCTTGACGATGGACTGCTGCTCATCGTCGATGAACTGGCACAAAATGCCTTGGTCCAACTCCCCGTGATGGGCGCCCTTCGCACCGAAATGTCTTCTGAGACCCAGCAACCCGTCCGCTCGCCGGACGGCGGCGTGGTCGAAGCCTCAGACGCCCAACCCCTTTGGTCAGGCGATGGTGACGCCCCGCGGCTGTTTACCGAAGTCGATATTAGGCGTTTTGAGCTCGCAAGCCATGAGAGCAGCGCATCAGGCGACCATCCGGACGGTTGGCATCCAGCAGAAGGTGGGATGATTCTCGGTGGATTGCTCGCAGCCGTCAGCTTGTTTTCCAACACGCCCCAAGCAACCGAAGAAGGCGAAACAGACACAGAAACCGGTAGCTCCGCAGCGCCAGCCTTGCCTGACATCAGCAGCGCAGGCCCAATATGGATGGATTCCGAAGTCCCAGATTCTGGTGATTTCTCAATCATAGGAGGCGCTGGTGCTGCTTGGATCGGCTACACCGAACCGACCGCTGGCAGTACCGACGCCATTACGGACCTCGCCAAGGATTCCTCAGCAACAATCGATATGAGCGCAAGCGGCCCGACGCTGCTGGAAGCTGATCCGGAGGCCGTGAGGAATGGATCGCTTGTTTATACGGGCGGATCCCAAGCAGACACGCTTAACTTTCCGGGCATCATGGGCACGAACGGCTCTGTCACCTTCGACATGTCTGAAGGAGGAACAAACACCGTTTCATTAGGAGTGGCCGTCAGTTCAGGAGGATCATTGTCTTACACAGGCGGCAATGGCCCCGACACCGTCTCAACGGGCAGCGGTTCTGGCGTAAACGGTGGGACGATGTCTTTCAATATGTCTGCGGGCGGAGATAACGTTCTTAATATTGGCAATGGCAACGCGCCAGACAGTTTCACCTACGTAGGTGGTCCCAACACAGATACGCTCGATTTTGGCGATGGCTTTAGTAACTTTGAAACCATGGTGGTCGTTCTCGATATGACCAACGGCGGAGATAACACGGTAACTTTTCTTGGTGGCCCCTATTCAACCTTTACCTATTTGGGGGGCAGTGGGATCGACAAGATTATCAACAACGGGTCATTCTTGTCCTCTGGCGGAACCAGTAGAATTGAGCTTGGGCCGGGCGCGGATGAATTGAACACTTACAACAATTTTGAACCCAATGGAGCCAACACCTATACCATCGACTTGGGCGACGACACCGACATTGATGTCATTGAAATGCCAGACAGCGTGAACCCGACTGGTTCAATAAACCAAGTTGTCATCAAGTACTTCGTCCCTGGGACCGATACTATTTTGCTGGGATTACCCACGGCAACGGCTGACGTCACTTTGACGCAAAACGGGGACGACATCGAAGTGACAGCAGCGAACATCAACTTTACCATCGAAGACGCGGTTGCAACCAATACGACCTTGTCATTGGTGAGCGGAGATGTGCTGATTTCCTGAGCGGGTTACCGGCTCCCCCCACCCCGTGCAAACTTCTGCAGCGGTCATTGAGGCAAAAGCACCCCCAACACGTCACGATCCGTTCGCGCGCCATATCGATCAGGGCGGCACTGGCGACCGGGATCGGCTATCGTTGGGTTTAGGCCATTCTATGAGGAACATTGGAGCGGGCGACCGGAATCGAACCGGCATATACAGCTTGGAAGGCTGTCGTTCTACCGTTGAACTACGCCCGCATCCTTAGCGCTACAAATAGTCCGAGCGCCGCGTGTTCGCAAGAGCGGGCGTGCGCTTAAAGTGAGAGGCTGCACCCCATCTATTGACATCAGATGCCGCGGTTAGCTGTTTTGCGCCGGCTGCTGTATGGGCCCCGTTTGGTACAGCTTTACTTTCAGCCCACCGTGCGGGATCGGCGACGTCGGTTTTTTGAACCGAAGCCCCGTGGCTTTTGCGAGCTGATGGTCATCCGTGATCAAGCCAACGCGCCATCCTGCAAAGCGTTCCTTCATGACGTTACCAAAGGCACCATAGAGCGCCGCTAGTCCTTTCTTGTCGCCAATCCGGTCGCCATAGGGCGGATTGACGATCACCAACCCGGTTGCCTCTGTGGAAGGCCGCTGCAAATCACTGATCGCAAAATGGTTAAATCGCGCCCATTCGCCAACGCCAGCGCGCTCGGCGTTGGCACGGCTCATTTCGATCGCTCCCGCGTCGCGGTCACTGCCCCAAAAATGAAGACCCTCAGCGCCTTCTGGCGCCTGCGCTGTTTTCATTTGGGCGAAGGCCTGTGCTGAAAAGGACGGCAGGTGTTCAAAGGCAAAGGATCGACTGCGCCCAGCCTGCAAACCCAGCGTCATTTCTGCGGCTTCGATAACAAAGGTGCCAGAGCCGCACATGGGATCCACCAACGGCTCACCCGCTTTATAGTCACAGGCCAGCAGGAACTGCGCCGCCATGGTTTCGCGCATGGGGGCTTTATTGACGGCCAGCTTGTGTTCGCGCTTGTGCAAAGGGTCGCCGGAGGTATCAATGCTGATGGTGCACAAATCATCGTCCAGCCGCACACGCAGGCAAAGCGGTGCACTGGGGGAGATCTTCACGCCAAGCTTGTCGGTGATTGCGCCCTCGATGCGCTGACGAATGGCCCCGGTGTGATAGACCCGCGACCGCTTGGACGATGCTTCGACAGAGATCGGAACGTTCGTGGGCAGAAACTCAGCCCAATCGACCTTGCGGCTTCGCTTGTCCAACTGCGCCAGATGCGGCGCACGGAATTCAGCGATCCGAACCAAAACCCGGCTCGCGCCCCGCATTTCCAGGTTAGCGCGCCAGACGTCGGGCCACCCGCCTCGGCACGTTGCGCCGCCGGCGACGGTCTCCACCTTGGCAAAGCCGCGCTCGCGTGCCTCCTGCCCCAAAACAGACTCAAGGCCGGGCAAACCGACAAGGAAGATTTCAAAATCATCAGCATTGTTCATGGGCGGACCCTAAGCCAGAAGACTCAGCGCGTCATGGCTTGAGTTATATCCCCAGCCCTGAAACATCGGCCTGCCCCGGCGGGCCTGTTCGCACAAAAAAAGGATGGTCAGCCGTCGCGCGGACCATCCCTCTATTCTTGACCAGACTGATTTCTGGTGCGTGCTTGGTCTTAAGCGTAGACGATGCTCGACATGGCCCACAGCAGGTAAGCGTAACCCGCCACAAAGACCAACGGTGCAATCACCGGCTCAGCCGTGTACTTCACGCCTTCCTTCACACCAACCTGCGACTGGATGGTAACAAGGCTCGCACCGGCGGCGATGAGGCCTTGCACGAGGAACAAGGTCAGAATGAACCAGCCGCCCTCGGGACCGACAAACAACATCACCACATGCAAAAGCGCCCCAGCCGCAGCAAAGCTGCCAACGAAGCGACCCATGATGATCCCTGTATGGCTGATGTTGAAGCGATCAAAGAACGACGCCGTCCCCACCAGCATTTGGAATGCATAGTAAGCCCAACCCAAGGTCAGGATCACAAAGATCACCAGATTTATAATTCCACCGAAACTCTCAACCATGATTTTCTCTCTTAATCTCAGTTCACGCCATTCGCGCTGAGCTGAACATTATACGATCATGATCGGACAGGCAGGGTGATTGCAGCGGCATACATTAGAAACTTGTTATGTATTGAGATTGCCACGTCTTTTTGGAGCCAAATCATCTGGCTTCGCGCCGTTACCCGCTCAAACCGGGTCAAAGCTCATGGGCCGATAGCCACGATCCGTATTCGGCAGAAAAAGTGTTCGAACGCAAAGGGGAAAGGTGGTGGAGAGAGGTGGATTCGAACCACCGTACCCGAAGGATCGGATTTACAATCCGACGCATTTAGCCGCTCTG
>ENA-OQVM01000056-OQVM01000056.1-marine-metagenome-genome-assembly--contig:-NODE-56-length-154542-cov-7.479474_pt1 | contig 154542 bp, 156 predicted proteins | sample MGYA00237776_ERZ505498 | MGnify/ENA primary metagenome ERZ505498 (study PRJEB26159, sample SAMN06265151) | marine metagenome | isolation source: Helgoland LTER site | place: Germany:Helgoland, sampling...
AAGCAACTCTTACTCAGCGCCTACGGATTTGGCACCCTGCCCGAAACCGAGTCTCTGCTACTTACCGTCGAACCTAATCTGCCGATAGATAAAGGCTACGTGCTCCATATCAACGATGTTCCTGTCGATGGCTTCTGGTCGCTAGCCATGTATAACAACGAAGGCTATTTTGAAAAAAACCCATACGATGTATATGGCTTTAGCAACCAAAGCGCCGCAAAAAACGCCGATGGTTCTATCACTCTCCACCTAGGCGGAGACCCCAGCAGCATCAATTATATTCCTATCACCAAAGGTTGGAATTATGTCGTGAGAATGTATCAACCAAGAGTTGAACTACTCAACGGCACCTGGACATTTCCCAGTTTAAAAGAAGCGCGTTAGCGATAGTATGAGGAGTAGCCATAGTATGAAAACTAAACGAATAACCCAATCTTGCCTTGTTAGCCTACTAATTTTAATGGCAGGCTGCAGCGACTCGCCGGTTAATATTGCTGCCCCTAATGACATCATTGTCACCGAGTTAATGCCCAGTTCTGTGGGTGAAGGCCCCCAGTGGCTAGAGTTACACAACAGCTCCGAAGCCTCCATTGACCTCAGGGGTTGCGAAATCAGTAATACGCAGGACCAAGTAATAACGCTTACTGGCAGCCTTATCGTTGAAGCCCTAGACTATGCAGTGATTGCGAATAATCATCCCAGAGCAAAGCCAGAGGCGTTCAAAGGCGACAGATTCACCTATCAATCCGACATATTTGAATTGCCACCCGCGGGTGGCATAAGCCTGACCTGTCATGGCAAGCTGATAGATAGCATGACCTATCAAATTGGTGCGCCGACAATTGCAGCAACCAGCAGGTCATGGCAGTTAGAGCCGGGCTCAATCAGTGCTAAGGCCAACGATAACCAAGAAAACTGGTGCTACACTATCTTGGTCGAGGATTATATGGTGGGCGATCGGCGCTTTGCTTCACCAGGCATAGCCAACCCAATCTGTGAATCTGTTATGCCTTATGTGAGTTACAATGATCAGTCGCCATGGCTGATCGAGGGTATTGATTGGGACGCCACGTTGAAAGTCGCAGAGTCAGAATTTGCTAGGCAACTATCCACCTCAGAATTGCCAATTTGGGCCATTAGAGACCAAATTATTCCTCCAGAAATTGCCGCCAAGATTGCTGTTCTCTACTTCGATAATATTGATATGCTCTACGATACAAAGCCCTTTTTGGTCCTTGATTGGAACCATGCTGTTTGGCACCTTTCATGGGCCATTTCTAATCTCTATCGCAATGGCGATAGCGCTGTTAAAAAAGAATTACAGCTGGCTTACGAAGACGCCATTACACGCCCGGAGACACTTGAGCGTCGTAACTATATTGCCATTGATCATATTAGAAATGATGTTGTGGTAATGGGCGATATTCATACGGCGGCACATATGCGCATGAAGCAGTTAATTATCGCCCCAGGTAATCCAGATTATTTGCAGAGCTTTGAGGAATATCAGGATAATAAAAGAAGCCTATTCACGCTAAAAACCATTCATGTTATCTATAGCGTAAAGACCTTTTTTGAGGATATTTTTTAGCCTAATCTTATCGCTAGCTCGATCAAGCGCTACAACGATCGTAGCAACAGTTCATCAGCCAAAATGTAACCGCCGATACTTACCACCAAAATATAAAAGTGGGTCACGATGTGGTTCAAACTTTGCCCTTACCACTTCGCCAATGAATATGATGTGGTCTCCTTGGACAATCATATCTTTTTTTACGCACTCATAGCTCGCTAGCGACCCCTCTATAATCGGAACGTTCTGATCCCAGGTACTCCACTTAATATCTGCAAAACGATCAACCCCTTTAGACGCAAATACGTTTGAAACGGGTTGCTGCCCAGTGTGCAACACATTTATCGCAAAGGATTTAGCAGCGCTGAATAGCTCTAAGCTGCCGACATGCTCACCTAGACAAACTGAGACTAATGGTGGATCAAGAGAGACTGAACTAAATGAATTTGCGGTCAAGCCAATGGGTTTCCCTGCTTGATCCAAAGTGGTTACCACGGTGATTCCTGTGGCAAAACACCCCATTGCATCTCGTAGGGTTCGTGCATCTGAACCACTCACATATTCTGGTGGTTGGTGCGGCACATGGTTTTCCAAAAACTCCAATACAAGAGCACTAAACTCATCCGCTTTATCGAAGGCAACATAGTGCCCAGCACCTTCAATTTCAGAAATCTCAGCCTGTGGGATTAAATCGGCGAAATATTGGGTTGCCTTTGATGAGCTTACTTCGCTTTCAATACCGCGCACCATAAGCGTAGGAAGCTTCAAGTTTTGTGCCGCTGGCTTAAGCTTACTCTGCAATTCGAGAAAGTCGAAACCCCCTTCGAACAAGCCTTGGTCAAAATCATCGCTCGAAGCGCGTTCACTAATTATTTCGGCAATACTGTCCTCATTCAAACTTTTGAAGTCTGGGGGCGGATTGGTCAAAACCAGACCCGTGGCTATAGGTGCGGCAGCGTTACCTACTGCTGCCAAGGCGATCCAACCGCCAAAATTTGAGCCAATGATCACAGGACGTGATTCCAGTTGAGCCACAAACGCCATTAAATCCCCAATAAAGGCATCTAAGCTGTAATTGCAGTCCTTAGGCCTATCACTGCCACCATGGCCTCGCAAATCTAAGCTAATCACATAGCGCCCGGCCAGCGCCAGCGTCTTTGCGGCGTTAGCCCATACCTTACGAGTTTGCGTTATTCCGGGTAGCAACACTACCCAAGGGTGGTCTTCGTTTCCATAGGCATCGGCAGCTAAAACAACACCGCCAAAACCAATAAATTCTTTAGTTCTCATAGTACCTTTACTCTAGTGTAGAAATGCTCGGCCGGGACCGAACCGATTCGTACCACGCATGTAGATTTTTCAAACGCGCGTCGGGTTTTAGATCTACCATAGCGCTAGCAAACTCAATGGCGGTAAATAGACTGATATCGGCAATAGTAAAACGATCACCAGCAACATAGGGGCTCTGTGCAAACTCAAGGTCCAACCGCTCATAGTAATTGCGCGCTGCCACATCGCTCGCGATCTTGGCTTCGGGTATTTGCTTAACGATTCCTAGCTGCGCCAAAATCGGCCCATGGACCCAAGAAACTCCAATTTCACGCCACATCTCAAACTCGATATGTCGATTCCTGGCTTCAATATGGCTCAATTCAAAAGCGCCTTCTCCGAACAGGTTTGGCTCAGGGCAAATTGCTTCCAAGTACCGACAAATTGCCACGGACTCTGAAATACAACGACCATCCTCTAATTCAAGAACGGGTATTTTTCCACTGGGATTCTTCTTCAAAAACGCCGGAGATTTGTGTTCGCCCCTGCGCATATCACAGGGAACCATTTCGAGTTCGATGCCCTTCTCATTTGCAAATATTTTTACACGTTTTGGATTAGGGGCGCCCGGAAAATCGTATAATTTCATAACTGTATCGCTATTAAATGAGACTTATTAAATGAGACTTATTCAGCCACTTTCACTAATTGCTTGCCAAGGTTCGCTCCGCTCAGTAAACCTTTAAAGGCAGCCTCTGCCTTCTCTAAACCGTAGGCGATAGTTTCTGTATATTTGAGCTCACCGTTTAATACCTTCTCTGTCAGTAGAGCTGTAATCTCATGGTATTGGTCGTGCCACTCGCGCACCTGAAAGTAGCGAAATTCTGGTGGCTCTGGCAGTGCATTAAAAATATCCATGGGTGTTTCTGCCTTGTTCAAATCCGGCGAGTTGTAGGCCGATACATAACCGCAAATGGGCACACGTGCACCTTTATTTAATAGAGGTGCAACGGCCTTGGCGACATCGCCACCGACGTTCTCAAAATAAATATCAATGCCATCAGGGCATGCGCTTTTAAGATGGTTTGCGAAATCATCATCCTTGTAGTCGACAGCGGCATCAAAGCCCATCTCATCGACTAAAAATCTACATTTCTCTGCTCCTCCAGCAATGCCAACTGTGTGACATCCCTGCGCCTTAGCAAGCTGACCCACCACCGTGCCAACTGAACCGGCAGCAGCCGACACAACTATGGTGTCTCCAGACTTGGGCTTGCCAATAAAGGTAAGACCACTATAGGCAGTGCGCCCAGTCATACCTGCCGAGCCAAGGAAAATTGATAATGGCAAACCTTGGTCATTTACCTTATAAATATTTTCCATATCCTCATTTGCTAGAAAGTATTCCTGCCAGCCGGAAAAACAGGTAACTAAGTCTCCCTGTCTAAATTTTTCAGACTTTGATTCAACAACCACTGAAACCGTCTCGCCAACAATCACCTTGCCAATACCAATAGGGGCAAGATAGTTCTTAATCTCACTCATACGTGGCCGCATATAAGGGTCAAGCGACAACCATAGGGTTTTGAGCAATAACTCCCCCTCGACTAATTCTCTCACTGGCTCACTAACCATAGAGAGATCACCATCCCGCAGCTCTCCCTGAGGTCGTCGATTCAAAACAACTTTTCGATTAGTGTAGTTACTGCTCATTAGTGCCCCTCATGCTCTTCACTCATTTCTGCTCATAAGTAAAATTGTGAAAGATTACCTTCCCTTATTTTATTATACATATCCTATAATAAATAAAAACCCATGTATAGTCTCAATCATTCTGGCTTTGCCCTCACTCCCGATTTAATGAAAGGTATTTTGATTTTAATCGCACGTATTATTATCGCGCAACGGAATAGAAGTGCTGATGACCAGAACAGCCCAGGCCTGATAGAGGAAAAAAGGACGCTCAATTTTCGCATAATATATGGAAGTAATGGTCATACCCCCACCATCAGAGCACCTGCAATGACGAACCACAGTGGTATGGATTTAAATATCTTTACGCTTAAGTTGCTTTACAGTGGCGACGAGTTACTGCTTTAAATCATTAAGGTCTCTAACCAGCTGCCGTAGCAATATTGGCTAAGGACTCATGGTAAACTCTAAAGGTATCAGCAAACCGAAACTAAAACGCAGTGTGAATTTGCACTAGAGGATAGTACTTTAATCCTCACACTATTAAGAGTAGAGATTGGAGATTGGATATTAATTATGCTTAAACTTAACGCCATCGCACTTTTCTGTGCCCTACCCCTATTGGCCAACTGCGCTTCCAGCCCTGATAGTATAGCGGCAGTGCCCTATCCCGATCAGGTGTTCAGAAATATGACCTGCGATCAGATAAAGGCTGAATACTTAAAAATTGAAACCAGTGTCGCCAAGATTACAGGGCAGCAAAGCTCTGAAAGAACAAAGGATCAAGGGATGGGCCTAGTAGGCGGGATGTTGTTAGGCTCATCATTCATATTGACCGAGGGCAACAGCGAGACAGCGTCCAAGCTGGCGTTAATAAAAGGCAAATATGAATCAGTAAGTCGGGTCAGTGCAGAGAAAAAGTGCGTCACTGAGGTTGCAGCCCCCTAAGGATTTTAGGGCGCTGATCCAGCTAAGTAAGACTATTATTGAGCTAGCAGTGCACAAGCAGTACACAAAACCGGTACTAGAATTATTTGTCATTTTTACTGAAGAAAGCCAGACTCAAACCACTCATAAAAATAAGATGTTCATCAGCAGTATTGGCGACATCAGGGTCTACCAAAATAACCCTTTCCTTTTCAAACCAACCTATTGCACCTAGCGTCTTAGCTCCATCAGACATTTTGTATCCAAGAGGCTTAGGATTCTTACGTTTATTGCCAACCACACGATGCAGCGAACTGCCCTGCAACTCTCGGCCATCTGGTAAAGTAATGATTACCTTGCGATTTTCCACAGGCGGGCCCATCGAGAACTTTGGCTTTTTAAAGGGCAAGACCACTAAGACCGCTGTTTGCTCGCCACTTTGCATGACACATTGATAGTCGATTGCGCCCTGGCGCTCAAATGTCATGCCGAATTGGTTCGTTATCTCCTTCTTTATACCAGAGCAAAATATGCCCCAAGTACCATGGGTGTCATGTACCAAGGTTATCTCAGTAGTGGTCTTTGATTTACCAAAGCCCATAAACGAACTAGAAGACTTTCTGTTTTTCCATGTTCCGGTATAAGCACCAATATTCAAATCATGGGTTTTGTAGTTAAACTTCATGAGTAACGACTTTGTTGGGTAGGTCGTCGCTCCCGCGAAATCTTCATCAAAATCTGTATCGGCCACCTTAAAAAAGGCAGTAGCGGGTAAAGTGGTCGTTAACGAGACCCAAAAAAGGATATTCGTTAGGTGCGTTCTAATCATGGTTAAACTCCAAAAATAATCGACAAAGGCTCAGGCCTGTACTCATAAGATGTTCGACAATTAAAAAGATAGGCTCTTGTATACAAGGGTACAGTAGTTTTGACAGTAGCAGTAAAGGATCGCCCCCAACAATCTAACTGGCCTTCTATAACACCCCCACTACGAGGCATCAGATAAACCTCACCCTTACTATTTAGAATGTCTTGGGAGAATGTTTTAGCGTTGGTTTTAGGTTTTATTCCCATATCGTCCTCTATGACAATAAACAGATAACGTATCTGTGAAAGTCTCTGTGAAGATGATAAGAGCAAAACCCTATTAAATCAAGGATTTAGGAATTGTGTGAATCGAGTGTGAAAATACTAAACTATTGATTTATATAGGTATTTTTACTTGACACTATTCCCACTCAATAGTCGCTGGCGGCTTGCTCGAGACATCATAGGCAACCCGGGACACATCGGAGATTTCATTGATAATGCGATTGGAGACTTTCTCTAGTAACTCATAGGGAAGATGCGCCCAACGTGCTGTCATAAAGTCGATAGTCTCGACAGCACGAAGTGCAATGACCCACTCATAGCGGCGTGCATCGCCCACTACACCAACGGATTTAACCGGTAGGAATACGGCAAAAGCCTGGCTGGTTTTTTGGTACCAACCAAAGTTATGTAACTCTTCAATAAAGATCGCATCGGCTTCACGGAGAATATCGCAGTACTCACGCTTCACTTCACCGAGGATACGCACGCCGAGGCCGGGGCCAGGGAATGGGTGACGATAGACCATATCGTAGGGCAGACCCAGCTCAACACCGATCTTGCGCACTTCGTCTTTAAACAGTTCACGCAGAGGCTCAACCAACTTCAGAGCCATATGATCTGGCAGTCCGCCGACATTGTGGTGTGATTTGATGACATGGGCTTTGCCAGTTTTGGAGGCGGCAGATTCGATCACATCGGGGTAGATAGTGCCCTGAGCGAGGAATTTCACATTGTCTATTTTGTGGGACTCTTCGTCGAAGATTTCGATAAAGGTGTTGCCTATGACTTTGCGTTTTTTCTCAGGATCACTAACTCCTGCCAGACCGTCTAAAAACTTGTCTTGGGCATTGGCGCGAATGACTTTGACGCCCATATTTTTGGCGAACATCTCCATGACCATGTCGCCTTCGTTTTTGCGCAACAGGCCGTTGTCGACAAATACACAGGTGAGCTGATCACCTATGGCTTTGTGCAGCAGTGCGGCGACTACTGAGGAGTCAACGCCACCGGAGAGGCCCAAGAGCACATGGCTATCACCAACCTGTTCTTTTACGCGGGCGATCTGATCTTCGATAATCGCGGCGGCGGTCCAGAGGCCTTCACAGCCGCAAACTTGCAGCGCGAAGTGTTGGAACATACGCTCGCCCTGAAGGGTGTGCGTCACTTCGGGGTGGAATTGGATACCGTAGAATTTTTTCTCTTCGTTGACCATGCCGGCAATGGGGCAAGATGGAGTCGAGGCCATCAGGCTAAAGCCTTCGGGCATGGCGACGACTTTGTCACCGTGACTCATCCACACATCGAGCAGTGACTCACCGTCGCTGCCGATATGGTCTTTAATGTCTTGCAGCAAGGCTGATTCGTTTTCTACCTTGACTTGGGCATAGCCAAATTCTCGGACAGTGGAGGTATCTACTTTTCCGCCAAGCTGGCTGGCCATGGTTTGCATGCCGTAGCAGATACCCAATACAGGCAGTCCCATGGTGAAGACACAGTCTGGTGCACGGGGTGCTGATGCGCCGCCGGTGACAGATTCGGGTCCGCCGGAGAGGATAATGCCTTTGGGATTAAATTCGCGGATTTCTTCTTCGGTGATATCCCAGGCACGGATCTCTGAGAACACGCCAATCTCACGCACGCGGCGGGCAATTAGCTGGGTGTACTGGGAACCAAAATCGAGAATAAGAATCTTTTGCGAATGTAGATCTGACATTGATGGTCTCTCTAAAATAAGCTCTCTAAAATAAGCTTTCGATAATTAATATTTTAAAAAACGCCTGGGCGTCTTCTAAGAAAGAAGAAAGGCTGCGACATTAATTGAACGCAGCCTTTTCTAAAAACACTAAAACACTACAGCACTTTAACACCACAGTAGTGACAAACTGTTATCGACCACCGGCCGGATAGTTTGGCGCTTCTTTGGTAATCTGCACATCGTGCACATGGCTCTCGTTGGTACCAGCTGAGGTCACGCGAACAAATTCAGGTTCGGTACGCATCTGTTCCATGGTGCTGCAACCGGTGTAACCCATTGCCGAGCGCAGGCCACCCATCATCTGATGGATAATCGCTGACACTGGACCTTTATAGGGCACACGACCTTCGATGCCTTCGGGAACCAATTTCTCGGCGCCGTCGTTTACATCTTGGAAGTAACGGTCACTGGATCCCTGATTGCGGGCCATGGCACCTAGGGAGCCCATGCCGCGATAGGATTTGTAGGAGCGACCCTGATAGATTTCGATATCGCCCGGCGCTTCTTCAGTACCGGCTAACATGGAACCCATCATGACGGCGCTGGCGCCAGCCACAACGGCCTTGGACATATCGCCTGAATAGCGGATACCGCCATCGGCAATTACTGGAACACCGGTTCCTGCAAGGGCTGCTACGGCGTCGGCGATGGCGGTGATCTGCGGTACACCAATACCGGTGACTATTCGTGTGGTACAGATTGAGCCTGGACCTATACCCACTTTGACGCCGTCAGCTCCGGCATCGGCTAGGGCTTTGGCACCAGCACCAGTGGCGACGTTGCCGCCAATAACTTGAACGTCGGGGAAGTTAGCCTTGATCCAGGTAACGCGATCGAGGACATTCTTGGAATGGCCGTGAGCGGTATCGACTACTAGGACGTCAACACCAGCAGCGACCAGAGCAGCAACACGTTCGTCGGTGCCCTCGCCTACGCCGACTGAAGCGCCAACACGGAGTCGACCCTGATCGTCTTTACAGGCATTGGGATGCTGTTCGGCTTTATCGATATCGGTAACGGTTATCAGACCTTTGAGTTCAAAGGCGTCATTCACAACCAATACTTTTTCAATTCTATGTTCGTGGAGCAGTGCCCGCACTTCGTCTGGCTCGGCGCCCTCTTTGCAGGTGACTAGCTCGGCTTTGGGTGTCATCACTGAGGTCACCAGTGCATCCATATCGGTAGCAAAACGTACATCGCGACGTGTGACTATACCCACTAGGTTGCCGTCTTCGAGAACTGGCAGACCAGAGATATTGTTGGCCACGGTTAGGGCGTAGAGTTCGGCAAGGGTGGCTGAAGACTGAATGGTGAAGGGGTCTTTAACCACACCACTTTCATATTTCTTCACTGCCAGAACTTCTTTGGCCTGCTGTTCGATGGTCATGCTTTTGTGGATGATGCCGACGCCGCCTTCCGCTGCGATGGCAATGGCCAGACGCGCTTCGGTGACTGTGTCCATGGCCGCTGAGACCAGTGGGATATTCATGGTTATGCCACGAGTAAGCTGCGAGTGGGTCGACACGTCTTTTGCTGTAACAGCAGAGTAGCCGGGTACCAACAGTACATCGTCGAAGGTTAATGCTTCATGGGAAATGCGTAACATAAGGGGACGCTTACCTCAGCGAGGTTTTGGAAAGTAAGCGCTGCATTATAATTCAGCGGCCATGTCAAGGTAAACAACTATTTGGGCTGCTGGAGGAAGTTAAAAGCACAGATAAAACCGTGACTTAAAGTGCCCTCAATCCCTACAATAGCAGCATGATAACCAATCCTTCAGAACGTCAAATCTTCAGCGTTAGCCAGCTTAATCGCAGCGTGCGTCATTTAATCGAAACTCAGCTGCCACTGCTCTGGGTGGAGGGTGAGATTTCGAACTTTGCTCGCCCTGCTTCAGGCCATTGGTATTTGACCCTGAAAGATGATCAGGCCCAGGTGCGTTGCGCGATGTTTCGCAATTCTAATCAGCGGGTTGGCTTTAAGCCAGCCAATGGCACTCAGGTGTTGGTGCGCTGTCGTGCTGGCCTCTATGAGGGGCGCGGTGAGTATCAGCTGGTTATTGAGCATATGGAGGAGGCGGGCTTTGGTGCGCTGCAGCGGCAGTTTGAGCAGCTTAAGCAGCAACTCAGCGATGAGGGGTTGTTTGATAATCAGCATAAAAAGCCGATGCCGGATTCGGTGTCGCATATTGGTGTGATTACCTCGGCCACTGGGGCGGCGGTTAAAGATGTTCTGTCGGTTTTGGAGCGGCGTTTTCCTTCGATTAAGGTAAGTATTTTTCCCACAGCGGTTCAGGGGGAGCAGGCGGCGAAACAGATTGTTGAGGCGATTGGCAATGCCAATCAGCTGGGCCAGTGCGATGCGTTGATTGTTGGGCGCGGTGGTGGTTCGCTGGAAGATCTCTGGCCGTTTAATGAAGAGGTTGTGGCTCGGGCTATTTTTGCCAGTGCGATACCGATTGTCAGTGCGGTGGGCCATGAGGTGGATTTCACTATTGCGGATTTTGTTGCTGATCTGCGGGCGCCGACGCCTTCGGCGGCAGCGGAGCTGTTGAGTCCGGATGGTGAGGATATTCTTAATCAGTTTGAGGGTTTTGAGATTCTGCTGACTGAGGCTTTGGGGCGCAAGATTCAGCAGTTGGGGCAGCGGGCTGATTATTTAAAGAAGCGTTTGCGGCATCCTGGGCATAAGTTGCAGGAGCAGAGTCAGCATTTGGATCATTTGGATATTCGTTTGCGGCGGGCGATTAATAGTCGGCTTGAGCAGCGGCGTGAGCGGATGAATCGACTGCAGAGTCAGCTTTCTCGGGTGCATCCTGGGGAGGCGATTGGTGAGTATCATCAGCTGGTGGCTAGGTATGTTAAGCAGATGTCGCGGTCGGTTAAGCAGCAGCTTGAGGTTAGGCGCAGCAAGACTGGGCAGGCGATGCATTTGTTGGATACGGTGAGTCCGCTGAAGACCTTGGGGCGGGGGTATTCGATTATTCGTGATGCGGATGATGCGGTGATTAAGTCGGTGGCTGCTGTGACTGAGGGGGATGTTTTGCGCGGGCAGTTGGAGGATGGTGAGGTGGTTTTTGCTGTGACTGGGACTACTGGTAAGACTCTCTAGTAATACTCTCTGACTATTGGATCTTTTGGTGGGTGCGGGTTGGTGGTGGGTGCGCTATAGCCTCTGGATCTGTCCTTGAGATCGGTCCCATGGGCGCTATTATTTTCAGCGTTCGCACAACTCGCTGACGCTCAAACAGGTGCTCTCTCTTTCTGAAAATAATTGCTCCCATAAGCGGGCCCTGATTGATCTCAAGGACAGACCCAGAGACTATCTGGGCTCTCGCAGTGGGCTGGTGACAATTAGGCTTTCCTTTAAAATACTTTCCTTTAAAGGCTCTTCTACCCTAATTTTCTAGGGCCTGTTCTAGGTCGGCAATAATATCTTCTATGGCTTCTAATCCGGCTGATATGCGCACTAGGCCTTCACTGATGCCGTGGGCGGCGCGCTCTTCTAATGTATAGACGGAGTGGGTCATGCTGGCGGGGTGTTGAATTAGGGTTTCTGCATCACCTAGGCTGACGGCTAGTTTGGCTAGTTTGAGTTTGTTGAGCACACGCACGCTGGCTTCGTACCCGCCTTTGAGTTCTAGGGCTATCATGCCGCCAAAACTGTCCATCTGCTTTGAGGCGATGGCGTGCCAGGGGTCGGTTTTTAATCCGGGGAAAAATACCTGATCAACTGCTGGGTGCTGGTGGAGTATTTCGGCTATGGCTTGGGCGTTTTGGCAGTGGCGTTCCATGCGCAGTTGGAGGGTTTTGATTCCTCGTAGAATCAAGAATACGGTCATCGGTGAGATGACTGCGCCGGTCATATCTTTTAAACCAAACAGACGAATCTGTTGAATGGTCTCTGTATCACCCACTACTGCACCGGCAATTAAATCGCCGTGGCCGCCGAGATATTTGGTAGCTGAGTGAACGACAAGATCTGCGCCCAGGGTTAGGGGGCGTTGTAGTGCCGGTGTGCAGTAGGTGTTGTCGACCATTATTTTGATGTCGCTGCTGTAGTCTTTGACCAGAGCGCTGACTGCGGCGATATCGATAACCCGCATATTGGGGTTCACTGGGGTTTCGAAATACACCACTTTGGTTTTGTCGCTGAGGTGGCTTTGCAGTTCGGCATGGTCGGCGAAGTCGGCATAGCAGATATCGACGCCAAACTTTTTCAGCCCGTGCTCCATAAATGAGAATGTGCAGCCGTAGAGGGTTTTGTCGACGAGGATTTGATCGCCAGGGCTGACTAGGGTCCAGAGTGTGGCGGTAATGGCGCCCATGCCTGAGGCGGTTGCCAGTGCGGCTTCGCCCTCTTCCAGATCCGCTAGGCGTGTCTCGAAAATTTCTTGGGTGGGATTGGAGATGCGGCTGTAAAAGTGGCCTTTCTCTTCTCCTGAAAAACGTCCGGCGCCTTGGGCGACGCTGTCAAAGGCGTAGGTTGAGGTCATGTAGATGGGTGGATTCAGTGAGCCTTCGTTGGCGGATGAATCATAACCGGCGTGGACGGAGCGAGTGGCAAAGGAGAGTTTTTTGTTGGAGTCGGTGGACATGGGAATGCTCTATAGAAAGTATATTATGCAGCCACAGTAACCCTCTTAAACAAGCTAAATCTCCCGTTAATATTTGTTTTATTCTCTTAAAATAGCTATATTCGCCACATTATAGATATTTATAGGTGAATTATGCCAAATCCAAAGTTAGATCGAATGGACCGTCGAATTCTTGAAGAAATTCAGACTGATGGCAGTATTAGTAATCTGGAATTGGCTGAGCGGGTTGGGCTTTCACCCTCCCCCTGCGCCCGTCGGGTGAAGCTGCTTCAGGAGAGTGGGATTATTAGTCGGCAGATTATGCTGCTGGATCAGAAGAAGTTGGGGCTGCCGATTAGTATTTATATATCGGTGAGTTTGGATAACCAGAGTCCGGATCGGTTGGCGTATTTTGATGCTAAGGTTACTGGTTGGCCTGAGGTGGTTGAGTGTTCATTGATTACTGGCAGTGACACTGACTATTTGCTGAAGGTGGTGATGCCGGATATGGATTACTACCAGCGGTTCTTGCTGGATAAGCTTAATCAGGTTGCAGGAGTGAACAGTATTAAAACCAGCTTTGTGCTGCGGCAGGTTGTCCAGCGGACTGAGATGCCGCTGGATCATATTTGACGGCTATCGATAGCCGTCGCTATCGATAGCGGTCATCCTGAGAGAACGCAGTGAACCGAAGGATCTCCTTGGGTGTGGCTCCTTTCGAGGCCAGTGCCCGCTGGATGAGATCCCTCCACTACGGTCGGGATGACAGTGTGTTTGGCCGGCATGGCACTATTTTGTCATCCTGAGAGAACGCAGTGAACCGAAGGATCTCCTTGGATGTGCCGCCTTTCGAGGCCGGTGCTCACTGGATGAGATCCCTCCACTACGGTCGGGATGACAGCGTGTTTGGCCGGGATGACAGTGTGTTTGGTCGGGATGAAGGTGTGTTTGATCGGGACGACAGTGCCAGCCTACCCAATCACTTCTTCTTATCCTCATAACGCTTACTAAACTTGGTCACTGGCTTCTTCTTAAAGGTCGGTTTATTAACCGCCTTGCCCTTAGTGCTATAAGGATTTTCCGAAGTGCGATACTCAACCCGCACTGGCGTGCCATGTAAACCCAGCTCGCGGCGGAAGATCTTTTCCAAATAACGGGTGTACTGGGCCGGAACCGAATCAGTCTGGTTGCCGTGAATAATAATAATCGGCGGGTTGCGTCCACCGGCATGGGCAAAGCGCAATTTAATGCGTCGTCCGTGAACCAGCGGCGGCTGATGCTCTTCTACGGCGCCTTCCAAGACCTTAGTCAAACGGGATGCGCTGAGGGCGTCGGTGGCGGCACGATAGGCATTTTCAATGGAGTCATAGAGGTTGCCAACACCAGTGCCATGCAGTGCTGAAATAAAGTGTACATCGGCAAATTCGGCAAAGCGCAGTCGGCGTTTAATATCTTCTTTGATCTTCTCGCGTTTTTCCGGCTCAAGACCATCCCACTTGTTGACGCCAATCACCAAACCGCGACCGGCATCAATTACTGAGCCCATCAGGTGCAGATCCTGCTCGACTAAACCTTCGTGGGCGTCGACCATCAACACCACAACATTGGCGTCATCAATTGCCTGTAGGGTTTTAACAATGGAGAATTTCTCAATCGCTAATTTAATATTTTTGCGTTTGCGAATACCGGCGGTGTCGATCAGCGTGTACTTTTTGCCGTGACGTTCGTAATCGATATAAACGCTGTCGCGAGTGGTGCCAGCTTCATCAAAAACCACCACGCGGTCTTCACCGAGCAGGCGATTAACCAGGGTGGATTTGCCCACGTTGGGACGACCAACGACGCCGATTCGAATACCATTTAAGCCACTGTTATCCGGCTCAGCATATTCAGGATAGGGTTCGAGCAGCTCTTCCATCATCGAGCGTACGCCGCGACCATGGGTGGCTGTGGTGGGGAACATGCCGGAGAATCCCAGCTGATAAAAATCAGCCAGTGCTTCGGAGGGTTCCAGACCATCAATTTTGTTGGCAACCAGATAGACTTTGCGGTTTTTCTTGCGCAGGGTCTCGGCGATCATATGATCGGCGGCAATAATTCCGGAGCGACAGTCGACAATAAACAGCACAATATCGGCTTCGTCCATAGCCAGCAGAGACTGCTCGGCCATGCCTACGTCGATGCCCTCTTCCTCACCGCTGATACCACCGGTATCGATCACCATAAAGCGACGGTCGTACATCTCACCATCGCCGTATTTGCGATCACGGGTGAGGCCGGAATAATTGGCCACCAGAGCGTCGCGACTGCGTGTGAGCCGATTAAAGAGAGTTGATTTACCAACATTGGGGCGCCCAACAAGGGCGATAACAGGAATCATGGAATTAAAAATGCCGCAGGGTATAAGTGCGGCATTCTACGTTAGTTGACCAGACATCACACTAAAGAAAATAAGTCCTCATAATCGCCCTTAGTTTGGTGCTCTAGGCGACTATGTTTTCAATCCGCTGCATATGTGGCAAGAGATCCGCAGCATGCTCTGCAACTATGGAAGCAGGCACGTAATCGAGATTGCCACTGCACAGGTTGCGGGTGACCATCAATATCTTCAGGTCTGCCATGGTCAGGCGGCCATCGCAGAAAAACTCTCCGCCATTAGTGAGCAGCGTGGCATTAAGTCCAGCCAAAAACATCGGCACTGGCCCAGCTACGAGTTCAGTGCGAACACGCTGCTTTTCCTCTTCGGGCATAAAAAAGGTGTTAACCAAAAGCTGCATAAGGTCGTCGGCGGTATCCATGACATCGTCACAGACCGCTGCTTCCCAGCTGTCTTGGGGATACAGGTCGGCCATTTTGCCTACTAGGCGGTTGATCGCATTGGACTGATTGAGCAGTTTGCCGTCGACCTCCATAACCGGGACTTGCTGATAGAGATAATCGGCTTTTACGGCGGGCCAATCGGTAATGGGGATGCGGTGATCTTCGAAGGCAATGCCCGCTAGTTTCAGTGCTATTCGGGCAGGCTCGCCGCGGCCGCCGGGGAAATCAAAATAACTTAGCTTTAGGGTTGCTGTTGTCATGCGGTTAAAAACTCCTGTTCTGTTAATGGTCGGACGATGGCATTGCCATCATCAGAAATCCTGAGAATGCTGCATTGGATGGCGACAGGCTGCTATCGACTTTAGTTTTCGCTTCGTTGATTAAGTCTCGATAGGCAGTGTAAAACGCCCAGCTCGGGGTTGGCTTGTAGATCAACTCTGGCACATCAAAATGCTGAATAATATTTTTCGCCGTGGTGGGTTTTACAAACACTTCAGTGGTTGGCGCGTAATAGGCGGGAATAATCGAGATGAGACTCCACTTCGCCAGCTTTTCTGTTTTTAACAGCTCCACTAAGGCTTCAAAACCCGCCTGCTGATTATCGCTGTTTAACAGATCATGCATGGCCTGGACCATAAACGACCGTTCACCGGGAGCCAGACGCTTGACGAAATCGCGGAACTTGGGTTTTTCAAACATCGACACCATTGAAGAGCGGCCGACAATCTTGGCCATATCCTCAGAGTACTGGCCGATATTTTTCCGCGCTCTGGTACTAAAGCTCTCATGGGCCATGGTGGTCATTTTCGCCATCGGATGACGCTTGCCAATTTTAACCATTTCCGGATCGGCAAAGCCGCCGGGATAGCGTGACAAAAAATTGGCTTCGGCCTGCTTGAGTTTACTGGGGTTCAATTGAATCATAGGTTGATCTCTGTGGATGCCAATAAGAATTGACTATAGATCAAAGAAAAAAGGTCCTCCACTGCACTGGATCATAGAACCAACTCAGTGGAGGCTTTTGAATCAAGTAACGGGCTATTACTGAATTTTAAATGAGCTCAGCGCGCCGCCATTGGATTGGATAATCAAGCTGTCACCGATGGTTAACATTGCTGCACTAACACCGCTGCCATCCACTTTGGTGCGTGCGACAAAGCTGCCGTCTTCGGTATTCAATAGGTGTAGGTAGCCTTCGGCATCGGCAACGGCCATATAGGCACCCAGTCGCGCAGGGCCAGTAACACGGCGTAAAAATAGCTCTTCGTTGCTCCAGATAACCTGTCCGCTACCGGAATTGAAGGCTCGCACTGTGCTGTCTGCTTCGCTGACATAGACTTGGCCACTGCTATAGGCCGGCGAGCTGTGGGAGGAACCATCTTGGAACCACAGGCTTCTGCCGGTACCGCGCGCTATGGCACCCAAGCGACCCTGATAGGTCACGGCATAGATCACATCATCAACCAACAGTGCCGCTCCATCCACATCGACCATGCGCTCGAGATCGGTACGACCCTTTGGCAGCGCTAGACGCGACTCCCAAATCAATGAACCATTTTCCGGATTAAAGGCAATTAATTTACCTGAGTCAAAACCGGCCAAAATCATTCTTTCGGTGACTAATGCGGTGCTGGTGCCACGGACGGTGAGCAGCGGTGCATCGTCTTCATGCTGCCACAGGGCGTCGCCGCTAGTGGCATCAAAGGCGAACAACTTATTATCAATAGTCTGCACAGCCACGACGGTGCCGTTGCTTTGCGGACTGGCCAAAATTTCTGAACTGACAGTGGCGGTCCAAAGCACTGAACCATCTTCAGCGCTGAGAACATAGACTTCACCTTCAACGCTACCAACCAGCACTTGGCCAGCGGAATAGCCAACACCACCGGATAGTGGAACATCTAATTCGGTGCTCCAGCGACGCTTGCCTGTGGCAACATCAATCGCGCTAATTTTGCCTTCGTGATCCGCGGCAAAAACCGTGTCGCTGTTCGCGGCAGGACGCAGGCTGTTCCAAAACTGCTTGTTACCGCCACCCACTTTAGTCGACCACTGCTTCTTAATTTTTACCTGCTGATCGAATTTTACCAACTCTGCTGGCTTGATTTCATCTTCGTCGCCGCCACCAAACATACTACAGCCTGATATCAGCAACGCGCAGAGTAATAAATTAAGTTTGTTCATGAGGCGTCGTCCTGTTCATCAGAAGGCTCTTCAGCTTGAACTGCCTCAGGGGCGTTAACCACCACTGGCTGAACCTGCCTGAGTTTTAGCTGCAACAGCTGGCTGGAGGAAGCATTTCCCGCTTCGGTGGCCATCATCGCCGCTTCATAGGCGCTATAAGCTGCAGCGCTGTTGCCCTGCTGAAGATAGAAATCGCCCTTGGCTTCGTCGAAGGCTGACTTCAATGGGCCAGCATCGACACCCTGCACTAACTGTAGTGCGGCATCCAAATTACCTGCGGCGGCCTCAACCCGCGCCAGGCGCAAACGCGCAATATTTTCGCTGACCGCTTCGTCGGCATTATCCATAGCCCACTGCAATTCCGCTGCGGCAGCACTTAGGTCTGCGGCTTCAACGGCCAATTTGGCTTTGATCAAGGCACCGTAAAAAGCGTACTGAGAATTGCTGTAATCCTGCTTGAGACTGTCGGCCAACTGATTAATCTCAGCCTGCTTATCGGCATCAAGGCTATTGCCCGGAGTGGCCTCGTCAACGCTGTCGAGCATCTGCTGATAGACCAGTGAGGCGGCTGCCGCTTGATCTTCAACGTGGTCGCTATAGGCTTCCCAGCCAAAATAGCCGCCAACGGTCAGTACTATTGCTAGAACGACCTGCTTGCCATTCTCGTCCCACCAGCGCTTAAGGGCTTCGATTTGCTCTTCTTCAGTAATATGGTCTGCCACAGGTGTTCCTCAATCAGTCATTAATGTAGTTAGTAGATTGCCCAGTCCGTCTTGGTCAACCGTTTCTTGGGGGCGATCTTGACGCAAAAATTTGATCCCCACTGTCTTATTTGCCGCTTCATCTTCACCCAGTATCAGGGCGATAGAGGCACCGCTCTTATCGGCTTTTTTCATTTGCGATTTAAAACTTCCACCACCGCAGTTAGTCTGCAAGCGCAGGGTTGGACAGTCAGTGCGCAGATTTTCTCCGAGCACCAGTGCCTGTACATCCACATCGCCCACGGCAACCAGATACAGGTCCACCGTCTGGCCGACACTATCAGGCACTACGCCCAACTCGTCAAGCAGCAACACCAGCCTTTCCATGCCCATGGCAAAGCCAACGCCTGGGCAGGGTTTGCCGCCAAGCTGCTCAACTAGGCCATCGTAGCGGCCGCCGGCACAGACTGTTCCCTGAGCGCCGAGGCTACTGGTGACCCATTCGAAAACTGTCTTCGAATAGTAATCGAGACCGCGCACCAACCGAGGATTAATTTCATAGTCGATACCTGCGGCGTCGAGCATGGCGCGCAGCTGCTGGAAATGTTCTTTCGATTCGCTGTCGATATAGTCTGCCAGTACCGGGGCGTCGTTTAGCAGTGCCTGGGTATCGGCATTTTTACTGTCGAGAATGCGCATGGGGTTGGAGTGCAGTCGACGCTGACTGTCTTCGTCGAGCTGGTCGTGACGAGCACTGAGATAGTCTACCAATGCAGCGCGATAGACCTTGCGATCCGCGGAGGTACCGAGAGAATTAATCTGTAGAACAACGGCCTGATCAATCTTTAGGGCCTTCCACAGTCGTGCGGTAATCAGCAGCAGTTCGGCATCTATATCTGGGGCGTTTAATCCAAAGGCTTCGACTCCGACCTGATGGAACTGGCGCAGGCGACCTTTTTGCGGGCGCTCGTGGCGAAACATCGGGCCGGTGTACCAGAGTCGCTGAATCTGATTGTGCAGCAGGCCGTTTTGATTACAGGCGCGCACGCAGCTAGCGGTGCCTTCGGGACGCAGGCTGAGGCTGTCGCCATTGCGGTCTTCAAAGCTGTACATTTCTTTTTCGACTATATCGGTGACTTCACCGATGGAGCGTTTAAACAGTTCAGTCTGCTCGAGAATCGGGAAGCGTATTTCTCTGTAGCTGTATCGCGCCAACACATCGGCGATCACTTTTTCGAGATACTGCCAGGTGGGTGACTGATCCGGGAGTAGATCGTTCATCCCGCGAATGGATTGAAGTTGTTTCATAAATTTTTGGCCCTTATCATGTAACAACTAGCCTCTCGCTATTATCTGCTCGGCTTCATGAGCCAGCTGTGCTTCTTTGGCCGCAGCCTTGGCGCGGATCTGCGCTTCTAGTTCATCAACTAAGTTTTCATTGCCGATTTTGTGCTCGGGTACGCCGTCCAGATAAACCAGATTGGCGGGTGTGCCACCGGTTAAACCGAAGTCCGATTCTTTGGCTTCCCCCGGGCCGTTGACGATGCAGCCGATAATCGACACATCCATGGGCACGGTAATATCTTCAAGGCGACTCTCTAATGCATTGACTGTCGAGATCACATCAAAATTTTGTCGCGAGCAGCTCGGGCAGGCAATAAAGTTAATCCCTTTACTGCGCAAACGCAGACTGCGGAGCATGTCCCAGGCCACTTTGGCCTCTTCCACGGGATCCGCGGCGAGGGAGATACGGATGGTATCGCCTATACCGTCAAGTAATAATGCACCCAGACCTATAGCGGATTTAACCGTACCTGACCGCAGGCCTCCGGCTTCGGTAATACCTAGATGCAGAGGCTGTTCGATTCGGGTTGCCAGATCGCGGTAGGCGGCCACGGCCATAAAGATATCTGAGGCCTTAACACTGACTTTAAAGTCTTGGAAATCATATTTGTCCAGCAGATCGACATTGCGCATGGCGGATTCCACCATGGCTTCTGCCGTGGGCTCACTGTATTTGCGCAATAGATCTTTCCCCAGGGAACCGGCATTAACGCCGATACGAATAGGGATATTCAGGTCTCGCGCCTTAGCAATCACTTCCCGTAGGCGACTCTCACGGGAGATATTACCCGGATTAATTCGCAGACAGTCGACACCGAGATCGGCAACCCGCAGGGCGATATGGTGGTCGAAGTGAATATCGGCTACTAAGGGAACATTGACCAGTTTGCGAATAGCACCAAAGGCCTCGGCCTCTTCCATAGAGGGCACTGAGACGCGAACTATATCGGCGCCTGCGGCTTGGATACGGTTGATCTGGGCGACGGTGGCGGCGATATCGCCGGTGCTGGTATTGGTCATGCTCTGAACAGAGATCGGTGCGTCGCCGCCAACGGGGACATTGCCGACCATTATCTGTCGCGACTTGCGTCGCACGATGGGTGTGCCACTAAACATTTGATTGGATACTCATGTTAGCTACGTTTTAACCAGGCCTGATATTCAAGATTCTCTTTTGAGTAGGGAAACAGATTCTTCAGTTTCAGTCCCTCACTGGCGACATTGTCTCTGTTGCCAAAGCGCTGTTCTATTCTTATGGACAGCCACAGACTTTTTGCTGTGGGCTTACTCAACTGTCTAAATCGATCCAGTGCCATTTTACTCAATGGATAATTCTGTTGCTGAAAATAAATATCAGCAGCTTCTATATAGGGTGGTGCAAATCCGGCGGACAGCTGGGTGGCTTTCTCAAAGGATTCCACTGCTGCCTCAATATCTCCGAGACGCTTCTGGCTTAGCCCCAGTATATAAAAAGCTTGGGGGCGACGCTCATAACCGAGGTCCTGAGTCACTGTTTGCATCTGCTCAAGAGCTTCTTGCATGCGTCCCTGATTAAACAGGAAGGCGGCAAAGTTGTAATGTGCCAGCGTGTAATCACTGTCCGCGGCCAGTGCTTTGCGGTAGTGCTGCTCGGCCAGCTTAAATTCCTGTTCCATCTGATATAACAGTGCATAACCGTTATAGAGCTGCGCTGAACGGGGATTAAATGCCTTGGCTTTCTCTAGATGAACTCGGGCCAGATCGCGGTTGTTGGAGCTGATATAGTTGAGCGCCAACCTAATATGCTGCTGGTTTGCCGCATCCGGATCGGCTCCCGAACTTCTATTAGCACCGCTGGAGACGCAGCCAACAGTTGCCATAACAGCAAGCAACAATAAAAATCTCGAATAATATTTTATCGGAGTTTTCATGCGTCCCTCTCCTTGTGGTTGCTCTTTTTAACACCAGCACTGCTATGCTGTTTTTGGCCAAACTGATTTAGCGCCAGAGCGACTCGCTCCTTAGCCAACAATCTTCACTACCTGTTCTTCATCCAGATCCTGCAAACGCTTTTTATAGCGTTCCTGCCGCTTGGTGCGGTCATTGACCTCACCAGCCAACTGGCCACAGGCGGCGGCAATATCGTCGCCGCGAGTGGTGCGAACCGTCACAGTGTACCCGTCATTTTGCAGAATGTCCCTAAACCGGCCAAGGGCCACTTTGGTGACTCTGTTGTACTCCGATCCGGGGAACGGGTTAAACGGAATTAGGTTTATCTTGCAGGGTAAATCACGCAGCAGCACAGATAATTCTTTGGCGTGCTCGTCACGGTCATTGACCATATCCATCAGCGTATATTCAACCGTGACCTTGCGTCGATTGTCGGGCATTTTATCCAGGTAACGCTTGGCGCTATCAATAAAGTCGGCGAGGGGATATTTGCGATTAATCGGTACCAGCTGATTGCGCAGCTCGTCATTGGGGGCATGGAGTGAGATTGCCAGGGAGACGTCACTGACATCGCCTAGCTTATCCAATTCTGGAACCACGCCCGCAGTGCTCAGGGTCACGCGACGCTTGGACAGGCCGTAGGCATTGTCGTCCATCATCAGGCTCATGGCGTCGACCACATTGTTAAAGTTCATCAATGGTTCGCCCATACCCATCATCACCACATTGGTGACACGGCGAGGGTTTTTGGTATCAAATTGATCAAAGGATTTGGCTGCGATCCACAGCTGACCAATAATTTCAGCGGTGGTCAGGTCGCGGGCAAAGCCCTGCTTGCCGGTGGCACAGAAACTGCAGTCCAGGGCACAGCCGATCTGTGATGAGACACAGAGGGTGCCGCGGTCGCGTTCGGGGATATAGACCATTTCGATGCAGCTACCGCCATCGACTTTGATCAACCACTTGCGCGTGCCATCGACGGAGTCCTGACAGCTGACAACCTCCGGAACCACCACTTCGGCGACTTCGGCTAGGCTTTCACGCAGGCCTTTGGAGATATTGGTCATCTCGCTGATCTCACCAATTCCGTACTGGTGAATCCACTTTAGAATCTGGGTGCCACGAAAGCGTTTCTCGCCCAGGGACTCTAAAAAGTCGCCGATGCGGGAAGCAGAAAGCCCCAAGAGGTTAGTTTTAACCTTTCGGGGCTGTTCGTCGCGGACTGCTGTTGCGTTTGGTTCCTGGGACATAGATGTCCTGGTCTCTCAGTTTCTCTCGATCTTCTCTTGCTCTCTAAAGTTCTACTAGAGAGCCAAGAAAATTAACGAGAGCAAAGCTCATTGTCGGCAAAGAAGTAGGCGATTTCACGAGTAGCTGATGCTACTGCGTCGGAACCGTGTACTGCGTTGGCGTCGATTGATTCAGCAAAGTCTGCACGGATAGTGCCGGCTTCTGCTTCTTTAGGGTTAGTTGCGCCCATCAGGTCACGGTTGGTCATAACCGCGTTTTCGCCTTCCAGAACCTGTACAGAAACAGGACCAGAAGTCATAAAGGATACCAGATCCTTAAAGAAAGGACGTTCGCTGTGTTCAGCGTAAAAACCTTCGGCTTGTTCCTGAGTCAGCTGCTGCATTTTGCAGGCGATGATTTGCAGGCCAGCAGTTTCAAAACGGCTGAGGATTTGGCCAACAACATTTTTTGCCACTGCATCGGGCTTGATGATAGATAGAGTGCGTTCAGACGCCATGAAGATTTCTCCGAAAAATTGACTGTGCTTTAAAAAAATTGCCCAAATGGGCATAGGGCGCGGATTCTACCTGCACGGGGCGGCGGTCACAATAGGTTTCTCGGCCACAACCTATCCGGCAGGCGTCTAAGCCACCAGCAGGCGCTGAAATTTATCCAGAGAGACTGGCATACTGAAGTGGGCGCCCTGGTATTTTTCGCAACCGAGACCACGCAAAATTTCCAAAACCTCGCGTTTTTCAACGCCTTCAGCCACTACATCCAAGCCATAGTGATGGGCCACCATCATTATGGCTTCAACCAGACCGAGGGTTTCTTTGTCGGAGTTGAGATGGGTAATAAATTCACGGTCAATTTTTAATATATCCAGGGGCAGGCGCTTTAGATAGATCATCGAGGAATAACCGCTGCCAAAGTCATCGATAGCAAAGCGAGTACCCATATTGCGGATCTTTTTCATTTTATCCACCACCGACTCAAAATCGTCGATCAGCAGGGTTTCAGTCACTTCTAAGGTGAGCATATCCGGGCGAATATCGTAGCTCTTTAGGCTGTGCTCAAGAGACTTGATCAGCTGGGGATCATGGAACTGTTTCGGGCTGATATTCACCGCCATCTGCATATCTGGGGTCCAGAGACCCTGATCGAGCATATTGCGCAGATATTCGCAGGAGGTGCGAATCACCCATAGGCCCACGTCGACAATCATACCTGAGGATTCCAATACCGGAATAAAGTCGGCGGGTGAACGCTGGGCTTGGCCTGAGTGCATCCACCGCAACAGTACTTCGCCGCCCACCACATCGCCGGTTTGGGTTGAGACCTGGGGCTGCACGTAGAGATCGAATTCTTGGTTGGCCACGGCTTTGCGCAGGCTAGATTGCATATTGATGCGCTGGCGCGCCTGACGGGTTATCTGGGAGTCAAACAGCACCACATTGTCGCGACCGCGGCGCTTGGCTTCGAACATGGCGCTCTCCGCTTGCTGCACTGCTTGTTCGGCAGTGCCTAGCACTTCTGGTGAGGCATAGTAGAGACCGGCGTAGAGAACGCTGATGCCGACACTGGCGGTAACGCTGACTTCACCGTTTTCGGTGAAAAAGGGTCGGGTTAAAATACAGCGAATTTCATTGGCGATGGCGAGGCTGGCTTCCCGAGCCTGTTCGGCGCTGTCGGCGATATTTTTGATCAGCACCAGAAACGAGTCGCCAGCCACCTGATCCATTTCCATATTGTCAGTGCAGAGGCCTTTGATGGTCTCGGCGGCCCGTTCAAGAATCTGGTTGCCAACGGCTTTGCCGAGGGATTCATTGATTGAATTAAAGTGGTCGAGATCGATTAGCAGTAGCGCGCCACAGGCGGTGTCGCTCTGGGGGTTATCTAGGTAGTCACCAATGCTGTGGATCAGTCTCGGGCTAACCGGTAAACCGGAGAGGGTTTCATAGCGATCACGCTCGGACTGTTGAATTGGGCTGGCTACGGGTTGTGGCGCTTTATCTTGCTCTCTATCTTGCTCTTGCTCTTGCTGTCGATCTTGTTCTAGTTCTGCTTCAGTCGCAACCTCAGTTTCCGCTACAGCCGCAACTGGCTGCGCCAACTCAGCCTGATCGGCAGCTACTGTCGCAACCGTAGAGAATTCTTTTACCACCATATGAGCTAGTGCGGGCAGTGGATAGAGGGTAATACTGAGTACATCATCGCTGGTATCGCCAGTCTCTTTGCTTTCGGCTGGCCCCATAGAGACGACAATTTCATCTTCTTCGAGAATATTCTCTGAGCGCCAGAGAATGCCTGAGAGTTGGTCCTGCTGGAGTTTATCGATAACCTGCTTGAGCTGCTCGACTGAGGCCGACTGCGGGGTTTGATCTTCGCTGAGGGCGGCGCCAACAATCTCAGATCGCTGACATTTGAGGATTTGCAGAGCCCGATTATTGGCGTCGATACAGACGCCATAGGCAAACAGCAGTGTGCCAAAGGGGGCTCTGTCTAAGACTTTTTTATACAGCTTGTGTCTGTCTGCCATCCTTTGCCTAAGTCTCGCTTCCTGCGTACTGTGACGTTTAAACCCTGAACACCCTTAAACCCTAAACACTCTAGCCCGTGCTATTGACTGTATTATTGCCTGTATTATTGCCTGTATTATTGCCTGTATTATTGCCTGTATTATTAGTCCTGCTCTTCTAACCAAGCCATTTGAATGGCTTCGAGAATCTTCTCTCCGCAGCGATCTGGATCATCGGAAAATTCTTCCAGTGCCAACACCCATTTGCGCAGATCAACAAAATTCACATACTGAGGATCCACATCCGGATGATTGTCCGTTAGCTCAATGGCGATGTCATGTATATCTGTCCATTTCAGCATAGTCTATTACTCCATTTAGTGCCGTTCTTAATCTGCCTTCGCCCCTACCCACAGAGAATAGAGCGCAGAGCAAAGAGCTGCGGGCTCAGTGTTTCTCTGAGACCATATTGATAGTGTATCTGGGAATTTCGACTACCAGATCGACGTCACCGGCGACCAGCTGACAGCTGAGTCGTGAGTCCGGATCCACACCCCAGGCCATATCGAGAAAATCTTCTTCCAGCTCATCCGCCTCAGGCAGCTCCATAAAGCCTTCGCGAACATGCACATGGCAGGTGGTGCAGGCGCAGGACATCTCGCAGGCATGCTCAATATCTATGCCACTGCGCAGTGCCGCTTGGCAGACGCTCTCGCCCGGATTGGATTCAACTACCGCGCCTTCGGGGCACAGATCTTCGTGAGGTAAAAATACTATACGTGCCATTAAAGAGTGTTCTCCACATCGTCAAGACTTTGTCCTGCCAGGGCATTTTTAATGCTGGCATCCATTCGGCGCGCAGCGAATTCTTCGCTCACTTTGCCTACCGATTCAATTTGTCGCAGCAACACGCGATATTCGGTGCTGCTGTCGCGCACTACCTGTAATTCTTTTACCGCCACTTCAAGGCAGTTGTATTCCGCTTTATCGAGCAGCGCACTGCCATCTTTTGCCAGTGCCGCGCCGAGATCTTCAATCATCCGATCGGCCTCTACCTGCTGCTCTCGCAGGGCTCGGGCTTGCATATCTTCTTTGGCGTAACTAAATGAATCCTGCAACATGCTGGTGATTTCATTCTCGTTAAGGCCGTAGGATGGCTTAACCTCAATATGGGATTCAACACCGCTGATCATTTCTCGCGCATTAACACTCAGCAGACCATCAGCATCCACCTGATAGGCAACACGAATCTTGGCGCCACCGGCAACCATGGGCGGTATATCACGCAATTCAAAGCGCGCCAGAGAGCGGCAATCGGAGGCCAACTCACGCTCACCCTGCAAAATATGGATTGCCATGGCCGTCTGACCATCTTTAAAAGTGGTAAATTCCTGGGCCTTTGACACTGGGATTGTGGTGTTGCGATGAATGATTTTCTCAATTAAGCCACCCATGGTCTCGATGCCCAGAGACAGGGGAATCACATCCAGCAGCAACATATCGTCGCCGGATTTATTGCCTACCAACACTTCCGCCTGGAGGGCAGCGCCCATGGCGACAACCCGATCGGGATTCAGATTGGAGTGAGGCTGACGGCCAAATAGCTGTTCGACTTTTTCGTGAACTCGCGGTGTGCGTGTGGAGCCACCCACCAGAATCACTTCGTCAATCTGATCGGTGCTAGCGCCGGCATCGCGCAGTGACTTCTTCGCTGCACGGAGGGTTTTATCAATTAGCGGGTCGATCAAGCTGGTGAGCTGCTCGCGGGTCAAGCTGCCCTGCCAGTCCAGCACTTCAATTTGTACTGAGTCCTGATCGGTGAGCTCTTCTTTGGCTGACTTGGCGGTTTCCAGCAAGATACGCTGTTCAATGGGATCCAAGGATTCGTCCATACCGATCTCTTGGCGCAGCCACTCGGCAATTACGCGATCAAAATCATCGCCGCCCAATGCTGAGTCGCCGCCAGTGGCTAGCACTTCAAAGACACCGCGTGAGAGTCGCAAGATGGAAATATCAAAGGTGCCGCCGCCCAGATCGTAGACTGCAATGGTGCTGTCTTCACGCTGATCGAGGCCATAGGCAATGGCCGCTGCTGTGGGCTCATTGAGCAGGCGCAGCACTTTAATACCGGCCAGTGTTGCGGCGTCTTTGGTGGCCTGACGCTGAGCATCATCAAAATAAGCAGGAACAGTAATCACTGCGCCATCCAACGTGCCGTCGAGAGCGATTTCAGCGCGCCCGGCGAGCTTGCGCAGGATTTCCGCGGAGACTTGGATGGGACTGACTAAGCCACCGGCGGTGACAATTTTTGGCATACCGCCATCATCGGCGGCAAATTCATAGGGTAGCTGGCCGCCAAAGGTTTTTACATCTTCGAGGCCACGGCCCATTAGGCGCTTCACTGATGTAAGGGTATTTAGGGGATCGCTAACATTGTGCTCAGCGGCTTCATAGCCAATACAGCTGACACCGTCTTTGTAGTAGTGCACCACTGAGGGCAGCAAATGTCTGCCCTGCTCGTCTGCCAGTGTTTCCGGAGAACCACTGCGCACGACGGAGACTAATGAGTTGGTGGTGCCCAGATCAATGCCCACGGCATGTTTGCGCTGGTGGGGTTGGGGAGATTGACCCGGTTCTGAAATTTGCAGTAATGCCACGGTTTAAAAGTCCTCTAATTCTTCTTCGCGCTGTTCGATTTCGTCCAGCAGCTTGGAGAAGAATTGCATTTTCGCCACTGTATCCAAGGCGTCATTGTAATTAGCGGCCAGGTGCTGGGCCTCAAAATCGTTCTGTAACTGTAAGTACTGGCTCTGCACATCGGTGCGCATGCTATCCAGCGCAGCCATTGGGTCGGCACTCTCGTTCAAATCACCCAAGGCTTCGCGGAATTCGATCTGCTGCATCAAGAATTTGCCATCACTGGTGATATGACTTTCTTGAGCGGCGTCGAGATCCTGTAGCTGTAAAAGATACTGGGCGCGCTTGAGGGGAGATTTGAGAGTATCGTAGGCCTGATTGATCAGCGAGGTCGTTTGCAGGGCCAGGCGTTTATCGACATCGCCTTTGCTGGCGAAACGGTCGGGATGAAACTCCTGCTGCAATTTGCGGTAGCGGGCGTCGAGCAAGCCGCGGTCTATTTGCCAGCCCGAGGGCAGGGAAAATAACGCAAAGAAATTGCTCGATTCGAAAAGCGTTGCCGATAAGACCACTTTATTAAACCCAAAAGTAATTGTTACTGCTGTGCAAAGACGTAAGAGATAAAAACCTTAAATATGAAAGCGCTCTATATGTGGAAACTTTCGCCACAACCACATTCATCTTTGACGTTCGGATTCTTAAACTCAAAGCCTTCATTAAGACCCTCTTTGACATAATCCAGTTCGGTGCCATCGAGGTAGAGCAGACTTTTCGGGTCGATCACCAGCTTTACGTCGCCGCAGTGAAACACATTATCTTCAGCTTCAGTGCTATCGACAAATTCGAGAACGTAGGAGAGACCCGAACAGCCAGTGGTGCGAACGCCCAAGCGCACGCCAACACCTTTTGAGCGATGGGCGAGATGTTTGATTACATGCTGCTCCGCAGCTGCGGTCATTGTAATAGCCATGGTTGCTAATCAGCTCCCCTGCTTTTCTCGAATATCGCGAACTGCTGCTTTAATCGCATCTTCAGCTAGCACTGAACAGTGAATCTTCACCGGTGGCAGTGCCAACTCTTCGGCGATCTCAGTATTCTTAATCTCAGCAGCGTCGTCTATGTGCTTGCCTTTAACCCACTCAGTGAGCAGTGAGCTTGAAGCAATCGCCGAACCACAGCCGTAGGTTTTAAACTTGGCATCTTCAATAATGCCGTCGCTGTTAACCTGAATCTGCAGACGCATTACGTCGCCACAGGCGGGTGCGCCAACCATGCCAGTACCGACATTTTTTGAATTGTCGTCGAGCTTGCCAACATTGCGTGGGTTTTCGTAGTGATCTATTACTTTTTCGCTGTAAGCCATGTTGATGACTCCTTATTTAATAACTGAATTTAGTCAGACTAAGTTGCACTCTATCCCGAGGGATCTAGTGGGCAGCCCACTCTACTTTGCTTAAATCTACGCCGTCTTTAAACATATCCCAGAGCGGCGAGAGCTCGCGTAATTTGGTGACCGCATGACGCACTTTTTCAATCGCTGAATCAATGTCCTGCTCGGTGGTGTAGCGACCGATACTAAAGCGGATTGAACTGTGGGCCATTTCATCATTCAGACCTAGAGCGCGCAACACATAGGAAGGCTCAAGGCTGGCCGAGGTACAGGCCGAACCTGAAGAAACCGCCAGATCGCGCAGTGCCATAATCAGTGATTCGCCCTCTACAAAAGCAAAGCTAATATTCACAATGCCCGGTACATGCTGGGTGGCTGAGCCATTCAGGTAGACCTCTTCCATATCTGAGACGCCGTCCCAGAGACGCTGACGCAATACCGTAATGCGAGCCGATTCTTCAGCCAGCACTTCACCGGCAAGACGGAACGCTTCACCCATGGCAGCGATCTGATGGGTAGCCAAAGTGCCAGAACGCATACCGCGCTCATGACCGCCACCGTGCATCTGCGCTTCGATACGAACGCGGGGCTTACGACGGACATAGAGTGCGCCAACGCCTTTGGGGCCGTAAATTTTGTGTGCCGAAAAGGACATCATATCCACTTGCATGGCTTCGACATCGATCGGGGTTTTGCCGGCGCTCTGGGCTGAATCCACATGGAAGAAGACTTTCTTCTCACGACAGATAGCACCGATGGCGGCAATATCGTTTAGGGTGCCGATCTCGTTGTTCACGTGCATGATCGAAACAACCGTGGTGTCTTCGCGAATCGCGTCGGCAACCATCTGTGGTTGAATCAATCCGCTTGAATCGGGATCCAGATAAGTCAGTTCAAAACCTTCGCGCTCGAGCTGGCGACAGGTATCCAGTACCGCTTTGTGTTCAATGCGCGAGGTAATCACGTGCTTGCCTTTGCGCTGATTAAAATGTGCGCAGCCTTTAATACCAAGGTTGTTGGCTTCTGTGGCACCAGAGGTCCAGACGATTTCGCGGGGATCGGCGCCAATCATTTTGGCGACTTCTTCACGGGCGTCTTCTACTGCGGCTTCCGCTTCCCAACCAAAGGTGTGAGAGCGTGACGCCGGGTTTCCGAAATGACCAGTAGGGGTCAGGTATTGCATCATTTTGTCTGCAACTGCAGGGTCAACCGGAGTTGTTGCTGCGTAGTCGAGATAAATTGGAAGACTCATTTATTACTCCAGTTTCAGCAGGCACCAGCCTGCGGACTTTCATTTAAAATTAATAATTGCTCAACCTGGCGCTGGGCAATACTTTTTACATCGCGGCGGGCGATTAAGTCAGCCAGGGAGATCGCATTCAAAAAATTATGAATCTCATGGCTCAACTGATCCCACAGCGAGTGGGTCAAACAAATCTCACCGCCCTGACAGTCACCCTTGCCCTGACAGTTGGTGGCATCCACTGATTCATTCACGGCGTCGATAATTTCCGCGACAAAAATATTCTCGCTAGACCGGCCTAAACGGTATCCACCACCAGGTCCACGCACACTGGTAACCAGTTCAGACTGGCGCAGCTTTGAGAAAAGCTGTTCAAGATACGACAGTGAAATGGATTGGCGCTGAGATATTTCAGACAGTGACACGGGCTTGTCGTCGCAGTGGATGGTGAGATCCAGCATCGCAGTTACCGCATATCGCCCTTTAGTTGTCAGTCGCATGAGTGTCGTCCAGTTCAATCAGGAGCGAATTATCTAATACCTGACTATTTCAGTCAAGTAAAGGATTGACCCTGAAGCCGCGGCCAAATCTATATCGCTGCTGCAAAATTCGACACCTCTGCCACCCTCTAAAACAGCGCTTAATCCGCTATTTGGTAATTTTACGCTGCACCGCAGACAACAGACCACGAAGTATGGAAACTTCCATTTGATCCATGCGTACGCGATTAAATAATCTGCGCATGCGGGTTAAAAGCTGCTTCGGATTTTCCGGATCATAGAACTGTAGTTCTGCCATGGTGGTGGCGAGATGCTCATGGAAAAACTCCAGATCACCGGCGGTAACCGGTGGCTGATCCCACTCACTGAGCGCCGGCAAGTTGCCCTGCTCATCGGCAAGACTGGCCATGCGAATTTCATAGGCCAGCACCTGCACAGCAGTGGCCAGGTTCAGCGAGCTGTAATCGGGATTGGATGGGATATGCACATGATAGTGACACTTTTGCAGCTCATCATTGGTCAGTCCGCGATCTTCGCGACCAAATAATAGAGCGGTTTTGTGGGTCGCGGCTTCGCTGTAGATCTTCTCACCGCACTCGCGGGGATTGAGCAGCGGCCAGGGTATGCGCCGCTCGCGTGCGCTGGTGCCAACCACCAGAGCACAGTCGGCAATAGCTTCATCAACAGACTCAACAATGGTCGCGTTCGCCAACACATCGCGCGCACCGGCTGCCCGCCATACCGCACGGGGCGCAGGATATTCACGGGGCTGAACCAAATACAGTTCTGCCAGACCCATATTTTTCATGGCCCGCGCGGCGCCGCCAATATTACCGGGATGGGTCGTATTGACTAGCACGATACGAATATTTGCCTGACGCTCAGATATTGACACTTATCACCTCTTAAACTCTCAAATGGCTGTCTTATAGCCTTCGCTGGCCGCTATTAATAGAGGGCCAAAAAACGGCCGCGAGTGTAGCAGAATCAGTCTTCTCTGGCACATTAGTTCTGTTACAATGCGCGCGCTCTTTAAGTCACTTGGAAAATCTAACATGCAACCTATGGTTAATATTGCCCTGCGTGCTGCGCGCAGTGCGGGCGAAATGATTGTAAAATCAGCCGACAATCTCGATCTGGTGAAGGTCGATGAGAAAGGTCGCCACGACTTTGTAACTGAAGTTGATAGACGTTCCGAAGAGACGATTATTTACCATATCTCCAAGGCTTACCCCGATCACCGCTTCCTCTGTGAAGAGAGCGGCGTCAGCGGCAACCCCAATAGTGATGTGGAGTGGATTATAGATCCGCTGGACGGCACCACCAATTTTATTCGCGGCATACCCCATGTCGCCATCTCAATCGCCTGCCGCATCAAGGGCAAACTTGAGCATGCGGTGATTGTCGAACCCTTTAAGCACGAAGAATTTACCGCCAGTCGCGGTGATGGCGCCAAGCTTAATGGCCGCCGTATTCGCGTATCCGGTCGCGCCAGTGAAGCCGGCGCGCTCTACGCCACCGGCATTCCTTTTAGCTCGCCCTCTTTCGATCATATGGACGGCTATCTGAAGACTATGCACGAGCTTGCCACCAACTCATCCGGCATTCGCCGCATGGGCGCGGCAGCACTGGACCTAGCCTATGTGGCAGCTGGACGTATGGACGCCTTCTGGGAAATGCATTTAAAGCCGTGGGATATAGCAGCTGGTGCGCTTTTGGTACGCGAAGCAGGCGGCATGGTGAGTGATTTTCAAGGTGGCGAGAACTTTTTGGAGACTGGGCATATAGTGGCCTGCACCCCCAAGCTGGTTAAGCCAACTTTGAAGGTGATCTCCAAGCATCTTGGTAAGGTAAAGTAGAGCGAAGTAAGGCTAGATCTAGCTAGGTTTGACTGATTAGCTAAAGAGCTCGTCTAAAGAGCTCAACTAAAAAGCAGCGCGCTGCGTTCAAACAACCAGTAAGCGCTGCACACTCCAACAGTGTAAATCACCCCCTGTGTCAGTCGATCCTGATAACTGACCTGTGTAACGACCCAGCGCCTAACAAACAGCACAATCATAGACACAATCAGAATAAACAGCAGCTGCCCCAGCTCGACGCCGATATTGAAAAACAGCAGCGCCTGAACCTTCATTGCCGACGGCAAACCCAACTCTTGCAATACCACAGCAAAACCAAAGCCGTGCAACAGACCAAATACCGCCGAGACACTCACCGGGTAACGCCAGGTAAAGCTGTCTTTAGCCCCCCCAGCGCGATGCTTCACAATCTCCACCGCCAGCAGCAGAATACTAAGGGCAATCAGCAGCTCAACCAACTCCGTCGGCAGGCGAAAAATATCCAAAGTCGCCAGACTCAGGGTAATCGAGTGAGCCACAGTAAATCCGGTGACGGTGAGTACCAGGCGCTTAAAGCCCCCGGCAATCATCATCAGGCAGAGCACAAATAACAGATGATCGGTACCGATTAGAATATGCTCAATACCGGCCACTGTGTACTGCTTAGCAACTGCGGATGGGGACGTCACTAAAGACAGAGTCACCAGAGTTTCTTCAGGCCCGGAGAATACCTGCACCGGGTCTCCAGATAGAGGCTTAAAAACAATTAATGAGGTCAGTGCTGGATTGCTATTGGGGTAGATCAGTTCGATCTGATAGTCGGCCTCTGTGTTGCTGTCGCAGCGATAGAGCTTGCGGCCAACCAATCCAGCAGGCTTGCCAGCGAGGGCACCGTTATTGAGCTGGCAATTACTTTGGCGCAGCTCGATGGCAGGCTCCTGCCCCTGGGACATCACCGGAGGTATCTTCCACTTCAACAGATACTCTGAGTCACTCATCTGGGTGACTTCAACATAGACCGGGCGTGCTTCGTCAGCCTGAACTATTGCGCTGAGCAACAGCAGGCTAATTGACAGCAGAGGTACAGATAGCAGTGACAGCAGGCTTCCCATTATTCGTCCCAACATTACTGGCCGCTCCGATCGCTTATCTGGTATTTGGCCATTAGCTTATCGATTGCCTCACGTTTGACCTGCTGTTGCTGCTGACGCTGGGCATCGGCAAAGACATTGGCGGCGATTTCTTCAAGGGGCGGAATATAGGCTGGGGTGTTTTTCACCAGCAGTACCAGATGCCAGCCATAGGTGGATTGCACCGGCCCCTGCCACTTATCACCCACTTCAAAAGCAAAAACCTGCTCTTGGAACTCAGTGCCGAAATGGCTGCCAATCTCGTCATCGTCGCGATTCACGTAGTTGCGGTTATAGAGAAAGCGCTCACCGTAGCGCGGGGCATTTTCAAATGGCACGCTTTCGGCATTAAGGGTTTTCTGGAGTTCAGTAGCGATTACCTGGGCCTGTTCTGAGCCGTGGCGCTCACTGGAAATAAACACATGGGTAAAGGTGCCTGATGCGAGCTTTTTGTACTCTTCGCGATGCTCGTCGTAATACTTGCGCAGATCCTCTTCGGTTAGGGGAGTCCCTTCGTCGTAAAAACCCTGGGCCAGATAATCCATTTTTTGGATTAGGCGACGACGAATGATCTGGTCGTTTTTATCCAGATTGAGCTCCATGGCATCGCGGAACAGTGCTTCTTCTCGAGCATAGTCATCAACCAGCCGCTGACGGTCTTCAGCACTGAGTGCATCAAGTGCCTGCTGGGCTTCTTCCGGTTTAAAGGTCTTGGCTCGCAACTGCATAAATTGCAGCAATACCGCGTTATCGACTTCGATATGGTATTGATCGTAGGCATAGTCATCAGCGTTAATAAGGCGCTCGCCAAGCAACAGTAACAGAGCAATAAATAAAAATTGGAATAGGGGTTCTTTGAATAAAGTGCGCATAAGTATTGTTGGTAAGCCTCTATAAAATAACCAATTGAAAGACAATTAACTAATACGGTGCAACCGCTTCATACCTTCCTTCAATGGCCGAGCGGTTAAGCCGTACTATTTAATAGATCTGTTGAAACATAAGCTGAAGTGTAGGCTAAAACGCAGCAAGCGCCAGCACGATTAAGGCTGGTACCAAATCGGCGAAGTATAGGCCCGCTCCTGAATTGTACTGGGTCCTTTGGGCGGTTTGTCGAGCCCCAGAGCACGGGCATCAAACAGCGCGTTGCGCGGCGTTGGAATCTGCAATATGCGTGCATAATAAAATGCCGAGTGCTGGGGATCAAAATCCGGATCAGTCCACTGCAGGGCAAACTCAGCCTGACCAATACTGTTGCTGTAACGCGCTGACTCCAGATCGACAGTATTGCCCACTGCCGGCAAATGCCCATCCGCATCCAACTGACGTTCTCCAGACCAGGCTACGTTGTAGACCTGCTCATGCTCGACACCGCCGGCATCGACCCAGCCCTTAACAATCTGCGCACGATCGAGATTGGCTTCCAAGGGATCCTTGACCGCCCGCAACAAGAAGCTCGGAGCCTGATCCGTTCGCCCTGTGGCCGCTAAATCACTACCCATTGGCACGCCATTACTATAACCAATAGCGGCAAAGTCGTCGGCCTCGGCAGCGCCATCCGGAAAACTCCAACCGGCAAACAGCTGCACACGCATGCGCGGCCCACTGGTGGCGTAGACTTCTTTGCGCTTAAACGCGGCATAAATTGCTTCCCGGGTATTCTCGGCGGCCCAGACAGCGGCCACGCCAGAGGCGGACATGTTCCAGCCATCCCGAAGCGCTGAATCTGCCCCCGGGCGGGACTTGGTTTCTGGTGTCGAATCCTTGGCCATTTTGCCCCAGAAGTTATTCTCCTCGGATGAAGACAGGCCGGAGTGGGAGTCGGTTGAACCAATTAAACCAAACTTATAGGGATTGACGCCGACCTTTTGCTCGATGGCTAAACCTCGCTTTAGCGCTGGACGAATATAGTCTGCCGCCGTGGCAACATAGTTTATCGGGCCATTTTGAATATAGTGCTCATAGCCCTCGAAATCGGCAAACTCATCCTCTGGCGAGAGACTGCTGCTGGTTTCACTGTCACCTTTAATTTGGGTAATTTCAGCAACCGGCTCCCAAGCCATACGACGGGTGGCGTAATCCGCGGTAATCTCTTCGCCGCGCAATGTCGTGGTATCAAACATATAGCCTTTGGAAATATTCGAGTTGTGGGGAATGGCTAAAAAGCGCGCGCCAGTGCGTTCTTGGGTGTCACCCAACCACTGCCACAGATCTTCTGGGTACTGACTCTGGTTCGAGCCAAAGGGCAGGTATTGATTGCTCTTCTCGGCACCGTCTGGACTGATAACAATGCGGTGTAAATTGGCCCCGGTGGGAATCGAGCTCCACTCCCAACCGATCAAGCTGGTAAAGGTGCCCGGGTTATTGTGACGCTCGGCCGAGGCAACAATATCAGTCCATGCCGCCGTACCCACTGCCGTGGTATCACCAAAAATATCCACATCGCCAATATTGTTGCTGGGATCCGCTACCGGATCCACATGACCCTCACCCTGGGCGGCAACTGGCAGAAAGCGGCCAAAAAACTCAAAGCCGGTGTCCGTATCAATTGCATTATTCATCAAACGCATGGCATACCAGCGCTTCAAACTGGCCCACAAACCCAGATCAGCGAACAGATCACTGTCATTGCGCACCGCTTTCATCACACCGAGCATTTCCGCATGGTCACTGACCACAAGAAAATCTAAAGGCGTTTGAATCTGCACACGCGCGCGATTGTAGGGATGAATGACTGGCTGACCCTTGGCCCAGCGATAGGCTGTGTCGGGATCGGCACTGTGGTTATTATTTAAAAAGGCGTCAAAGGAATAAGAGCTGTGTAAATGCGTGTCGCCAAAATAGACCTGGGTCGAAGCGGCTGATTTGTCGTCTGCCGCCGCCAAGCTAGCCACAGCAATCATTAGGGTCGAGGCGAGAATTTTTCGAGTCATCATGATTAACCTGCGCTCTTATCAGTGGCGAGTTGACGGCGCGCTGATTCGAGCACCGCAAGACTAATAATTTCTACCACTGTTGACCGAATCGCAGGTTCTGACAGACCATCAATAAGGATATGCACCGTGCGACCCAGCAGCACCGTGAGCATAAAGACCACCGGCACAGCCAACCAGGCACTTTTGCCCGGGCGCGAACCATAGAGGGTAAATATAGCGAGAGTCAAAAACAGGCCACCGAGATCGCCGCGCAATGTCCCCATACCGTCAATACGACTGGCGACCACAGAGAACTGGGCTTCCATGGCGTCTGGCGAAAATATAAATCCTAGGGCACCAAGCACCATAGTGACACCAATAAGTACTACTGCAATTCGCAGACCTTTTTCCATTTTGAGAGCCTCTTTTTTTATTATTTTTATTATTTTGAATGCTGCTTTTACAGCTAATACGCCATTCAGTGTAAGGTACTCTCTATTCAGCTCCCTGTCATTTCTGTGACCTCGGAGTATTTAATGCGGCAAGCCCACAGCTGCTGTAGAGTAATCGAAAAAACCCACCCACTATTAGTCTGGCAAACCCATAACCATGCATACATTTTCCAGAACCACAGGTATCTCGGTGGTCGTTGCCAATATGATTGGCACCGGCGTATTCACCAGCCTCGGCTTTCAGCTGCTTGGCATCCAGTCGTTTTTTGTCCTGATGATGCTCTGGCTGATCGGCGGCCTCACCGCACTCTGTGGCGCACTCACCTATGCCGAGCTCGGCGCCAACCTGCCCCGCTCTGGCGGTGAATATAATTTTCTCTCGCGGCTTTATCACCCGTCTGCCGGCTTTATTTCCGGCTGGGTCTCGGCCACCGTCGGCTTCGCCGCGCCGGTGGCATTGGCAGCCATGACCTTTGGCGCCTATCTCTCAGCAGTGTTTCCGAATCTCTCGCCGCGCTGGTCGGCGGTGGCTCTGGTATTGGTATTGACGCTACTGCACTGTCGCTCACGGCAAACCAGCAGCGCGGTTCAGCAGCTTTTTACCGGTCTCAAGGTATTGCTGGTGATCTTGTTTTGCGCGGTTATTTTTATCTGGGGTGGCACGCCACAACCTGTGAGTTTTGCCCCTCAAAGTGGCGACAGCACTCTGCTATTTAGCGGTGCCTTTGCCGTGGCCCTAATCTATGTGAACTATGCCTATACCGGCTGGAACGCTGCCACCTATGTCACCAGCGAGCTGGACAATCCCCAGCGCAACCTGCCCATAGTGTTATTTGTCGGCACTGGCTTGGTAATGATGCTCTACCTATTACTTAACTTCACTTTTTTAAGTGCCGCGCCAATCGCTATTTTAGAGGGCAAGCTGGAGATCGGCGTGATTGTTGCCGACCATGCTCTGGGCAATAGCGCCGGCAAAGTCATGGGCCTTGTTCTGGCGCTGCTGTTGATCTCCACGGTGAGTGCCATGACCATGGCAGGGCCACGAGTGCTACAGGTAATAGGCGAAGACTTTAAGCTTTTTTCAATGCTCTCGCGCTGTAATCGCCATGGCGTTCCCATGACGGCGATTTTCTTTCAGGGAATACTGGCGGTGACCTTTATCCTCAGTGCCACCTTTGAGTCGGTGTTGGTATTCTCCAGCTTTGTGCTCGGAGTCAATACGCTGTTTGCCGTGCTCGGGGTGTTTGTGATGCGCTGGAAAAAACTCAATATCGAAGGCGCCTACAAAACCTTTGCCTATCCTTTTGCCCCGCTGATCTATCTCAGCGTAACCCTGTGGACCCTAGCATACGTGCTTATTTCACGCCCCATAGAAGGCGGGATTGGTATTGTCATGATTGCTGCTGGAGGCCTGCTGTACAAACTATCGGCGAATAAGTAGCAAATTTTATGGCAGCCAAGCTTGGCTAGTCTACACTGCTATCATGATCAACCCCGACTACCAACGAATAGCTGAAGCGATTGAATTTCTTGCACCAGAATCCAATCAGCAACTGACATTAGATGAAATTGCCGAGCACCTCGGCACCAGCGCTTTTGAAGTCAAACGTGTGTTTACGCGCTGGAGCCAAGTTTCACCTAAAAATTATCTGCAGACAATCACCCGGCAGCGCGGCGAGCAATTGCTCGCCAAAGCCAAGCCCCTAGCGGATATTAAAACCCAACCTGGCCTGATCGGCGGCTTGACAACCTTTGGCCACAATGTGCAAATCGAAGGCTGGCTGCCAAGCTTTTACAAAAGTGGCCCCGGCTATGATTTAACCATTGAGTACAGCGTCCACGACAGTCCCTTTGGAGAGATGTTTGTAGCGGAGACGCCAAGGGGAATTTGTAAGGTGTCATTTAGCGATGGAAAGCCGCTCATCGCTTTTGTCAGCAACCTGCAACGACTCTTGCCCGAAGCCAAATTGCGTCACACAGACACAGGACCTATAGAGGTTTTTCAATCGATTTTTTCTCGCGACAGGCCCATCGACAAAACCCTGCATCTGCATCTGTTTGCCCTGCCCACTCATATCAATGTGTGGCGCGCCCTACTGGCAACAGCCCCCGGCACATTGACTCACCACGAGGCCATCGCTGAAGCCGTCGGCCGCCGTAAATCCACGCTGGCCACGCACAACGCCATAGCAGCCAACCCAATCGCGTTTTTTATTCCCTCTCACAGAGCGATCGAGCCGGACGGGGATGTTGGTGAGTACCGCTGGGGAGTAACGCGCAAGCATGCAATTCATGCCTGGGAATCGGCCAATATGAACTTATAGGCTTTAGCCCAGTTTTATAAAAGCGCCTAGACTGATATCCAAACTGCAAACCTACAAGTGATTTATGCAGCGCCTGTTGAATTTTGCGATGACAGATGTGTTTTCGATATTGATCTAATTAGTTAACGCCACGTCCTGAGACCAGCGATTTAGGAAAAGCTCATTGCCAGTAAAAGTAACGTCACAAATGACGCTCTGGAATCATACTTTTGTGCAATATAGCTAAAATTTCTACGTATTCTTTCTGGATAAGATAGAACACCACATGCACGCCGCAATCACTAGAGTGATAACCGGCTTTAATATCATCCCGAGGACGACCGAAACAGGGATTATCGCCCAACAATTCAAAGCGCTCTTTAAAATCGTTAAGATATTTATCAAGCTGTATCTTGCCATGATATTTTAGTGTGTACCGCCCAATTTCTTTTAAGTCAGCTCGGGCGGTTTGACGTAGTTTGTATTTTGATGCCATCCCTGTAGCCTGCTATTTACTGTCCAGCTCTTTGATTAAATCATCCATTGAAAAATCGTCAAGTAAGGGACTCTTCTCGGAGAGCTCCAGTCTGGCCCGTAATACTTCCATTTTCTTTTTATATTGCTGTTGCTCACTCCATAGACGCAATGCTTCCCGCACAACCTCACTGGATGAATTATACAAACCACTCTCAACCTGAACTTTGACTAAGTTTTCGAGCTCGGGGGTTAATGATACATGCATGCTGTTAGCCTCTACTGCCATTTATTAGTTCAAAATAGAGACTATGAGAAAGATTGTCAATCATTGACATAAAAAGAGCATCTAATACCGCACCTACTATCAAGTGGAGCAAAAAAATAACGGCAATAACCAGGCAACCGGCAACTAGGCAATCACGATTAATTTTGCTGGCAGGCATATCCTTTTCAATATCGCACACTCGCAGGTATAGCTTGCGCTTGCCGGACCCTCGGCCGCTCGGTTCGCAGCCTAGCGACTAATACCTTTAATCTCGAGGAAGTCATCAAAGCCAAACTCCCCCCACTCGCGGCCATTTCCAGACTGCTTGTAGCCACCGAAGGGAGCCGTATAGTCCTGCTGGGCACTATTGACGCTGATCATACCGGCACGTAACTGACCGGCAACACGCTTGGCGCGCTGTTCATCTCCAGTACTAAAATAAGCCGCTAAACCATAGGGCGTGTCATTGGCAATCGCAATGGCCTCGGCTTCTGTATCAAAGGGAATCATGCTTATCACTGGACCAAAAATTTCTTCCCGGGCAATGGCCATCTGATTGTTAACCCCGGCAAATACCGTTGGTTTAACAAAGTAACCTGTCTCAAAACCCTCTGGCTTGCCAAGTCCGCCAGCCACTAATTTAGCGCCTTCATCTATGCCTGTGGCAATCAGCCCCTGAACTTTGTCAAACTGCACACGACTGGATAGCGGGCCTATATGCGCACCTTCTTTATTCGGCTGATCAACCGGGATTTGCTCGGTGACCTGGCGGGCGATTGCTACGGCCTGATCGTAAACCGAGGCTTCCACCAACATTCTTGAGGGGGCATTACAGGACTGTCCGGTGTTGCTCATCATGTTGAGAATACCGCCGCCGACCGCTGATTCCAGATCAGCATCGGCAAAGATAATATTTGGCGATTTGCCACCCAGCTCTTGGGTAACACGCTTGACTGTTTCTGCTGCCGCTTTGGCGACCAAAATGCCCGCGCGAGTGGAGCCGGTAAAGGAAACCATATCCACATCAGGGTGGCCAGCAATCACCGCACCAACACCGGGGCCGTCGCCATTGACCATATTGTAAACACCAGCGGGAAAGCCAGCCTGATCCATGATCTCGCTAAACAGATATCCCGATAGGGGCGCAATTTCACTGGGCTTCAACACCATGGTGCAACCGGTGGCCAGTGCCGGTGCAACCTTGCAGCTGATCTGATTGATTGGCCAGTTCCAGGGGGTGATAAAACCACAGACGCCGATCGGCTCTTTAACCACCAGAGTGCTGCCAACCTGACGTTCAAATTCAAATGTCTTGAGTGCTTCGAGGGCTGCGGATATATGCCCGCGACCACATTCGGCCTGAGCTGCTGTGGCGAAGGAGATCGGCGCGCCCATTTCGGAAGAGATAGCTACGGCCATTTCGTCGTAGCGGCCCATATAGACTTCCAGTAACTTTTCCATCAAGGCAATGCGCTGTTCGACGCTGTACTGAGAATAGATCGGGAAGGCAGCCTTGGCAGCGGCAACGGCCAAATCCACATCAGCGGCTGCGCCGAGAGAGATAATCGCCAAAGACTCTTCTGTGGCAGGATTTTCAACCGCCAGATCCTGTGCCTGAAGCGGCTGAACCCATTGGCCATTGATATAAAAATTGCGTAGATCTTGCATAGTATTTTTCTCTCTATTACGGGACGCTGGCGCAGTCCGGTAGCTCAAGGATGGCGCGATTTGAATACCGAAAGGTTAAATCCTAGGTGATTGATCCCCTATACCCACTTTAGGTACAGGTTGATTAATCAACAATAAAAGCCATCAGGGACTCTAGAGTCTGCGGGCCGATCAAGCGCTGAACCAGCTCACCATCGCTATTGATTATCAGTGTTTCAGGCAGAACCTGGGGCCGCTCAAGTCCCCATTCTCCACGGGGATCTGTCACCAGTGATGGGAACTCAATACCGATTTTTTGTAGCTGTGCGAGCAGCTCTGGACCCTGCTCACTGTCAAAATTCACCGCTAAAATAGTCAACTGATCTGCATGCTCAGCAGCCAGCTCATTTAGCTCAGGCACTTCGACTCGGCAGGGCTGGCACCATTCGGCCCAGTAGTTGACGAGAGTGTATTTGCCTTCACTGTTATTAAAACTGTGGCTGCTGCCATCAATCAGTCGATAACCTGCATCGCCACTGCAACCTACCAAGATCACTATGACTAAAAACGCTTTTATCGAAAATGCTGTTATTGAAAATACTTTGGACATACATAATCACCTTAATATAGAAATCTATTTCTCTTTCCGGCTGCCAGTATCCGCAGAATCGCTGTGGCTGGCAAATAACATTTGCAGACTCATGTCCATATTCTGTTCGGTCATCTGACGGTTCTCCTGCATCAGCCTGTCGTAGCTTTCGATCCAGGGATGCGCACTAACCAATTTCTCACTGACCGCGCTGTCACCCTTTTTAAATCCCTGTCCCAACCAGCCGTTAATGTCCGCCAGGCGAATAGTATCGGCATCGCGGATCATCACATATTGACCACTGGCGGTTTTCTCTAAAATACGCTGACCCAGCAGCATATTGCGCAGCCGTCGCCACTGCTCAACATTAAGACCAACAATGCTCATGGAGCGATCCGATAAGCTGTGGCCTTTTTGCTGCCGACGCCAGCACTGCCACAAAATAATCAATACAGCGAGTAGATCCGGCAGCTCTGAATCTCGGCCTTCATATTGAAAGGTCTCCAAACTACGCACCAGTTCAGCTCCGAATAAAATCAGCACCCAAAGCAGATAAATCCAAATCAAAAACAGCGGGATAACCGCGAATGCACCATAGACGTTGGTATAAATAGAATTGGCTACCAACTGCCCGAATAAGGCCTTGGCAGTCTCAAACAATAATGTGGTGATCAGACCGCCAAACAGGGCATAGACCACCCGCACCTTGCAGTTGGGCACCGCCACATAGAGCAGGGTGAAAGCCAACCAGGTCAGCAGCCAAGGCAGATAACTAAACAGCAGCGTAACCACCCCCAGGCTGTCGACCTCGGCAACCACCAGACGCAATGACATCAGATAGGTACTCATAATCATGCCCACGGCAAGTAATAGTGGCCCGAGACTCAAGATCGCCCAGTAAACCAAAAAGCCGGCCAGGCCTTTGCGCCCACCGGTGGTGGCCCAAATATGGTTAAAGGTTTTTTCAATATTGCTCAGCATTAAGAGTGCAGTGACCAAAATAATCGCCACACCGGCGACACTTAGTTTGCGTGCCTGATTGGAAAACTCACTCAGGTACTGAGTAATCTCCTGACCACTGCTGGGCAAAAACTTAGAGAAAATAAATTCTTCCACCTGACCGCCAAGCTCCTGGAATGCTGGCACCAGAGAGAACATGCTGTACATCAGAGTCAACATGGGCACCACGGCAAACAGACTCATATAAGTCAGCGCTGCGGCACTCTGGGGGCAGCCATCGCCGAGAAAGCGACGCACTGCATAGACCACAAACTGGCCACTGCTGACCAGCTGCTGTGGGACTCTGCGCACATTGATTAAAAATTGATTGATCATGCCGATAAACCTCTCGTTCTGTTTAAATCCATTTGCCTCTACAATGGCGTATTCACTCCCACAACCTGAAACATAGACGATGCTGACTATTTATCACAATCCCCGCTGTTCTAAATCAAGACAGACCCTGAGCCTATTGCAAGATCAGGGCCTAGAGCCAGAGATAGTGCTCTATCTGGAGACACCGCCAAACTCAGAGACGCTGACCCTGCTGCTGAAACAGCTCGGTCTCGAGGCGCGCCAATTATTGCGTCGCGGCGAGCAGGAATATAAAGATCAACATTTGGCCGATGCCAACCTCTCTGAACAACAGCTTATCGACGCTATGGCCAAGTACCCCAAACTTATTGAGCGACCTATAGTGGTTAACGGCCAGCGCGCCGCCATTGGTCGGCCCCCAGAAGCCGTACTGGAGATCCTCTAATGTCAGCAGATAACTATGTTCTAGTGCTCTATTACAGCCGCAATGGTCATGTTAAAAAACTCGCTGAAGAAATCGCTCAAGGCGTTGAAAGCGCAGGTATGGAAGCGCGCCTGCGCACTGTGCCGGCGGTCTCCACTGTGTGTGAGGCGACAGCAGAGGACATTCCCAGCAGTGGTGATATCTACTGCACCGAGCAGGAGCTGGCCAACTGCTCCGGTCTGCTGATGGGCAGCCCAACGCGCTTTGGCAATATGGCCGCGCCGTTAAAATACTTTATCGATGGCACTGCCGGCCTCTGGGCCAATGGCAGTCTTATCAATAAGCCCGCTGGCGTGTTCACCTCGACCTCCAGCTTGCACGGCGGTCAGGAGACGACACTGATGTCGATGATGATTCCGCTGTTGCATCAGGGCATGGTACTGACCGGCATTCCCTATTCAGAACCCAGCCTGCACAGCACCACCAGCGGCGGCACGCCCTATGGCGCCAGCCACGTTGAAGCCGAAACACTTAGTAGTGACGAAATCACCCTCTGCCGAGCACAGGGTAAACGCGTCGCCAAATTAGCCGCGCAACTTAACGGAGCGCAGTAACATGACCTTAGAACAAAAAATTAATTTTTCCCGTCCTCTCACCCACGCCAGCTTTTACCTGATGCTGGCAGCCATGACTGCCAATGCATGGATTCAGGGAGCACCGGGGATTATTTACTTTCTCTGCCTGTTCCCCTTGGCGATCTTTATTCCCGGCTTGATCGTCAACAACACCCGCACGCTGATCTGGATCTGCTTTGTTATCCTCATCTACTTTGCCACGGCAATCGACAATTTAGCCGGCCCTTCGCCACAGGTGCTGGACTGGGTGGAGCTGGCGCTGACAGTGGTCTTGTTTAACGCGGCAATGATGTATGCACGCTGGAAGCAACAGCGCGGCAAAGCTTTTCAGGAAGAACAGGACAGACAGGAAGCGCTCGAGCAAGAGCAGCAAGAACAATCTGCCACCTAGAGTCTATACTCACAGGACGCGCACAGCTCAGCACCCTCTAGGCACCCTCTAGCTCTAGACCCCCTACCCCTAGACCCATTAGGTGCTGAGCAACAACGATTCAAAGGACTATCTCTATGAGTGAAAAGAAACCAGGCTTGATACGCAGAATATTTAGATTTATCGGCAACGTGGTCAGCGCCATCCGCTATATGATCAGCCTGGTTATAGTGCTGTTTTTTATCGCCGTAATTGGCGGCATGTTTGTCGATGATATTAAGCCCATGCCCGAGCGCGGCGCACTCTATTTAGCCCCCAGCGGCCTGCTCGTAGACCAGCGCTCCTATATAGATCCGGTCAGCGAAATATTTGCCCAACCCAATCAGCGGGACACCGAAACCTTAGTACGCGACATCATCCAAGCGCTGGATCACGCCCAGTACGATGAGCGCATCACCCATGTTCTGTTGGACACCAACTATATGGCTGGCGGCAGTATTGCCAAGCTGGAAGAGATCAGCGGTGCTCTGCAACGCTTTAAACAGAGTGGCAAACCGATTATTGCCATTGGCGACAACTTTTCTCAGTCGCAGTATTTTCTCGCCGCCCATGCCGATGAGATTATTATGAATCCTCTCGGGCGAGTCATGCTCACTGGGTTTGGTTCCTACAGCAGCTACTACAAAGAAGCCCTGGATAAACTCAAAATCAATATTCATATCTTTCGTGTTGGCAAATATAAAAGTGCCGTTGAACCCTTTATGGGCAAGGGTATGTCCGACGCAGCACGAGCAGATCGGCTTCAATTGGTCGACTCTCTGTGGCAGTTTTACACTTCCAGAGTAGAGCAGTTGCGCGGTCTACCTAAGGGCGCACTGAGCGATCTGGCAAATAATATGCACCTCAGACTGGCCGAGGAAAAGGGTGATATTGCCGCCCTGGCAATCCAACAGGGCTTGATAGATCGCATTGCCACACGCAGTGAAACCCAAGCCTACTTGGAACAGATACTACCCTACAGCAATGGAGACTTTGATAGCGTGCCCATGGCCGCCTACCTCAACCATATGAAACTGAGTTCCCTGAAAACCGTCAATCAAGGCAAACCCGAAATTGCAGTAGTGGTTGCCAGCGGATCAATTATCGACGGCGATCAACCTGAGGGAACCATTGGCGGTGACACACTAGCCAATATGTTTGCCGCGATTGAAGACGAAGATCAGGTGAAAGCTGTGGTACTGCGTGTCGACAGTCCCGGCGGCAGTGCCTTTGCCTCGGATGTTATCCGCGACAGTATTGCCTCCCTGCGGAAAAAGAATATTCCAGTGGTTATCTCCATGGGCAGTTACGCCGCATCTGGGGGCTATTGGATTGCCACCGAGTCCGACAAAATACTGGCGCTGTCCACCACTATCACCGGTTCAATTGGTGTCTTTGGGGTGATCCCCACCTTTGAGGATTCCCTCAGTACAATGGGCATCTATTCCGATGGCGTGGGCACCACCAATATTGCCGGCATGTTGCAGCTCGACCGGGCGATGACCCCAGAGGCGGAAATGATTATGCAATCAGGTGTTGAGCATGTGTATACACGCTTTTTGACCCTGGTGGCCGATGCCCGTGACAGCACCCCAAGTGCCATTCATGAGATCGCCCAGGGCCGTGTCTGGACGGGCAAGAAAGCATTAGAGTTGGGTCTAGTGGATGAACTGGGGGACCTCAATGACGCCATTGCCAGCGCCGCAACCCTGGCTGGGATCAATGATTACCGGGTCAACTATCGGCGCAAGCCGCTGACTGTGATTGAACAGGTGATGATGGAAATTCGCGGCAATGTCCACGCCGCGGTGGGAGCCATAGGGATACAGAGTTGGTTGCCTGCCAGCCTGCAGTTACAGCTGGCCTCAGTGATCAAACCATTACAGTTTATAGACACGCTGACTGATCCAAATCATGTCTACCTCTACTGTGAGAGCTGTCCCTTATAAGCTTTTGTTTTTTTATCAGGAGCTTTGACGCGCTGATATTTCAGACAAAAAGGGCACAATTCCCTTCACCTACTTAGTGTATAAACCAGACCATGTTAGGTAAGGGCCGTCGAGTAAATACTTCCCCAGAAGTAAACGGTGCCTATGCGTAACAACGTAAAGGCTCCAAGGATCGGAGGGGTAAATAGTGGGAATACTGATGGTAAGTTCATTGGTAGCATCCTTTTGCTTCCTGACCTCCAACCTCCCCCATGCAGGCACTTTTCCTTTATTTCTAACCCGAATAACAATAGCGAAGTCGTAAGCAGATGTTTGGGAATCAAGATCTTTATCGCTAAGCTGTGTTGCATGCCAATCTTTCTTTCCAGAAAAAACATCTCCGACGTCATTCAACCAAAAATAGGCTGCCTGCACGTCAATTTGTTCTTGATATTTTTTGTTCGAGAAAAGCCACTCGCCCAACGGCCTCGAATACGACAATGTCGCGCCAAAAGTGACGACAAAAAGTAAAACCGTTAAGGTTGCTTTTTTACATATGCTATTCAACTCTACCTCCAGATAATCGCGGCAAGAAACCACTAAACTGTAGTCGGCGGAGAGCTAGATATCCAGAACCGTCTTCACAAAGGGCAGCGTCAAGCGGCGCTGCTCGCGAAGCGACACTCCATCTAACTTTTCCAGCGCCTCCATCAACACATGGCTATTGCGCGGCAAGCGGTGCAATAAAAAGCGCGCCACTTCGTCGGATAAATAAAGCCCCAGACCGCTGGCCCGATGCTGCAACAGGCGTCGCAGATCAGCATCTTTATAGTCGATCAGCTGTAGTGAAATACCGGATTTTAAGCGCGACAATAGGTCATCCAGCAACACTTCTAAATAGTCCGGCAAGGTGTGAGCAGTAATCAATAGACGGGTGCCCGACTCACTACAGCGATTAAAAAAGTTAAACAGTGGCGCCTGCCACTCTTCGCGGCCAGCCACCTGATCGAGATCGTCTAAACAAACCAGATCCGAGGACTCCAGCCCTTCGAGAACCTGATCTGCGGGGTAATCACAGAGTTCTTTTAACGGCAGATACACCGCCGCACCATTGCTCAGGCGCGTGCCGTGCTGCTGGCAAACCGCTTGCATCAAGTGCGACAGACCAGTGCCCGATGAACCACAGACATAGGCGTACTGCTTGCCCTCATCCTGCAATAACATCTTCGCCAGATGCTGAGGGGTGCCGGTAGGCGCATAAAAATTATCAAAGGTCGCCTGATTATCTAACTTGATAGCCAAACTTAACTGCTGAAAATCGTTCACTCAACCATCCAATCAAATTCTAAATTACCACTGAAACGCGCTAGTTCGGACGTTTGGTTTACCAAACTGCCACTGCGCTCCAATGCTGAAATCAGCAGATCGACACCGCCGTCTATATCCACCGTCACAAACAGGCGATCACCTTCAACTGCAAATACATTGCTCGAGCGCACCAGTTTTAAACCCTGAAGTTGGGCCAGCACTGCCTGATAGTCAGTAAAAGAATCCACCTGATTAATCTGCACCACTAACTTGCTGGTATCGGCCTGGGGTATGTAAGTTAACTGAGCAGAAACACTGTCCACCAGATCATTGATCGCCAATCCGACAAAGGCCTCAGTGCTCTCGGCCCGCACATCGTTAAAGCCGCGCTGATCACCCAGCCTATAGATCCAACTGCCACGCACCTGACCCGAGGTGGTGGTAAAAAACCGCAACACCGCCCAGCCATCGGCAGCATAGCGTTGCGAGGCCACCTCTATAGTTTCCTCGCGCATTGACCAGGCTTCATTGACCGAGAGCGACAGCTGATCTTCAAGATCCAGCGCTGGCAACTGATAAGGCGCTGCACGGTCGTGCATGATTTGCTGAAAGCTCTGGGTAAAATCGGGAAATACCTGTTCGGAAACAAACTGGCGACCGGTCTCGGCATCGTCGCGAACAACCCAAAAAACCAACGTTGGTCGTCCGGCGGGCAATATTGGCAACTGTGCCCTGCGAACCAATTGGTCGATCGCCTGAGCTGAAAAACTCACCTGTAGTGCAAAACCCGGTAATTCTTCAGACCGGCCTGGCGGCAACTTTGTATAACCGACACTGGCGATAAAATTATTGTTGTTGCTAACGGCTTGTTGAATGCCAGGAAGCTGCATAATTTTACTGTTGCCAGTAAGCTTAATCAGCACCTGTTCCAGTGCCTGATCCACCCCTTTTGATCTCGATTGGGCAGTTTGATCGGCGACCAAAACTCGCCCGTTATAGAGTCCGGAAACCGGTTCTGCCATCAATGAGGTGCAAAACAGGGCGAAAAACAAAATTAATGTCCGTTTCAACGGTTTTTCTCCAGATATTTTGCAACATTATATCAGTGCTTGATGAAAAGTAGGCCCACTGCATCTAAAATAGCGGCCTAACAAAAGAAGGCTTGTGCCATGACCGAAAACAGCAAATCACTCAGCTATAAAGATGCAGGCGTCGACATCGATGCGGGCAATGCACTGATCGAAAAAATTAAAGGCGCAGCCAAGCGCACAAGACGACCAGAAGTTTTGGCAGGTCTTGGCGGATTTGGCGCACTGTTTGAATTACCCACTGGCTACAAGCAGCCGGTACTGGTTTCAGGTACCGATGGCGTTGGTACCAAATTGCGTTTGGCGCTGGATCATGGCAAGCATGACACCGTGGGTATCGACCTGGTCGCCATGTGCGTCAATGACTTAATTGTCTGTGGTGCTGAGCCGCTGTTTTTCCTCGACTACTACGCCACAGGCAAACTCGAGATCGACACCGCCGCTGCTGTGGTCAATGGCATTGCCGATGGCTGTGATATCTCAGGCTGCTCACTGATCGGCGGCGAAACCGCTGAGATGCCGGGCATGTATGAAGGAGAAGACTACGACCTAGCGGGTTTCTGTGTTGGCATAGTCGAGAAAGCGGATCTGATCGACGGCACTAAAGTCAGTATTGGCGACACATTAATTGGCTTAGCCTCAAGTGGCCCTCACTCCAATGGCTACTCGCTAATTCGCAAAGTATTGGAAGTCACCCATACCGACCCCGCCACCGCCCAGCTGGATGGCGAGCCACTGATCGACTTGCTGATGGAACCCACCCGTATCTACGTCAAGCCACTACTGAAGTTGATCGCCGAGTCTCAGGTCAATGCCCTGGCCCATATTACTGGCGGCGGACTGTTGGAAAATATCCCGCGAGTTCTGCCGGATAACACCAAAGCCGTTATCGACACTCAGGCCTGGACCCGCCCAACAGTCTTCGACTGGATTCAAAAAGGCGGCAATATCGACGAACACGAAATGCACCGCACACTGAATTGCGGCGTTGGCATGGTGATCTGTGTTCCCGCTGACCGCGCCCAAGAGGCAATGACTATGTTGGCAGCCAGTGGCGAGAGCGCATTTATCATGGGCAGCATCTCCGCTCAAGAAGCCGGCGAAGAACAGGTTCAACTGCTCGGACTATCCTGATGACGGACATCTCCAAAGGCAAGCGCCGCATCGTTGTGCTGATCTCCGGCGGCGGCTCCAACCTGCAATCCTTTATTGATGGCTGCGCGGATGGAACGCTAAATGGCGATGTGATTGCGGTTATCAGCAATAAGGCCGGTGTTAAAGGTCTAGAGCGGGCCGCCGCGGCCGCCATCCCCAATATCACATTGGATCACAACAGCTTCGCCTCTCGGACGGAGTTCGATGTGGCACTGGCCGATGTCATCGACAGCTTCTCCCCAGACTTGGTTGTGCTAGCTGGCTTTATGCGCATTCTCACACCGCAGTTTGTGAATCGTTTTCTCGGTCGACTGATTAATATTCACCCCTCCTTACTACCCAAATATCCCGGCCTGCACACCCACCAGCGCGCAATCGATGCCGGTGACAGTGAAGGCGGCGCCACCGTACACTTTGTCACCGCCGAGCTGGATGGCGGGCCCGGCATAGTTCAGGCTCAGGTGGAGTTGCTGGAAAATGACACAGCTGAAGACCTGGCCTCAAGGGTGCTGGTCTACGAACACCAGATCTATCCCCTGGCGGCACAGTGGTTCTGCGAGGGACGTCTGGAATTGCGCGAAGGCCATGTGGTACTCGACAACGAGCTGCTGCCAGAGGGTGGCATCTGTGTAGAGATAGAAGAGCGCAGCCAAAGCTAGCAATAGAATGAGGCGTGACAAGAAGGTAAATTTTCCAGGTCACCGAACCAAGTGAATTTTTGCTACTCTAACTGCATCTACAAAAGATATCGCCGAGGTCAGACATTGTCAGTGTTCACAATAATTCAGTTCGCTCTTAAGTCGGCTTTTAAGTCGGCCCTTAAGTCGGTAAGCAATACCACCCGCGCGCTGAAGCCAGTGCCGCTGGTATTGCTATTATCTATACAGGCAACCGCCGCTTTTGGTGGCGGCACAGCAGCCCCTTTGGAAGGCGTGACCAAATCGCTCATCAGCCTCTATAGCGCCCACTATTCCGCCAAGTTTAGCGGCCTCGACATTGAAGCCGTGCAGCGCCTCGAAGAGATTGAACCGGGCATCTATCGCGAAAGCCTGACAGCAAAAAATTTCCTCGGCAAAATCAATGAGCAGAGCACCTTTAGCCTCACCGACAAACAACAGCTGCGTCCAACTGAATACAGCTATGTTCGCTCAGTCTTTGGCCGCACCAAAACCGAAGTGCAGCGCTTTGACTGGCAGAACAATATCCTCCATTACCGTAAAAATGATAGCCGCAAAGAAACAGCACTGGCAGCAGGGCAACTGGATATGATCACCCACCGCCTACAGTTGCGCCGGGATTTAAACGCCGGCCACAGGGCTTTTTCTTACCCTGTTATTTCCAGAGGAAAACTGAAACAATATAATTATCGTGTTGTTGGCAGCGAAGTGTTACAAACAGCCATAGGTCCACTGCAAACAGTCCGAGTCGAAAGGGTTGTGGATGCCGACAGCAATAGCCAATTTACCGCCTGGCTGGCCAGTGACTGGGAACATCTGATCGTAAAACTCGAGCAGAAAAAAAATGGCGATAGCCATCAACTTAAATTGCGCAGTGCAGTGGTCAATAATCAGACCGTACTACCACTAAAAAATACTCACACAAAAACGGATGGCAGCACAGAATGAACCGCGAACCTAAAAAAACTGGCTCCAACAATCTAGTCTTTATTGTCGGCACCCTAATCGCTGCCGTTATCATTGTCGCGGTTCTGTTCAAAGCCCAGAATCAAACCGAACAAGATCCCGAGCTCATCGCCATACCCGAGCCAGTGGCCGAAGTTGTGATACAGGCGCCGGTGGTACCCGAAGCCGTGATTCCTGAAGCGGTCGAGCCGGAGCCCCAACCCGAGCCACAAACCAACTCAGTCAGCACCCCACCAGCGCTGCCCAAATTAGATAACAGCGACGACTTTATCCGCGAGCGTCTGCTGCTGATTAACGATAAAAAAGAATTTTCCAAGTGGATAAAAACCGACGACCTGCTGCGCCGCACCGCCAGCTATACCGACGGCCTATCCAATGGCGTCTTGCTGTCAAAGATATTCCCGCTAACCGCGCCAGAAGGTAAATTTGCCACCCATAGCAGCGACGGCAGCATCTGGTTAAATGCCGGCAACTACGAACGCTATGACCGCAGCATCAACACCTTAACCAGCTTGCCCATGGACTCCATGGCAAAGATGTTCCACTTCGCCAGACCGCTGCTCGAAGATGCCTTTTCAGAGATGGGTTATAACCCGAGACAGATGGACGGCATTATCTTGCAAGCCATCGACGTGATATTGGCAACGCCTATAGTCGCCGAGCCAATTAGGTTGAGCCGTGATTCAGTGGTGTATAAGTTTGCTGACCCGGCGCTTGAGTCATTGCTACCGTTGCAGAAGCAGCTGCTGCGCACTGGGCCTGAGAATACTAAGCGGATTCAGCAGCAGGCTGAGGCGTTGCGGGAAGCGTTGTTGAATCCGTAGATTATTTGGCTACATTATCTAGGAAAATTTCGACATTGACTTAATTTTGGCGTCCTCATAAGAAGACATGGTTACTCAGATTTTGCGATATGTTTCTTTTTCTCGTTACGTTCCATGCGCCCCTCTTTCATTAATACTCCAAGAATACTGTAGCTGAGATAATCTTTAGAACCACCTCCATAGTCTGACTGAAGACCGAGGTACTTAGCTGCGTCAGAATTCTTAATACCATCAGGATTAGCTTTAGCTAACTCCATTACAGCTGACTTCAAAAGACCTAGAGCCATTTGAGCCTTTTCATAGCAACCGTCAGGAACATTAACTTTGACGCGCTTTGAAATACTATTGGGATTTGGTTTTACTCTATTTGTCAGCAAACCACCTTGTGATCGAATCCCGAATCCAGCAATCAGCTCCGCCTCAATCTTTAAAGATTGCTCCTCGGTTAGATTATCTGAAATTATGGTATGTAGGACTAAAAAACCAGCTTCATGAATAGCTTGAATCACCATCCCTTTTTCAGAGTCATCGACTTGTAATTGATGCTCCCAAGCGCGATTTCCTGTGCCTTTACCAATATAAAACGCCTTTGCAGGCTTTGACCTGGGATCTTTTAATGCGTAAACATAAAACGGATTCTGTGCCATATTCTTTTTAACACCTAAGGACAGTTTATGAGTTTTCTTGACGCGCGGGGAGAAAAAATTACCCGCCAAACTTCGCGCGAGCTGTATTTTACACATATATCTTTGGCGACAACGCACCTTTGTATTTTATGGCTTTCGCAGCAACTTGATTTAAATAATCTAAAGGACAACTCAACAGATGCTATGCCGACACCCGAGGACCTTTAGCCTTAAAAAAGTAGTCTAGTTTTGGAAAAACCTGAATTAAAAACGAGGATTTTTTCGTGAGTGCAAGGCAGCACCGCACGGAGCGACTGAGTGTATACTAAATACATGAAGTTGCGAGTACGGAGCTAACGCCGGAATCGCGGAAAAAGACCGTTTTGAATCAGGTTTTGGGGAGAGTGACGCCGGTTTGGCCTTGATACTTGCCACCGCGATCAGCGTAAGAGGTTTCACAAACCTCATCGGACTCAAAGAACAACATCTGCGCCACACCTTCATTGGCATAAATCTTCGCCGGCAGATTAGTGGTATTAGAAAATTCCAGGGTCACATGCCCTTCCCACTCAGGCTCAAGCGGCGTGACATTGACAATAATACCGCAGCGCGCATAAGTCGACTTACCCAGACAAATAGTCAATACCGAACGTGGAATCTTAAAATACTCAACCGTCCTAGCCAGAGCAAAAGAGTTCGGAGGAATAATGCAGTAATCACCATCCATATCGACAAAAGAGTCGCTGTCGAAATTTTTCGGATCTACCGTCTTCGAGTGAACATTGGTGAACACCTTAAACTCATTAGAGCAGCGCACATCGTAGCCGTAGCTAGAAGTACCATAAGAGATAACGCGATCATCACCGGAGTAGCGCACCTGACCAGCCTCAAAGGGCGAGATCATTTGATGTTGCTCAGCCATACGGCGAATCCAGTTATCTGACTTAATGCTCATCTGCGGTGACTCCGGTCTTTTTGGGGTAAGGATTGCTTTTTATAAGGGCGGTATCATACCGTTTTACGTGGGTTGGGCAAGAGGGAGAATGATTGCCTCTCGCACCAATGAGGAGTATCTGGGAGATCCCTCGTTGCTTTTCTCTGCCCTGCTCTGCCGGGATGACAAAGTAGGGAGAGGCGAGAGATCTCAGGCTATTGGCACTAACCCCTAATCGAACACAATCTCCGGCCCACTGTTATCGTCCAGCGCTGCCAGCTGCTCAATCACCTGCCGTGCCACAGTGCCATAACGCTGGGCAATATCACTCTCCGGCTCAGCCGCCATTGAAGGCAAACCCGAATCACCACGCTCACGAATACTGCGATCCAGAGGCATGCTGCCCAGCAGTTGGGTGCTGTAATCTGCGGCGACTTTCTCGCCACCACCGCTGCCGAAGATATGGTCTTCATGACCGCAGTTGCTGCACAGGTGCACGGCCATATTTTCAACAATACCGAGCACCGGGATTTTTACTTTGGTAAACATCTCGATACCTTTTTGGGCATCGAGCAGCGCTATATCCTGTGGCGTGGTAACAATCACTGCCCCGGCGACTGCGGCTTTTTGCGCCAGAGTCAGCTGAATATCACCCGTACCTGGAGGCATATCCACCACCAACAGATCCAGCTCAGACCAGTTGGTCTGCTCTAATAATTGCTGCAGTGCGCCGCTGGCCATGGGCCCACGCCAGGCCATAGGCGTTTTATCGCTAACCAAGTAGGCCATAGACATGGTTTCGAGACCATGGGCCATTACTGGGGTAAAGGATTTTCCGTCCGCTGTGGCGGGGCGTGTTCCTTCAGCCACGCCCATCATCATGGCGATACTGGGGCCGTAGATATCAGCATCGAGCAGGCCTACGCTTTTACCCTCGGCCTGAAGGGCCAGAGCCAAATTGACTGCGGTGGTGGATTTGCCCACTCCGCCTTTGCCTGATGCCACTGCGATGATCTGTTTTACTTGAGCTAACACTGATTTACTCCGTTATTGCCGGTTTTTAACTAGATTGGGTTGTCTGGGGCGATTTCACAGGCGATAGCACATGAAAAGTTGGCGCAAAATCGCTATAGTTACGCGCTAAACTACAGGCTCTAAAGTGCTTACTAACTAGCGTCGAAAATAGCGCCTAAAATATCCTCAAAACAAGAAATTTTGCCATGTCATCAAAACGTCAGATTCTGGTCACTAACGCTCTTCCCTATGCCAATGCTGCACTGCATCTTGGACATGTTTTGGAATATACCCAAACCGATGTCTGGGTGCGCTTCCAGAGAATGCGCGGGCATGAATGTTACTACCTTTCTGCCGACGATGCTCATGGAACTGCAATTATGCTTAAGGCGGATGAAAAGGGCATTAGCGCTGAGCAGCATATTGCGGATATGCGGGCGATTCATGAGGCCGACTTTAAAGACTTTTTGATCAGTGTGGATAATTATCACACCACCCATTCGGAAGAGAACCGCGAGTTTTCTGAGCTTATATACAATCGTCTAAACGCCAATGGCCATATTGCCAAGCGCGAGATTACTCAGGCCTTTGATCCAGAGAAAAATCTGTTTTTGGCGGATCGCTATATCAAGGGCACCTGCCCTAAGTGTAAAACTGAAGATCAGTATGGCGATAACTGCGAGGCCTGTGGTGCAACCTATTCACCTATCGATCTGATCAATCCGGTGTCCGCTATCTCCGGTGCCACCCCCATCGAAAAAGCCTCGACTCACTATTTCTTTAAGCTGCCTGAGTTTACCCAATTCCTGCAAGACTGGACACGCAGTGGCGCGGTGCAGGAAGAAGTGGCCAATAAACTCGGTGAGTGGTTGGACAGTGGCCTGCAAGAGTGGGATATCAGTCGCGATGCGCCCTACTTTGGCTTTGAGATTCCCGATGCACCGGGTAAGTACTTTTATGTCTGGCTGGATGCACCAATCGGCTATATGGCCAGCTTTAAAAATCTCTGCGATCGCGAAGGCATGGATTTCGATCACTACTGGAAGGCTGATAGCAGCACTGAGTTGTACCACTTTATCGGCAAAGACATAGTTAACTTCCATGCGCTGTTCTGGCCCGCTATGTTGAGCAGCGCCCAGTTCCGCACTCCCACCAAGATCTGTGTCCACGGCTTTGTCACGGTTAATGGCAAGAAGATGTCGAAATCTCGCGGCACCTTTATTAATGCGCGCTGCTATCTCGATCACTTGGATCCGGATTACCTGCGTTATTACTACGCCTCGAAGCTGTCGGGGTCAGTGGAAGATATTGATCTCAATCTCGAAGACTTTCAACAGAAGGTCAACAGCGACTTGGTGGGCAAGGTAGTGAATATCGCCAGCCGCTGTGCCAAGTTTATCGCCAATGGCAACGACGGTGTGCTGTCGACCAATATTGATAACCCAGAGCTCTGGGCTCAGGTGAGTGGCGCGGCAGAAAGCATTGCCAAGCACTATGAAAACCGCGACTTCAGTAAGGCGATCCGCGAGATTATGGCTCAGGCCGATGCCGCCAATGAATATATTGCCGCCAAAGAGCCGTGGAAACTGAATAAGCAGGAAGGCATGCAACAGCAGGTGCAGGATATCTGCTCTCAGGGCATCAATATGTTCCGCGTGCTGATGACTTACCTAAAGCCAGTTGTGCCAGCCATGACGATCGCCGCTGAAGAATTTCTCAACGATACACTTACATGGGAAAGCGCCGCGCAACCGCTGTTGGGCCATAAACTGGAGCCCTTTAAGCCATTGATGATTCGTATTGAAAAAGACAGGGTGGACGCAATGATTGAAGCCAGCAAAGAAGAGACGGCTCTGGCTGTGGCAAAACCCATTGAAGGCCCACTGGCCGATGATCCTATAGCCGCAGAAATTAACTTTGATGAGTTCGCCAAGGTCGACCTGCGGGTAGCGCGTATCGTCACAGCCTCTCATGTTGAGGGCGCCGATAAGTTACTACAGCTGATTCTCGATCTCGGCGGCGAAACCCGTCAGGTATTCTCTGGAATCAAGTCATCTTATAATCCTGAAGATCTTGAGGGCCGCCTGACAGTGATGGTCGCCAATTTGGCCCCGCGGAAAATGCGTTTCGGTATGTCCGAGGGCATGGTGCTGGCTGCCGCTGATGACAAGGGAATTTACCTGCTGGAACCGGATAGCGGTGCCCAGCCAGGTCAGCGGGTTAGCTGATCAACAAGCCTAATCCCTGCGTATAATTGAACTAGTGTTTAAGCTGAGCCGAGAAGTAGCTGATTTTGCAGTTACTACTTATACATAAAAGAACTAACCACCTGCTGTATATGGGTTGAATCGCGCTAGTTGATTCCACGATAATGGCAGCCAACACAAGGTTTGGCGTTTTAGCATGGCAGAATTCGCAGTCATTCTGGTCAGTTCGATCCTGATCAACAACTATGTACTGGTACAGTTCCTCGGACTCTGCCCGTTTATGGGTGTCTCCAATAAACTGGAATCAGCCATTGGCATGGCTGCGGCCACTACCTTTGTTCTGACCCTCACGGCCATGGCCAGCTATATAGTCAACGCCATGGTGCTAGAACCTCTGGGGCTAATCTATCTGCGCACCATCGCCTTTATTCTGGTGATTGCCGCCGTGGTGCAGTTCACTAAGATGTTTATCGAAAAAACCAGCCCGTTGCTCTATCGCGTGCTCGGTGTGTTTTTGCCGCTGATCACCACCAACTGTGCGGTGCTGGGCGTGGCCTTGCAGAACACCTCCAAAGATCTCAACTTTGTGCAGTCTTCCCTCTATGGTTTTGGTGCCGGCGCCGGTTTTTCCTTGGTGCTGATTTTCTTCTCAGCCATGCGTGAGCGTCTAGCCGCTGCCGATGTGCCCGAGTCGTTCAAAGGTGCCGCCATTGCCATGATTACTGCCGGACTGATGTCACTGGCCTTTATGGGCTTCAGTGGACTCGTTTAAATGATTGAGCTTATCGCGCAAAACCCCATCCTTGCAGCCCTGGTTGCCCTAGTCGGCCTGTCGATACTATTCGGCGCGCTGCTCGGATTTGCCGCGGAAAAATTTAAGGTTGTGGGCGATCCCATTGTCGAGCAGATCGACGAGCTATTGCCCCAGACTCAGTGCGGCCAATGTGGTTTTCCCGGCTGTCGCCCCTACGCAGAATCTATAGCCGCTGGCGATGTGATCAACAAATGCCCTCCAGGTGGCCAGTCGACGATTAACGCCATCGCCAACCTTTTGGATGTGCCTGCGCCAGAACTGGATGCGGAACACGGGGTAGAGAGCGAAGTCAAAACCGTCGCCTATATTCGCGAAGATGAGTGCATCGGCTGCACCAAGTGCATTCAGGCCTGCCCTGTGGATGCTATTTTGGGCGCGGCAAAATTAATGCACACCGTTATTGCCGACGAGTGCACTGGCTGTGACCTCTGTGTTGAGCCCTGTCCAGTAGACTGTATCGATATGTTGCCGGTTGCAGAAACCATTGCCGATTGGAAATGGTCGATTCCCGCCAAGCCGGGTCAAATGATTGCTACTGATCGCCGCGGTGAAGTTAACCCCGCGGCTCAGAACGAGGATGCAGCATGAGCAGAACCTGGGTCACACCGGGTGGCGTCCATCCTCCGGAAAACAAACATCAATCAGTAACACTGCCGATTGGCCAATTGCCGATTCCGGAAAAGCTGGTTATTCCGCTGAGCCAACATATTGGCGCGCCGGCCACTCCCTGTGTGGAGTTGGGTCAGCAGGTACTTAAAGGCCAGATCATTGCCCAGGCTGTAGGCATGGTCAGTATTCCTATGCATGCGCCCTCCTCTGGCACCATCAGTGCCATCGAGCACCGACCCATAGCTCACGCCTCAGGCATGCTCGCCCCCTGTATCGAAATCACCACCGATGGTGCCGATACTTGGATTGAGCACCAAGGCATCAGCGACTACGAACATATTTCCCCGAGAAAACTTATTGAGATGGTCGGCAATGCCGGCATCTCTGGTATGGGCGGCGCCGGCTTTCCATCTGCGGTTAAACTCAATCCCGGACGTCAGCGGCCGATTGATACATTGATTGTGAATGCCACCGAATGTGAGCCCTATATCACCGCCGATGACTCTGCCATTCGCGAGCGTGCCGGTGAGATTGTCGAGGGGATAAAAATCCTCAGCGCCATTCTCGATCATCCGACCAACATTATGATTGGCATCGAAGACAATAAGCCTGAAGCTATTGCCGCCTTGGCTCCCCATGTGGAAGACAGTGGTATTTCCGTGGTGGTGTTCCCGACCAAATATCCCTCCGGTGGCGAGAAGCAGCTGATTTATATTCTCACTGGCAAAGAATTACCCGCTGGCAAGCTACCCGCCGATGAAGGCATGGTCTGTATCAATATTGGTACCACCTTCGCAATCAAGCGTGCAGTGATTGATGGCGAGCCGCTGATTTCTCGAGTGACTACGGTCACCGGTGATGCCGTGGGCACACCGCGCAACTACGACACTCTGATCGGCACCCCCGTTAGCCATCTCCTCGAGCACAATCAGTTCGATGAACAGGCCGGTGGCCGCGTGGTAATGGGCGGTCCAATGATGGGCTTTACCCTGCCCTCTGCCGATGTACCCATTGTTAAAACCACCAACTGTATTCTGGCTCCCAGTTACGCAGAGATTCCCGACGATGAGCCAGCGCAGCCCTGCATACGCTGTGGCATGTGTGCCGAAGCCTGTCCGGTTTCGCTGCTGCCACAACAGCTGTTTTGGTATGCCCAGGCACAGGAACACGACCGTCTCGAGGCGCATAATCTGTTTGACTGCATAGAATGTGGCGCCTGCTCCTACGTCTGCCCGAGTAATATTCCCCTGGTGCAATACTATCGCGCGGCAAAAGGTGAGATTCGTCAGGCCCGGGAAGAAAAAGTAAAATCCGATCACGCTCGCGACCGCTTTGAGTTCCATAAAGAGCGCATAGAACAGGCCGAGCGAGAAAAAGAAGCCAAGCGTGCCGCCCGTCGCGAGGCGACTCAGCAGGCCAAGGCAGATCATTTAGCGGCAATGGCCAATGGCAGTGCAGTAACAAGTGCAGCGCCAAGTGCGCCAGCAACTGCCACTCCCGCTGGTGCCGTACCCAGCTCCTCTGCCGCCGATATTATCGCTGCAGCCCAAGCCCGTGCCGCCGCCAAACAGGCCAGCCCCGAAGATCAGCGCGCCAAACTTGAGCGCACCATTGCCAGTGCCGAGCAGCGCCTAAAGATGGCTGAAGAGAAACTGGCGGAAGCCATAAATGGCGATACTGGCAAACAAGACAAGCTCAGTGCCGCAGTGGAAAACACGCGACAAAAACTTGAGCAATCCAAATCCAAGCTCGCGGAGTTGGCAGAATAATGGCATTTAAACAGGTCTCCTCACCCCACGCCCACGCAGCGCAAAACACCTCCCAAGTGATGAAGTTGGTGTTGCTGGCAACTATTCCAGGTCTCGCGGCACTGACCTGGCAGTTTGGCTGGGGCAGCTTTATCAATGTGGTGCTGGCATCAGTGACCGCCGTTGTCTGTGAAGCAGCAATTGTGAAAATGCGTGGCCGCTCCATAAGTTTTTATCTCGGCGATTACAGCGCCGTTGTCACAGCAGTCTTATTGGGTCTCGCCCTGCCACCATTAGCGCCCTGGTGGGTGGTAGTGGTCGGCACAGTATTCTCCATAGTGGTGGCCAAGCAACTCTATGGCGGCCTCGGCTATAACCCGTTTAACCCAGCGATGGTGGGCTATGTTGTTCTGCTGATCTCCTTCCCGATTCAGATGACCACCTGGGTGGCACCGCTTGCCCTGCTACCTGCTGGAGCAGCACATCCGGGCTTGATCGAATCTCTGCAAATTGTCTTTGCTGGCTACAGTCCCGCCGACGGGGTCACTGGCGCCACACCACTGGATGTCTTTAAGCACAGCAGCGGTCTACTTGTAGACCAGGTCTATGATCGCGAACCGCTATTTAATCAAGCCATGTTCGCTGGCGCCGGTTGGGAGTGGGTCAATCTCGGCTTTTTGCTCGGCGGTATTATTCTGCTATCTCAGCGTATTTTCACCTGGCATGGCCCCGTGGGCATGCTCGGCGCCCTAGCTCTGATGTCGATTATCTTTTGGGACTCGGGCAGCTCTTCCAGCCCAGGTTCGCCGCTGATGCATCTGTTTAGCGGTGCCTCGATGATGGGCGCGTTCTTTATTCTTACCGACCCAGTATCCTCGGCAGTGAGCAATCGCGGCCGGCTGATATTCGGCGTCCTAATCGGCGTGCTAGTCTATGTGATTCGCGCCTGGGGCAACTACCCAGATGCCGTGGCCTTTGCTGTCTTGCTGGCGAATTTTGCCGCACCCTTTATCGATAACTACACCTTGCCGCGCACCTACGGTCACACTGACAGACGCCGCGCTACCGAGAAGGAGGAAGACTGATGATCATTAAATCAATGGGTTTTAACAGTATAGTCCTCGCCCTCTTTGCACTGGTCACCTCGCTGATTTTGGCCACCACCAATGAGCTGACCTATGAGCGTATCGAACAGTCTGAGCGTGAAGCAGCCCAGCGGGCACTATTGGAAATTATTCCTCTAGAGCGCCATGACAACGATATGTTGATGGATGTGCAGCCTGTACCAGAACAGTACTGGGCAGCACTGGGTCTGAAAAAAGGCGGCAATATTCATATTGCTCGAGATCAGGGTCAGCCAGTGGCGGCGATTATTCCAGCTGTCACACCAGACGGTTATAGCGGCGCTATTTCGATGATTATCGGGATTAACTTTAATGGCTCGATTGCTGGTGTTCGCGTAGTAGAGCATCGCGAGACCCCCGGTCTTGGTGACAAGGTCGATCTTAAAAAGAGCGACTGGATTCTAAGCTTTAATGGCAAGTCTCTGGTCAACCCCGGAGCCGATGGTTGGAAGGTCAAAAAAGAAGGCGGCGAGTACGATCAGTTTACTGGCGCCACCATCACCCCTCGAGCAGTGATCAAACAAATTTTCAAAACTCTGCAATACTTTAATGATGATCGCGAGCGCATGTTAGCCATTGCCGCCGCGAACGCCGCGCGAGAAATCGAACAGGCAGCACTATGAGCACCGAAGTCATTACTGAAGTCACTAACGAAGGCCCCAGCATTGCCGAAGTCACCAAAAACGGCCTCTGGACGAATAACCCGGCGTTGGTGCAACTACTCGGGCTCTGCCCGCTATTGGCCGTCACCGGCAGTGTAGTTAATGCACTGGGTTTGGGTCTCGCCACTATGGCTGTACTAATCGGCTCTAACACCATAGTCTCACTGATTCGCAACCATGTTAGCGATGCAGTCCGACTGCCCGCCTTTGTGATTATTATCGCCGCCTTCGTCACCTGCGCCGAACTGTTAATGAAAGCCTACACCTATGATTTGTATCAGATTCTGGGTATTTTTATCCCCCTGATCGTTACCAACTGCGCCATTCTTGGCCGCGCCGAAGCCTTTGCCAGCAAGCATCATGTAGGCTTAGCCGCACTCGACGGTCTGATGATGGGACTGGGCTTTTTACTGGTTCTAGTTGCCCTAGGTGCCATTCGCGAACTGTTTGGCCAGGGCACGCTGTTTGCCAGTATGCACCTGCTGTTTGGCCCGGTTGCCAACGGTTGGATGCTGCAACCCTTCGGTGAGAACTACAGCTTCTTGATCGCGGTTTTACCCCCGGGTGCATTTTTGGTTACCGGCCTACTAATTGCGGGCAAAAATTATATCGATGCAGCCCTGAAACGCCGCGCCGATGCCCAGAGAGATCGTCCGGTTAAAGGTGCCAAACGCATCAGAACCACAGGCCATATCAGCTGATAAAAAGCTCACAAAGGGACGGTAGAGTTTGATGAATAAAAGCGGCGCATGGTTAACCCAGTACGCACTGGAACAGCTCGGTATTAGCCATACTTTTGGGATACCCGGCGTACAAAATGCCGAGACCTACGATCAGCTAAATCAGTCAGAGCAGATCACCCCTCTTTTAGTCAATCACGAAATGAACGCCGCCTTTATGGCCGACGCGGTCAGTCGCACCCGCGCCGGTAGTGTGGGCACTATGCTGATTGTTTCCGGATCCGGCGTGACTCATGCCATCAGCGGTATAGGTGAAGCTTATTTGGCGGGTATTCCATTGCTAATTATTGCAGGTGCCGACAGCCTATCAAGAGCCGACAGCCTATCAAGAGCAGACAGCCTATCAAGTGCCAACAGCGCATCAAATGCCAATAGCCAGCAAAGTAGTTACCCATCCATTGATGCCAAAGAAATTCTCAAGCCCCTGACCAAAGCCGTTTTCAGCATCAGCGAACAGCAGCAGATCGTCGAGACATTGTTTACCGCCTACAGAGTCGCCACCAGTGATCGCCCAGGCCCAGTGTTTGTCGAGATTCCCCTCGACATCCAAATGCTCTCCGTCGAGATAGATGAGCCTCTGCCACTCTTCGACCGGAAGAGCCAAAGCGTCAATCAAGAAATTGAACCCATCAGCGATGCGCTTTTAAACGCAGCTGCGACACAACTTCTGCAGGCACAGAGCCCCGGCATTATCGTCGGTTGGGGAGCAGTGGATGCCCAGCCCGAAGTGATCGCCCTGGCCCAACAGATCGGCGCACCCGTCTGCACCACCCTCTCCGGGGTCAGTAGCTTTCCCGACCAGCATCCATTGCACGCTGGCATGATCTTTGGCCCAGCAGCGGTTCCCAGTGCAGAGAATGCCTTTAAAGACTGCGACTGCCTGCTCGCCATCGGCACAAATCTCAATGAAGCAGATACGGCTGGCGGCAGTGCAGAACTCCCAGAAAACATTATTTATATTACCAACGAAAAAAACCGCCACGGCGACCCAGAAACCGTTACCGCGCTGCATGGAAATATCCAACAGATCGCCACCGACCTGCTCTACAAACTTCAAGAGCAACAGCCCTCAGCGACCAGCAGAAAGGCCTTAGTCGACGATATTGCCAACCACAAAGCCCTATTTAAAAAAGAGTGGCTGAGCCATAACAGCAGAGGCCTGGTTAACCCCGCAGTGTTTTTTGACAAGCTCCGTGCCGCGGTCAGAGACGACGCCATTATTATTACCGACGACGGCCTGCACACTTATTTGGCCGCCGAACTAATGCCGATCAATACCCCGCGCAGCTTTATCTCACCCTCAAGCTTTAATGCCATGGGCTACTGCATGCCAGCGGTAAATGCCGCAAAGCTGGTCAACCCAGACAAACAGGTTATAGGCATTGTCGGCGACGGCGCCATGTTGATGAGTGGAATGGAAGCACTCACCGCCGTGCGGGAAAACCTTGGCACCATCTACTGTATTTTTAATGACGGTAAACTCTCGCGAATTAATCATAGCCAGCGGGTCAGTGACAACCAAAGCACCTGTACCAAACTGGGCAATATCAACTGGGGCGCCTTTGCCGACTCCATTGAGTGCGGTTATATTCCGGTCAGACACAACAATGATATCGAACTAGCGCTGCGCCATGCACTGGAAACCGCGGCCCACAACCAACCGGTTTTTCTCGATATCACCATCGACTATTCACGCCACAGCAACTATGCACTGGGCGTGGAAAAGACCAACACTGCGAGATTTTCGGGTGTTAATAAGTTGGGAATGTTGGGGCGGGCAATTGTGCGCAAGCTGACTGGCTAGGCTATTTATAGGGTAGTTTATAGGGTGTTTAGAGGTGATCTAATAGCTTTCTAAGTCTTTATCAAACAGCATTTCTATATCTCGAAAAGCCTTAAACTCTAAATAATTATTGCTCGGATCGCGAACAAATAACGTTGCCTGCTCACCTTGGCGACCTTCAAAACGCACATAGGGTTCGATAACAAACTCAACGCCCTGCTGTTCAAGATTAATCACAAATTGCTGGTACTGATCCCATTCCAGAATTACACCAAAATGGGAGGCGGGAACCGCCTTGCCATCTACTGCATTGGTCACAACTGAGGGATGATCTTGGGGCTCGACTAAATGCGCGACCAGCTGGTGGCCGAAAAAATCAAAATCGATCCAGCGGTCGGATTCTCGACCGGTTTTACAGCCTAAAACATCACCGTAAAAGGCTCGGGCTGCTTCAAGGTCTGTGACCGGGAATGCTAGATGAAAGCGTGGGCGATGGTCGCTGTTTGTGGTCATGCTTGAGTACTCAGATGGTTTGATTAGAACTATATATACCGGCTACTTAGTGTGTGTTATAAGCCAACTGGAGTAAATAACTCACCAGGGCAGTGCATCCAGATCAACGTTACCACCACTGATAATAATCGCCACTCGCTTACCCGAGAAGATCTCTAGGTTTTCCATTATCGCTGCCACAGATACAGCAGCGGAGGGCTCGATAACAATTTTCATTCGCATCCACACCAGGCGCATGGCCTCGACAATGGCCTGCTCTGAGGCGAGCACTATGTCGTTGACTTGCTCGGTGATAATAGTGAAATTACGCACGCCCAGAGTTGATCTGAGGCCGTCGGCAATGGTCTCAGGAACCTGAGTCTCAACCCGCCGACCACTGGTAAACCCCTGCCAGGCGTCACTGGCACCCTGAGGTTCTGCGCCGATAACCCTAATTGTCTTACCGGTATTTTGGGCGATGGCATGAGCAGCAATTGCGGTGCCCGCTAACAACCCACCGCCGCCTACAGGAGTGATAATAATATCGGGGAAGCAATCTAGCTGTTCGAGGATTTCTAATGCTGCGGTGCCCTGCCCGGCGATAATCTCCTCATTGTCATAGGGGTGAACCAATGTGCTGCCAGTGGCCTGTATCTCTTCTGCAACGGCGGCCTCTCGATCGGCCATAGTGGGGATACATTCAATGACCTTGGCTCCATAGCCACGAACGGCCTGTTTTTTTACTATAGGGGCATTTTCAGGCATGACCACGGTGCAGTTGGCTCCACGCAGTGCTGCGGCCCAGGCAAGTGCGGCGCCATGATTGCCTGAGGAGTGGGTTATCACGCCTTTGGCTAAGCTTTCAGTGTCCACTGAGAAAACCGCATTGCAGCCACCGCGAGCTTTAAAGGCGCCGACTTTTTGCAAGTTCTCGGCTTTGAAGTAGAGTTCGCAGCCAAGCAATTTATTGATTTCCTGGCTCTGCATAATGGGCGTGCGGTGAATGTGCGGTTTGATGCGCACATGGGCTTGTTCTATATGACTGAAATTGATACTCATAAGTATGCCTTTGCTGACTGCTCTTCACTAAGTGCGCTTAGTGCCTTGTCGACTTCTTAAGGATTCAGCTTAGCCTACTTTCGATATTAACCGACGGTTTCTGAAAGCTGTTTTTTATTTATTCTAGTGTTAGCAGTGTTAGGGTCAGGCTCGAATTCCCCAAGCCCAGCCCCTAAAACCCACATTACTTCCTAATCATTCCCACCAGTTTCAAACCACCGATAAACAACCCCCGCCAAAATAGCCCCTACTATAGGCGCAAGCCAAAACAGCCAAAGTTGGTCTACAGCCCAGCCGCCTTGAAAAAGAGCAACACCGGTGCTTCTCGCTGGGTTAACTGAGGTGTTAGTTACAGGGATACTAATAAGGTGAATAAGCGTGAGCGCCAAACCAATGGCGATAGGAGCAAAACCTTGGGGTGCACGCTTATCTGTTGCACCCAAAATAATAATTAGAAACATAAATGTCATGACTATTTCAGTGACTAGAGCGGCAATCAAGCTATACCCTCCGGGTGAATGTTCAGCATAACCATTGGATGCGAATCCAGCCGTAACATCAAAACCTGCCTGTCCTGTCGCGATAATATATAACACCGCTGCCCCGGCTATACCGCCTGCCACCTGTGCGGCTATATAGGGGCCGACTTCAGATAGTGAAAATCGACCACCGGACCAGAGGCCAATTGAAACTGCGGGGTTGAGATGACAGCCTGAGATATGTCCAATCGCGAAGGCCATGGTTAACACTGTCAGTCCAAAGGCCAGAGAAACGCCTAGCAAACCAATGCCTACATCAGGAAAAGCCGCCGCAAGAACTGCGCTGCCACAGCCGCCCAGTACCAGCCAAAATGTGCCAATAAATTCAGCGCCTAGTTTCTTTGATAATGTCATGATTAGCTCCTCATAAAAGTCATTATTTCTATTTGCTTTAAGAGCCTGACAGCCAGTTAACAACTGGCCTTTGCTCTTATGCCGATTAGTCTAATAATCTTCTGTTATCCATAAACATAGTCTTAATAGAAAACTGACGAGGACTATTTTTAGAGTGGGAAATCAACGGGGAACCAATGACGGCAGCAGTAGTTCAAGCAACTACCGGCGCCTACTTTTGGATGAAAGCCAAATAAAATCACCTGGTTTGTTGGGTTCGAGCCCTAGGGTGCCGTCTGTGAGGGACTCTAGTTGACGAGCTCTAATTGACGAGCTCTAGTATTGCGCGTGAGGGTTAGGTGAGAGTTCAGATCTATCCCCTCCACTCCATTCGTGGGCCAGCGGCGGTTGCCCCGGCCTGTTGCTGCCAGTACTGCCTGATCTCTTCTGAGCCTGAGTCGGGTACAACTACTTTGACTACCGCATAGAGATCACCCTGACCACCTTTGTGTACCAGCCCATGGCCTTTGATTCGCAGACGCAGGCCAGTTTGGCTGTTGCTGGGAATTTGGAGTTTTACTTTTCCTGACAGGGTCGGCAGCTCAAGACTGGTGCCCAGGGCGGCTTCCCAGGGTGCAAGGGGAACAATGATAACCAGGTCCTGGGCTTCGATATCGAACAGCGAGTGTGGCACCAGACGAATGCGCAGGTAAAGGTCTCCCGGGGGAGCATCACCAAGGCCTTGAGCACCCTGCCCTTTGAGGCGAATGCGCTGGCCATCGACTGCTCCTTGGGGAATTTTTACATTGAGGATTTTGGTGACTTGGCTAGTTCGCCCCAAACCATCGCGGTGAGGGAAGCTATAGGAGATCCGTTTCGAAGTGGTGGTCAATGTGTCTTCAAGAAAGATCTGTAGGTCGGTTTCAATATCTTGGCCTTTGCTGGTAGCACTGCAAGCCGAAGAGTCCTCCGCCATCACGCCTTGTTCTGGCTGCTGGGCCCCACCAAAGATCGACGAGAAGAAACCTGAGAAGCGGCCCTGATGACATGGTGATTGCGGAGACTGCTGTCCGGAATCGCCCTGCGAATCAGCCTGCTCACCAGACTCACGCGACTGGTTGTATTGAGCACGTTTGTTCGGATCTTTTAAAACCTCATAGGCTTCGGCGATCTGTTTGAATTCTTCTTCGGTCTCATGGTGTCCGCTGACATCTGGGTGGTATTTTCTAGCCAGCTTGCGGTAGGCAGTTTTGATGGTTTCACTGTCGGCGTCAGCGGCAACCGAGAGTATTTTGTAGTAGTCCTGGAAATCCATATTCCGTCCTTCATCCTTGAAGCCAATACTAACGATGCAAATCTATGCGGGCTTATTACTATTAGCTTAGTCCAAAATCCGACGGAAAGATGACTGGAACGATTAAGCTAGCTAGGCAGAGCGAATCTATTCTATTTTTCTGAACTGCCATATACTTATGGTCTTACCAAACAGGGTTAGACAATGATTAACGTCTGTACTGACTGTATATCTTGAGAAGGATTAAATGGCTGTGATAGAACAATTACAAAACTGGTTGTCACTACCGATTCTGGTACTGGGTGACTACACCTTGCGCATTGCTGGCGTCGCCTCGGCACTGGGTATTTTAATCATCAGTGCAATTGTGCAGCGCGGGCTATCTAGGGCCTCAGCCGCGGCGGCTAAGCGCAGCGGTGCCCACGACCAGAACATCTATATCATTCAGCGGGTGCTGAAATACATTGTCTATGGTGTCGGTTTAATGCTCGCTTTATCCGCCTTGGGTGTCAGTTTTAATAACCTCATGTTGGTGGCCGGTGCCCTGGGTGTAGGTATAGGCTTTGGTTTGCAGTCGATTGTTAATAACTTTGTCTGCGGCATTATTATTCTGTTTGAGAAGTCTCTGCGGATTGGCGATTTTGTCGAGCTGGCTGACGGCCTGCTGGGGGAAGTGCGGGAGATTAATATTCGCAGTACCCTGCTGCGCACATTGGATAATGCCGACATCATTGTGCCCAATGCGGATTTTATTAGCAGTCAGGTGAATAACTGGACGCTGAATGATGATATCCGCCGTTTTTCCATCAGCTTTAGCGTGGCCTATGGCAGTGATCTGGAACAGGTGCGCAAGGCGGGTTTAAAGGCTGCCGAGGACGTGCCTATCACCCTGAAGCGAAAAAACATTATGCCCGATGTGTTGGTCACCGAACTGGGCGCTTCAGGGGTTGAGTGCATTCTGACGATCTGGGCTCAGGGCGAATGGGTCAAGCGCCCAGGCTGGGTGAAGTCACAGTATTTAACCGCAATTTACAACAATCTGAGAGCCGCGAAAATTGAGATCCCCTTCCCCCAGATGGATGTACATATGCGTAGCTGATGGTAACTTTTAGCCATCAACAAACACCGGTGCGGCAACATATTCCCAGAGAATAACCGTGGCCCCCAGCACCACCACTGCATAAACCAAGGCCACGGCAAACAGTGCGCTGGCATAGAGCATGCCAAGATCTTCTGGCACCTGCATCAGTTTGGGTACGCCGAGATAGAGCAGGCGAATAGTGTAGCAACAGGCGGCGGTGGCGATAAAAATATCAAACCACCAGACTGGGTAAAAGGCTAATAATCCGGCGAGAAAAATTGGCGTATTGGCCATACCGATAAGCACCATGCCTTTAATCGGGAATGACTGGGCATTGTAGGTTTTCGACATCCAGTGGGTCATCAGTCCGATCACCACCACCGAGGCCACCAGCGCCAAATAAAACAGCACCATTAAAGGTATGGCGCTGGCCGCGGAAATTTTGGTCAGTTCACCTCCGCTGTGCCAGCCAATCTGGGTTGTGCCGTAGTAAAAACCGAGAGGGGGTATCGCTGCCATCAGCAGTATTAATAAGAGCCGTGATTTGATCTTCGAGTCTGGTTCCTGTGCCAGAGCGGACCATGTGGCTTGAGGGTTAAAAAGTATTCCGATAAGTTCTTTCACTTTTTTGTACCTTTAGTTTTGTAGATATTAGTTTTGTAGATATTAGTTTTGTAGATGTTAGGTTTGTAGATGTTAGGTTTGTAAATTTTAATTTTTCCTATTTATGCCTTTATATTTTTGATCGACGTTAGCCGCCAAAGGCCGCTAAAAATTCAGCTTATTTAATCAACTCCCGCTTCTCACCAACAATGATCAACATCAAAAGACTCTCACAATAGTTACTCAATGATGCTGATGCCCGGTGGACTGCTGCATCTGCCATATCATTAATAGCCCCATAAAGATTAAGCAAAGACCCATCACTTTGCGCATTGCTGGTGACTGGAGAAAACGCGCCAATTGACTAGAAAACCAACCGGCGGCCAACATTGCCGGCAAGGTGCCGAGCCCAAAAGCCAGCATTGCCAGGGCACCCATGGCTGGAGAATTAGTTAGTAATGCCTGACTCAGTGCGCTGTAGACCAGTCCGCAGGGCAACCATCCCCAGAGCATGCCCGCGGCAACGGATTTAACTGGGCCGTCCGGTTTACCGAGACGCAAGACCAGCGGCTGAATCCGCCGCCAGACAATCTGCCCGAGCTGCTCAAGGCGCGTCAATACTCGCCACCAACCGGCGATATATAGGCCCATCAAAATAATCATTGTTCCGGCCAAGCTTCGCAGCAGAGGCATCAATGTCTGATAGCGCTCGCCAGCAAGACCCACCACCAACCCCGCAGCAATGGCACCCGCCATGCTATAGCTGAACAGCCTGCCGAGGTTGTAACCCAGCAGCATGACTAGATTGGGTCGGCTGCTGCCCAGTGCCGCGACAATGCCGCCACACATGCCGATGCAGTGGCCGGAACCCATCAGGCCTACAACAAAAAGTGTGCTTAGGAGCGTGTAATCGAGAGTCATAAAGGCGCGTCCTGATCAGCGTTTTTTTCGCCTCTGGATTTATCTCTGGATTTATCTCTTGATTTATCTCTTGATTTATCTCTTGATTTAGTTCGGGAACCCTCCAAGAGATCATCCTGATCAAACAGAATGCGTTCCCCTTCAGTGTCGAGATCATCGTACTGCCCGGAGTTCACTGCCCAAAAAAATACCCGAATAGCGACGGCAATAAAGATCAAGGAGATGGGGATTAGCAGATACAGACTTTGCATTAGAACTTAACCCCCTTGGCCAACCGCAATGCATTGAGCATCACCAATAGCGAGCTGCCAGACATACCAATTGCCGCAGCCCAGGGTGGCACATAGCCCGCTGCCGCCAGGGGCAGTGCCACTAGGTTGTAACCAATGGCCCAGAGGGTATTCTGTTTAATAATACGTCGAGTTTGAGTTGCTGTGGCTATGGCCTCCGGCAGTGCCCTGAGGTCGCCGCTAAGCAGTGTCACATCAGCATGAATCTGCGATAGGTCGCTAGCCTGACCGAGAGCCACGGAAACATCAGCGGCTTGCAGAACCGGCACATCATTAATTCCATCGCCAACCATTAGCACCCGTTTGCCCCGCTGTTGCAGGTCGCGAACCACAATAAGCTTTTGCTCCGGCTGTAGTGACAGCTGACAGTCCCTAAGCCCTAGGGGTTCAATAATCTGCGCCGCCCCTGGAGAGGGATCGCCGGATAACAGTGAGACCTTGAGTCCACGCTCTCGCAGCTGGTTCACCGCCGCCACCGCCGTTGGACGCAGCTGGTCGGCAAAAGAGAAGGTCGCGAGCCATTCACCGGGACGAGCAAAACCTACTTCAATACACTGGCTAGGCTGTTTATCGGGGCGGTCTATCGAGTCGTCTATAGAGCATTCTTCGAGGCCTGCCATCTGACAGACCCAAGTTGGGCTGCCTAGATAAAAAGTCTCAGCATCTATTTTTCCGGTAACACCACAGCCGGTAACAAAACTCTGCTCTGTCACAGCGGCGGCCATTCCAATCTCTGGGGGAGCATTTTTATTCAGGGCTATGGCAACGGGGTGCTGACTGCCCCGCTCTAAGGACGCTGCCCAAGCGATAATTTGCGGCTCTGAAACCTCGCCACCCCTGTCAGCGGTGTCCACAGCGACCAGTTTGAGATCGCCTTCGGTCAAGGTGCCGGTCTTATCAAACACCACCTGATCAATCGCTGCCAAGGTTTCTAAAACATGGATGCGATTAATTAAAAATCCCCTGGCGCGCAAAACATTACTGGTTACAGTGAGTGCCGTGGGGGTTGCCAAAGAGAGCGCGCAGGGACAGGTCACCACCAGCACTGAGAGGGTAATCCACAGCGCTCGCTGGGGTTCATAGAACCACCAATAAGTCGCCACAGCGGTGGCGATCAAAAGCAGCGCACCAATAAAATAACCAGCCAGTCGATCGGCGAGCATTGCCCACTGAGGTTTATCCAGTGCCGCGCGCTCGGCCAGTGCAACAATCGACGACAGGCAGGTAGCTTGCCCCGTGGCGCTAACCTTTATCAGCAGCGGATTGGCGCCATTCACGGTTCCCCCATAGACGAACTGCCCCGCCTGTTTACTCAGCGGTTGAGATTCACCGGTCAAAAGCGCCTCACTGACTTGGCTGCTGCCCTCTTCAATCAGACCATCGCAGGGAATGATTTGCCCGGCACTGACGCGGATAAAGTCCCCAGCCGACAGGGTTTTGATCGGCACCTTCCGGTCTTCTTTAGCCTCTGAATAATAGCCATCTGAACAGTCGCCCTGGGGGAATACCTGAGTTGCCACCGGGGGCAGCAAGGTGCCGCGATTTAACAGCAGCAAATTTTTGTCGCGAATGCGCTGCTCGGCAAAACGCCCGAGCAGTAAAAAGAAACTGAACATGGTGATGGAATCAAAATAGACTTCACCCACACCGCGGAATGTGGCCCAGAGGCTGGCGCTATAGGCAAGGGCAAGGGCAATGGCCACGGGGAGATCCATGACTAGGTGGCGCATTTTTAAATTGCGCCAGGCACTAATAAAAAACGGCTGGGCAGAATAAAACACCACCGGCGTGACAAACAGCACACTGATCAGGCGCAGTACATTTTGCCACTCAGACTCCATTCCTTGAAAGGAACCGGCGTACAGGGCAATGGACACCATCCCGGTCTGCATCATTGCCAATCCAGCGACACCCAGGCGCAGTAATAAGTTGCGTGATTCCTTAGCGCTGGGAGATAGACTGCTGTCGCAGGTTATTGGGCTGGCGTCATAGCCAATTTGTTTGATCGCCAACAGAATATCACTGAGACTAAGAATTTCTGGGGTCCAGATAATTTCACCGCGGCGGGTGGTGCCATTGATCCTGATACGATCTACCCCAGGCAGTTTGCCAAGGTGCTGTTCTATCAGCCAGGTGCAGGCGGCGCAGGTGATATTGCCTATATAGAGTCTAATCCTGAGCAGCCCCTGATCTGTCTGACTGATATAGTCGTGCTGTATTGCTCCTAGGTCCCAGTCGGCGAAGGGATTTTCTTCGGTATCCGAAGGGCTATTTTCAACAACTTGTACACTGGGCGCTGAGCGAAATGCATAAAAGCTTTGCAGGCCATTTTCAAAAATCGTTGCCGCAACGGCGGCGCAGCCAGGGCAACACATGGCATGACGAATACCCTTTATAACCAGACTAAAATCACAGTGCTGAGGCACATCAAGGCCGCAGTGATAGCAGGTCTTATTGGCCGCGGTGGCTATATTCACTTTGGGCTCAGGGTTATTAATCTATCATCTTGAAAATTAATCTTTCCATTTAGGCGCCAGCTTTTATCTGGCGGTAGCAAACGCAGGTAGTAGCTATGCTGATATTGCTGCGTCAGTTGAGCACTGTACTGCCCAGCTTCAGCCTGTTTTAACGTCAGAGCTTCAGCCTGTTTTAACGTCAGAGCTTCAGTCTGTTTTAACTTCAGAGCTTCAGCCTGTTTTAATGTCAAAGTTTGATCCAAAGACTGACTGCCGGGGTGCTGAAGTAACAGGGTTAGCTCTGTGGGGTAGATGACTAAACCCGATAGATTGACCAACAGCTGTGCTCTGCCAGCATCCTCAAAGGGCTGAAATAAAATCTCTGCGGCAACCTTTAGCTCGGCGGCGCGGCGGTCTTGATCGAGAGACTGATTAATCGCCAACCCCTCTTTATAGTACTGATCGTCGACCATACTATGAGGATATTTGAGGGCGATATAGAGCATATTAAAACCCGCGATAACCACCACAAGGGGCAGAGAAATCAAGAACCAGGGCCAAAATTGGCGATACCAGGGAGGCTGGTCTTGCAGTCTATTGTCAGTCGAGCGAATATCCATAGGGCTGCCTCAATCTCTGTTTTTAAGGGGCGCGATAAAGCGACTTTTTTCACTATTTTGCAGCCCCGACTCAGTGGTGGCGGTGACAACAAAAACGATTTCGGCATTGGTCTTTTTGATGTCCTGCACCGGCAGCAACAGGCGCACTAACATTTCCGCCACCTCCCCTTCGGCAACGCCGACCTCAGACTGACCGCGATAAATTAACCCTTGGTCGCTTTTTACACTGATGCTGTACCGATGATCGGCCTGATCCATATTATTAATTTTTAGCTTATAACTGTTTTCCACAAAGCCATCTTCGGTGACTCTGTAGAGCATGCTGCGATCACGAACTACATCGATCTCTAAGGCTATGCGGGAACTGATCTGATAGAAAAACACCCCACAGATCACAATCAATACCGCAAAATAAGCCATTAATCGGGGTCGTAATAGGCGGAATGGAATGCCTTTTTCTAGGGCGTTTTCAGTGGTAAAACTAATCAGGCCAGCGGGATAGTCCATCTTTTCCATCACTGCATTGCAGGCATCAATACAGAGACCACAGCTAATACATTCATATTGCAGGCCATCGCGGATATCGATTCCGGTGGGGCAGACCTGGACACAGAGTGTGCAATCAACGCAGTCACCCAAACCCAGTTGCGCTGGATCCTGATTTATTTTCCGCGAGCCGCGCTGCTCTCCTCTGGCTTTATCATAGGACACAATCAGGGTATCTGAATCAAACATCACCGATTGAAACCTGGCATAGGGACAGACATAAAGGCAGATCTGTTCACGCATCAATCCGGCATTGGCCCAGGTCAGGGCAGTAAATAGCAGCAGCCAAAACAGCGCCGCACCGCTAACACTTAGATGAAATAAATCCGGCACTAATTCGCGAATAGGATTGAAGTAACCCACAAAGGTTAGACCCGTCGCCAGGGACATCAGTAGCCAACAGAGTTGCACTGCACTCTTGCGGGCGAGCTTATTCAGGGACCAGGGCTGGGCGTCCAACTTGATCCGCTTGTTGCGATCGCCCTCAAACCATTCTTCGATGGCAATAAAAATACTGGTCCAGACGGTTTGTGGACAGGAGAAACCGCACCAGATACGGCCGGCAAAATTGGTGATGGTGAAAAGCCCAAAGGCGGAAATAATTAGCAATGCGGCGAGAAAAGGCAGGTCTTGGGGCCAGAGGGTTAGCCAAAATATATGGAACTTGCGCTCAGCCAAGTCGAACCAAACCGCTTGGCGACCATTGATACTTAACCAGGGAATAAGAAAGTAGCTGGCGAGCATTGGAATCCAGGTCCAGCGTCTCAGGCTGCGGTAAAAACCCTCGAGGCTGCGGGTGTAAATTTTATCTGCGGTTTGATAGAGATTGAGTACATGGATCGCTTCATTGTGCGGCACCTGCGGCTTGGCAACCTCAGTGTTGGTTTGCGAAGACGGGGAGCTTTTATCCATAGGGAGAACTCTTTAGGCTATCTGTTGCTTGGCTCAGGGCTGTTGATTAGTCTGAGACAGGCTGTAGACATAGGCGCCAATAAGATGAATTTTTTCCGGGCGCAGTTTGTCCCCATGACTGGGCATTGCGCCATTGCGACCATTGCGGATGCTGTGACGAATATTCTCCAGCAGACTGGTATCAGCCTGATTGTAGAGCCAGATATCATCGGTCAAATCAGGTGCTCCCAAGGCCTGCATGCCAGAGCCATCTGGGCCATGGCAACTGGCGCAAAACATCTGGTACTGGCTGGCGCCGCGCTCGGCACGCTGGGCATCAAAAGGCAACCCACTGAGACTGACGACATAGTCGGCCATATCTACCACACCACTGTCGCCCAGCGCCGGCCCCCAGGCTGGCATAGCCCCCTGCCGGCCCTCAGTGATAGAGTGAATAATAGACTCGGCAGTTCCACCATAGAGCCAGTCATTGTCACTGAGATCAGGAAATCCATTGGCACCGACTCCGCCAATACCATGGCACAGAGAGCAGTTATTATTAAATAGACGACGGCCCATTCGCAGAGCCGAAGGGTCGGCGGCGAGATCGTCAATGGCAGTGGCGGCATAGAAGCTGTACTGTTCATCAAGCACGCGGTTGGCGCTATCCACTCGCTCTTGCCACTGCTTTTCCTGAGTCCAGCCGAGCAGGCCTTTGTAGTTGCCCAGTCCAGGGTACAGAGCCAGATAGATCAAGGCGTATATTGCACTGCCCATAAACATCCAAAACCACCAGGCCGGGAGTGGGTTATCGTACTCTTCGATTCCGTCATAAACGTGCCCGGTCTTGGGTATTTCACCCTCAGGCAAGTCCCCTTTGACTTCGGTTTTCCGGTTGGCCATCAATAGCCAGATGCTGCCAAATATAACCAAAAAGGTTATTACACTTATCCAGATACTCCAAAAATCACTCATGGTTTTGTCTTCCCTGACCCTCTTGGCTCGGTTTACTCTGATTAACTACTGGTTTGTCAGTATCTAGACTCTTATCCTCTAGAATGTGAGCATCTAACTCATCATCCATAAACGGCAGCTGCGACGCCTCATCAAAGCGGGTTTTATTTTTTGAACTCCAGGCCCAGACACAGACGCCAATAAAAGCGGCCATGGCCAGGATAGTGCCAATTCCCTGTAAATTTCCTATGCTCATAAGCCCTCAGCGCTTCTGCTGGATCAAGGTACCCAGCTGTTGCAGGTAAACAATCAGTGCATCCATTTCACTGTGGCCTGCCACCTCAGCCTCAGCCTCTTCAATATCCTTATCGGTGTAGGGCACGCCGACACGGCGCAGGGCGCGCATTTTGGCACCGGTCTGGGAGCCATCCAGCTGGTTGTCGAACAACCAAGGGAAGGCGGGCATATTGGAGACCGGCACCACATCCCGGGGATTATTCAGGTGCACTCGGTGCCAGTCGTCGCTATAACGCTGCCCTACCCGAGCCAGATCCGGCCCGGTGCGTTTCGAGCCCCACAGGAATGGATGCTCATAAACCTGTTCACCAGCAACGCTGTAGTGACCATAGCGCTCGGTCTCGGAGCGAAAGGGTCGAATCATTTGCGTGTGGCACACATGACAGCCTTCGCGAATATAGATATCGCGACCCTCTAGGGCCACGGCTGGCAGAGGCATCAAGCCATCGATGGGCTCGGTGATATCAGTGGAGAAAAATAACGGGACTATTTGCGCGAGACCACCAAAGCTAATGGCGACAATAATTAACACAATCATCAGGCCAATATTTTTTTCAATAATGGAGTGTTTGCTAGGCATGAACCGCTCCTTCAGTATTTTGCGACTGAGGTTTGCTGTCGCTAGTGGTTTTCCAAACGTTGTAGGCCATCAATAACATTCCGGCAAAGAAGATAGCACCGCCAATAAAGCGTACAAAGTAACCGGGGTAACTGGCCTCCACTGACTCGGCAAAACTATAGGTCAGGCTGCCGTCACTGTTAAAGGCCCGCCACATCAAACCCTGTGCAATACCATTGACCCACATAGAGGCGATATACAGCACCGTGCCGATGGTCGACATCCAGAAGTGCACATTGATCAGATTTTCGCTGTACATTTTGGTCTTGCCATAGAGCCGTGGAAATAAATGATAGAGACAGCCGATGGAGATCATCGCAACCCAACCCAGGGCACCTGAGTGAACATGGCCAATGGTCCAGTCGGTGTTGTGAGACAGGGCATTCACCGTCTTGATCGCCATCATCGGACCCTCGAAGGTGGACATGCCATAAAACGACAGTGACACCACGAGAAACCTCAGAGTCGGGTCGGTGCGCAATTTATGCCAGGCACCGGAGAGGGTCATCATACCGTTGATCATGCCGCCCCAGGAGGGAGCCAAAAGAATAATCGACATCACCATGCCGAGACTCTGGGCCCAATCCGGCAGTGTTGAATAATGTAGATGATGGGGACCGGCCCAGATATAAATCGCAATCAGCGCCCAGAAATGGACGATCGATAAGCGGTAGGAATAGATCGGTCTCTCCGCTTGTTTGGGCACAAAATAATACATCATGCCGAGAAAGCCAGCGGTCAAAAAGAAGCCAACAGCATTGTGTCCATACCACCACTGCACCATGGCATCGATGGTGCCCGGGAAGATTGAATAGGACTTAAACAGACTGACCGGCACCGCCAAGCTATTGATTATATGGAGCACGGCGACGGCAATAACAAAGGCGCCGAAGAACCAGTTGGCCACATAGATGTGCTTTACCCGGCGTTTAACGATGGTGCCAAAAAACACTATGGCGTAACAGACCCAGACTATCGTAATTAAAATATCGATGGGCCATTCAAGCTCGGCATACTCTTTCGATGAGGTCATGCCCAGTGGCAAGGTAATCGCCGCCGCCACAATCACCAACTGCCAACCCCAGAAGTGCAAGGCCGCCAGTCGATCCGAGATTAGTGCTGCCTGAGAGGTACGCTGAACCACGTAGTAACTTGAGGCGAACAGAGCGCAGCCGCCAAAGGCGAAAATAACCGCATTGGTATGCAGGGGTCGCAGACGACCAAAGTGAAACCAGGGGCCAAAATTTAAGTCGGGCCAAACCAATTGCGCGGCAATAATCACTCCCACTAACATGCCAACAATTCCCCAGACTACGGTCATAATGGCGAATTGCTTGACGACTTTAGTGTTGTACTCTGGATGATTTATCGGAGAGTTTTCAATCTGTGGCGATTCGCCGGATGAATAATGCGTCTGTTGACTGATCATGCCAATTCCCTGTGCTCATACTTCTTGAAGTGCATTCATTGCATCTGTTGTTTCAAGCATAGAAAAAAATGGGCAAAAAACCATTTTTTCTAGGCATTTTATCTACAGCTATTATCAAATCTCCGCAGAGCGGTTTCTAAAACTTATAGCCGAGATTTAACTGATAGACATAGGGATCAATTGAGACATTGTTGACGCTAATAATATCGGCTCCAGCGGCGGAGAAAGTCGCCTCAGTATCAATATCAATCCAGCGAACAGAGGCGTTTAAATGCCACTTTTCATCGAGTTTCAAATCTACCCCTATCTGTGCCGCAAGACCCCAAGAGTCTTCAAGGTCGAGCTTCATGGGCAGGGTGCTAACACCTAGATCTGTGCCCAGGGCATCAGTAATCACCGGAGTGCCGTCCTCGAGTTCTTGATTGACCTGCTCTTGAAAGAACTCGGTGAAGTTAAGGCCTAAACCCAGATAGGGTTGTATAGAAGAGTCATTGCTCGCCAGGGGATAAAAAACCAAGGATACCGTGGGTGGCAGATGCTTGGCCTCACCGGCCGCAACATCGGCGACGCCAGAAATTCCTGCCGCAGCAAGATCGGCAGTAATCTTATGTGAGAAAGGGGTAGAGGCGAGCAGTTCAACGCCCAGTGCCTTGGAGAACATATAGTTAAAGGTCAGGCCCAACTGGGTTTCCGTTGCCACCTCAGCCTGGGTACCCGGAATAGGTGACAGCCCAAGTGCAGGAATGGCAATTCCGTCGCTGCTGTCATCCGGCGAGACATGCGCTGCGCCAAAACGAATAAAGAAATTACCGGTTTGATAGGCGGAGGCTCCGCCACTGACAAGAATAGAAAAAAGTGCTGCAATAACTATGTTGGCGTTCATTAAAATCTCCCTTTGGGTTACGAGGAGATTTGAACACTTGGCTCGAGACATACCTTTGATTCATATCAAAGCATTATCTGGAAAAGCCCCGGTACCCCACCGGAGGTACCACTTTATAAGTAAAAAAACGGAGTTTAAATAATCTGGAATAGCAGTTTATAAAATATCCCGGCCTTTATTGGCAGCAATGCGTAAACGCAGTGCATTGAGCTTAATAAAGCCTTCAGCATCGGCCTGATTATAGGCGCCGCCGTCGTCGTCAAAAGTGGCTATATTGGCATCAAACAAACTGTCTGCCGACTGGCGACCCACAACACTGACACTGCCTTTATACAGTTTGATACGGACATCACCGTTAACCACATCCTGAGTCTGGTCAATCGCAGCCTGTAGCATCAAACGCTCCGGGGCCCACCAGTAACCGTTATAAATCAGTTTGGCATACTTGGGCATCAACTCATCTTTCATATGTGCCACTTCGCGGTCCAGAGTGATGGATTCGATCGCCCGGTGCGCCTTCATCATCACAGTGCCCGCTGGTGTCTCGTAACAGCCACGCGATTTCATGCCCACATAGCGGTTCTCAACGATATCCAGGCGACCGACGCCATGCGCGCCCGCGACCTTATTCAAATATTCAATTACCGTGGCCGCTGACATGTCTTCGCCATCGATGGCAACAATGTCGCCCTTCTCATAGCGAATGGTCATATAGAGTGCTTCGTCTGGAGCTTCTTCAGGCGAAACCGTCCAGCGCCACATATCATCTTCGGCTTCGGACCAAGGATCTTCCAGATTGCCGCCTTCATAGGAGATATGCAGCAGATTGGCATCCATGGAGAAAGGCGATTTTTTACCGCGCTTCATCTCAACCGGAATATTATGCTTCTCACAGTATTCCATTAGCTTGTCACGGGAATTCAGATCCCATTCACGCCATGGCGCAATGACTTTGATGCCTGGCTTCAGTGCATAGGCACCCAGCTCAAAACGTACCTGGTCGTTGCCCTTGCCGGTGGCGCCGTGGGAAATGGTATTGGCGCCGGTTTCATTGGCAATTTCAATCAGTCGCTTGGCGATCAATGGACGGGCAATGGAGGTGCCGAGCAGATATTCGCCTTCATAAATAGTATTGGCGCGGAACATCGGGAAGACAAAATCCCGAGCATATTCTTCGCGCAGATCATCGATATAGATCTCTTTGACGCCCAGTGCTTCGGCTTTGGCGCGAGCGGGTTCGACTTCTTCACCCTGACCGATATCGGCCGTGAAGGTAACGACTTCGCAGTTATATTCTTCCTGCAACCATTTAACGATAACGGAGGTATCTAATCCGCCTGAGTAGGCTAAAACAACTTTATTGACTGATGACACGTGGCGTAATCCTTTGCTTGAGGTAACGAGGCGGCGATTTTACCCTAAGACTAGGCGTTTTAGTATGGCTTGAGCGCAGTAATCTCAGCCTCGTCATAGAGCCGCCCGCCTGCGGCGGCAAAAGCCTCCAGTTCGGGCTGGGTGGGAAAACTGTAATAGCCTGCGGCCTGCTCTTGCGCACAGGCCGCCAGGGGCTGTCCTGCTGTAAGGGCGCTGACGGCACTGAGAATTTGCTGGCAACCGCCAACATAGAGATTGATCACATTGAGCAGGTAGGAATGCTGTGGATTGAGGGGAATTCTAGCCGTAGAAATAATATCGCCATTATCAATGCCGCCGTCTTGAATATAGTGCAGGGTCGAGGCGATCTCGCTGTCATTGTTTTGCATGGCTCTAAAGGTCGCCATCACCCCACGATAATTGGGTAGTAATCCGGAGTGCAGATTGATAATGCCATTCTTGGGAATGGCTATCACCGCCTCGCGGATAATCAAACCAAAGCGCACTGATATAATAAGCTCTGGCTCAGTGGCGGCAATGCGCCCGATGCCATCGGGGCTATTAACCTTATTATCCAGATCGCCAAACCCCTGCAACCGACAATCTGCACTTGCAGCTAACTCGTCAAAACTGGGACGACCATCATCGAGCAACTGCCGTTCGAAGGCTGCAAGCTCCATCAGCGGCTGCGGTAATCTCTTGTCAGCGCCGACCTTTTCAGAGAGGAAGATCGATAGCCTGTGCCCGGCTAAATTCTCAGTTAAACCCTCACTTAAACCCTTGATTAGAAGGCTCAACGCCATATGACTGGCCAGATCGCGGTTGCTGAGTAGCGTTATCTTCATTAGTTGCTCGATTTTTTCCCATAGCCTTCCACAAAACCTGTCAAGACACCACTGTTTCCGGTAGCATTCACCGATAACAGCGGATACGGCTTCAATGGACAAAATTACTCTTATACAACCTGACGACTGGCACCTGCACCTGCGTGATAACAGCATGCTGACTGCGACAGTGCCCGCCGCCGCAAGAGGCTTTGGCCGCGGCATTATTATGCCCAACCTGATGCCACCGGCAACTACTGTGGCTCAGGTCCGTGCATACCGCGAGCGCATTTTGGCCCAACGCCCAGCAGGTTCTAACTGGGAGCCATTAATGGTTCTCTATCTCACGGATAACACCACCGCCGATGAAATTCGCGCGGCGAAGGAATGTGGTTTTATCCATGGCTGCAAGTATTATCCGGCAGGGGCTACAACCAATTCCGATTCCGGTGTTACCAGTCTCAATAATATCCAAAAGGTTCTAGCCACCATGCAGGAAGTGGGCATGGTATTGCAGCTCCACGGTGAAGTCACCGCTGGCGAGGTCGATATCTTTGATCGCGAAGCGGTATTTATCGAGCGTCATCTGCGCGGCCTGGTTCAGCACTACCCCAAGTTAAAGATTATCTTTGAGCATATTACGACCCTGGAGGCAGCCGAGTTCGTCGCTGCAGCCGGTGACAATGTTGCCGCGACTATCACGCCACAACACCTGCTCTACAATCGCAACCATATGTTGGTTGGGGGTATTAGACCGCACCTATTTTGTCTGCCGATTCTAAAGCGTGATGTTCATCAGCATGCACTGATTAAAGCTGCCACCAGCGGCAGCCCGAAGTTCTTTTTGGGCACTGATTCTGCACCCCATGCCCAGGATAAAAAAGAGAGTGCCTGTGGCTGTGCTGGCTGTTTTAGCCATCACGCAGCCATTGAGCTCTATGCTCAGGCCTTTGAAGAAGCCGGCGCGCTGGATAAGCTCGAGGGCTTTGCCAGCAAGTATGGTGCAGACTTTTATGGCCTGCCGCGAAACACCACAAGCATTACCTTATTACGCCAACCCTGGCAGCTGCCCGCAGCGATTCCGTTTGATGATTCGCAACTGATCCCTCTCGGCGCTGGTACCACTCTGAATTGGAAAATGGACCACTAATGGATATGTCGCCGATCATCAAAGAGTCTGATAGTGAAGAGTATACGAATAATATCGCCGAACGCTTTCGCGGGTTTTTACCCGTTGTAATAGACGTTGAAACCGGTGGTTTTAACTCTCGCACCGACGCACTGCTGGAAATTGCCGCGGTGATTCTGGAGATGGATGCTCAGGGCAATATTCAAATCAAAGAGACCCACAGTCGAAATGTCGATCCCTTTCCCGGCGCCATCGTTGAAAAGGCGGCGTTGGAATTTACCGGTATTGATCTCTATGATCCCGAACGTATGCCGGAGGAAGAAAGTGAAGCACTGCGGGATATCTTCCGACCTATCCGTCACGAGATCAGCGCAACCGGCTGTACTCGTTCAGTGATGGTAGCCCACAATGCTCATTTTGATCTTGGCTTTGTTAACGCGGCAGTGAACAGAAATCAGATAAAACGCAATCCGTTTCATCCCTTCTCCTGTTTCGACACCTCCACACTCGCCGGGCTCGCCTATGGTCAAACCGTACTGGCCAAGGCCTGTCAGGCGGCGAATATGGATTTTGATAATCGCAGTGCTCACAGCGCCCTCTATGACGCAGTGAAAACCGCAGAGCTGTTCTGCGGTATTGTGAATCGCTGGAAAGATCTTGGCGGTTGGCCCCTTGAGACCGACGCTGAGAGTGAATAGCCTGTAAGTGAATAGCCTGTGAATTAAATAGCCTGTTAGTAGCGGCTATTCGCTGCTAACAAAAGCTGTTGGCTACCAACAGCTACTGACTCTGAGCGCTCTTTCTATCCACCCAGAAATCAGCCTTTCCAATCCCCAAAGCCTGGGGATCAAAGCTCGGATCTACACCCGCATCCAGCTGCTGTTCATAATCTTTGAGTGCCACCAGAGCAGGGCGCTGCAAGATAATGATCGCGACAATATTCAACCAGGCCATAAGGCCTACACCCACATCACCCAGTGCCCAAGCCAGATCGGCGCTCTTTAAACCGCCGTACATCACCGATGTAAGCACCAGTACTTTCAGCAGATTAGCCAACCATGGACGATGTACCTTGCGGTTAATAAACATCACATTGGTTTCGGCAATATAGTAGTAGGCAACAATGGTGGTAAAGGCGAAAAACAGCAGCGCTATAGCCAACACGCTGCTGCCAAAGCCGGGCATCACTGTATCAAAGGCTGCCTGTACATAAGCTGGACCCACATCGACACCGGGTAGACCCTGATAGAGGTAAGTGCCGTCGGCACCCTCGACATTGTAGAGGCCGGTCAACAGAATCATAAAGGCTGTAGCTGAACAGATCAGCAGCGTATCCACATACACCGAAAAGGCCTGAACCAAACCCTGCTTGGCTGGGTGGGACACTTCTGCCGCAGCAGCCGGATGAGGGCCACTGCCCTGCCCCGCTTCGTTGGAGTAAACACCGCGCTTAACTCCCCAGGCCACGGCCATGCCGATAATCGCACCGTAACCGGCATCGAGGCCAAAGGCACTATTGATAATTAACTTGGTGACTGTGGGGACCATATCGATATTGAGAAATACCACGGTAAAGGCAATAAGGATATAGCCAGCTGCCATCACCGGCACCACAACCTGAGCAAAGTTGGCAATGCGTTTGACGCCGCCAATCACAATCAGCGCCAGACCCACTGCCAATACCGAAGCCGTCACCAGCGCCGGAATCTCCCAGGCATTATTCATGGCGGCAACAATACTGTTGGCCTGAATACCCGGCAGACAGAAGCCCATAGCAATAATAGTCGCCACGGCAAAGGTCCAGGCATACCATTTTTGGCCCATGGCTTTTTCAATATAATAGGCTGGGCCGCCGCGGTAGCTGCCGTTGTCATCTAGCTCTTTATAGATCTGTGCGAGGGTAGCTTCTATATACGCGGTGGATGCCCCGAGAAAGGCCACGGTCCACATCCAGAAAACTGCACCTGGGCCGCCAATGGCAATGGCAGTGGCGACGCCGGCAATATTACCTGTGCCAACCCGTCCTGAAAGGGACATGGTCAGTGCTTGAAAAGATGAGACACCGGCCTCGGAGCTCTTGCCTTCACGCATAATTTTTAACATATGGCCGAAGTGACGAACTTGCAGAAAACCTGTGCGTAGTGAAAAGTAGAGCCCGGTGCCAAGGCACAGATAGATCAGCGCCGAACTCCAGATAATACCATTGAGATAATTAACAAATGCTTCCACGATTAATCCCTTTTACTTTTTTGGCCGTTTAATCACGGCGTTTATTTTTCTACTTTTTTGCAACACCATGCGATATTTAGTCGAGGGCCATACGATCAGCTGCAGCAAAAATGGGGTCTAAACCGAGCACAAATTGCTCTGCTGACTCTGCATCAGCGAACTGCAATACAGGCACCTCAAGACCAGAGAAGTAATCAGGATAGGGTGAGAACTCACCCCACTGGCTCACTTGGGCGGTGATACTAACAACAATGATCAGCATTACAAAGCCAAGAGCTGAAACCCAGCGCTGGCGAGGCAACATATTGGTCGCCAGGGCAAAATTAGCCGAGAGCAAAAGCCCCGCAAACGACAGGGCAATCAGTGGTTTTAAGACTAGCGCCACCGTTTGGGTACCCAAGTTGTAACCGAGGACCCCGATCAGCCAGTCCGACAGGGAATAGGCCAGACCAGCCAACAAGATCAAACAGTAGTGGCTCAAAAAATGACTTTCGCTGCGTAAAAAGCGACCCAGCCCGCCCCAGAAAAGCGCCAGCATAAGCAGCCCTGCCTGGGTGCCCAAAATCGTCGAGAGCACATTTTTCCACTGCCATTCTATATAGCTGCTGGCATAGAGTGCGCCTATATCCAGAGTCAGACTGAGCAGAAAAAGCGGTAACCAAATAGACAGCCGGTTTAATTTCCCCACATCCTGTTCAAGATGGTGTAACTCTTTAGCCGGATCTACTGGATGGCTGTCAGAGAGAATGCGCAATCGAGTGCGGCCAATCTTTAACTCTGCACCTTCTCCGAGCAGGGTTAGTGAATTAGATTCATGGGGATCAGCGCGGGTAAAATGAGAGCTGGTCGAATGGGAGTTTTTAAGGATCTCGACGCCATTAAGGCTATCCAGATCGGTTAGCTGCCAGCCTCCCTCAACCCCGTTACTCGGGTCGATAGCATCTAGGCGTAGATGTTCGGGGGAAATATGCCCGTCGCCGAGAACCACATCGTTCTGATAGCTGCGGCCAATTGTCACCGCTGGCCCCTCAACAGTGAAATAGCGCTGACGCTTGCCGCCCCAACCCAGCAGTTCAATAATTACTGCCATTGCGCCACCTCCATAAACTTGCGCGCATAGGCTTTAGCGTTTTCGCGACTGACACCAGCCAAGGTAAAGTGGCTGATAAAGGCGGCGCGGGAATCATCCACCGTGCCCTGCAAAAACAGTACGTCGTATAACTGCGGATAGTCTTTGTAGGCCCGGGCACAAAACACCGCCTTGGTTTTGCGTTCAGGCTGCGCCTCGACATTATTCACCGCGACAAATTCGCTATCGCACTGGTAATCGCTAACATCTTTTTCACGGGCCTTATTACCAGGGGCGAAATCGCTAAATAGACGTTGATAGTAAGCGTAAAACTGCAACTGATTGAGTTTGTCCGCCTCCAACCAGAAGAACTGATGCTCAATCACACCGCTGTTAAATTTGGCATTCAGATAAATATTATCTTCACTGCGGCAGGTGCGGTCGGCATTCAGCAATTGGGCTTTGTCAGAGCTACTATTAGACCCGCCCCAGCACCTGAAAAAGGGTGACAGCTCATTGACCACCAGGGCTTCGCCAAGAGCAATGGTCGGCCAGTCGAGAGCCAGCAGTTGGGCGAATTTTTTCTGCTGATCGGCAATCAACTGTTGGCCAATTCGCTGGCGGATATTCTCCACGCCCTGGCCACGCAATTGATGTTCGGCGATTAACTGCTGTAGCGCCGTCACCGGCACCAAAAAACTCACCTGATTGCCGGCGGTAGAAACATTGATACCCACCACTTCACCGACTTGATTAAGCGTTGGCCCGCCGCTCATGCCAGAGTTTAGTGAACCGGTAAAATGCACCCGCGGATGATAGCTGGTTCGATTGATACCGTTGTAGGTACCGGGAACCACGGTCATACCCAGATCAAGGGGGTTGCCCAGAGCATACACCGGCACTCCGATAGGGGGCTCCGCCGCCGCCAAGGGCAACACCGGCGTGATCTGGCCAGTGGCTTGAACCAGTGCCAAATCATTGATCACATCGACGTCAACCAGAATCAGGCTGTTAGACGTACCACTGGCACTGAGATATTCAATACGATATTGCTCAGGCTTGCTGGCAGCCATTTGCACCACGTGATAATTGGTCGCGATCAGGCCTGTCTCGTTGACCACAAAACCCGAACCAATGGCGCTCTTGCTGCCCGAGGTAATATCGATAATCCTGATTTGCAGAATGCCGGCTTTGTTATCGGCAAACAATGTGCGGGCACTGTCACTCTGAGCCCAACTTGAGGTTGGCCAGCAAACCAGCAAAGCCATTAGCAATAGAGCCGCCACCGGAGCACGAAGCCGATCGGCCCCGTCCTGAAGTATATTTTTATGAGTACTCAATATAGAGTTCCTGTTGTAATGCGGGGGTATTCTTTCAAGTGATCCAAAGTATTACAAGTGTAACCTCGAGGCGCATAGCTATTTACCTGGCCGCCGCGCTAAAATACGCGACTCAAAGCTAGATCCTCTTGCCAATCTAGCCTATACCCTACGTTTGGCATAGGTTTATCCCCATTACCGTAACAGGAAATTTCCACAGATGACCGATTCATTTAAAGAAGCCGCACTGAAATACCACACCCATCCGACTCCGGGTAAATTGGAAATTCGGCCGACTAAGCCGCTGGCGAATAAGCGCGACTTGTCTCTGGCCTATTCCCCCGGTGTGGCCCACGCCTGTGAGTTGATTGTGGAGAATCCTACGGAAGTGGCCTCGGTAACATCTCGCGGTAATCTTGTAGCGGTAATCACCAATGGCACTGCTGTGCTAGGTCTAGGCAATATTGGCCCGCTGGCCTCGAAGCCGGTGATGGAAGGCAAGGCAGTACTGTTTAAGAAATTTGCCAATATCGATGTCTTCGATATTGAAGTGGACGAAACCGATGTCGATAAGCTGGTCGATATTATCGCCTCTCTTGAGCCAACCTTTGGCGGTATTAACCTTGAAGATATCAAGGCGCCAGAATGCTTTATGGTAGAGAAGAAACTCCGCGAGCGCATGAAGATCCCGGTGTTTCACGACGATCAACACGGCACCGCCATTGTTGCCGCCGCGGCTATCTATAACGGCCTGCGCATAGTGGATAAAAAGTTTGAAGATGTAAAACTGGTGGTCTCAGGGGCTGGCGCTGCCAGTATCGCCTGTGTCGACCTGCTGGTAAGCATGGGCCTGCAAAAGAAAAATGTACGCATGATTGACCGCACCGGTGTTATTTATGCTGGCCGCAAGGACGGTATGAACCCTTGGAAAGAAGACTACGCCGTCGAGACCAGCGATCGCACCATTGACGATGCTATCGAAGGTGCTGATCTGTTTATGGGTCTCTCAGGGCCCGGTGTGTTAAATGGCGAGCTGGTGAAAAAGATGGGGCCAAAACCCATTATTCTCGCCATGTCCAACCCGATTCCAGAGATCATGCCCGAAGAAGCCATGGCCGCCCGCCCTGACGCGATCGTCGCCACCGGCCGTTCTGACTACCCCAACCAAGTTAACAATGTACTCTGCTTCCCGTTTATTTTCCGCGGCGCATTGGACTGCGGTGCTTCGACGATCAACGAAGAGATGAAGATGGCTGCGGTGCGCGCCATTGCCGATCTGGCCACGATGGAAACCTCTGATGTGGTGGCTGCGGCCTACGCTGATGAAGCGCTTAAGTTTGGTCCTGAATATCTTATCCCCAAAGCCTTTGATCCCCGTCTGATTGAAGTGGTTCCCATGGCAGTGGTAAAAGCTGCCATGGCCAGTGGCGTGGCAACACGTCCCATCGAAGATTTAGAAGCCTATCGCCAGACCCTGAATGAGTTTGTTAATCAGGCCGGTCTGTTTATGCAGCCCATTATTGAGATGGCGAAAAAAGCCCCAGCGCGCATTGTCTATGCAGAAGGGGAAAACGACGATGTGCTGTTGGCCGTGCAAGCGGTATTGGACGAGCAGATCGCCACGCCTATCCTGGTGGGCCGTCGCGCGGGCATGGAACAAAAGATTGACCGTCTCGGCCTGCGTATCGATCTGGACAAAGATGTAGAGATATTTGATCCCAGCGATAATGATCGCCACGAACAGTACGCTGCGTTTTATCACGAGAGCGTCGGTCGTCACGGTGTTTCAGTGGATGCTGCGCGCAAGATTATGCGCGATGATCAGACCGCTATCGCCGCAGTGATGCTGGCCCGCGGCGAAGCTGATGGCCTTATCTGCGGCAAGGTGGGTCGCTTCGACTTCCATCTGCGGGAAATTATGCATCTGCTCGGCCCTGCTCATAAAGAACAATTGGTCTCGTCGGCAGCCGTATTATTGATGCCAGATGGCCCGTTATTTTTGGCTGATACAGCAATGAATGTGGACCCCACCGCTGAAGAGTTAGTGCAAATTACCGAGGCCAGTATTGATCTGGTTAAGCGCTTTGGTATTGAACCCAAGGTGGCACTGCTGTCCCACTCAAACTTTGGCACGGCCAATACCGCCTCGGCACGGAAAATGCGCTTAGCCAGTGAGCTGTTGCGGGAAGCTCATCCAGAGCTACAGATCGATGGTGAGATGCATGTGCTCAGTGCGCTGAATCCTAAATTGCGCAAGACCATCTATTCACAGTCGACCCTCGAGGGGCGCGCCAATGTCTTGGTCATGCCTAACTTGGATGCGGCCAATATTGCCATGGGATTGATTCGCTCACTGACCGATGCCCTGCTGATCGGGCCATTTATCAATGGCTTTAGCAAGCCAGCCCATATTGTGATTCCGTCGGTGTCTTCTCGAGGTATCTTTAATATGACGGCCTTAACGGTTGCGGATATTCAGCACAGTAAGTAGATAAGCTGTTAATAGATAAGCTTTTAATAAATAGATTATTAGTGTTGCAGAGGGCTGGTTCGAAAGAACCGGCCCTTTTTTATTAACGCCTCAATTACTCTTTTAAGCCTAGGGCCATTTGATAAAACTGCTTTTTATCGCCGCCGGTAATCTTGGCAGTGAGTGCCGCGGCTTTGGCGGTGGGCAATTCTGCCAGCAGCAGACGCAAAACTCTTTCACCGTCCACGGTTACAGCACTCTCCGTCTCTTCTCTACCGGCCAAGACCAAGACAATTTCACCACGCTGCTGATTACTGTCGGCTTCGACTATCTCCACCAACTCGGCCAGGGTGCCATGAAGGTAGGTCTCAAAGTTTTTGCTCAGTTCACGAGCGATAAAACCACTGTGCTCTGCACCAAATACCGAAACGCTGTCTCTTAAGGTTTCCAAAATTCGATGGGGCGCCTCATAGAAGACCATGGTCTCCGGCACAGCCGAAAGCTCCTCCAGTACCTTTTTGCGCTGGGTGCTCTTGGCGGGCAAAAAGCCAATAAATCTAAATCGGTCCGTGGGCAGACCTGCTACGCTCAATGCAGCAATTGCCGCACAGGCGCCGGGAACCGGAATCACACTGATGCCCTGCTGCCGAGCGGCTAAGACCAAGCGATACCCGGGATCCGAAATTAGCGGTGTACCCGCATCGGAAATCAGGGCTATATCATTGCCCCCAGCGAGCTGCACCAGAATCTTATGGCTGCTTTTTTTGTCACTGTGGTCGTGATAAGCCATCAATGGTGTATCGATGCGAAAATGATCCAGCAATTTTTTGCTGTGACGGGTATCCTCACAGGCAATGGCCTTCACTGATTGAAGGATCTCCACTGCTCGGGGTACCATATCACCCAGATTGCCTATGGGTGTGGCGACTACATACAACGTACCGGATTGATTTGAGTTCATGACTAAAAGACTATCTCTCTCGATGATTTATGCGCTGGCCATCTTAGCCTTTATCGGGGGCTGTGCGCCAACTACAACACAAGTTTCAGGGCCAATTGCCCGAGTTACTCTGGGTTCTGAAGATACCGAGATTAATCAGTCGCTGGTTAGCCAAGCGGAATTGGCTCTAGCACGGATAAATTCAGTAGAAGCTTATCGCAGAGACAATATGCTGCTGGATATTGCCATCCTATTTGCCCAGGGTGGTGATCTTGAGCAGAGTAAAAGCACATTGCTGCTGATTAATCGCGACCTTTTGAAGGACAGCTTTTTTATCGAATACAGTTTGCTCGGCCTGGAACTGGATCTTGCAGGGCAACAGCTCGCCAGCGCCCAAACAATACTTTCCGAGAAACGTTTTGTGGCTCTGCGGTCGGGTCTGGAAATGAATTTTCAGCGGCGTATCCTCAGTCTCGAGAGCGCGCTTAACTATGCCGGTGGCAACATCATCGCCAGCATCGAGAATAATATTCAGCTAGGCGGGCTCTACAATCCGCGCAAGAGCACTGATCAAAGACTGATCGCGCGCCTTCACGATCAGATCTGGCTGCAACTCAATGAGCTGCCCTTTAATCAGCTACAGCAGCGGGACCTCGCCGACCGCGGTGTGCTTGCTGGCTGGCTCGAACTGACCGCGGCCATGCGCTATCGACAGGCCGATCCCAGTGCACAGAAAAGCTTTTTCGCAGTATGGAAGCAGAGCTGGCGGGAGCACCCGGGAGCTAAGACGCCACCCAACCTATTAAAAAATCGATTCCGCAGCAGCTCTACGCCAAAGAGCATTGCTCTGCTGCTACCGCTTCAAGGTGAATATGAAACCCCAAGCAATACAGTGCTTAATGGGTTTGTTAGCGCTTACTATGAAAACTTGTCCCAGGGCCGTAGTCTGCCCAAAATAGCCATCTATGACACCTCTTCAGTACCGGTAACCGAGGTCTATAACCAGGCTGTGGAACGCGGTGCCGATATGGTGATCGGTCCTCTGCGCCAGTCTCAGGTGGAAGAACTGGCCGCCAACTCAGAGTTAAAGGTGCCCACCCTAAGCCTCAACCGTCTCGACCGTCCTGACCGTCCTAACAGCAAGGCATCCGAGCCGACCGAGAATCTGGTGCAGTTCGGCCTCTCGGCACTGGATGAGGTCAGTCAGATTGCCGATCAGGCCTGGATCAAGGGGCAGACTAATGTCTTATTGATTGCGCCGGATAGCGGCTGGGGTCTGCGTGCTCGACGTCATTTTGTCGATTACTGGACTGCCAAAGGTGGCACAGTAGTGGATGCAATTTCCTATCCCAATAGTGTTAATGACTTCACTCGACTGTTAGAGCAGCCACTGGAAATTGATCTCAGTGAAAAGCGCAGTCTGGCACTGCGGCGCTCGGTTAATCGCAGCCTCAGCTCTACCTCCCGTCGCCGTCAGGATATAGATCTGATCATTGTGCTGGGCTACTCGGACAAAGTACGGCAGATTAAGCCGGCCTTGGACTTTCTCTATGCTGGCGATATTCCAGTCTATGCCACCTCGCATATCTTCAGTGGTACCCAGCAGATAGAACTCAACCGCGATCTTAGCGGCATCACCTTTAGCGCTATGCCTTGGACTCTCGAAGGTCATATGCCGAGGCCACTGACCCCGGATCAGCGCCTGCCCACCTCCTATCGACAGCTCTACGCCCTGGGCTATGACGCATTTTTGCTGCATGCCCTGCTCGATGAGATGGCGCGGCCAGGGGCATTGCCAGTATTTGGCGCCACTGGAATGCTGTCTCTAGAAGAAGGCAGTATTAAGCGCAAAGAAAAATGGGCGCTGTTTAAAAAAGGCCGGGTGGTGCCAGCAAAGCCCTAGATATAACCATCTACATAACAGTGCTCAAGGAAGGACATTATGGGGAAGCGGATATTCCCAAGCGGCATAAAAAACAGTTTGAGCGGTGCCGACGCGGAACAGCTGGGGCAGAAATTTCTTGAGTCCAAGGGCTTGGCGTTTGTGGCGAAAAACTTTCGCACCCGGAGGGGCGAAATTGATCTGATTATGCTGGATAATAAGGTTTTAGTGTTTGTCGAAGTGCGCTTTCGCAGCAGTGTTAATTACGGTTCAGCCGAAGAATCTATTACCGCGCAAAAGTGTCAGCGCTTAACCGCAGCAGCCCAAGCCTATATGCAGCGTGAAGGCCTAACAGATAAAGTCAGCGCCCGTTTTGATGCTATCGCCATCAGCCCTGACAGTAAGAATCAAGCTACGACAGGCGCGTTTTGCATTAAGTGGATAGAGAATATTCTCCAGTAACCATCAATTTAAATAGGGATAACAGTTTTTGGACGAAGTAGATCAAAAGGTTTTTAATCAGTTTCAAAAAATGATTGAAGCGACTATGGCCACCGGTGAAACCTGTGCGGAGCCCATAGTCAGTGCCGCGGAAAAAATTGCCTCGGCCCTGCTGGCGGGCAACCGTGTGTTTACCTGCGGCGAGAATTCTAATGGTTTGGTAGCGCAGTTGCTAACCGATTATCTGTCCCAGGGCTACGATATTGATCGCCCCGGCTTTCCATCCCTCAACCTCAATCAGATCGCCCTGCAAAGTAGTTCTGCCGAACGTTACAATCAAGCATTGAAAACTCAGGCGGCGAGCGGGGATATCTTAGTCTTGCTCAGCAGCGGTAATAATAGCCCTATTCTGCTCGGCGCACTTCACACTGCCCTCGATCGCGGTATGTCGATTTTTCTTGTTTCTGCTGAGAATGACGACTCGCTGATTAACGCGGTAAGCTACAATGATGTGCATATCAGTGTCGCTGGCTGGCCCTCTCACTTGGTTATTCAGTCGCAAGTACAAATTGTTCAGTGCCTCTGCGCACTGATCGACAGTCATATTTTTGGAGGTGATTAAATGCGCAACAGTTTGCTAGTTTTAACAGTGGCGGCGTTTCTGTCCAGCTGCACAACCGTAGTCAACTCGGTTGTCAAAGAGCCAATCATGCCAGATGCCACATCATCTCCCATTGGCTCGGATATCAACGACATCAAAATGGACACCTTTATTGGGGTCAACATTAAGAAAGCTGATCCAGAGCTTAGAAGGGCTCATGTAAATGTGCATGTTTACAATAGCGTTGTGCTATTGACTGGTGAAGTGCCGACTAAAGAGTTGAGACTACTGGCTGGCGATACGGCTCGCGCTTATACCGGTCAGCGCAAGGTTTACAATGAACTGCAAGTGCGCGGCAACTCTTCTATTGTGGCTCGCACCAACGATGCATTGATTAGCGCTAAAGTAGCGACAAAGCTGACCTTCGACAACGAAATCAAATCATCCAATATTGAAGTCACCGCTGAAGATAGCGTGGTCTATCTGATGGGTAAAGTACGGAAAATCAATGGCGAAAAAGCCACTGCGATAGCCAGTAATACCAGCGGCGTACGCAGAGTTGTCAACGCCTTTGAATACGTGGACTAGGCTTACAAACTTGACCGATAGACTAGACTAACTCAATCGCCATAGCCGTACCCTCACCGCCGCCAATACAGAGGCTGGCGATGCCCTTGCGGCCACCATGCTGCTGTAGAGCGTGAATTAAAGTCACAATAATTCTGGCACCACTGGTGCCGATTGGATGCCCCAAAGCACAGGCGCCACCGTGAACATTGAGCTTTTCATGAGGTATTTTCAGCTCATGCATAGCCGCCATAGCAACCACGGCAAAAGCCTCATTGACTTCCCAGAGATCCACATCATCCACCGTCCAACCAACCCGCTCTAGGGTCTTATTGATCGCTGAAACCGGCGCTGTAGTAAACCACTCTGGCTCATGAGCGCTCTGGTCAAACCCCTGAATCAAGGCGATTGGCTTTAAGCCTCGGGCTTCGGCTTCGTCCGCCATCATCAATGTCAGTGCCGCGGCACCATCGGAGATAGAGCTGGCGTTAGCCGCGGTGACCGTGCCATTTTTATCAAAGGCAGGTCTTAGAGTGGGGATTTTTTCAGGTTTGGCATTGCCCGGCTGCTCGTCGGTATCCACAACTACATCACCGCGTCGTGAAGAGATCGTCACTGGAGCAATTTCTTGATCAAACCAGCCATTGTCGATGGCGGCATTGGCGCGACGCAGAGATTCAATGGCATAGGCGTCTTGGTGCTCGCGACTGAAACTGTATTTGTCAGCACATTTTTCGGCAAAAACGCCCATAGCAGCGCCCTGATAGGCATCTTGCAGACCGTCGTATTGCATATGATCAAGCATCTGGGCATGACCGAATCGGTAGCCCTGACGCCCCTGAGGAATTAGGTAAGGTGCCCGACTCATGCTCTCCATACCGCCAGCCACAACAGTGGTCACCTGACCGGCGCGCAACGCATTGCAGCCCATCATCACTGCCTTCATGGCCGAACCACAGACCTTGTTGATTGTGGTGCAGGGAGTTTCTTTGGTAAGACCAGCAGCTAGTGCAGCCTGACGCGCGGGAGCCTGACCAACGCCGGCGCTGAGCACACAGCCCATTAGCACCTCGTCGATTTCAGCCACACTTAAATTTGATTTTTCCAGTGCAGCACTAATGGCGGCAGCGCCAAGATCGGCTGCAGAAACTGCGGATAGAGAACCCATCATACCGCCCATGGGCGTGCGTGATGCTGAGAGAATAGCTATTGGTTTAGACATTAGATACTGCTCCGGCAATACCTGCTAATGAAGAGCTATTAATTACAAGCTACTACTTAATAACCCTTAGCGACGGCTTAGCCTTTTTTGGAGCCTTATCGCTCGGTCTAGCAGGTGGTTGAGTTGAGGATTTTTTAACTGCTTTGGGGCCGCTTGGTGGTGTCGGCGGCAGATCATCAGAGGGTTCATGCTCAAAGACCATGCCCTGCCCATTTTCCTGACTGTAGATACCGACAACAGCAGTCACAGGCACTTGAATATCAATTGGCATGCCACCAAAACGGGTAGAAAAAGCCAGAATCTCGAGATCAAGAATAAAGTTCGACACCGCGCGAGGTGCGACGTTGAGCACAATCTGGCCTTCCGTGACGTAGCTCTGAGGCACTTCTACGCCGGGATGGTGAGCATCGACCACAACATAAGGTGTGCAATCGTTGTCCACTATCCAGTCGAAGAAGGCGCGCAGTAGATAGGGTCTATTTGACCGCATTTTCATTTTACTGGCGGATCTCTAGTTCAAGGTCGGTCAAGCTTTCCTGAAATGAGGGCCGCTCAAATAACCGTTCCATATAGTCGTGTAGTGGCTTCAGCTGCCGATTGACCGGCAGCTCAATACCAAACTCGGGAAGACGCCAGAGGATCGGACCTAAGCAGCAATCTACTAGAGTAAACTCTTCACTCATAAAGTAAGGCATATCGGTAAAGATGCTAGCAATGGTGATCAATGACTCGCGCAATTCCTTGCGTGCTTCCTCGGCCTGCTTGCTCTCTGGATTGTGTAGAATCTGCGCAATCAATGAGCACCAGTCTTTTTCAATGCGGTGAATCCACAGTCGGCTCTGGGCGCGGGCTACTGGATAGACTGGCAATAGAGGTGGGTGCGGAAAACGCTCGTCGAGATATTCCATAACCACTTTGGACTCATACAGGGCCAGATCACGGTCTACCAGAGTGGGCAGTGTACCGTAGGGGTTGGCTTCAAGAATCTCTTCAGTCACAGCGCCTGGATCGATATCTTCGATATCAACAGTTACGCCTTTTTCGGCCAACACAATACGCACGCGGTGGCTGTACTGGCATGTAGGGTCGGAAAACAATGTCATAGACGATCGTCGCACAGTGACCTCTCAATTTTTAAGTAAGTAGGGGGTAGCTATTCACCGCCCCAAATAGACAATCCATGCCTTTATATGGTCTGTCCTGAACAACACAGCCCCTGGGTTAACAATCTTAACCAGAGGCGTCTTAACGCTCTCATAACAAGAGTAACTCTAGTGAATACCTTTCCAGTACTCACGGTTCAGCAGCATCACAAAAACCAACAGTACCAATAGGAATAACAGTACCAGGCGGCCAATATGTTTACGCTCTTCTGCCATTGGCTCTGCAACATAGGTCAGAAAATTGACCAAGTCATACATCGCCACATCAAATTCTTCAGCAGTCATACTGCCAGCAGCGTCGATATTAAAACGACCACAGGGGTCATCAAGAATATCTTCACCGGTTAAAAGGTCACGCTTAATGCCGCCGTTGGCAGTCACGACTGGGCCTGGGGCACATTCGGGCAAGCCTTGGAGGTCGAGCAAGACGTGGGGCATGCCGACATCTTTAAAGACCTTGTTGTTAACGCCAAAAGGACGGCTTGGGTCAGCGTAAAAGTTACGCAGGTAAGTGTAGACCCACTCTGATGAGCGCGCCCGTGCAACCAGAGTCAAATCCGGTGGCACAACGCCAAACCATTCCTTGGCGCCCTCTTCAGGCATAGAGATCTTCATCAGTTCGCCAATCTTTTGACCGGTGAAAACCATATTGTCGAGCATCAACTGATTGGGGATACCAATATCGTTGGCAACCCGCTCCCAGCGTGAGTACTTAAACGAGTGACAACCCATGCAGTAGTTAACCGCTAGCTGAGCGCCGTTCTGCAATGAGGCGTGATCGCGAAGATCAGCCTCAAAGGTGTCACAGTCGATAGTACCGCATGACTTGCTGCTCTCAGCACCGACTGCCTTAATCGGCAACACCACCAACAGCGCAACAATCAACACACCGCCAAGAGTTTTCCAGATACCGATTCCGCCATCCATAGTGATGCGGTCGGGCTCTGGCCTAGTGGTCTCTATTCGGGTCCAGAAGTAGATACCGATAAAGTAGGAGAAGTACAGAACCGTACAGATCTGAGCCAGTACTGTGCGAGCTGCGGTTGGCGCTTTAACACCCAAGTATCCCAGCAGGATAAAGGAGGCAGCAAACACCAGAATCGCACCGCGGCTAAAGTTGCCTTTATAGCGCATCGATCGCACCGGACTGCGGTCCAACCAGGGCAGCACAAACAGAATCGCAATAGCAGCAGCCATAGTAATAAAGCCACCGAGCTTATCGGGAACTGCACGCAGCATCGAATAGTACGGGGTAAAATACCAAACCGGCGCAATATGCTCTGGAGTCTTTAGGGAGTTGGCAATCTCAAAGTTGGCATACTCTAAGAAGTAACCGCCCATCTCTGGCATAAAGAACAGGATCGCGCAGAACACAAACAGGAACACCACAATCGGCACCAGATCGTGAATTACAAAGTAGGGATAGAAAGGAATGCCATCAATCGGGTTGCCCTTCTCATCTTTGTACTTCTTGATGCTAACGCCATCTGGGTTGTTTGAACCCACATCGTGCAAGGCAATGATGTGCATAACCACTAGTGCGATCAGAATGATTGGCATGGCCACCACGTGCAGAGACATAAACCGATTCAGGGTAATACCCGATATCAGATAATCGCCACGAATCCATTGCACAACATCTTCACCGACCACTGGAATTGCGCCAAACAGGGAAATAATCACCTGGGCACCCCAGTAGGACATCTGACCCCATGGCAATACATAACCGAGGAATGCCTCGGCCATTAGCGCCACATAGATAGTCATACCGAAGATCCACACCAACTCGCGAGGCGCTTTATAAGAGCCATAGATCAAGCCGCGATACATGTGCATATAGACCACAACGAAGAATGCCGAGGCACCGGTGGAGTGGGCATAGCGAATAATCCAGCCCATATCCACGTCGCGCATAATATATTCAACCGAGGCAAAGGCCTGCTCAGCAGAGCCCTGATAGCTCATCAGCAACCAGACGCCGGTCACTAGCTGAATCACCAGCACTACCATCGACAGCACGCCGAAGTAATACCAAAAGTTGAAGTTTTTCGGCGCGTAGTACTCGGCCATGTGCCGATTCCACTCGCGCTTGAGCGTAGGCATACGCGAATCTAACCACTCAGCAAAAGCTGCTGCTTTACTCATTACGCAATCTCCGCATCAATTCCGATAATAACAATGTCGTCCGACTCATAGATATGAGGCGGAATTTCCAGATTGGTTGGCGCCGGAACTCCAGCAAAAACTCGTCCTGAGAGATCGAACTTAGAACCGTGACAGGGACAGAAGAAACCGCCCAGCCAAGAGTCGCCGCCAAGATCAACTGCTCCTACGTCTGGGCGATACATTGGCGCACAACCGAGGTGCGTACAGAGACCGACCAAGATCAAATATTCTTCACGACCAGCCTGAGTTCGGGCTGAGCCACTCACATAGCTAGGCTGACTAGCTGCCAAGGAGTCTACATCTCTTAAAATACTGCTATCAATATCGGCAATGGCAGCCAGAGATTCTGGCGTGCGGCGAACGATATAAACCGGCTTGCCACGCCACTCGACAACTAGGCGAGCGCCTACTTCGAGTTTGGAGATATTAATTTTAACCGGGGCACCAGCAGCTTTAGCTTTGGCGCTGGGTTGCCAGGATGAAACAAAAGGTACAGCGGCACCGACTACACCTGCGCCACCTACAACAGTGGTAGCACCAAGCAAGAATCGGCGGCGACTATGGTTGACTCCGTCATTGGTCATGACGTTCTCCCTAAACAGCAAAATTGGATGTTAAAACACGCGGATTCGCATGCAATTAAAAATGGCCCCGCATCATAACGGAACCGTCATTTATACGCAACAAGAGAGATAGACGGATCAGAGTTAACTCACTGTTTTTTAAGGCAAAAAAAAGCCCGACTCACGAGTCGGGCTATTCTTTTTAGCGCTGATCTTAACGCTTGGAGAACTGAGGACGCTTACGTGCCTTGTGCAGTCCAACTTTCTTACGCTCAACCTGTCTCGCATCGCGGGTCAGGAACCCAGCTTTGCGCAGTGGCGAACGAAGATTTTCATCATACTGAAGCAAGGCGCGAGCAATACCGTGACGGATTGCACCAGCCTGACCAAAGTTACCACCGCCATTAACGGTGATCTTCATATCAAACTTGTTGACCATATCAACAATCTCAAATGGCTGACGAACAATCATTCGCGCCACTTCGCGACCGAAATACACATCGATCGCACGATCATTAATAGAGATGTTGCCGCTTCCTGCAGTCAGGAAAACGCGAGCTGCTGACGTCTTGCGACGGCCAGTGCCGTAAAATTGAGTGTCTGCCATGATAATCGCTGTCCGTTAAAGTTCTAGAGCTTGAGGCTGCTGCGCGGCGTGGGGATGTGCACCACCGACGTAGACCTTAAGTTTTCTAAACATTTCCCGACCAAGTGGTCCGCGGGGCAACATGCCTTTAACAGCAGATTGAATAACGCGCTCAGGCGCTTTCTCAATCAACTTGTCAAAAGTAATATCCTTCAGACCACCGGGATAACCGGTGTGAGAGTAATAGGTTTTTTGTGTGGCCTTGTTGCCAGTCACACCAATTTTTTCGGCGTTAACCACGACGATATAATCGCCGGTGTCCACGTGCGGGGTATATTCTGGCTTATGCTTTCCACGCAAGCGTGTTGCAATTTCCACTGCTAAACGACCCAAAGTTTTACCTTCGGCGTCTACGATATACCAATCACGTTCTACTGTTTCTGCTTTTGCGCTATATGTTTTCATCTTATCCTGCCTGGCTTTGGGGGATCCCAAAAAAGGGTGCGAATTGTAATGATCACCCGCACCTATTACAAGGGGCGATGTGATCAAAATGTAAGTTTTTTCTCAAGCCCATTACGGGCGGTGTGGCCGAGCCAAATACTCGTGGCTCTGCATTTCCAATAATCGGCTCTCTGTGCGCTGAAACTCAAACCCTAAACGACCACTTACATAGAGCTGATGCAGAGGCGCGGCGGCGGTTACAGCCAACTTCACACCGCGGTCGTAGAACTCATCGACCAGATTAATAAAGCGTCGCGCGGCATCATTATTGACTGTACTAAAAACCGGCACGCCGCTAATCATCACCGAATGAAATTCTCTCGCCACCTCAATATAATCATTTTGACTGCGTGGACCTTCGCAGATTGCCGAAAATTCAAACCAAACTATATCCTCGGCGACCTTGATTGCCGGAATTAAGCGGCCCTCAATATCCAGATCCACAGCCAATTTTATTTCACCTTCCACGGCGACCAAACTATCAAAGGTGGCACCTATTGCCTGATCGGCCAAGTCACCCAAAGGAGAATAATAGAGTTCAGCCTGTTCCAAGGCGCGCAGACGGTAATCCTGTCCGCCGTCGACATTGACCACCTCGCAGTGCTGATTCAACAACGCAATGGCGGGCAAAAAGCGCTGGCGCTGCAAACCTTCGCGGTAGAGCAGGTCGGGCACTATATTGGAAGTCGCCACCAATGTAACGCCGCGTGAAAATAATCCTTCCAGCAGGCGCGCCAAAATCATCGCATCGGTGATATCACTGACGAAAAACTCATCAAAGCAGATTACCTGAGTCTCAGCAGCCAGGGACTCAGCAACCAACTCCAATGGATTAGCCTGTCCTTGTAAGCCTTCCAAATCCTGATGGACGCGGCGCATAAAACGATGAAAGTGAATCCGCATCTTGCGTTCAAAGGGCAGACTCTCGTAAAAGCTGTCCATCAAATAGGTCTTGCCACGCCCAACACCGCCCCAAAAATAGAGACCTTGCTCAGGTGTCACCGCCGGGCGCCAGATTTTTGCCAGTAACCCGCCGCTTTTCTGCCGATTGCGCTTGGCCAGTCGAGCGCACAGCTGATCGAGTTTCTCGACTGCCTGGGCCTGCGCCTGATCAGCCACAAAGCCCTCTCGAGCCAGATCATTTTGATAGCGTTGTTTTGGGGTTAACATTGAATATGCTAGGATCGTCGAATAAACGCAGACTTTAACCAGCACGGCGCCGCAAGACAACTGAAAAATACGGTCGGCGATAAAAGTCGGCTATTACTGACAGCGATCATTGGGATCATAATCAAGTAAAATTAGTTGTCACTTTGCTCAATAAAGCATTGCTTCAACAACCACCTTTGGCGACACTAAAGGTGTGCCACAAATTAAGTATGGGAGAACAGATTGACAACTTTGAGCGTAATTCTAATTGCAGCGGCTTTTTTAATAGGAGCTGGCGTCGGCCACCTGTTTTTTAAGAAAGTCGATAGCAGTGACAAATCGGTGCGCAACCTCGAGCAGAAGCTTGCCGCCAGCGAAAAAGAACTGAAACGCTACCAGCAAGAAGTTACCGAGCACTTTATTACCGCCGCCCACCTCACCGGCAACATTGCCCAGAGCTACCGTCAGATGCACGAGCACCTGGCATCCAAGGCCATGCGCCTAGCCAGCCCCGATGTGGCTCGGCAGATATTAAAATCCGGCGGCAGTGATTTTGGCCTACTGGATTCCAACGGCAACCCACTGATCGATCTATCCGACGTTGAAGTGCCACGGGATTACGCCCCCAGCGTCCCAGGGGGCATCTTGAGTGAAGACTACGGTCTTGCCGAGGCAGAACACAATAAAGTAGACAGCAAGGCAGAGAACGATTCAGGACTGGGCAAGCCAAATATTGACGATGAAGACGAAAAGGATCCCACCCAGAGCGTCGCTTAGAACGCCAAGCTTGAACACCAAGCTAAAACACCAGCCTAAGTCACCTTAAAGGCGCCCACCGGCAACAGCGCAAGCAGGGAGGTTTGCGATGCTAACATTGCTCAGTCGAGGGCCTAGCAGGCTGCTTAGGCGCCTTGGCCAGCTTAACTTTTGCCAGTTTAATTTTAATCACATCAGTCACAGCCTATTACCAGGCAGTTGCAACCTCTGCCAATCATCATTAAAAGCCTCCAGTGGCGCCCTGTGCCACCACTGCATCGCCGAACTGCCCCGCCTTACCACCCACTGCCAACGCTGCTCCGTGCCACTTGCCAGCGATTCACTCTGCGGCAGCTGCCAGCTAAAACCACCTACGTATCGCCGCTGCATCTCCGCTTTTCACTACCAGGCACCAGTGGACAATATTATCCTCGGACTGAAAAATGATCCCTACAGAGTAGAGATCAAACAGCTCAGTGCAGTCTTAGCTGAACGTATCGCCAACGCCTATCAACAGAGTCAACTGCCCTGCCCCGAGACTATTATCCCCCTGCCACTACACTGGCTGAAAATGACCAAGCGTGGGTTTAATCAAAGTCACATTATCAGCAGCCTGGTTGCAGACCGCCTGCGCCGCGAGCACAACACCGCGGTTGAGATCCGCAGTGATATTTGCCAGCGCACTGTCATGGGACAGGATCAACATTTACTCAGCGCCAAAAAACGCCTGACCAGTATCAAGAATGCTTTTGCCGTAGAACCTGGACGCCCGGCAGGGACAAAAAGCCTCGCCGGACTGTCTGTCGCGGTGGTTGATGACGTGGTCACTACCGGGGCCACAGCAAACAGTGTCGCCACAGCTCTGCTCCGTGCAGGTGCTGCACAGGTAGATATATGGAGCATTGCAAGAACAAGCTGGAATAATTCCACAGGGTGACTCAGAATGGACTTTATGAATAAACCAATCACAGCACCTAATAAAGCCTCGACTGCACCTTTGACCACAGCCTCAATCAAAGGGCCGGACGATATATGGCAGCAGATTTATCGCGAAGCCGAAACCGCAGCCACCGATGAACCAGCACTGGCAGAGTTTTTTAACGCAACCATACTCAGCCACAGCAGTCTCGGCGACGCGCTGAGCTACTATCTGGCAAGCAAACTGGCCAGCGATGAAGCGCAGCAAGCCATGCTGCGTACGGTTATGGATCGAGCATTTTCAACAGCGGATATTATCAATGCCGTGACCGCAGATATTGCCGCCACCGTCGACCGAGACTCAGCCTGCACATTGTATTTGACGCCCTTTCTCTACTTTAAGGGCTTTCTCGCACTCCAGGCATACCGCGCCTCACACCAGCTTTGGAATGAACAGCGTCAATCACTGGCACTGCTAGTCCAATACCGCATCTCGCTGATATTTGCCGTGGACATTCACCCTGCGGCAGTGATTGGCAGCGGTTTGCTTATTGACCATGCCACTGGCCTGGTAATTGGCGAAACGGCGGTTATTGAAGACTGCGTATCGATTATGCAGTCAGTCACCCTCGGCGGCACCGGCAAGGTCTCAGGCGATCGCCATCCAAAGATTCGCAAAGGTGTACTGATTGGTCCCGGAGCAAAAATACTCGGCAATATTGAAGTGGGTGAAGGGGCCATGGTCGCCGCATCCAGCGTGGTGTTAAAGGCGGTACCAGCTCACGCAGTGGTCGCCGGGGTACCAGCAGCAGTGGTTGGAGATACACGCTGTGCCGAGCCCTCTCAGGCTATGGATCACTATTTTAAGTGTGATTAACAGCCTTGAGCGTATTAACAGCCTTGAGCGTAATTAACAGCCTTGAGCGTATTAACAGCCTTGAGCGTAATTAACAGCCCTGAGCGCAATCAACAACGCGCCCAGCTAAAGGGCATCACCTGCTCAATTGAATCTTTGCCCTGCAACTGCATCAACAATCTATCCACACCCAAAGCCACGCCAGCACATTCCGGAAGCCCCGCCTCCATTGCCGCCAGCAAGTGCTGATCAGCAGCCACCGCAGCCTTGCCAGACTGCTGACGGAGACGCTGATCCTCGGCAAAGCGCGCGGCCTGTTCTGTCGCATCAGTCAGTTCACAGTAGCCATTGGCCAGTTCAACACCATTTAAAAATGCCTCAAAACGTCGACTGATCCGACGCCCCTGACTGTCTTCAGCGCATTTTGCCAAGGCCGCCTGACAGGCCGGGTAGTCATAGACCAGCACCAGACCATCGTCTAAATGTGGCTCGATAAGTACACTGAACAACAGGTCCAGACAATTGGCCCGACTCTCTTCGGCCCAGGCCTCTGAACCAGCAGAAACCGCCAGACGTTGCAGATCAACTAGACCTGTAAGGTGGGGATCGATCTGTAAGTGCCGGATAAAAACATCCGCATAGCTGCATCGTCGAACGGCTATATCCGGCACTAGGGTGGCAATCAGTTCAGCCACCTCATCCATCAACTGATGCTCATCCCAGCCACAGCGATACCATTCCAGCAGGGAAAATTCAGGGTTGTGACGACGACCGCTCTCAGCGCTGCGAAAGGCTTTGCCGAGGCTATAGATATCACCGCTGCCAGAGGCCAGCAGGCGCTTCATAAAATATTCGGGAGAGGTCTGTAGGTAGGCCGCAACATCTCCGTTGCGCGCCTGAATGCTTTCAATATTGTGGTCGGTGACCGTTGCCCTAGAGAGCAGCGGCACATCCACTTCCATCACCTGACGCTGGTGAAAAAACCCGCGCAACTGGGCAAGCAGCTCACTGCGCTGGCGCAGAGCTTGAATACTAGCGCCGGGCTGCCATGGGTTTGACTGATTCATTCAGCACTCACCAACTGCACTCTGAGATTATTTGGCGCTGACGCGGCCCTGATATTCACCAGTGCGCGTATCGACACGGATAATCTCACCTTGATCGAGAAATAGCGGCACTTTTACTACTGCACCAGTGACCAACTTGGCTGGCTTGCTGCCGCCCTGAGCCGTATCACCGCGCAGACCAGGGTCAGTTTCAACAATCTCTAGCTCAACATGATTCGGTGGTGTCACCGACAGGGGAGAGCCATTGAACAGAGTGACTACCACTGTGTCCTGCTCACTCAACCAGAGCAGCGCATCGCCGACGGCTTTCTCATCGGCTTGGTGCTGCTCAAAAGTCTGCGGCTCCATAAAGTACCAAAAGTCGCCGTCAGTGTAGAGATACTGCATATCAGTATCCATAACATCAGCCGCCTCGAGCTGCTCACCGGATTTAAATGTCTTATCCAACACCCTACCGGTATTCAAATTGCGCAATTTAACGCGATTGAATGCCTGACCTTTGCCTGGCTTTACCAGCTCATTGTCCAGAATTGAACAGGGATCCCCATCAAGCATGACCTTTAGTCCGGAGCGAAATTCATTGGTGGAGTAGTTTGACATTGGGTATGTTCTCAATTATCTAAAAAGGCCGATATGATACCCGAACTTCCCTTCAATTTGAGCAGTTTGTGGTGCCGCCGGAAAAATTATTCCTAGACTGAAATCCATGCGCAATTGAATTGCTCGGCAAACAGGAAAAGTTGACTACACTTAAAGGCGTATAAAAGGATAAATAGAGCCCCCTTTTGCAGAAATCCAACGACAACGTTTTTCAGGCTAACTTTTATGAGCTCTGCTTCTAACAACAATATTGCAGCCCTGCTGAGTATCTTAAAACCCTCTATTGCAGACAATCTAGCAACCGATGCCAGTAGTCAGGTATTCGACAAAGCCTCCGCAGAACAGTTTATCGACGGCCTCTCGGCGACCAATTATGCTAACAACTCCATTGAGCTCTACCGTATTCTGCCAGCGGTTATTGGATCTGACAGTCCACCAAAAACCAAGATCGACATTCTCGACAGCCTTAATCCAGCAGTTATTCGATCCACAGAGGGTCTGCTACAGAACCCGCTCAGTCAGTCTACAGCCAAGGCTATCTCTCTTGGTCAGTCCTTGGTGAGACGGCTCTTTGAAGGCTACAAACTGGTTATCTATCAGCTTGGCGAAGAGCTCCCAGAGATACCGAAGCAAAGTGCCAAAGGCGACTATATAGCGCAAAGCATTCTTGCCGCCTGCCACCTCCTGGCGAGAATTCAGCTCAACAGCCTCAGCCACTACCTACAACAGCCGAGCTTTTATTGGCGTGAACTGCACGCACTTTACATACTGGCCGAACAGCTTGGCGTTGCCAGCAAAGATATATCCGACAAACTCGGCATCAACACCTCAATCAAAAAAGTCTATATAAAACTGCTGCTTTTCGGCAGTGCCAGACCCCATCATTTTTCCAATTATGAACTGCGCTTTATCTACAGCGAACTGGAATTTTGGTCGTCCCTAGCGGAGCTTCACAGAGGCAACGTCAAAGGGCTCTTTTCAGTGGACCCCTCGACAAATCACGGGACTGTTTATACTGACGAATGTGCCAAACAGTCGGGCAATATTATTCTCGACACATCCCATCTGGTGAGTTTTTTAAAGGGCATTATCAAAGACAACTCAGACACCTTGCTGTCTGATCGAGTCTCTCGCCGGGTGATCACTGACTTGATCAAACAGTGGGGTGAAAAGCTCAAGCGCCGCGAGACCCATATCAAGGATCAGGCCCAGCTATCGGTGACACAGGGCTTTACTGCAACAGTCTGCATGCTATCGAAAAGCGATAGCTTTGATAATTTCCTGCGTCTCTGTGGCCAGCAAGCACCGACAAAGAAATCGCCTCACAGAGGTGTTAAGCGGGTCGACGACATCTGGGGAACCGCCTTTGAAAAACTCGACGATCACCCAGATGACCCGGTTATCTATATACCCACGCAGAGCAAAAGCCGTAAATTGAAAGTCATCCAAGGCCTGCGTAAAAATGTCAGTCTGAATGGCGCCTGCATCGAGCTAAATGATAAAAAAGTGCAACTGCAACCGGGAGAGCTGATCGCCGTGCGCACCCGAGAAGACAATAAATGGATGGCCGGGATTGTGCGCTGGAAAAACATCTCCCCGTCCCTTTACAGCATCTGCGGCGTGCAGTTTCCGGCGCGCCACTGCGCCCCAGCCGCCATTCGCATAAAACCCCGAGGGCCAGACTCGGAGTACCAGTTTATGCAGGCGATACTGCTGTCACAAAAGCGAGATCTCAGCGAAGGCGTCACATTGTTGTGCCCGCCGCTACGCTACACTAAAGACGCTAAAATATTTGTCGTCACCCCCATGCAACAGAGTGAGGCGATTTTAGAGGAAGAGCTGGAAACGACGGAGCACTTATCCCATTTCAAAATCGTTTTTTGTTGATTTTTTTAAGCGAGAATTTTAAACCCAGGCTTTTAATCAGAGAACTTCAGTTAGAAGATTTTAATTAGAGCTGATAAAAATCCCAAGGAAGAAACCGTTTTATGCGTTCAGATGAACCGCTGCATATTTTAATCGTCGACAAATCAAATGATGAAGCAAACCGTTTTATCAGTATTCTGCGCAGTGCAGATTTTATTGTGGAAGCCCAGTTGGCAACCGACGAAGAGCAACTGCAAAAGACTATTTCCATGCGCAACTGGGACCTACTCCTCGCCGCCCAGGATTACAGTAAGATTCCGACACAGAACATTTTTCAGCGGATACGTAGAGCTGAGAGAGATCTGCCGGTCATTCTAATCCGCCAAGAATACAACCCGGAAAAGGTTATCGAAGGCATGCGCCTTGGGGCCGTTGACGTGGTGGTGGAAGACCAAGACCAACATTTAATTAAGGTTATTGAGCGTTCATTGCGCGGGGTTCACGAGCGCCGTCAGTCTCGAGAATGGGAACGGAAACTGTCGGTCGCGGAAAAGCGCGCGCAACATCTGATGAATATTTCGCGCTTTCCCATCGCCATTATCAAGGAGGGAGTCTATGTCTACGCCAATGAGGCCTGCGCCAGCATGTTTGGCTTTAGCGATACTGAAGAGATGCTCTGCCTGCCGGTTATCGACAATATAGGCGGCAGAGACCGGGGCAAACTCAAGGCCTATATGGTGCCCCTTCAGAGCGCTGACGAGATCATGCCGTTCGAAGCGGTGATCAAAACCGTGGATGTGGACGGCGTCGAGAGCGACGCCTTTCTCGAGATCCACCAGATCCAATATGACGCAGAACCCGCATTGCAGTTTACCATCAACAAAGACAAGCTTTTCGACGCCAGCATGGATATCAGCGAGCAACAGCAAACCGCCGAATACAGCGCCATTCAGCCTCACCTTGTGTATGAGCTCATAAGCCGGGGCATCAGTCGCTCAGTACAGAGCGGCCAGGACTGTATGCTGCTGAATATCCAAGTAGACCGATTTAGCCAGCTCAAGGAAGACCTGGGCATAGCCAAAGCCGAAAAGATCGCCCACTCCCTAGTGATGTTTATCGTCCAGCAGTTTGAGCACAATATCGACTGCGGCAGAATCTCGGAAAACTGTTTTGTTATCGTCCTCCCGGACACATCGGAGGAGCAGATAGTCGAGTTAGCGGCCACTATATGCCAGCAGATCAGCCAGCAAGTATTTGATATAGATCACGAAACCTTTTCACTGACCACCTCAATTGGCATCACCGGCCTCAATGAGAATGTGCCTTCGGTGGAGCGCGGTCTGGAACGTAGTGAAGAGGCTATCGCACAGCTACGACAGAACAGTATAAAAGGCACTGTAGAGGGCGGCACAGAGGGCACTGCTCTGGGCAATGGCGCCAAGTTCTATGTTCCGGACATCCACTCAGATGACATATCAAAAGCCGATGCAGTGGTTATTACCGCCAAGAAATTACTTGGCAAAGATGCCTTCTCCATTCGTTACCAACCCATAGTCGCCCTCATCGATGGCGGCAGTGGCAAGGAGTATTACGAAGTTATACTGGGCGTCAAAGCCGAGGTTCCCGCCAGCGAGATACCCGAGGACTTTATCGCCAACCTGTTTAAATCAGAGATCGCCGCAGAGGTTGATCGCTGGGTTATTAGCCAAGCGCTCAGCTCCCTCACCGGAAAGCTCAAGAGCAATCCTGACACCCAGCTGTTTATTAATATCAGCGCTCAATCATTTGCCGATAGCGGCTTTTTACCCTGGCTGCAAAAAGCCTTGGGGGATTCAAAACTGCCTGCCAATTCATTGATATTCCAATTCCGCGAAATCGACGCGGTGCGCTATCTCAATCAGGCCGCAGCACTCTGTGAGGAAATGAAAAAAGCTCAGGGACAGGTAGGCATCAGCAATTTCGGTCTCGCCATCAATCCCCTAAAAACCCTCGAACGGATCAAGGCCGACTTCGTGAAAGTGGATCCTCTGATCGTTGAAAAGCTTGCCAACGAGGGCAAAAGGAAGGGCGATCAAGGCCGGGAGGAGTTCCAGAAAATTATGGCTGGCATGACCGGAACCGGCATCGATGTCATTGTGCCCTGTGTCGAGACGGCAACGATTATCCCCACACTCTGGCAACAGGGTGTGCAGTATATTCAGGGCCACTATATCGATCAGCCGTCCTTTACCATGGACTATGATTTCTCAGAGGGGCCATAGCTCTAGCAGCCCCCATCAAGCCCCATCAAGCCCCATCAAGCCCCATCAAGCATCAATTAACCCTCAATCAGCCCTTAATCAAGTATAAGCGTGTCTTTATCGCTGTAACCCAACAGATAGAGAATGCCATCCAAACCCAGATTGGAAATCGACTGCTTGGCGGAGGCCTTGACCAGAGGCTTGGCGCGAAAGGCAATACCGAGACCGGCAATACTAAGCATCGGCAAATCATTGGCGCCGTCACCCACAGCAATCACCTGCTGTAACATCAAGCCTTCGTGCTCGGCGATCTGGCGCAACAATTCAGCCTTGCGCTGACCGTCAATAATCTCACCGCTAACCCGACCGGTGACCAGCCCATCTTCAATATCCAGCTGATTGGCATAGACATAGTCCACCCCCAGGCGCTGCTGAAGATACTCGCCGAAAAAGGTAAAGCCGCCGGAGACAATGGCGGTTTTGAAGCCAAGCTTTTTCAATGTGGAAATAAGATGCTCGGCACCTTCATTTAACCGCAAGCGCTCGGCCACCGACTGCAATACGCTGGCATCCAGCCCCTTGAGCAGCGCCATACGCTGGGTAAAGCTAGCCTTAAAGTCGATCTCACCCTGCATCGCTGCCTCGGTGATAGCAGCGACCTGATCGCCGACACCGGCCTCATGAGCCAGCTCATCAATAACCTCGGCGTCGATCAAGGTTGAATCCATATCAAATACCACCAAGCGGCGGTTGCGACGGAAAATATTATCTTCCTGATAGGCGATATCAATATCATAGGTACTGGCCAGCTCTAGCAGCGCGCTCTTAAACTGCATCGCATCTTTAGGCTCGCCGCGCACAGAAAACTCCACGCAGGCGCGTCCCAACTGCTCGCTTTCATCCAGTTCCATGCGCCCTGAGAGACGCAGAATCTTGTCAATATTAAGGCCGTATTCACTGGTCACTGTGGCCACCGCGGCCAAATGCTCAGGTTCAATTTTGCGCGCCAAGAGCGTCACGATATAGCGCGCCTTGCCCTGCTGTGCCACCCACTGCTTATAGCGCTGCTCAGTAATCGGCGAGAACATCACCTGCATTTCAAGGGCCAGCAAGCTATCTTGCACCACCTTGATCAGCGCCTCTGGATCTTCACTGCGTGGCACTGCTGCAAGAATACCCAGATTGAGCTGATCGTGAATAACCGCCTGACCAATATCCAGCACCGTGACCTCGAAGTTCGACAGCACCTCAGTCACAACACGAGTGACGCCTGGCTTGTCTTGCCCCCACACATTTATCAGAAATATATCTTTCACAGATTGCGGCCATAGTTATTTTAAGGGCATTATTATATAGGCGCTAACATATAAAATCCTGAGCAATAGGATAGAATGCGCGTCAAATAAATTTCAATCAGGCACTTTTAAGGACTTCGGGATGCATCGCCAATACTCTCTGGCAAAAAAACTACCCGCACTGGTGCTGTCCCTATGCCTGATTCTAGGTCTACTGAGCTGGGCGCTACTGTCCAGTCACGCCAGCCAGCTGAGCCGAGAGACCCTTCAAGAGAAAGGTGAACTGACCATCAATCAGCTGGTCGAGCTGGTGCGCGGCCCGCTTTTTAACGGCGACAGCATTAGTATTCAAGTTGCCCTACAAAATGTTACCAAAGATAAAACCATACTCGACGCCAGTGTCTACGATATCGGTGGTCAACTGGTCGCCCAGAGTAAAAAGCCGTCACCGGCCAGCGCTATCGCCGTCAGCTTCAATCGTAACATCGCCCTTCAAGACACTCAGGCCGGCAAAGTGATCATCAGCCTCGACAGCCAGCCGATCAAGCAGCGTTACGATCAACTCCTGAGCAACTGGTTGCTGCTCTGGGCGCTGTTTACCCTATTGAGCACCTACGGCTGCTATCGCTTCGCCGAGCAGCTCTCACGACGTCTACGACTGCTCACCAATCGTCTGCCGGGCAGCTCTGAGAGTCTCGACGATGAAATGGCCTCCCTGGAACTGCGCCTACAGCCGCTGCTATCAACCAGCAGTGATGAGGGGCTGTCCGACACCGGCTATTACTGCTCACTGATTACCGCGACGATCAAAAACCGGCACCGCCTCGAGAGCCAGCTCAACCGCCAGAACCTGACCCAGCTATTTGAGAAAATTGATTACTGCACATTGCGAACACTAGAGCTCTACGCTGGCCAGCGTATCGAGGGCGGCAGTGGCAGCATCAACTTTTATATCCGTTCGACTCAGGTGTCGAAGCAGCACTTACTGATATGCCTGATGGCGATTTACTCCCTGCAACAGGTACTTGAGCGCCTCTCCGAAGATCTCGGTATTGAGCTGGAAATATGTTGGGCACTGTGCAGCAACAATATTCCCTCGGCGCCACTGTTCCGCCACCATGAAGGTCTCAACAAGCTGAAAACCGCTACGGCAACGCTAGCGGATGAACTTGAGAAAGGGGCTATTGCAGTGCAATCCACAGAGTTTGATATTGAGCAGCTGTCATCGATTGCTCGATTTTTGCCGTTTAAAGAGAACTGTTATGTCTTGCAGGGTTTTCCTGAAGGGCGTCAACTGCTGCTCGAGAAACAGATTCAGCACCTTGCTACGATTTGCCTCTAAGGGCTGTTTTCACTGAACGAGTTTAAACTACTCCAGTGAGAATTTAGAGGTATCCAGATCTGGAGCTTTAATCGCAGGTACTTCAGTCTCTTTTACCATATTGGTCCCAATCGGCTCCAAGCTGAGGTGGTCCAGTGAAAGCAATACGCGCTTTTTGCTGACCGCTGGCTTTGGATCCCCATATTCTTCGTCACCAAGCTTTTTATCCCCCAGCTCTTCATCACCTAGCTCTTTATCACCCAGCTTTTCAGACGCCTCCATCACATTGCTGCCCAGTGGCGCCAAAGACAACGAACTCTGTGGAATAGACTCTTCTGTGACAAGCTGCGCTGCATTGGGGACTATAATGGCGATCGCGCCGGCATCGGTTAGGCGCTGGAGAATTCGTTCGGCGGTGGCTTTATCGACACCGCGCTTAAGGCGAATGGATGAGCCTGAAAATAGCTGATCCGCAGCGGCGGAATCTAGGCTAAAACTTGCCGCAACTCGTTGTTTAACCTCTTCTAGGCTATTGCCCGGGACAATCTCACCGCGAAACACCAGATCAAAGGTATCAGTTTTAGCCTGTTTATCGACCTGACTTTTCGGTAAATCCTTGTCGGTCATTATTCAACCTCCTGTTTGTACTGCGACGGCCCTGTTACGTCTATTTGCTCTTCAATTACGGGCTCTAGCTACGGGCTCTAGCTAAGGGCTCTAGCTAAGGGCTCTAGCTAAGGGCTATCACTGAGATACTGATCCATCTCTAGAGCCGGGGCTGCCTCTCTCGGCGCGCCGACAACTTTGGCGGGTACACCAGCCACGGTGACATGGGCTGGCACTGACTCAAGCACTAAACTACCGGCACCGATCTTTACTCCATCTCCCACCACCACATTGCCAAGAATCTTGGCACCGGCAGAAATCATCACACCTCTGCCAATGGTTGGATGGCGACTGCCTTTGATGCAGCCACTGCCGCCGAGTGTCACCGAATGCAAAAAAGACACGTCGTCGCCGACAATGGCGGTTTCGCCAATCACCAAACCAGTGGCGTGGTCAATCATAATGCCACTGCCGATTTTGGCGCCTGGGTGAATATCCACGGCAAACACTTCTGAAATCTGACTCTGAAGATAGAGCGCCAAATAGTTGCGTCCTTGAAGCCACAGCCAATGGGCAACCCGATACAGTTGCAAAGCCTGGAAACCCTTAAAATAAAGTATAGGCATAAAATGCTTGTCGCAGGCAGGATCGCGATCGAAACAAGCATGGATATCAGTGCGCGCTGCATCACAGATCCTGTCATCGCTGTCCATTGCCTCAGTCAAAACCTTGGCAACGGCCGCAGCAGACATCACCGAGCTGTGCAATTGCTGAGACAGATTAAAGCAAAGTGCCTGCTGGAGACTTTCGTGACACAGAATCGCGGCGTCAAAAAATCCGCTCATCAAAGGCTCTTGAGCGGCGGTATCGCGCGCTTCAGTGCATATCATTTCCCACAGCGGGTCGTTCGCGGTCATCTGTTGTCTTTCCTATTCATTATTTGGCTTTTAAATACCAGCTCTTAAATACCAGCTCTTAAATATTAGCTCTTAGCTCTTAGCTCTTAGCTCTTAGCTCTTAGCTCTTAACATTAGCCATCTAGCCACTAACAAAAATATAACGCTGAAAAAGCTCATCCAGATTCTCCAGCACTGCCTGCTTGTGGAGAATATCCGCACTGGCCAGTCGCTCAGCGAGAACCTCAACGGTCAACTGTGCCGCATAACTGTCCGCCACTGGCCGATAGCTGATATGCCAGCGTTCCGGGGCAATACCACCGCGGTCCTGTGCATAGGGCCGATAAAAACCAGAACCTGCTAAAACAAAAGTATCCAGCCAATCATGCAGTGGGGCGAACACACCGTTGCCCTCGACCTCTTCAGGTACCAGCTGAATCTGATAGCGGGCATCCACCGCAGCGGCATCATAGATATCAAAGTCGGTACCCCAGTGATGGCGCGACGCTCCGGGTAAGGCAGACCAGCGCATCACTGCCTGAACCTGCTGCCATTCACTGAGCTGGGTTAAATCCACAGGCGCGCCACTGTCGTCGAAGACCGGGCGCAAGCCAGTGATTTTATCGTTCCAAATTTTCAACTGCCGATCAAAACTGCGAAAGCTACTACAGAGTCGCAGATCAAAACCCTGCTGGGCGGCTTGCTCACAGAGCGCGGTCAGGGGTTCCACTACTGCACTGTGCACCAGCAAATTGCTCGACGAGGGCACTGCGCGCTCAACGCCAGAAGTCGCATTCGCCAGCAGGCCAGGCCATTTCACTAAATGGCTCTCGGTGCTGCCGGTGAGGCGCTCTCTGTCGATATTAAGATGATCTTGCATAACTGCGTTTATACCTGCGGGGCAACCTATAAGTAAAGGAGCATTTGCTCCTCGAGACAGTACACTGTGCATGCACTTTGACATAAAATGCTGAACATCATTGAAATCTGGGGCTTTGACCTCAACTATAGACTCATAGGCGATTCAGCCATCAGCAATCTAAAGAGGTAACTCACGTGTTAAGGATAGGTTTGTTTTTGTTAACCAACCTGGCGATTATTATTGTTGCCAGTATTTCCCTGAGCCTGCTCGGGGTCAACAGCATACTCGCCGACAACGGTGTCGATCTCAACTTAACCTCACTGCTGATATTCTGTGCGGTGTTTGGATTTATCGGCTCCTTTATTTCGCTGCTGCTGTCGAAATTTATGGCCAAGATGTCCACCAAGACAAAAATCATTAAGCAGCCCGAGACTGAGCAGGAACGCTGGCTGGTAACCACCGTGGCAGAGCTGGCCAAAAAAGCCGATATAGGTATGCCTGAGGTGGGCATTTTCCCGGCCCAGCAGTCCAATGCCTTTGCCACCGGCTGGAATCGCAATAATGCTCTGGTGGCTGTCAGTGCTGGACTGCTAGCACGCTTTGACCGAGACGAAGCCCGCGCGGTGCTGGCCCATGAAATCGGCCATGTGGCCAATGGCGATATGATCACCCTGAGTTTGGTACAGGGTGTGGTGAATACCTTTGTCATGTTCTTTGCCCGGTTGATTGGCTTCTTTGTCGATCGCGTGGTGCTGAAGAATCAGCGAGGTTTGGGCATGGGCTATTGGATTACCACGATTATTGCGGAGATCTTTCTTGGTATTCTCGCCTCAACGATCGTGCTCTGGTTCTCTCGTCGTCGTGAATTTCATGCGGATGCCGCAGGCGCCTCACTGGCGGGACGCGGTGCCATGATCAAAGCATTGCAACGCTTGCAACAAGAGACCGCAGCTCAGGTGGAAAATCAGATGCCGGACACCATGACTGCCTTTGGTATCTCTTCCGGCTGGAAGCGGCGGTCCTCGAGACTGTTTATGACTCATCCACCATTGGAAGAGCGAATCGAGGCACTGCGCTTTGGACAATAGTCAGCAACAGCAAGTTGAACGGGATTATTTTCTCTGCCGACTCGCCGACCTCGAAGAGTTGCAGAGCATTGAACTGGAAATTGATGATCGCAAGCTGTTTGCCATCCGTCAGGACAACCAGCTTTACGCCTACTGGAATAGCTGCCCCCATATGGGCATTCCACTGAACTGGATGCCGGGAAAGTTTCTCGATTTAGATGGCGTGCTGCTGCAATGCTCGGCCCATGGCGCGCTGTTTCAAATTGATAGCGGCGAGTGTATTGGTGGGCCCTGTGTCGGCGACCACCTGTCACAAATTGCTCTGAAACAAGATGGCGATCAATATTTTATCGCCGCTGATCAGCCATTGCCTGCCCGGCTGATCAACTTGCGCGAAGCGGCACTGCGAGATCTCGACTAGAGTGCTAGCTTTAAAAGCTTTTATTTAAAAGCTTTTATTTAAGAGCTTTTATTTAAGAGCTCCTCTTTAAAAGCAGCTCTTTAAGGGACGCTTTAGGCTAATACCGCTGTCAGTCATATCCGCCTGCCAGACAATCACCTCGACCCCAGCGGCAATTGCCGCTGTTAGGGTCTCGGCATAGACCGGATCAATATGCGCCGCGACTGAGACCTCCTCGATACCACTTAACTGAACACAAAAAAACAGCACTGCGCGGTGACCGGCGGCCACCATGGCCATCAGTTCGCGTAAATGTTTGCTGCCGCGGGTGGTCACCGAATCGGGAAACTGGGCGTGACCATCGCCGCAATCCAAGGTAACGTTCTTTACCTCGACGTAACAGCTGGCGCTTTCCTTTTTGCTCTCCTTTTTGCTCTCTGGCTCGCCCTCCTCTTGATTGCCATTCTCCAGCAACAGATCGATGCGACTCTTCTCCTCGCCATAGCGAACCTCAGTGCGCAAACTGTTGTAACCACGCAACTCCGGAATAAGGTCATTCTCAATCGCCTCCCGAACCAGATGATTGGGCCGACCGGTATTCACCCCCGCTAAATTGCCAAAGGCACTGGTCACAATCTCTAAAGTGCCGGCCAATTTGCGCTTGGGATTATTCGACAGGGAGTACCAACAGGGCGAGCCCTCAACCTGACAATTTTTCATTGAACCGGTATTCGGACAGTGAACCGTAATCACATCGCCATCTTTGGTACGAATGTCGGTAAAGAAGCGTTTATAGCGTTTGATAAAAGTGCCGGATAGCAGAGCGGGAGTTATATGCATTGAATCATTATTTTTCCGTAGTAAAGTGGCAATGTTAACCGTTTATGTTATTAATAGAAGGTGTAAAAAATTTTCAGTCCTTGAAATTTTTACCCTTACAGCAACTTAATTTCAGTGCATGCGCACCAATCTGATGCTTAATTGACCCCGGATGCGGATAAAAAGAGTTTTATACTCGCCAAACACAGATTTCACTTGAAAAATTGGCCCAATATCTCTATAAACTCACGTCCTGTAATTTGGGGTCTGAAATTTAACTGTGGACTTTAAGATGGCAACAGCAAAAACGAAAGCTAAGACAGCAACCGCTGGAACGGCAACCCTTCACGGTCTCTCTCCCTATGTAGAGACGAAGAATGAAGAGTATATGAATGAGAAGCAGCGTGAGCACTTCAAAGCTATCCTCAAGGCATGGCGCCGCGAGTTGATGGAAGAAGTTGATCGCACTGTGATGCACATGAAAGATGAAGCTGCCAATTTTCCCGACCCGGCTGACCGTGCCACTCAAGAAGAAGAATTCAGTCTTGAACTGCGCACCCGTGATCGCGAGCGCAAGCTGATCAAGAAAATCGACAAGACTTTGGTCCGCGTCGAAGAAGACGACTACGGCTTCTGCGACCAGTGCGGCGTCGATATCGGTATTCGTCGACTCGAAGCCCGCCCTACAGCCGACCTCTGTGTCGACTGCAAAACTCTCGACGAAATCAAAGAAAGACAGATCACCGGTGGCTAACTAGCCATCGGCTCAGCTGCTGACTGACTCTCGCTGCCGTCAACTATCGACATCAAGAGCTCAGCAGACTGGATCGGGTTAATCGATGAAACCCTCAGCCTATATTGGCCGCTTTGCACCCTCGCCCACTGGGCCTCTTCACTTTGGTTCCCTAGTCTGTGCCCTAGCCAGTTATCTGGATGCCCGCCATCATCAGGGCCAGTGGCTAGTTAGAATCGAAGATATAGATCCCCCTCGGGAAATCCCCGGTTCCACTGCAACCATTCTCAAACAGCTCGAATCTCACGGCTTGCTCTGGGATGGCGATCTGCTCTATCAAAGTCAACGCAGCGACGCCTATAACGCGGCCCTGGCACAATTACGAAATGATGGCCTGACCTACAGCTGTGACTGCAATCGGCAACGTGTTGTCGAGCTCGGGGGCATTTACGACGGCCATTGTCGTCAGCGTCAAGTTGGCTCTGAATCAGCCACTCGCCTGCGCCTGCCTGAAAATGGCCGTGACGCCATAATGGCTTTCAATGATCTGATTATGGGCGACTACCAACAAAACCTCTGCACTGAAGTCGGTGACATTGTGGTCAAGCGCCGCGATGGACTGTTCTCCTACCAACTTGCGGTCGCGGTGGATGATCATTTTCAAAATATCAGCCATATTATTCGCGGCGCCGATCTACTCAGCTCGACTCCCAGGCAGCTTTACGTGCAACGTTGTCTCGGCGCTAGTGCCGATCAAGTCGCGGCGATACAGTATGGCCACCTACCCTTGGCGGTCAATGCCGAGGGGCAAAAGCTCAGCAAACAGAATCACGCCCCAGCTCTAGTGCCAGGAGATGAATCCAATAATCTCTGGCTGGCTCTCGATTGGCTGCAACAGGCACCCCCAATTGAACTGCGAAGAGAAGATAAACAATACATTCTCAACTGGGCCATCGCCAACTGGTCAATGGCCAGCATCCCGAAGACAGCAGAAATTCCTGCGCCGGGCGCTGAATAGCCGGTTTGCTTTGCCAAGCAAGCTTGCATACCATCGCGGTCAACTTACTTAACTCTCCTATCATCGAGCTCGTAAATGCTTAACTACCGATTAGTGGCGGTTTTAATCTTTCTCAGCAGCGTCGCCGTGCCCCTGGCATCGCGATGGGCCGTCGAATCTCAGGGCAGCTGGTTTAGACCTTTTGTGGTCTGGGCGCTGATTGTCTTCGCCGCGTATATTTTGCAGCGTCACAGGAAATTCAATGAGTCTTGATATTGCCCTCATCGCCATTGGCTTTTTGCTTGCCAGTACCCTGGGCTCCTACTTGCTGGCGGTATACGGTGGCGCCATCAGCAAAAATCTCATTTTCGTACTGGCACTGTTTGCTGGCACTGGCGCGCTATTGGCCACAGGCACCATCGAAATGGCCGGCCGCTATGGCTTTAGTGTGGTCTTGGCACTGTTCGCCTTCACCATGGTATTTCTCTTCTCACCGCTGATTTTTTACCCCATCCGCAGGCTCAGTGAAATTATTCGCTTTGCCTCACTGGTGGATTTTTTGACCTTTCGCTTTCGCGGCAAAGCCATCGCGGTGATTGCCTGCAGCAGTCTGATTATTGTCTCCATTCCCCTGTTTCTGGCACAGTTTTTGGCGCTCTCGTCGGTCTACGATTTTCTCTTCGACGACAAGCAATGGTTATTTAGGCTGATCATTGTCGCCACCATTGTCCTGATTAACTGGAGCGCCATTAAACATGGTATGGCCCGCAGTCTGCGCTGGGTGATGGCAGCAGCAGGCTTTTTACTGCTGTCAGCACTGGTCACCTCCGCCTTAGTCTCGGTGGAGTCAATTTTTGGCGGCATCAGTGAAATGAATCAATGGGTGGTCAGCAGCGGCCAGCGCCTGATCGTTCAGCGTATGGACTCCTCATACAGCCTGTTTGTTATTTTCCTCGCCGCCAGCTTCGCCCTGCCGGTGAACTTCAGCATTGTTATCTCAGAGCATATCTCCGATAACCAGGTGGGTTTAAGCGCCTGGGCCTATCCGCTGTTGATGCTGGTGGCGAGTATTACCATTCTGCCACTGCTGTGGTCGGGCATTGCGGTGCAGTCCGCATCGCCCTTGCAAAACTATCTATTTGCCATCCCCACGCTGATCCAACAGCCAATGGTCGCGGGGCTTAGCATCGCCAGCATTGTGTTGGTGGCCATTGCCCTGCTGTGTAATATGTCCACCATGCTGGCCAACATGGTGCTCAATAGTTTTGTCTTGCCGACCAAAGCACTGCACCAGCAGCCCCAGTTACATCGCTGGATCAATCTGCGCCTGCTGGCCATTTCAACCGGGCTTATTATCCTCTGTGCAGTGCTCAGTAAAATAATCACAGCCCACAGTATCACCGACCTCTACCTGGTGGGTTTTTCCGGACTAGCGCAATTAACTCCAGCCATGCTGGCGGCCATATACCTGCCGAAAATCAACCGTAATGGCGTAATTGCCGGCTTGCTGGGCGGCGTTTCAGTGTGGCTGGTAACACTGGCCCTGCCGACACTATTTGACGATTGGAACTGGCAACCGCTGGGTATCGACAGGGTGCTAACCTTTGGCATGGAAAATTGGCAGACCTGGGCCTTTGAAGCATTGATGGTCAATATTCTTCTGTGCACGGTGTTTTCCATACTCAGCCCCATGGACAAAGAGCAGAAGTCCTTTGCCCGGCTCTGTATGGTCGACAATATCTACATTCCCGCCAGGGTTCAGCTCAGCCACAGTTCAGTTGAGCAGATGCTGGTCAGCCTGCGCAGATTGCTCGGCGACGAAGCGGATATAGAGATCGACCGAGCCCTCAACAAGCTCAACTTCGAGGGCAGCGAAACCCGACCTGCGGCGCTGCGTAAACTGCGCGACAGCCTCTACTCCTCCCTAACACTCAACTTTGGTGTGCTGGCGGCCTATAAAATGATGGAAGAGACACTGCCGCTGCTGACCCCAGCACGAAGTGATCCCGACGATATTTACCTGATCGAATCAGTGCTCGCCATCGAAGGGGATCGTCTCACCGGAATCGCCAGCGAGCTGAATAAGCTGCGTATGCACCACCGGGAAATTCTCGACAATCTGCCAATTGGTATTATTGCCCTAGGACAGGGTGGCGAGATTATCAAATGGAACAGCACCATGGCGCGCTACACCGGCATCGACAGTGAAACTGTCGCCGGCAGTTTGGTTGGCGATCTGCCCGCCCCCTGGCACGCCGTTATCAGTACATTTTTGCAGGAAGGTGGCACCAGCAAAGACAATGTAGAACTGGAAGTAGCGGGTAAAAGCCAATGGTTTGGCCTGCAAAAATCCACCGCTATCAGTGCTGATGATGACTTGATATTACTGGTGGAAGACCAGACCAACTCAGTGCTATTAGTGCAAAACTATATCAACAATGAGCGCCTGGCCTCGGTGGGCCGACTGGCCGCAGGGGTCGCCCATGAGATCGGCAACCCAGTGACTGGGATCGCCTGTATCGCCCAGAATTTACAGCATGAAACCGAAGCCGCGGAAATTGAAACCTCGGCAGAGCTGATTCTCTCCCAGACCGATCGCATTAGCGTGATCGTGCAGTCGCTGATTAATTTCTCTCGTGGCGATCAAACCTACCATGATCAACTGCAGCCGGTAGCAGTGCGCGATGCGGCAGAGGAAGCTATTCAGATACTCAGCCTGACCAAAGAACAGCCCAGAGAGCAGTTTGTCTGCCTGGTGGATGCGGAGATACAAATCATTAGCGACCATCGCCAACTGGTGCAGATCTTTCTCAACCTGCTGGGTAACGCCCGGGATGCCACCATCGATGGCAGCCCCATCGAAATTAGCTGTGAGTCTGATGGGCAGAAGCTGCGGATAATGATCAGCGATCAGGGCAGCGGTATTGCGGAACCAATCAAAGATCAGCTGTTCGAACCCTTTGTCACTTCAAAAGAGCCGGGGCAAGGCACCGGTTTGGGGCTGTGGATGGTATTCAATCTGGTTAAAAAGCTCGGCGGCGAAATCAGCCTGTCGAGTCCAGCAAAAAACAGTGACCGCGGCACCACTGCCGAGTTGACCTTTGACCTAAACCGCCACTAAAGGCGCTTAAGCGCCATTAAGTCCGCTTTGTGCCTTGTGTCAGCAGTGCTTCAAGGTAACAATATGCCCCATCCACGAGACCACGCAAAATTTCTATGAGCAACGCGCCCCACAGAGATCAGATTCTGATCATCGAAGACGAAGAAATTATTCGTGCGTCCCTGCGCAAACTGCTCGAGCGCCATGACTACCAAGTCAGTGATGCGGTCAGCATCAAGGCCGCAACTGACAACTTTGACTTCAATGACTTTGCCCTGATTATCAGCGACCTGCGCCTGCCGGGGCAGCTGGGAACCGACCTGATTAGAATCGTCGACCCGGTTCCCGTGCTGATTATGACCAGCTATGCCAGCCTGCGCTCCGCAGTGGACACCATGCGCCAAGGCGCTGTGGACTATATCTCCAAACCCTTTGTCCACGACGAGATGCTACTATCAGTTCGGCGCATTCTCAGCGCATCGCAACACCGAGCTGTAGCGGCAAAGACTCTCGGCGAAATCGCCCTGCTGGGCACCAGTGAAGCGATCAAGAAAGTCACCCGGGTGATCCCCAAAGTCGCAGCCTCGGATCTACCAATACTGATTTATGGGGAGACCGGCTGCGGCAAATCAGCTCTGGCAGTGGCTATCCACAGAGGTAAAAAATCCACGCGGCAACGATTTATCAATATTAACTGTGCCGGCCTCAAAGAGACTGAGCTGGTCAGCCAGCTCGATGCCAGCAACGCAAGCGCCACTATTTTTCTCAATAATATCGCCGAATTAGCCGCCCCTCTACAGCCGCTATTATTGAGAGCTATGCAGGCCAGTCAATGTCGTTTTATCTGTTCCTCTGACCAAGATCTTGAACAGCTCTGCCAGGCCAACCTGTTCCGCAAAGACCTCTACTACGAGATTAATGTGGTTAGCATAGCCATGCCGACACTGCGTCAACGCAACGCTGACATCCTCATTATTGCCGAGGCAATCCTCCGGCACTTCGGCGACACCAGTTCGGGATTAACCCAGCAAGCCAAGCAGGCAATAGCCGGCTATCAGTGGCCCGGCAATCTGCGGCAATTAAAAAACAGCTTGCAACAGGCGGTAATTCTGGCGTCCCCAGACGAGCCTATTGATACAGAACTGATAGGTCTTGCAGAGCAGCCATCAGACTCCGAGCAGATCCCGATACCCGCCAGCAATCGAGCAACCGGTCAAAGCACCGCGCCTAATTATGATGCGCCAGCAGGTCTATCACTGGAGGACTACTTCACTCGCTTCGTTCTCGAAAACCAAGAGAATATGAGTGAGACTGATCTCGCCAAAAAACTCGGCATCAGTCGCAAAAGTCTCTGGGAACGACGTAACAAGCTGGGCATTAGCCGTAAAAAGACCGATGACCCACAGGGCGACTAACTGCCATCAAAGGTCGCTTTAGTCTCCCACCAAGATGTTTCCTCTGTTAAACTCTGGACTCTAATAACAACCTAATCGGCAATCACTTAATGCTGAAACGCATAAGTAAGTTTTTCCAACGGAATAAATCCTCAGTGAGTGCGTCTGGCCCACTCGTTTTTGGCGATGGCCAGCACTGCCTCTCTGCGGATATGATCAACCGCGACGCCTACAAAGTCGTCGACGTTTTACAGAAAGCCGGATTTGAAGCCTATGTTGTGGGTGGCTGTGTACGCGACCTACTAATCGGCTTGAAACCGAAAGACTTTGACGTCGCCACCAGCGCCAAGCCCTGGGAAGTCAAAGAACTGTTTCGCCGCTCGCGGATTATTGGCCGACGTTTCCAAATCGTCCATGTGCAGTTCAGTCGCGAAATTATTGAAGTCACCACCTTTAGGTCTAACAGCAGCCAAACCACCAGCAAAAACCGTCGTCAGCAGACCGACAGCGGCATGCTCACCCGAGACAATGTCTTTGGCACTGTAGAAGAGGATGCCTCGCGCCGCGATCTCACGGTTAACGCCCTCTATTACGACCCCAGCACCAACAGCATCCACGACTTTACCAATGGCATCGAGGATATGGATGCCAAGGTTATCCGTATTATTGGTGATCCGGAAACCCGCTTTCGGGAAGATCCAGTGCGCCTACTGCGCGTTGCGCGCTTTGCCGCAAAACTGGGTTTTAGTATAGAGTCTGCCACCGCCAATCCAATGAAACACCGCGCCGCCGATCTGCAACAGGTTTCGTCACCGCGACTGTTTGATGAAACACTGAAACTGTTTATGAGTGGCCAGGGCTTAGACACCTTTAACTTGCTGGTGAAGCACAGTCTGTTTGACTATATAGTTCCCCAACTGGCACCTATGCTCAATGACCGCCAGGGTACAGCCATGAAGCTGGTATCTCAGGCGCTGATCAATACCGATAAACGCATTCAAGCTTCACAGCGTGTTACCCCAGCCTTTATTTATGCCGCCCTGTTGTGGCCTACGGTGCAAAGACTGGCGAGCAATTTCGAGAAGAATGGCAACTCGCCACCCTATGCTCTGAGCAAGGCAGCGGGCGAAATCATTCTCAACCAGATTCCGGTCACCGCAATCCCCAAGCGCTTTAGCATTCCAATGCGCGAGATCTGGGACTTACAGTTGCACCTGCGACGTCGTGGCGGCAATCGCGCCCAGCGTCTCGTCGAGCATCCACGCTTTCGAGCCGCCTATGATTTTGTTTTACTGCGGGAGCAAGCAGGGGAAGATCTCGATGGCCTCGGCGCTTGGTGGACGACCTATCAGGAAGCTAACAATGAAAGTCGCCAGACCATGGCCGACGACGTGATGAGCACTGACCGCAGCCCGAAGAAGCGCCGCCGTCGACGCAACAGCCCCAAACCCACAGCAGACCCCGCGCAATAATGGCTGTAGTCTATATAGCTCTGGGCAGTAATATGGACAGTCCCCACAGCCAGCTAGACAGTGCTCTTGAGGCCATTGTGCAACATCCAGAACTACAGCTGATCGGCGTCTCCAGTCGCTACCAGACGCCGCCCATTGGCCCTCAGCAGCCAGACTTTATTAATGCCGCAGCACAGCTCAGTACCGACCTGTCTCCACTGGATCTGCTTGACGCCCTGCAAGCCATAGAACAGCAGCAAAATCGTGTGCGCAGTATTCACTGGGGTCCGCGGACTCTGGATCTGGATATATTGCTCTACAGCAACGTTGCGGGCGACTCTCTTGTAATAGAGAGCGAGCGCCTGACCATTCCCCACCCACGCATGGCTGAGCGGGCATTTGTACTGGTTCCCCTAGCCGATCTCAATCCTCAGCTAGCCCTACCTAGCGGAGAAACTGTCGCCAAACTATTGGCAAACTGCTCCCAGCAAGGTATCGTCAAATTAGAAATCGGCACAATTTAAAAAGTCGATAAATTAGTTCACTGTCCAAGCACAGACTTTCGGAGAGCAATGTGGAACAAACAATTCTCAGTGAATTTAATCTCGACCTGGCTACAGCAACAATCCCACAATACATTGCCATAGAAGGCCCAATTGGCATTGGTAAGACGACGCTGGCCAAGCGTCTGGCCCACTCCTTCAACTATGAAATACTGCTTGAAGATGCCGAAGAAAACCCCTTTCTCGAACGCTTTTATCAAGACCGTCGCAGCAATGCCCTGCCCACCCAGCTGTTTTTTCTGTTTCAACGCATGCGCAAGTTGCAGGAAATGCGTCAGGGCGATATTTTCCAACAGGTGCGCATTGCCGACTTTCTGATTGAAAAAGATCCACTGTTTGCCAAGATAACGCTAGATGACGACGAGTACCGTCTCTATCAAACGGTCTATGACAGTATTATCACCGACCTGCCCAAGCCGGACCTGGTGGTCTATTTACAAGCCCCCACCGAGACACTCTACGATCGTGTAAAACTGCGTGGCACCGCCAGTGAACAGGCAATCGAACTCAGCTATCTGCAACAGCTGAATGACGCCTACACCCAGTTTTTCTATTACTACGACGACACGCCGCTGTTAATCGTCAACACCGAAGCCATCAACCTGGCAAAAAGTGAGCGCGACTATCACAATCTTGTGGAGTACATGCTGCAAATTAGTTCTGGGCGACATTACTACAACCCTCACCCGCTGCAGTAAAACCGCTATAATCCCGCTATCAAGCCGCTATTGAGGCGCAAACAGCACTGTGACGAAAAGACTATGAAAACAACCACCATAAGTAATCTTGCAGCAATGAAAGACGCGGGGGAGAAATTCGCCGTCATCACCGCCTATGACTTCACCTTCTCAAAATTGATTGAGAATGCCGCCATTGAAGTGGTATTAGTGGGGGATTCACTGGGCAATGTTATTCAAGGCTGCGACAGCACATTGCCTGTGACCATCGACGATATGGCCTATCACACCGAAGCGGTAAAGCGCGGCAACAACCGCGCGCTGCTAATCACCGATATGCCCTTTATGTCCTATGCCACCGAAGTGCAGGCCATGGATAATGCCGCCATTCTGATGCAGGCTGGCGCCCAGATGGTCAAACTCGAAGGTGGCGCTTGGCTCGCGGATACGGTTTATCTGCTCAGTCAGCGCGGTATTCCAGTTTGCGGTCATGTGGGTCTCACCCCGCAGTCAGTGCATAAACTCGGCGGCTATAAAGTGCAGGGTAAAGAAGATCAAGCCGCAGAGCTGATGATCACTGATGCCTTGGCGCTAGAGGATGCCGGTGCTGAACTGATCGTGGTGGAATGTGTGCCCTCAGCACTGGGCAAGCAACTTTCTGACGCCCTGACCATTCCAGTTATAGGCATTGGTGCTGGACCGGATACAGATGCTCAGGTATTGGTACTCCACGATATGCTCGGTATCTCACAGCGCCTACCGCGCTTCTCAAAGAACTTCCTTGAAGAAGAAGCCAGTATTCAGGACGCTATCACCGCCTATGGCAACGCCGTGCGCGCCGGAACTTTTCCGGCGCCAGAGCACTGCTTTAAATAGACTGCTGGCTAATAAAGAGTAAAGCAGAAGAAAACAATAAAAATAAACAGCGAGAGAACAACGCCATGAGCAACCAAACGATTTATGACTTCACCGTTGCCGATAGCAGCGGCAATCCTGTATCACTGGAAGACTATCGCGGCAAAGTGCTGCTGATCGTCAATACCGCCAGCAAGTGCGGATTTACACCTCAGTACACTCAGTTGCAGGAACTCTATGATCAATACAATGAGCGTGACCTCGTTGTGCTGGCCCTGCCCTGCAATCAGTTTGGCGGCCAAGAGCCGGGCAGCAATGCCGAGGTTCAGGAGTTTTGTCAGATGAACTTCGGGCTTAGCTTTCCGGTGATGGGCAAGATTGACGTCAATGGAAAAGAGCAGCACGCGCTTTACACCCACCTAAAAAGTCAGGCTGGCGGCTTGTTCAACAGCAAGATTAAGTGGAACTTCACCAAGTTTTTAGTCGACCGCGAAGGTCGGGTAGTGAAACGTTATGCGCCGATCCGCAAGCCCAAAGACATCGCGGCGGATATTGAAAAACTGCTCTAAGCTAGAGTCAAAACTAGCTTAGTCGACAGGTTGCCGTCATCTGACGGCAACGTCTATATAGGGTGCGGCGGCTACTTGCTGGCACGCAACTCAGCAAAATACTTTTTCGCCGCCGCATTCACCTTGGGCGCCAAGACCAGTGTTGAGATCATCGTTGGAATCGCCATGGTGGCGTAGGCCGCCAGAATCAGGCCGTTAACAATATCCATCGAGACCACCGCACCCACCACAATCAAGCTGATATAGACTGGCGTGTAATAGTGTTCGCGCTCGGCACCGAATAAAAATCCAGCACACTTCACCCCATAGAACCACATGCTCACCATGGTGCTAAAGCTCAGCATACCCACCATAACCAACAGCAGATAGATGCCAGCAACAGGAAACACCTGCTCTATAGCGCGAGCCGTCATGGTCACACCCGCGAGCCCAGAATCCGCCTGCCAGACACCGGTCAACAGAATGATCAATGCGGTACAGGTACACACCAGCAGAGTGTCAATCACCGGGCCAACCATCGCGACGATGCCTTCACGAATCGGCTCTGTGGTTTTCGCCGCGCCATGGGCCAGAGACTCAGTGCCGATACCCGCTTCATTGGAGAAAGCACCGCGGCGCACACCAATCATAATCACTGCTCCCACAGAACCACCGGCTGCTGCCTCGCCGGTAAAGGCGTCAGTAATAATCAGCCAAAACACCGACGGGATATCCGCGGCGTAGGTATAGAGAATCACCGAAGTCATACCCAGATAGAGAAGAACCATGGTCGGTACCAAGCGCACGGTTAAACGACCAATGCGCTCAATGCGCCCGGCCACAACAATAGTGACCAGAACCGCCACGGTAAGACTGGCGAAAAAATCAAAGGCAAAGTGCTGCTCGCTGGAGGCCAAACCCGTGGGGATAGCAATAGTGTCACGGAGCAATTGAATAAACTGGTTAGCTTGGAAAAGCGGCAGCGCGCCAATCAGACAGGCCACGGCAAACAGCGCTGCCAGGGGATACCAGCGCTTGCCCATCCCCTCCATGATCACGTACATGGGGCCGCCGCGCAGTGCGCCGAGAGAGTCATGACCGCGGAACATCACTGACAGCGATGCGGTGTAAAATTTAGTTGCGACGCCGACTATGGCAGTCACCCACATCCAGAACACCGCGCCAGGGCCACCGATGCTAATGGCAATCGCCACACCGGCAATATTGCCCAGACCAATGGTGCCAGAGAGTGCTGTAGACAGAGCCTGTGAGTGGGGAATATGTCCAGGATCATTGGGGTCGCTGTACTTGCCCCGTAGCAGTGCAATGGCATGGCCAAAGTAGCGATAGGGCTGCATGCGTGAACGGATCATAAAGAACAGCCCACCACCGACGAGAAGCACCACTAAAGGTGTGCTCCACATTAGATCAGCCCAGGCATTAAGAAAGTTTTCGATTTGCTTTAGAGTAGTTTCAGTCATTATTTTTATAATTCTTTTTCGACGGAAAAATGGGCGCGGTCATAGGGGCCGTTGTGAAACGAGCCTGTCACGAACTTTTTGGTTTTACATAAAGAACCAAACTGTGACCTACCAATTGATAACCCTTCTCGGCGGCAATGCGCTCTTGCAAGTTTTCAATTTCAGCATCGTGAAATTCAATCACCTTGCCGGTCTCGGTGCAGACCATATGGTCGTGGTGTTCGCCGCGGTCAATCTCGTAAATCGCCGGGCCATTATCAAAGTTATGACGCTCCACCAGACCGGCAGCCTCGAATTGAGTGAGTACGCGATAGACCGTGGCAATGCCAACATCACCGTCAGAATCCCGCAGTGCTTGGTAGATATCTTCAGCTGTCATATGACGATCGCTGCAGTTTTCGAGGATCTGCAAGATCTTTACCCGGGGTAAAGTCACCTTGAGTCCGGCTTTTTTTAGTTCTTGATCTTCCAGAGTCATGCTTAGCCCTTCTCTATGCTGGTCGCTTTGGGTATTATCCCCGTTCGCTCAACCAACGGGAACCCCACAAATGCGAATAGTTCTGATTTGCTTAATAAGTTTTACGCTTCTGGCCAGCGGCTGCAGCTGGATCAAATTCCCTGGGGTACACAAAGTAGCCATCCAGCAAGGCAATATTGTTGATCAGGAAATGATTGATAAACTGCTTCCAGGCATGACCAAGTCACAGGTTCGCTTTGTGCTCGGCACACCTCTGGTAACCGATACCTTTAATCAAACCCGCTGGGATTATTTCTACAGCCGTAAATCACCCTCTGGCAAAGAGACTCAGGAGCAGGTGACCATCTTCTTTGATCAGGACGATAAACTTGAGCGCATGAGCGGTGACTATATGCCCACCCCTGCTGCGGAGCCCGAAGCTAAGTAGATTTGAGCGCTGGGCCAGTATGAAGATCTAGCTTAGGGCGGCGCAAACTGCGTCGGTCTAAGCAGTGATCTAGAGAGCCTTGCCCTCAATCTCTGCCTGCTCTTTTTTGAGCTTGGCTTCCTCGGCACGACGACGCCGCACTTCTTTCGGATCGGCGATCAGCGGACGATAAATTTCCACCCGGTCGCGCTCCTGCAACTGATATTCACTGGGCTCAGCCAGCCCTTTAGTACCCAGAACCTGAGCAAAAATACCCATCTTGCAGTTATCCAAATCAATCTGCGGAAAGCTCTGCACAATGCCAGACTGCTCAACCGCTTGCAGGGCCGTAGTGCCAACAGGCACATTCAGTTGGATTAACTTTTGCTTCTCAGGCAGTCCGTAAACCACCTCTACCACAATCATTTTATTGTCGGTCATTTGCCTTCCCATATACTTGATCAGCGCGGCGACAGAGCGAATCTACAAGATCGTTTGCCATATTCGAGAACAGCTTTGATGCTGCCATACCCATTGCCATACTGTTAAATTCAAATTCCAAATCGAGGCTTACTTTGCAGGCCTCTGGGGTCAGTGCCTTAAAGCGCCACACACCGCGCAAGCTTTTAAAAGGCCCATCTTCCAAACTCATTTCAATAGTGCTCGGCGCACTGAGACTGTTGCGCGTCATAAAGCTAGTCTTAACCCCAGCCTTCTTTAAATCCAGCCGCGCAACCATTACCTGATCGCTCTGTTCAATGACCTCGGCGCTCTGACAGCCATCCATAAATTGCGGGTAGTTGGCCACATCGTTGACCAAATCAAACATTGCCTGATCCGAGTACATGACCAGAGCGGAACGCTGAACCTTATTCAAAGCAATCTCACCTCAAGCTGCCCTAAACAAAAAACTTGTCATAGATACCCATGACAAAGACCGCGGCTATAGCCACAGGCGCCACATACCGCAGCATAAAGCGCCAGCACTGCATAACCCAGGGCGAGGTGCCCTGCATTTCATCGTCGACAAATTCATCTTTCATGACATAGCCGACAAACACTGCAATCAACAGACCCGACAGAGGTAACATCACACTGGAGGTCAGGAAGTCTAAAAAGTCGAAGAAGGTAAATCCGGCAACCGTGGAATCGGCCCAGATATTAAACGAGAACACACTGCCCAAACCCAGCAACCAGGTGCCACCGGCGATCAGGGAGTTGGCCTGAATGCGATTCATATTTTTCGCTTCAATCAACCAGGCAACAGCCGGCTCCAGCAGCGAAATAGCCGAGCTCCAAGCGGCGATGGTCACCAGCACAAAAAACACCGAGCCGATCAGTAGCCCCCCGGGCATATTGCCAAAGGCAACTGGTAGACTGATAAACATCAGGCCTGGACCGGCACTGGGTTCAACACCAGGGGTCGCAAAGACAATCGAGAAGATAATCAAACCAGAGATAATCGCCGTCATACTGTCAAAGAAGGCGACGGTTAAAATAGTTTTACCTATATTGGCATTCTGGGGCATATAGGCGCCGTAGGCCATAATCGCGCCCATGCCAATACTCAGGGTAAAGAACGCCTGCCCCATTGCCTCGAGCACTCCGCGGCCAGTCAGTGCGGTAAAGTCAAAGGTAAAGAGGAAATCCCAACCGGCCTGGAAATTGCCGCGAAAGAAGCTAAAGCCAAGCAGTATCAGCAACATAATAAACAGCAGCGGCATTAAAATTTCCACCGCAACGCCGAGACCCTTTTTAACACCGCCCACGACTACAGCCACACAGAGCATCAGAAATAAGGTCTGCCAGAATACCAGTCGTGTCGGATCGGCTAACAACTTGCCGAAAACCCCGGCAGCCAAATCACCCGTGGCACCGCGCAATTCGCCGGAGGCCATGGAAAAAATATAGTCCAGAGCCCAACCGGCAATCACCGCATAGAAAGAAATAATCAGCATGCCAGCCACAACCCCGAGCCAGCCAATATGGCGCCAGGCCGAGTGGGCGCCGCTCTCAGTGACCATGTCACGCATGGAATTAATCGGGCTCTGGCGGCCGCGGCGACCTATAACTACTTCGGCCATCATCACCGGAACACCGATTAATAAGATACAGGCGATATAGGCGAGCACAAAAGCACCGCCGCCATTGCTGCCGGCAACATAGGGAAACTTCCACATATTGCCGAGACCCACAGCAGACCCGGTGGCCGCCATAATAAAGGTCCAGCGACTGGTCCAGGTTCCGTGCATGCCTTTTTGTTGTAAGCCCATAAACTGCCCCAAAAAATGATTCCGGATTGTAACGCTATCCCTCAGACGATCCTAATCAAAAAGCGCTTAATAGCTGCGCATTTGGTTATGATAAACAGTCCCGCGGACGTATAATCTCGAGTTATGACTAAAAAGAAACCTAAAGCTCAATCCAGCACTATCGCTCTCAATAAGAAGGCGAAGCACAACTATTTTCTCGAGCAAAAGTTTGAGGCGGGAATTTCTCTGATGGGCTGGGAAGTAAAGAGCCTGCGCGAGGGCAAGGTGAATCTCACCGACACCTATGTGTTGTTGCAGAATGGCGAGGCCTGGTTGATTGGCACCAATATCACACCCCTGCCAACCGCTTCGACTCACTATGTCACCGAGCCTATTCGCTCACGCAAGCTGTTACTCAATCGCCGAGAGCTGGATAAACTTGAAGCGGGAGTCAATCAAAAGGGTCACACCTGCGTCTGCACCGCGATGTATTGGAAGACTCACCTGATTAAAGTTGAAATCGCCCTGGCCAAAGGCAAGGCGGATTTCGATAAGCGCAACGACGATAAAGAGCGTGACTGGGATCGTCAGAAGCAGCGGATTATGCGGCATTCTGCATAGCAGCGCGGGCTTAGCCGCAGCCGGTTAATTACAAAGGACTAACTCATGGAAGAGATTAGATTCGTCCACCTCTCTGAAGTCAATCAACAGCAAATCATCGATTTGATGAACAATGAAATGGTCGGCAAGCAGCTGCCATTGCTGGCCAATGGTTTTTCCGCTGTAAACTGCCGTGCTTTCTTGAATGCCAAAAAGCAGCTCTGGGATCAACATGGCTATGGACCCTGGGCGTTTCTTATCAAAGATGAATTTGCTGGCTGGGGAGGCTTGCAAAAAGAGAATGGCGACGCCGATTTTGCCCTGGTTCTTCACCCAAGGTTCTGGGGTTGGGGTCGAAGAATTTTCAATCAGATCAAAGATCAGGCCTTTAACCAGATGCAGCTTGATTCAATCACTATCCTGTTACCCCCAAGCCGACCCAACTCCAAAGCGATAACCCGCTTTGGTTTTGTCGAAGAGGGTCAACTAACTATCGACGACGAAACCTTTGTTAAGTTTCGTCTTAGCAAGGCTTAGCCTTATCTCGCAATAATATTGCCGTCGATAGCGAGGCCTTACTTTTTATTGCCAAACAGCCCCTTCAGCGCCCCGGCTTTTTCTTTCACCTGATCTTCCAGTGACTTACCCATATCTTTAATCGCCCCTGACTGGCTGGCAGCCTTGCCCGCCGCACCGACAATGGCAGTGATAATTTCTGCCGCAGCCTCGGCACCAGAAACACCACCACCCCCTTCCCCGGAGGCACCTATATCAGTCAACCGCAGGTCGGGCAGCTCTAGGTCAAGACCTTTGCCACCGAGAATCGCATAGTGAACCACGGCATCGGTAATTCTCAGATCGCGGATAATAAACTTTTTACCCTCCGCATCAGTGCCCCCCTGGCTGCTATCGGCACCCAAATAGTCGGCTATATTGGCCTGAATCTGATCTAGGTTGCTGCGTCCACCGGACCGCTCCATGGTAATTTCAGGGGCCACAATGCGCAGAGAGTCGACGACTATTGTGTCACCGGCCAAGGATTCGGCATCCATAGCGAAGCTGATTAGGCCTAACTTAAAGGCATCAGCCGCAGCAAAACCCTTAGGGTTGCCCACTCGCAATCCTGAAAAGCTGCCTTTGGCATCTGTTAGTGACAGGTCTACCGAACTCAGGGTCACCTCCGATCCAGTCAACTCAGGGCCAATAGTCTCCACTACTGTTTTGATGCCGCGATCCAAATTGGCCAGAACCAAAATCATCAGCACAACCACCAACAAAATAATTGTCGTGGTAATTTTTCCAATTTTATTCATCTTTCCTCTCTCCCTTAATATCAATTCAATCCAATTAGATAAAGCATAGATGCTATTCTGCTAGCTGTAAAAATAGCACTATCATCAGAACCAAGATTAATTTTCTGACCCAAGGAATCGATCCACAATGATGGCAAAGTCCTCAATGCTAAGCCCACCCCTAGCAAGCCCCGCCTATATCCTCGAGGGGCTTAAATTACTCGGCCATTCAGATATCCGCTGGTTGGTGATTATTCCGACATTGCTTAATCTGATACTGTTCTCTGCGGCGACATGGTTTGCTGCGGCTTGGGTTAGCGACTGGCTAAACTGGTTGATCGCCTCGGTGCCGCAATGGCTCGAGTGGCTGGTGTGGATCATCTGGTTACTGTTTGTACTGCTGGCTCTGGTTGTCTATTCCTTCACCTTTACCCTTTTCGCCAATCTGATCGGTTCGCCGTTTTACGGCATTATCGCCGAGCGGGTGATTGCCCTTGAGCGTGGCAGCAATAATGAAACGCCAACATCGACCTCGGCTCTTTTAGCCACAGCTTGGGGCAGCTTTTGCCGCGAGCTGCAAATCATCGGCTATATGTTGCCGCGAACCCTCGGCATAGCAGTGGTTACTGTGGTGTTGAGTTTTGTGCCGGTGATTAATATTTTGGCGCCACTGATTGCCGGCAGCTGGGCGGCCTGGTCTCTGGCGCTGCAGTATATGGATTATCCAGCGGACAGCGATGAGCTGAGCTTTACCGAGGTGCGACAGCGCGCAGGGAAGCAGAGATTATTGTCACTGAGTTTTGGGTTGTCGGCACTGGTGGCAGCGGCGATTCCGCTGGTCAACCTGCTGTTGCTGCCGGCCACTGTGATTGGCGGCACCTTGCTCTGGTGTCGCGAATACAGTGAGCTGTAATGAGGTGTAAAAACTGCAATGGCACAGCAGGGCGCTGTGCCATTTGAGTTAGCTGACGGGATTTGGCTACGCTTTATTGCCGTCTACGTCACCTTCTTTAGCTACGGACTCATCTTCTGAGGGCTCTTCATCGGCTGAGGGCTCTTTATCCGCTGAGGGCTCTCCAACTTCAACCGCAATCACCGGCTCAACTGCTGTTGGCGCCTCGAGAGCGATCTCGGCTTGCGCTGGCTCTTGTGCAACGGCTGTAGGTGCCTCTGTTGCTAACGGTGTTTCTTTAGCAGCAGATTCTTTTTGGGCCGTAGGCGCTTTTTGGGCCGCAGGCGCTTTTTGAGCCGCAGACTCTTTCTGGGCCGCAGGCGCTTGTTGGGCCGCAGGCGCTTCTTTAGTCACAGTTTCTTCTTTAGCCCCAGGCGTTGCTTCGACAACAGGCGCTTTTTTAGCCACTGGCGCTTTGCGCACTGGTGCAGGTGACTCAGCCAGTAAGGCTTCATCCGGCATGGTGCAAGACAGCTTCATATCCAGCAGCTTCTCGATAGGCTCGAGCAGGAATGCATCGTCTTCACAGGCAAAGCTTATGGAGATACCAGTCTCGCCGGCACGACCGGTGCGACCAATACGGTGCACATAGTCTTCAGGCTCTTCTGGCAGGGTAAAGTTAACCACGTGGCTAACGCCGTTGACGTGAATACCACGGCCGGCAACATCGGTGGCGACCATCACTTTGATGGCACCGCTTTTGAAGCCTTCCAATGTTTTCATGCGCCGGGCCTGAGGCACATCTCCGGCGATCAAACCCACTTTGAAACCCTGCTTCTTTAAACGCTCGTAGAGAGTGCGACAGATATCGCGACGGTTGGCAAAGACCATAACGCTCTGAACATCTTCCGTTTTAAGAATATTTTGCAGCAGGGCAAATTTTTCACTAGCGGTTGTGATATAGATTTTCTGCTCGACAGTATCCGTAGCTACGCGCTCCGGCTCCATCTCAAGCTTGACTGGCTTATCAGTCCACTGCTCAGACAGACGCATTACATCGTCAGTAAAGGTGGCGGAGAAGAGCAGTGTTTGGCGATCTTCTTTCGGCGGCGTTGAACGCACTAGACGGCGGACCTGGGGAATAAAGCCCATATCCAACATGCGGTCGGCTTCATCGATTACCAGCACTTCAACCTGATCCAGATGAACATCTTTATTGCTGGCAAAATCCAATAGGCGCCCTGGGGTTCCCACTAAGATATCGCAGTGTGAACGCTTAATTTTATGCAGTTGCTTGCCGTAGTCCATGCCACCGACCAGGGTGTGTACCTTGAGGTCGGTGTGCTGAAGCAGCTGTTCGGCATCTTCGCCGATCTGAATTGCCAGCTCGCGTGTCGGCGCCAGAATCAATGCGCGAGCTTCGCCCATATAGCGTTCGTCTTCGACGGGAAATTTGAGCAGGTCATTGATAATACTGATCAGAAAGGCAGCGGTTTTACCTGTACCTGTCTGTGCCTTACCGACCATGTCATGGCCGCGCAAAGTGTGGGGCAGCGAGGCACCCTGAATCGGTGTGGCATAGCTGAATCCAGCAGTCTGAATGGCTTGCAGCAGCGGCAGAGGAAGATCGAAGTCGTGGAAGCGGGCTTTGCCCTCTTGCACTTCGACAACAAACTGATCGGCACTCCAGGCTTTTTTAGCACTGGAACTGTTGCGACCACGGCCGCGTCCGCGACGTCTTGGACCTCGCACAGATGACTTTTTGGTTTCGTTGTCGGGAGTAGAATTTTCTGGGGCTGTAGTTTCAGTCAAGTTTGGGCACGCATATTTGGACAGTGATTTAACACCGGGTTCAATGCACGCTATGCGTTTAAGGCAACCTTTTTGAAACGCTGTGTGCACATATTTGCGCCGCGAGTGTAGCAGAATTGTCGGCGAGCCGTTTGGATTTGTGATCTGGCCCACCGACGGTCTGTGCTGCAAACTACATCTTGGTCAGCCCCACACGCCGGGCAATCCAGTAGTCGAGACTAAACCAGCGCCCACCGCCGCTAAACAAGAGCATCAACAGCATAATAAAGTAAGTCGCCGCAAACTCGATGCCATTATTAAGAATCACCAAACCACCCTTCTCGGTGAGCCAGCTGTAGTTGCCGTGACGCTTTAACAGCGACTTCGCTGCGCTTAAACGCTCACCCACGCCAACGCTATTTTCGAGGCTCCGCTCCGCCGCGGGCACGCCAACCATGGCCAATACTTTGGCGGTGCTGGTGTGGGGGTCCCCCGGAGCAATGGCAAACCAACCGTTGTCCCAGTGAGCGGTGCCCGCCGCGACCAACATGGTCACCATCAATGGCAACACCACCAATCGAGTTGCCAGACCGGCCAACAGGGCGAGGCCGCCAAGCAGTTCGGCACTGGCTGCAAGCAACACCATTAAAGCAGGAGCTGGCAGACCCAGTCCCCAATCGGAATTGCCAAACCAAGCCACCATATCGTCCCAGTTGGCGAACTTATGCAGGCCGACACCGATAAAAATCGGCGCCAGATAGAGTCGCAGGGCAAGGGGGCCGAGCCAGTCGATATACTTTAGCTTTGAAAGGAAGAGGTTGTACCAGATAACCAACTGTTGCATGTTCATCGCTCCTTGATTTTATTGTTACAGATTATGTCAGTGGCAGATTAGATTGCCACTTGGCAAAAAAATTCCAACCTCTTTATCAGTTAGCATATATTCCTCGAATACGCCTTGTTTTCTCTCGCTTTGCACCGACCATTAGCCGAGAATGAAGGCTCAAATTACCCTGTGCGAAAAATGCCTGTCGACAAGATTAATAAGTCCAATCAACTTAGCCATGCGAAGCAGCTATGGTCCCTCGCCGGACCGCTGATTTTCGGTCAGGTGGCTGTGGTTGGCATGACCGTAACCGATATTTATATGGCCGGCCAGATCAGCGCCGACGAACTGGCTGCGGTGCAGTTGGGCGGCAGCATCTGGGCGGTGATCAATCTGATTGTTATCGGCATTATGCTCGGCAATAGTCCGATTATTGGCAACCATTGGGGCGCGGGAAATAAGCATCTAGTGCGCTTTCAGTTTCAGCAAGCACTCTGGCTAGCAGTGCCTGTTGGCATGGCGGTAAACTGCGGCATCCTGCTGGGGATTTATATTCTCGGGCAGCTACAGATCCCTCCGGAAGTCTACGATGTCGGCCGCCGCTACATGCTGCCATTTCTGATTACCGGACTGATGTTTCCAGCGTTTTTTGTCTTCCGCACTACCTTTGAAGGCATGGGTGATATCCGACCGGTGATGGTATTTAACGGCCTCGCCTTCCTGCTTAATATTGTTCTCGACTATGTGCTGGTGTTCGGCAAATTTGGCGTCCCGGCAATGGGCGGCGCGGGAGCCGGTTGGGCCACGGCCATTGTTATGACCTTTTTACTGATCTGTATGGCAGTCTATGCCCAGCGCTCCAGCACCATGCGCGCACTAAAACTCTACAGTGATTTTGCCCGGGTCAATATCGCAGCGATTGTAAATATCTTGCGCCTCGGCATTCCTATCGCCCTCAATATCGCCGCAGAAATTGTGTTTTTCGCGATTATCCCCCTGATGATCGCCCACCTGGGTTCAGATGTAGTCGGCGCTCATGCCATCGCCATCAATATAGATTCACTGGCCTTTATGGTGCCCCTGGGTGTAGCTTCGGCGCTGACAATTAAGGTGGCTATGGCGGAAGGTGCTGGCGATCCAAGACTGGCGCGACGCTTTTGTATAGTCGGCTACAAGATGGTGTTTATGCTTGGCCTGACCACGGCTGTATTAAAGGTCACCCTGCGGGAAGACTTGGCCGCGTTGTTTAGTGCCGATCCCAATGTTCAACTAATCGCTACCAACCTGTTCTTGTTTGCTGCTGTGTTGGGATCTGTGGATTCATTGCAAATGACCGCCAGCGGCGCACTGCGCGGCTACAAAGATGTGCGCATACCACTGTTGATTCAAGTGGTGGCGTTCTGGGTCATTGCCTTCCCCATTGCCTACACTCTGGCCCTCACCGATTTTTGGGGCGAGCCAATGGGTGTCTACGGTTTCTGGGTGGGGACTATTATTGGTGCATCCTGCGCCGGAATCGGCTTGATGACTCGATGGAATATTGTTTCTCGGCGCAGAATTCAGGCGCTGGGGAATTTATAACGACCTTGGGTCAATCGCTCAAGATCGTTTAAGTCAGAATGAGTCGTCACCGACGTAAAGCCAGCCTGCTCAAGTAACTGGCGCACCGCACCGCCCTGATCAAAACCATGTTCAAGCAACAACCAACCACCATCAGCTAAGTAATCCACGCCCTGGGCGCAGACCAGGCGCAAATCATCTAAACCATCATCACCAGAGACCAGCGCCGAGGCCGGTTCAAAACGTACATCACCCTGACTGAGATGGGGGTCATTGGCTTCAATATAGGGTGGGTTGCTGACGATCAGATCAAAGTGCTGGGCTGGAATAGCCGCAAACCAGTTGCTGGCAAACAGCCTAATATTGTCCAGTTGATAGCGCTGGCGATTGCGCTCGGCCAGATCCACGGCCTGTTGCTGTAGGTCTACAGCGCAGACTTTCCAATTGTTGCGCTCCGTGGCAAGTGCCAAGGCAATGGCGCCAGTCCCAGTGCCTAAGTCCAACACCGAAGCCTGATCAGGAAGGGATAATTCCAGCGCCACTTCCACCAGCAATTCAGTTTCCGGGCGGGGAATCAATGTTGCAGGGGAGACCTCCAGATCAAGACTCCAGAATCCCTGAGAGCCGATTAAATAGGCTACAGGTTCGCCAGTTATACGGCGTTCTAATAACGCGTTGAACTGGGCACTCTGATCATCGCTGACCTGACGCTCAGGCCAGGTTTTCGAATAGCTGGCAGACACACCCAGCACAAAGCAGAGCAATAATTCGCAATCTAATCGCGGGCTGTCGCTGAGATGATTGGCCTCAGTGGCAGATTGAAGCAGTTCGGCAATGGTCATTATTCAGACAGACTGGCGAGCTGCTCCGCCTGGAACTCATTGACCAGAGGGCCGAGCACGTCGTCGAGAGAGCCTTCCATCACTTCACCCAGCTTATACAGAGTCAGGTTAATACGGTGATCGGTGACCCGCCCCTGAGGAAAGTTGTAAGTGCGAATACGCTCCGAGCGATCGCCGCTGCCGACCAAACTCTTGCGCTGATCAGACTGTTCTTTGGCCACCGCCTCATCCTGCACCGCGGTCAATCGCGCCTGCAATACCGACATCGCCTTGGCGCGGTTTTTATGTTGCGAGCGCTCGTCCTGACATTCCACCACCAAGCCGCTGGGCAGGTGAGTGAGACGAATCGCCGAATCGGTTTTGTTGACGTGCTGTCCACCGGAGCCTGAGGCGCGGAACGTATCCACTCTCAGATCACCTTTGTTAATCTCAATGGCATCCTGCTCGTCGGCCTCGGCCATCACTGCAACAGTGCAGGCGGAAGTGTGTACGCGCCCCTGAGATTCCGTGTCGGGCACCCGCTGCACTCGATGGGCACCGGATTCAAATTTCAATTTTGAGTAAACCCCCTGGCCGACAATCCGCGCGATCACTTCTTTGTAGCCACCGTGGTCGCCGCTGTTCTCACTGATAATCTCAACCTTCCAGCGCTTGGTTTCCGCGTATCTGCTGTACATACGGAATAGGTCACCGGAAAAAATCGCCGCTTCATCGCCACCGGTTCCGGCACGAATTTCAAGAAACACGTTTTTCGAATCTTTGGGATCTTTCGGCAGCAGCAGTTTTTGCATCTCTAACTCAAGGACTTGTCGCGCGGCTTCACCGCTGCGCATTTCCTCTTGGGCCATCTCCCGCATATCCGTGTCCGAGTCCTTCAATAACAGCTTGGCCTCGTCAATATTCTCCACCACATCGTTGTAGCTGGCGTAGGTTTTCACCAGGGGTTCCAACTCGGCATACTCTTTGGATAGAGCGCGAAAGCGATTTTGGTCACTGATAATATCGCCGTCACTGAGCAGCGCGCCGACCTCTTCATAGCGTTCCGAAAGGTGATCTAACTTAGAGAGAATTGAAGCTTTCATTGAATATCCATGTCTGGTTTTGCACTGTTTAAGCGCGATACAAAAATTGGCGGTTGGAAAATTAGCTACTGGAAAATAAGAGAGGTATTGCAGTGAGCGACGCTAACGCTTTTTATCCAAGCCAAAGAGATCCTGAGTGGCATTAATGGTGTCATCCCGACCCTCTTCACTGGCCTGCTTGAGGATAGTGGTGGGCTTGTGCATCAACTTATTGGTCAGATTGCGCGCCAGGGCCTCAATGACCGACTCTGAGTCCTGACCCCGCTGCAAAGATTGCAATGCCTTGCCAACTTCTTCAACGCGAATTTTCTCAACACTGTCGCGAAAAGCGCGAATGGTATCCACCACGGCCAAGGAGCGTTGCTGGCGAGACCAGTTATCGGCTTCCTGATCGATAATCACCTGAGCCACATCGGCGGCGGTCTGACGGGCACGGAGATTGCCCTGAATCACTTCCTGTAAATCGTCCACTGTATAAAGGTAGATGTCGTCGAGGGTTTCCACCTCGGGCTCTATATCTCGGGGGACGGCAATATCGACCATAAACATGGGTTTGTGGCGACGCTTCTTGAGAGCCGATTCCACCGCGCCTTTGCCCAACACCGGCAATTGACTGGCTGTAGAAGAAATAACGATGTCGGCCTGTGGCAGGTGGTCGTGAATATCCGATAGCAGAATCGCATTGGCAGAAAAGTCCGCGGCCAATTCCTGGGCGCGACTGAGAGTTCGGTTGGCAACAGTAATGGATCCCACCTGCTTGTCTCGCAGATGGCGGGCCACTAGTTCAATGGTTTCACCGGCACCAATTAATAGTGCGTGAACATCTTTTAGATCGGCAAAAATTTGCTCCGCAAGACTCACTGAGGCATAGGCAACCGAGACCGGGTTTTGACCAATGGCCGTTTCAGAGCGCACCCGCTTGGCTGCGGCAAAGGCGCTTTGAAAAACCTGATTGAGGTTGGTAGCAACCGTACCGGCCTCGCGACCCACGGCATAAGCTGATTTGATCTGACCAAAAATTTGTGGCTCGCCGAGCACCAGAGAATCTAGCCCGCTGGCGACACACATGATATGTCGCACTGCCTGCTGATCGCGGTAACAGTAGTAGCAGTTCCGCAACTGTTCCAAGGCCACCCCTTTGCAATCTGACAACCAGCTCAGCAGCTGTTCGTCACTGGCCTCACCGTGAAAATAAATCTCGGTGCGATTACAGGTGGAGAGCAGCGCAATTTCGCCGCCGGGCAATTGCTCCAGCGCCTGTTGCAGAGACTCGACAACCATTTCCGGGGCAAAGGCAACGCGGCCGCGGAGATCCACGGAAGCGGTTGTATGATTGATGCCAAATGCCAGAATACCCATGATGAATGCGCTGCTTGTCTCTCTGCTACTTGCTTAATTATCTGTCTATACTCAAAATCAAACTCTGTTCGATAATGAGCTAGACGGTGGACTAAATAGTCGACTAGATAGTGAACTAGAGCGTAAACCAAATAGTGACCACTTGTTTAGGCGAGAGATTTTACACCAGTCTGACCAGCATAATGAGAAATACCATAAAAAAAGGATATTGTTGGAAAGCACGCTAATCTTTTGCCCTAATAAAGGTCTTAACCAACGGATCCCCGAAAAAGAAGATGATGAAATTGCCTAATCCTATTCCTTCAGCACCCTTTGCTATCAGTCTATTTGTGCTGCTAACAGCCTGTGCCGCGGTGCCGGAAAATGGCAATCCCTCTGTAGCCATATCAGCCCCAAGCACAGCAGAATCCACAGCCCCTGCGCTAGCCCCCACAAAACCCTTCGACGAAGACTCGCTCTACCAAATTTTAGTCGCCGATGTGGCACTAACCAGAGGCCAGTTTAAGACTGCCCTAGAAAACTACCTGATACAGGCCCGGCAAACCCGCGATCCCGGTATTATCCAACTGACCCACAGCATTGCCGCTCATCAGGAGGATGCCAGAGCCATCTTGGAGAGCGCACAACTGTGGATCGAGGTAGAGCCCAACGAGGCCAACGCCCACCGCGCCGCGCTGCAAGCCTTTGCCCTACACAAGCGGCCCTTTGAAGCGCTGGAACAGGCTTCATGGCTGTATCGCAACGACAACGACCTCGAGGCCTTTCTGGCAGTAACGGCTATCGATGAAGGCAACAAGCAGGCATTAATTCCCCGGCTAATGGGTGCCTATCGCGCACTGCCACTGGAACCTGAAAAGCAAGCCACTGCAGAATTGGCGGTGGCGATTTTATTTCGCGAGCTCGGCGAGCTGAACAATGCCGTAACCACTGCCCGATATTTTTTGACCTTGGCGCCAGATAATCAACGGGGCCTGCTTCTATTAGCCCAGCTCCTGCACCAGCAAGACAAAATAGACCAAGCCGCGGCGCTGCTTGCGGACGCCCTGCAACGCAAACCCGACGAGCGCAATCTGCGACTGCAATATGCGCGCTTTCTGACTCTGCTAGACCGCCCCGGAGCCATCGTTCAATTCGAACGGTTAAGGGAACAGAACGCCGACGATCAACAGGTCAATTTTTTGCTCGGCCTGCTCTATCTCAATCAGGGCGATGAACAGCTGGCCGCCACACTTTTTCAGCAAGCCTCCCGCGATCCCAGTATGCGGGCCGACTCACACTATCACCTCGCCACCATCGCCGAGCGCAATGGCGATTTGACCGCCGCACTGCAACACTATCAGCGGGTAAAATTTGGTCGCAACTTTCTCGGCGCGGCATCCCGAGCGACAGTATTGCTGGCCCAGGGCTATGGCATGGATCAGGCCAGATCCTACCTGCAGGCCCTGCGCCGCCAAAAACCCAATCAAGCTACGGCGCTAATTCGGCTGGAGTCCAACCTGCTGGTCAGCATCAACCAAAGCGATCAGGCGATTAATCTGCTGAGCAGCGGTTTGCAGGAACACCCCAACGACCCGAAACTGCTCTATGCGCGATCCATGGTCGCGGAAATGCAAAACAACTTTGCCCTCGCCGAGCAAGATCTGCGCGCGCTGCTAGCCCAGGATGCGGATAATCCCACGGCACTTAACGCCCTGGGTTACACCATGATCCTGCACACCGACCGCAGTGAAGAAGCCTACCGTTTGATCAAGCGAGCCTATCTGCTCAATCCGGGGGATCCCGCGATTATCGACAGCATGGGCTGGGTCTTATTTGTCATGGGTAAGGCCGAAGAGGCGCTGCCCTATTTAAAGAAAGCCATGGCGATTTTGCCCGATCCGGAAATTGCCGCTCATCTGGGCGAGGTACATTGGTACCTCGGCGAGCAACAGGCCGCCCTACAAATTTGGCAGCAGGGTCTTGCCCAGTCGCCGGATCATCCAACAATTGTAAATACCATGGAGCGCCTGGGCGCCGACGCGGTTGATCTAGAGGCGCTTGATTTAGAGACGCTTGATTTAGAGAGCATTAAAACAAACACTGATACAGACCCTGCGGCTCTCATGGACAGCACCTATACAGAGCAAAATCAGTGAGTAAAACCCTTCTATTGATAACCCTCTTTGTTCTTGGCGGCTGCGCTATTCAGCCCCATACCCGGACTCAAAGCGCAGCCCCCAGTGATTGGCAGGCTTATCAGCTGCGCGTGTCACAGCTCCAGGATTGGAGACTTGCCGGCAAGCTCGGCTTTCGCGGGCCCGATGGCGGCGGCAGTGCAGCGGTCAACTGGCAGCAGCGTCAGAACAACTACCAACTACAGCTCTCCGGTCCCTTTGGCGCTGGCAGCGCCACCATCTCTGGCAATCAACAGATCGCTGAGATGCTCTATAAAGATCAACTCCATCGGCAATCACCAGAGCAGCTGGCCGCTCAGCTGACCGGCGTGCCACTGCCGGTCAATGCCCTCAGCTGGTGGGCCCGCGGCCTGCCCTCTCCAGACCAAGAGATAGCCAGCAGCATTGCCACCAGCCCCGAGGGTTTCGCCAGCAGTTTCGAACAGGCTGGCTGGCAACTGACCTTTAGTCGTTACTCGGAGACTGAGGCTGGTAGCCTACCGGGAAAAATAGTCGGCAGCCATCAAGCCAGCGACGATAGGCTCTACTCCTTTAAGCTGGTAATATCCGACTGGTCATTCGCCAAATAAGAACCGTTGCACCATGATGCCTTCGATCACCCTATCGGCACCGCCAAAACTCAACCTGTTTTTGCATATCACAGGACGGCGTGACGATGGCTACCACAATCTGCAAACCCTGTTTCAATTGCTGGATGGAGGCGATTTACTCACATTTACTGCAACCAATAGCGGCGCGATCCGCTTGTCGCCGCAAATTGGTGGCGTCCCTGAAGAAGATAATTTAATTGTTCGCGCCGCCCGGCTGCTGCAAGAAAAAACCGGCTCTAAAATGGGCTGTGAGATTGTCGTCGATAAAAAGCTGCCAATGGGAGCCGGTCTCGGCGGTGGTAGCAGCAATGCGGCGACCACCCTTTTGGCTCTGAATCGCCTATGGGAACTGGATTTAACCCTTGCCGAGCTAGCTGGATTGGGCTCTATGTTAGGCGCAGATGTGCCGGTTTTTGTGATCGGTCGCAGTGCCTTTGCCGAGGGCATTGGAGATCAATTAAGCCACTTTGATATAGCTGATTGCTGGTATTTGGTCATTACCCCGCCCTGTAACGTGTCAACAGGAGAAATATTTTCAAATCCTCAATTGACAAGGCACTCCCTTCCGATCAAAATACGCGCCCTCTCGGAGGAGCAGTACAGGAATGACTGCCAGGCTATTGTTGAAGAGCTCTACCCACAGGTTAAAGAGGTGGTGGAGTGGCTTAGAACCTTTGCAAAGCCAATGATGACAGGAACTGGAGCAAGTGTTTTTTGCCGCTGGGAAACGCAGGCCGAAGCCAACAGGGTTTTAGCAGCAGTTCCACAGCACTGGAGTGCATTTGTCGCGCGAGGCGTCAATCACTCGCAGGTACATCAGCAATTGAGAGACTTTTTTACTGGGGCGTCGCCAAGTGGTTAAGGCATCGGGTTTTGATCCCGGTATTCGGAGGTTCGAATCCTCCCGCCCCAGCCATATCTTATTATGAATACCAGGAAAAATGACGTGGCAAGATTGATGGTCTTCTCCGGGAACGCAAACCCGGAACTGGCGAATGAAATCGCCCGCACATTGGGAACCCCACTTGGTAATGCAGGTGTCTCACTCTTTTCTGACGGCGAAATCAATATTGAGATTCGTGAAAACGTCCGCGGAAATGACGTATTTGTAGTTCAGCCTACCTGCGCACCTACCAATCGCCACCTCATGGAACTGATATTGATGATCGACGCACTGCGTCGCGCATCTGCCGGTCGTATCACCGCAGTTGTTCCCTACTTTGGCTATGCCCGTCAAGATCGCCGAGTCCGCTCAGTTCGTGTGCCTATCAGTGCAAAAGTTGTTGCCGATATGCTCTCTAACGCCGGCGTCGATCGAGTTCTGACTGTTGACCTTCACGCAGAGCAGATTCAAGGCTTCTTCAACTGTACAGTTGATAACGTTTACGGTGCGCCAGTGTTACTCGGCGATATCGAGCGTCAAAATTACGAAAATCTTTTGGTTGTCTCTCCCGATGTTGGCGGCGTTGTGCGCGCCAGAGCAGTGGCCAAACAGCTTGACTGTGATCTAGCGATTATTGACAAGCGTCGTCCCTCATCCAATCAGAGCGAAGTAATGAATCTGATCGGTGAAGTAGAAGGCCGCACCTGTGTGCTGGTAGACGATATTGTCGACACCGCTGGCACCCTCTGCAAAGCCGCAGAAGCACTGAAGAAAAACGGTGCAACTAAAGTGGTTGCTTACTCTACCCACGCGGTATTGTCAGGCAGTGCTATTGAAAACATTAAAAACTCGCAGCTCGATGAACTGGTCGTTACCAACAGTATTCCGCTGCGCGAAGATGCTAAAAAGTGCGGCAAGATTCGCACCCTTTCTCTGGGCAAACTACTCGGTGAGTCAGTGCGTCGCATCAGCAATGAAGAATCTATCAGCGCCATGTTCGACTAACAGCAGGCGCTGTTACAACCGCCTCACCTTCGAGGCAAAAAACTCCGTTTTAGGTCTGGTCGCGGTCTGATTCGGCATTACTAGGAGACTATTATGTCTACTGATTTTACATTATATGCAAAGGGTCGTGAGGATACAGGGAAAGGTGCGAGCCGCCGCCTGCGTCGTCTGGCTGCAGAAATTCCAGCAATCGTTTATGGCGGCAAAAATGCCCCAGCAAAGATTAGCATGAACCACAAAGACGTTGTCAAAGCGCTCGAAAACGAAGCCTTTTACTCACACGTTATTGCCCTGGATATTGACGGCAAGTCACAGGACGTAATCCTGAAAGACGTGCAGCGTCACCCAATCAAGCCAGTTATCTTGCACATGGATTTTCTCCGCGTTAACAAGAAAACTCTGCTGAGCACCAAGGCACCGATTCACTATACGAATGAAGATGTCTGTGTTGGCGTTAAAGTCGGTGGCGGTATTATTGCCCACACCATGACTGAAATCGACATCAGCTGTCTGCCACAGGATCTGCCTGAGTACATCGAAGTTGATATGTCAGCAGTTGAGCTTGGCCAGACATTGCACATCTCTGACATCACCTTCCCTAAAGGTGTAACCAGTGTTGCATTGAGCCATGGTCCTGATCACGATTTACCCATCGTCAGCATCAACAAGCCTAAGGCCGCACCAGTCGAAGATGACACCGCACCTGAAGCACCTGAAAGTGAAAATGGATCAGCAAGCGAAGAGTAATCTTCGCATTGCCAACCTGAGTAGGCCCTGACATTGGAAACGCCCGTAGAGTTAATCGTGGGGCTGGGAAATCCCGGCTCTAACTATGACCGGACGCGTCACAATGCCGGGGCCGACTTGGTTCTGGAACTCGCTAAAAGCTATCAGGTCGCAATCAAACACGAATCAAAGTTTTTTGGTGATACCGCCAAAATTACCCTTGATGGTCGCGACGTCCGATTGCTTATCCCCACTACCTTTATGAATCGTAGCGGTCAGTCCGTTGCAGCTCTGGCACGTTTTTATCAAGTACCCGTGGAAGCCATCTTGGTGGTTCACGATGAGCTCGACATCGCGCCCGGTGCAGCACGGTTTAAAAAAGGTGGCGGTCACGGCGGCCACAACGGTCTGCGTGATATTGTTCAGAGCCTAGGTAACAACAAGAGTTTTGCCCGTCTGCGAATTGGCATCGGCCATCCAGGCGACGCCCGCCAGGTCGCCGACTATGTGCTGAAAAAAGCCTCACCGTCGGACCAACAACTAATTTCTAACAGTATTGATGATGCCTTGCGCAGCCTACCTCTTGCCATTGCTGGCCAGTGGGAACGCGCCATGACCGCACTCCATACTGTGCAACAATAACGCTAGACACTAGCACAAGGACTATAAAATGGGTTTTAACTGCGGAATTGTCGGCTTGCCTAATGTAGGTAAATCTACCCTGTTTAACGCACTGACCAAAGCCGGTATTAGCGCGGAAAATTTCCCCTTTTGTACCATTGAGCCGAATACCGGCATTGTGCCAATTCCAGATCCACGCCAAGATTTAATCTCGGCGATCGTCAAGCCCGAGCGCATCGTGCCCACCAGTATGGAATTTGTCGATATCGCAGGACTGGTTGCCGGCGCCTCCAAAGGTGAAGGCCTGGGCAATAAGTTTTTGGGTACTATTCGTGAAACCGATGCGATCGCTCACGTGGTGCGCTGCTTTGACGATGAGAACGTGATCCATGTTGAAGGCACAATCAGCCCGACGGACGATATCGATGTAATTAATACCGAACTGGCTCTGGCCGATCTGGATACGGTTGAGAAAGCTATTTTGCGCGCGGCTAAAGCCGCCAAAGGCAAAGATCAGGATGCAGTTGCAATCAAAGCGGTCGCGGAGAAAATTCTCCCCCACCTCAACGAAGCCAAGCCACTGCGTTCATTTGCATTGACCGATGACGAGCTCGCCGTGCTCAAGCCACTCAGTCTGCTGACCCTCAAGCCGACCATGTATATCGCCAATGTTGATGAAGAGGGTTTTGAAAACAATCCTTATCTTGATGCCGTGATGGCTATAGCCGAAGCTGAAGGCTCAGTGGTAGTGCCGATCTGTAATAAGCTGGAAGCTGAAATCAGCGAACTGGAAGACGACGAAAAAGCCGAGTTCCTTGAAGAGATGGGCATGCAGGAGCCAGGTCTCAACCGCGTTATTCGCGCCGGCTACAATTTGCTCAACTTGCAGACTTACTTTACCGCAGGCGTTCAGGAAGTTCGCGCCTGGACTATCCCTGTCGGCGCCACCGCGCCACAGAGTGCCGGTAAAATTCACACCGACTTTGAAAAAGGTTTTATCCGTGCTGAAATTATTGGCTACGACGACTATATCGCTGGCAATGGCGAGCAGGGCGCAAAGGATGCCGGTAAATGGCGTCTCGAAGGCAAAGAGTACATCGTTAAAGACGGCGACGTTATTCACTTCCGTTTTAATGTCTAGACCATTGTGAGCAGGATCTCAGGGCGCTGGAAGTTTGGACTTCTACTCGCCCTGACAACTGCTATTCTGTGGGGCGTACTGCCCATTGCACTCAAAGGTGTAATGGAAACCCTAGACCCGATCACCACCACATTTTTCCGCTTTGCCCTGGCAGCACTGCTGCTCACCCCCTATATCCTTCTGCGCAAACGGCATTCCAGCGGACTGTCACTGTTCAGCCGCCTGCAATCCCCGCGACTGTTTTTTCAGGTACTAGGAACTGGACTGTTACTAGCGACAAATTATGCGCTGTATATCAGTGGCCTGGCACGAACCACCGCAGAGGCAGCCCAGCTGGTTATTCAAGCAGCCCCCATGCTGCTCTTACTCAGCGGAATCTGGCTCTTTGGCGAACGCCTCTCCAAGCGCCAATGGCTCGGATTTTTTGGTTTTGTCAGCGGTCTAGGGCTGTTTTTCTACCCGCGCTTTTACGATGTCTTTGTCGCCGTGAATAGCTATGGTATTGGCATTATGTTGGTGTTTTTAGCCGCATTGGTGTGGACAGCTTATGCCATCATGCAGAAGTTCTTATTGCAGCAATTGAGCTCTCAAGAAACCATGGTGATATTTTATTGGATCGGCACATTGGCATTTCTGCCCTTCTCCGACTTCACCATGCTGCCCCAACTCAGCAACCTACAGTGGGCGCTACTGGCCTTTTGCGGCGTCAACACCTTGATTGCCTACGGTAGCTTTGCCGAAGCCATGGCCCATATCGAGGCATCAAAGGTCAGTGCCATCTTAGCGCTGACGCCATTGATCACCGTCACCACTGTGCATTTAATCCCCATACCCGGACTTGTCCTAGAACCCATAACAGTCTTAACTCTCTGCGGCGCCGCCCTGGTGGTCAGTGGATCTATGCTGACGTCCCTGAGTAAGCCCAATCCAAACTAGCTTCAAGCGCCCCGATCTCTTAGGTCTGCCAGAACAGTTCAACCGCCGTGGCTTAGCAGCCCTATACGGCCCCTAGAACCGCTCAAACTTAGAGGCATGTATTGCCATAGCCTTACGCTGGAATGAGCAGCCAGAGACCCACAGTAGCGGCTTCATGGATGGCTTTTTAAGTGCCAAGGGCTTTATCGGCAACCCTGTGGATATTTCCTAAGATAACAGCGGTGATGTCTCTATCTCAGATGATTTCGGCGGAAAATTTATCCGCTGAGTTACAGCGGTGATTGATTTGCGGGGAGAGGGAAAGCAGTAAGAAGAAGGCTTATTCAGAGAAGCCCATAAAAAGACCTCTGACCGAGATATATCGCCACTGCCGCCTGTATTTAAGACCAACATCTATTATAAAACACAGAGACTTCTGGACATCCTGGCTTAAGCAATAGCAAACCATGTTGGTCCAGACAGTTTTGACATAGCCCGGTCAGAGGCTGGGTTTATTATGCGAAACTTCTCGGGAAATTTAATGACACACCTAACACTACAGAAAATCGAGACCTGGATTTAATAAAAGTGTGATGGAAGTCACAGCGAGTCGAGTTACAGCTTTGTTACCAAAGGCGCCTGAAGCTATTGACAAATACCCCGTCTGTGGCCAGAATGCGCGCCCCTATTACAGGGTATCTGTACTTTTTAGCTACGTAGCTCAGTTGGTTAGAGCACAGCATTCATAATGCTGGGGTCGGCGGTTCAAGTCCGCCCGTAGCTACCATACATTTCAAACAATCCCACAACCTCACATCTTAGCTGCACTGCATATATATTTGCCTGCGCCCTCATCCCCTGCAACTCCTATTCATGCTCGCGCGGGACGCTTTATTCAGCCAGTATTTTTACGGTTCCTGCTGAGACGCATGAAGCGGGCCTTAAAGAAGCACCTCACAATCAACTATTTACATTTGAATAAACTATCCTGTACGCTACAACTGGATTGTTTAGTTGAGAGAGTCGCTTATCATATTAGAAGAGACTAAAACTAATGCTACTCTTAATTTGGCTTTGGCCTGTACCTCTTCAGCGCCACAAATCAATACTCGCGCCGTTTCAATGGTCAACTAGACTAAATATCACCAAACCTTTTGCCGTATCCATGAAAGAAACTTATGGCACTGAGTTTGAAATAGATAGGATGAAACTAGTTATGCATTTTTTTAAGTCTACCTTAATTGCCCTAACACTCCTTTTACCTTATAGCGTGCAAGCTATTGATCTCGAATATCCCAAAACAGAGCAGGATTTGATGCTCGCTTTCTCAGAGCTAAATTATGAGATCGTTCCTAAAACCTACAATTTTAAGAATGCCAATCAAGGGTATGACTTGTCAGACGGCTGGATGATATTAAATGGGGAGGAAGCTAGAAAATTTCTTTTTTATACCAATGGTGCTGATACTTTCCGAGATGTAAGTGCTGTTGCGCTAAGTGATGACCTCAGCTACCAATTAATATTCTCATACTTCGATGAAGGTTATATCGATGACTCAGATTGGGAAAAGTTGGATGCGGATGCCCTTATGGAGGGTGTTATTGAAAGTACGGTAGAGGCTAACAAAACAAGAGCTGCTAACGGCGTATCGGAATTGAACGTTAGAGGCTGGGTACAGGAACCTACTTATGACCGTGAAAGAGACGTTGCTCTTTATGTCATAAAAGCCGATTCTGACGGTGAGTCAATTTTCAACTCGGTTGCGCTCAAGTTAGGGAGAGAGGGCTTTACCAGGATTACTCTTGTCGGCCCAAGTGACAGCCCGCAACAATCTTCAGAGACTTTAACTGCGGCATTAGATAGTCATTCATTTGACGACGGCTTTTTATACAGTGACTATGAACCCGGTAATAGAATGGCTGGGATTGGACTTGCGTCCCTTGTTGCGCTGACAGCGGGTTCAAAAAATGGAAAGGGAATCGCAGCAGGGTTGATGGCTACGCTGCTGATTTTTGCCAAGAAACTATGGTTTGTGATATTTCTACCATTTATCTTTTTGTGGAATCAAATTAAACAAAAATTTGGCGGTAAGTCGTAAAACTTAGTAAGCACAATGAGGCTGCCAGAGTTAGTAAGACAATTTAATTATGGCAGCCTCATATAATTATTAGAATTATTAGAATTATTAGAATTATTAGAATTATTAGAATTATTAGAATTATTAGAATTATTAGAATTATTAGAATTA